>WNEY01000761.1_pt1 | contig 21223 bp, 8 predicted proteins | sample 5400531 | NCBI WGS metagenome assembly WNEY01 (sample SAMN13153338, study PRJNA577476) | soil metagenome | isolation source: 200 cm saprolite under Douglas fir tree site 1 | place: USA:California | collected 2015-04-18
ATTGGACCGGCCTGAAAGCACGTATCGTCATTAGCTCTCCCGATCCTACGGGAGCTACCGATTACGATCTGTACGTGCACAAGGGCGACAACTCCGGACCAGTGGTACCAGGCGGAATCTCGGCGAACAGCGGAACGCCCCCGGAAGTTGTCGATCTTGATCCGAGCGACCCCGCTATTGGCACCGGCCAGTTCTCTGTGCACGTGGTTTATTTTAGTGCCACTGCCGCCTTTCAGTATTCCGGCAGCGCCAGCGCAATATCTTCATCAACTGCGTCCGCACTAATTCCTACGGCACCTCAGGATACAGGCCCGAAGATCGGGTTCCAGAACTTCAGCGCCCCGGGAACCTTGGTGCAAGTCGCATCGAGCAGCCAGGGACCTACAGCGCACACCGTGGAATACATGGGCCATGACGCGGGCGAACCCTCCATTGGGAATCACTGGAGTACCGGCGTAACAAATTTTCAGTCGGACCTCCAAACGCTATTCATAAAGTTCGATGATACCTGCCCGTCAACCGGCCAGACTGCGACCTGGTATAACAGTGCGGCGCCGACATCTCTGTTCGTCGATTCTGACCCGATCGGCTTCACCGATCGTCAAACCGGTCGGGTATTCGCAGGAGAGCTGACTCTGTTATCACCGACGTGCAAGGTGTCATTTACAGATACAGACGGTCTCGATGCATTGGGGCAACCGGATCAAGCCGGTTGGACGCCGAGCGAGGGAAGCGGCATCCCGTCAAGTGTCGACCACGAAACGATCGGGGGTGGTCCGTATCATGCGCCGATTCCTGCACGTCCGCCGGGCACGATCTATCCCAACGCCGTCTATTATGCCTCCCAGTCGCTGGTCGTGCTCAATGTCCCGCAAGCGTCCAGGAGCGATGATGGTGGACTGACATTTGGGCCATCCGTCTTGACAACGTCGGCCTGTGGCGGCCTGCACGGCCACATCAAGGTTGCACCGGACGGCACCGTCTTCATCCCGAACAATAGCTGTAGTGGCGAGGGCGCTGTGTTGGTGTCGGAAGATAATGGGATCACATGGAGCATACGCACGGTGCCCGGCACTACCTCCAACCCCGCCCTACAAGACCCGCAGGTTGGCATTGATAATAACGGCCGAGTCTATTTTGTAATGTCCAGTGCTACTAGCACTGGCTCTCAAGCAGTTGTCGCAACATCGGACGACCATGGTGTGACGTGGAACAACGTCTTTGACGTGGGCGCGATTTATAAATTGCAAAACGTGTTTTATCCTGCGGCGGTGGCAGCCGACGCAGGCCGTGCCTCCGTCGCCTTCTACGGCTCAACGACAGGTGGAGACGGCTCGGCAAACAGTTTCAATGGTGTCTGGCATCTCTACGTTGCAAATACATTCGACGGAGGATTGCACTGGACGACGACTGACGTAACTCCGAACGACCCGATGCAACGCGGTTGTATATGGGCGCATGGCGGTGCCGATATCTGCCGCAATCTGCTCGACTTCTTCGACATGACCGTTGACAGCGAGGGTCGCGTCGAAGTCGGGTACGTAGATGGGTGCGCCGATGGCACCTGCGCTCAGGCAGCGCTCACCGCAAAGGGCAACGCCTACACGGCGAGAGGTGTAATCGCGCGACAGTCGAGCGGACGCCGGCTGATCGCAAGCTTCGATCCGCCGAAGCCGCTAAGCGCTAAGTCGGCACCCGGCATGCCATCGGTCACAGAGCGACGCGTCAATTCAGTAGTCCACCTCGCATGGTCGGAGGCCGATACCGGCAATTCCACAATTAAGAAATATCAGATATTGAGAGGCACAGCGAGTGGGGCTGAGAGTCCGCTGACGACCGTTTCGGGAACCCAAACGACTTATGACGACCTGACCGCCACCACTATTGGCACGACTTACTATTACAAAGTGCAGGCGGTTAATAGCGTCGGCGCATCATGCGCGAACAATGAGATCGCCGCGCCCTACGTGGGTGACACATGCAGTGGCTTGATTGTCCAGCGGACGCCGCCGGGCCATCCGGAACAATCCGCGCAGGGAGCGGCGCCCGACTCACTTGCGATTGATTATGTCGCAGTCGGTGAGCCTCCCGCGACAAGCAACCTCATGTTCAAGATGAAAGTAACGAGCCTCAGCTCACTGCCGACCAGCAGCCGCTGGAGGATGGTCTGGAACTCGTACGCGTCGCCAGGCGAACAGTTCTACGTTGGCATGAGAACGGATCAGAACGGAGCTGTCACCTTTGAGTATGGGACTGTCGCCACCGCCGTCGTCGGTCTGGTGATTGGCGTCCCGACAGAAACTCCAATCGGAGCCTTGCCCGGCAGCAGCTTTAACGCTGACGGAACGATCACGCTCATCGTCCCCAAATCCGCCGTCGGCAATCCACAGCCGGGTGATCTGCTCGGAGCCGTTAACGGAAGGACGTTCACCGGCGATACCAGCGAGACTCAAAACTTGGAGCGTTCGACCCTGCTGGTAGACCATACGTTCGTTAAAGCGCAGAGGGACAATGGCCATCCGGCGGCCACATACATGTTGGTCGGCAATGTCGCTTGTGGAGGGGCTACTCCTACACCCACACCAAAGCCTCATAAGAAATAACTACTCCAAAGCCTAAGCCAACTCACCCTCCACATCCTTAACCGTTTCTTATCTAAAACGGCTGGCGATTAAACAGCGCGCTGAAACGTTGCTGCTGTTGTTCTGGCACGTCAACAGCGACCTTGTGATGTTGTTGTGCGTTCCCGGGGACTAATTTTTCTTTTCAAAGGCTGAGCGACCTTCTCGTACAGATACTTTTTCGCGATTCGCGGAAGTAATTGTCGATCTCAACTTTCGTCGAGATCGCCGAAAAATCCTCCCCGAGAGGCGTCCAACCGAGCCCGGGTTCTTCGATTCCTCATACGTAACACAGGAGATCCCATGAAAAAAAATCCTGCTTCGCAGTCCGGCCTTTTCAATCCCCGCGTCTTGTTGGCTTTTTGCCTTTGTTCAGTTGGCGGCATGCTGGCAATGCTCAGTCTTGCCTCAACGCCGTCGAGCGGAACGCTGACCGACACGTCCGGCCCCCTGACCTATGCGGCCGGGCCATTTTTCGTGGCGAATCCCACCCCGGTGATCGAGGTTGACGCGGGCCCCGAATGCTTCGGCTCGGAACAGCCCTGTGATGATTATGCACTGACGGTGACGTTGCCGTCTGGTTACGCCGCCGCGCATCCAAACGCCGCGATCCAGGTCACGATGAGCTGGGTCGATAACGGCAGCGGCGCCTCGGACTATGACCTTTACATCTACAAAAATCCCCGCAGCGATTGCAACCCGCAAGATTGCACCACCACGGACGGTACGCAGGCGGCCGATTTCCAATCGGCCAGCAGCCATAACCCCGAGATCGCAAACATCGGCGGGCTGACCGATGGCACCCACAAGTACACCGTAGTGATCGTGCCGTTCACACCGACTGGCGAGACGGTCCATGTGACGATCGAATTGCTGCCGGGTTCCGCTGGCAGCAGCACGCCGTTCGGCGGGGCGGACCCCACTACGCCGGGTGTTCCGCGCTACCAGAATTTCTTCGCGCCCGACGGCACCTCTGCTCAGAGCAGCGAGGGCGAGTTCAACATCGGGTTCGATCCCAAGACCGGCCGCATCATGACGATGAATCTGGGGCCGATCTGGCGCCTGACTCCGCCGGAACTTTTGAGCCCGGCCAACCCGGAGTGCTGCGAAGCGCTATGGGAAGATAAAGACAATCCGACGACCAATATAGGCCTCGATCCGATCCTGTTTACGGATCAGAAGACCGGGCGGACCTTTGTCTCTAATTCGACAGCCGGCGCCAACGCTGTTTACGGATACAGCGATAATGACGGCGACCTGTGGGTCCCGCTCGCCGCTTCCCCGGCTAACGGCGGTACCGATCACGAAACGATCGGTTCCGGGCCGTATCCCGCGGCATTGAGCGCGCTCTCCACGGCAGTGAACCAGGGCGAGGCTGTGTACTACTGCTCCCAATCATTCCCGCTCGGCCCCGCCGCCTGTCAGCGCAGCGATACGCTCGGTGCCAGCTACGGGCCCGGCGTACTTGCTTACCAAGGCAACGGGATCACGCAATGTCATGGTCTGCACGGCCATGTCCACGTAGCTCCGGATGGTACGGTCTGGCTGCCGGTCAATCAGTGCGGAGGAGCAGAGGGCGGCGCGCTGAGCACAGATGGAGGCACGACTTGGCAGGAGTTCATCGTCACGGGCAGCATCTCGCAGACCCAAGGCGCCGATCCTTCGATCGCCATCGACTCCGATAGCACCGCTTATTATGCCTACGTGAACAATGAGCCGGTTCCGGCCGGCCATACGCCCGAGGGCCATGTCCACGTCAAAGTCAGCAAGGACCGCGGTAAGACTTGGATCAATGATTTCGATCTGGGCGCGTCTCACGGTATCGTGAACGCCGCGGAGGTGGAGGCAGTCGGCGGCAACTCGGGCCGGGCGGCCGTTGGCTTCCTTGGCAGTAATGTGCCCGGCGATTACCAGGCGAACGGTTTCCCGGGCAAATGGTATGCGTTCATCGCTACCACCTACGACGGCGGCCGGACCTGGACGACCGTCAACGCCACACCCAACGATCCCGTTCAAAGCATGACCGGCATCTGGCAGCAGGGCGGCGGGGCTCAGGACCGCAACCTGCTCGACTTCAACGAAATCACCGTGGACAGCAAAGGCCGGGTGCTCTATGGCTACAGCGACGGCTGTGTGAGCGCTGGTTGCATCGCCGGCACGGCAGCCAACGATTTTACTGCCTTCATGCGTGTGGCGCGGCAGTCCGGCGGAAAGAGCCTGTTCGCCAATTTCGACACAGCCGAACCAGTAGCGCCAAAACCCCCCTGCCTATCTGGTACGCGCGATCCCGCTGCTTCGCATCTGACTTGGAAGGCCCCGGACAACGGCGGCTCCGACATTATTAATTATCAGATCTTTCGCGGGACATCGCCGGGCGGTGAAGTGCTCCTGGGCCAAACCGGCAATGCGAAGACCACCTTCGACGACACCACCGCCGATCCATCTGTGGCGCACTACTATTATGTGGTAAAGGCGATCAATGCGATCGGCACGGGACCCCAGAGTAACGAGGTAAACCTCATTGTAGTGGTACCGCCGCCGCCAGAAGACGTATGCGCGCTGCCCGGCCTCACCAAGCTCACTGATCCATCGGGTGACACTAGTGCCATACTGGGGATTGTACCTACGCCGGCTCCACCTGGATCGGATCTGCTTTCTTTCCAAATCGCGCAACCTTACGCCTCGGACAATATCATCAGGCTCGCGTTCACCATCAATACTGACAACGGCGAGTCGCCGCAGCCACTAGGCTCGTCCTGGTATGTCGCGATGAAGATCATCAAGAACGGTACTACGACCTACAAGGGGGTGCACATGACATGGAACGGCACTACACCAACCTTTGAGTCCTATACGCCGGCCCCCAATAGCAGCGGCGGGGTTGATGGCCGCTTTGTGACTGCCGGCAGTCAGAAGCCTGCCGAGCCGAGCAGCGGTTACGCACCGCCCTTCAACAAGGTTGTCATCGTAGTGAAGGCAAGCGATCTAGGCTTGAATCCCGGCGACACGATCAGCGGCTTCGTTTCTGGGGTGTCCCAGACCGCAGGCGGTGTAATCACGGGACTCTATGATCAGATGCCGGACAGTCTGGCTTTCACCGGCAGTTACACCGTGGATGACAATCAGGTGTGCAGACCGAACAACCCACCGACTGCAGTCCTTATTGCAACGCCAACGTCGGGCAAAGCTCCATTAACGGTTAAGTTCGATGGCTCGGGCTCATTTGACCCAGACACCGCGCCCCCACCCGATACGATCGCCTCATACACGTTTGATTTCGGCGATGGTTCAGCTGCGGTCACGCAATCTACGCCGACCATTTCACATATTTACAAGGCGGCGGGTAATTATACAGCGCAACTCACAGTCACTGATTCGCGTGGCCTGGCAAGCATGAACGCCGCAAATGTCGTGATCTCGGTCTCTCGACACAAAAAACCAAGATAATCTTAGCAGTTTCCCAATTTTACCACTCCCTGCCTTCAGTTTTGCGGTAGAGAATGCGGACTCCAGAGGGCAACGGTCGGTTCTCGAGTTCCCACGGAAAGTCTTGGCAGCTTCTCAGTTTAACCGCGGCGCACCTTCAGTTCGCAACTTGCCAGACGATAGGTCGCCTCAGTGACATAGCTGCGCGACTTTTCGGCCGGACGCCGGACTGAGTGTCGTGCGCAAAATTTGTAGCGGATTTAACGAAGGAGTTCTGCGGATTTACTTCCCTATATCGAACAGGGAAAATTTCTTCACGTGCTTTTGCTTGCGCTGTCCTCTCTCGACTACTAAGAAGGCTCGATGCAATTTTCGAGAACGATTGGGCGAGGAGTTCTTCTCGTCCTTGTATCGGGCGCATTCGTCTCGGTCAAAGTTTGTTGCGCACAAACGGCGGCCTCTGAACAGATCGTCGTCACGGGCGAAGAAGTGCCAAGCGCTTATAGGGCGCCACCCGGACTTTCACGCAGCCGCTTTTCACCGCTTACCAATGCTTATGTGTTGCCGCCGGGCGCAGTCTACGGCGGTTTGCTGTATGAAGGAGACGCTTTTCGGCATGGACCGCCCGATCATCTTTTCACCGAAGAGGTCGAGGTGGGATTACCGTACCGTTTCGGAGTCGCGTTTGAGATCGCTCAGGAACGTTTCAACGGCGACTTCCAAAACAAGAGCTTCAGCGTTGAAGCGCGCTACGCTCTAGCCGATTGGAATAAAATTCCGCTGAATCCCACGCTGTTTGCCGAATATAAATTCGGCACCGGACGTATTCTTCACGAAGAACGACCGCCGGAGCAGGCCATGGCTGAGGAGGAACTGGCTCGGCACTCGCACCTGAACCTCGAACCGGCCGATGAAGGAGAAATGGAGGAAGGGAAACCCAAAATGCCTGACGCCTATGAGTTCCGGTTGTTATTGGCGGAAGACTTTGGCGAACGGATCGAATGGGCCATGAACTGGTTTTTCGAACAGGAAATCGGGTTCGATCGCGGTCGCGAGTGGGGCTTTGCCCAAAGCGCAGTGATTCCGATTTGGCTCGAGCACGAACGTCTCAAAGCCGGCGTCGAAATGCAGTACCGGAATTTCACCGATAAGGACACGCGCGGCGATCCGCTCCACAGTTTCGTTGTCGGCCCAACGATCGCCTGGAAGCCAACGCACAATACTCGCGTTGACGTTTCCCCGCTCTTCGGGTGCACCGATGATTCGCCACGCGCGCAAGTTTTCGTTGTCTTCTCGATGTTATTTGGGCCAGGCGGCGAAACCGGAGCCGAGGCGCCAGCTTCCACGCGCAATCGGTAGGATATTTTTGCTGCGGCGGCGGCGATGTGTGACCGCCGGAATAACGCGACGCTCATAGACCAGCGCCGCTACAAGGCTTGACCGCTTCTCTTCGCCTCCGTAGCCTTTTTTCAGAAAGGAGCACGAGGTGAAAACCGAGGTATCGATCGAATACTGCGTGGTTTGAAACTACACACCCAAGGCCGTCAGTTTGGCGGCCAAAATTCTCGAACTCGGAGAGCGTATCAAGTCGCTCACTCTCCTTCCTTCGAGCGGCGGAGCATTTGAGATTCGCGCCAATGGAAAACTTCTTCATTCCAAACTCGATTCCGGCGATTGGCCGGACTTCGACGCCATTGTGCGCGACATCAAGAAACTCAAGTAATCGCTCTTTTGCTTCTTCTTCTGTAGCTCGGCGTTGGACCTTGAACGTTGAGCGTTGGACGTTTTCTGTTTTTTCTTTCCGGAGAGTGAAGGGTGCCTGGTGGCCCTCGCGGTCTTCAAAACCGTCGTCGCCGCGCAAGTGGCGAGATAGGTTCGATTCCTGTCCTCTCCGCCAATTCCATATTTTAGATCGCGTTGTAGCTGCCGCCGTCACCGCGGCAGACCCATTTTGGAGAGGGGGTGAGTCGGATGTCGCGCGACCAAATTCGTAAACTAACGTCGCTCTCCTCCTGCGCGGGGTGAGCTTCCAAGTTGAGCCAACAGGCCCTAACGCAAGTTTTGCGTCAGCTTCCAATTTCCACGAACGCGAAAGTGCTCGTCAATTCGTACACGTTCGATGACGCCGGCGTTTATCGTTTGGATCGACATCGTGCGCTCGTGCAAACGGTCGATTTCTTCACGCCTATCGTGGACGATCCATTTGCTTACGGCCAAATCGCCGCCGCCAATGCGCTCTCCGATGTTTTTGCCATGGGAGGCCGGCCGCTCACGGCCTTGAACATCATGGGATTTCCCGCTGGTTTGGTTCCGTCGAAGACAATTACGTCGATTTTGCGCGGCGGTTATGAGAAAACGGCTGAAGTTAGCTGCGCAATTATCGGCGGACACACTATTCGTAATCCGGAGCCAATCTACGGTCTCGCTGTCACGGGGATTGTCGACCTTCGACACATGATGACAAACGCAAATGCGCGGCCCGGCGATTTGCTTGTCCTGACAAAACCGCTCGGCACCGGCATCGCCACAACTGCGCTCAAACGCGGCCTTTGCTCGCGCGAGGTCGAGCGAAAAGTCATTTCGTTAATGTCGAGAATAAATTCGGTTGGCGCCAAGCTCGCCGAAAAGAAACTTGTGCGCACGACAATCGACGTCACCGGCTTCGGACTGCTCGGTCACCTTGCATCGATGTGCCGAGCCAGCGAAATGAGCGCTGAAATTTTTAGCGACCGGGTTCCGGCAATCGACGACGAGTTATTCGAATTGATCGCGCGCGACTGCATTCCCGGCGGCAGCCGCGACAACTTAAAAAGCGCGAACCGCATTGTCGATTGGCAAAAAACGCCGCAGCCGCAACGAATTTTGCTCACTGATGCGCAAACGAGCGGCGGTTTGCTTCTCGCTGTTGCGCCGAGCCGTCTCAACAAAGTGCTCGCGCTGCTCAAACGGAATCGCACAACATGCGCCGCCATCATCGGGAAAATTGTTCCAGCGCGCGAACCGCTCCTATGCATAAAGAAGTAACTGCTTCGCGCCGCGCCATTCCCTCAGTCACGAAGGTGCTCGATTCGCTAGGCAAAATCGATTTACCCCGGCCGTTGATTGTCGACCTTGTCCGACGAGAACTTTCGAGAATCCGCGCGTCGGGCAAAATTCCCGAAATTCGATCGATTGTCGATCTTGTGCGCATTTCGCTCGAGCAGCTTCGCGTCAGCCGGCTGCAACCGGTCATTAACGGAACTGGGATCGTCATTCACACAAACGTTGGCCGCGCCCCGCTCGCTTCAGCGGCAGTCCATGCGCTCAGCGAAGTTGGCTCGGCCTACTCCAATCTCGAGTACGATCTGATGACGGGTGGCCGAGGACACCGCGGCGCTTACATCGAGAACGCGCTCGCGCTGCTTTGCGGCGCGGAATCGGCCACGGTCGTGAACAACTGCGCCGCCGCGCTGGTGCTGATCGTTCAACATTTTACCAGGACCAAGCCGGAAGTCGTCATCTCGCGCGGTGAACTTGTCCAAATCGGCGGCGAATTTCGCATCGGCGAAATCCTCGAGGCGACCGGCGTGAAGTTGCGAGAGGTCGGAGCGACAAACAAAACCGCGCTCGCCGATTACTCGCGGGCAATTGGTCCACAGACCGGAATAATCTTGAAAGTTCATCGCAGTAATTTTTTCATGAGCGGTTTTGTCGAATCGCCTTCTTCGAGGGCAATCGCCACGCTCGCCCGAAAGAAGCGCGTCCCCTTTGCAGAAGATTTGGGCAGCGGCGCCATCGTTGGGACGGAACAATTTGGAATACCAGAACATGAACCGACGCCGGCTGAGACACTGAAAGATGGTGCCGATCTTGTTTGCTTCAGCGGCGATAAGTTGTTCGGCGGCCCGCAAGCGGGAATTATCGCGGGGAAAAAGCGGTTCATCACCGCCCTGAAGCGCGAGCCGCTATTTCGCGCGTTGCGTTGCGACAAACTGATTCTCACGGCGCTGCAATCGACTGTCGATTTTCACCTCACTGATTCGACGTCCGAAATCCCGGCAATCGCGTTCTTGCGGATTTCCAAAGACGAATTGCGCGCACGCGCCGCGGCGATCCTTGCCCGGCTGCGCGGATTACCGCTGCAAATCGCGATTGGGCGCGGCACCGTTAAAGTCGGCGGCGGCACACTGCCGAGGTCAGTGATGTCGTCAATCACGATCGATATTTTTCCGGAGAGTTGTTCTGTCCAGGATTTCGCGAGCACTCTTCGTCAATCGATTCCACCGGTTATCGGTTACGTCGCGAATGAGCGGTTCAAGCTCGATCTGCGCACGATCTTTCCGCAACAGGACGACGCTGTCGTTGACGCGATTCGAACCGCCTGCGCAGCGACTCACTAATTCTCGTCCAGATGACGGAAAAACATTTCATTCTCGCAACCGCGGGCCATGTCGATCATGGCAAGAGCGCGCTGGTCAAAGCGCTTACTGGAATTGATCCCGATCGCCTGCCGGAGGAAAAGGCACGCGGCATCAGCATCGAACTCGGGTTCGCGCAATTGATTCTCCCCGGGCCTGACGAGCAGCGGTACCACGTCGGAATTGTCGATGTACCCGGTCACGAAGATTTCGTCCGAAACATGATTGGGGGCGTTGGCTCAATCGATCTCGCACTTCTGGTTATTGCAGCCGACGACGGTTGGATGCCGCAGACAGAAGAGCACCTCCAAATTCTGATTTATCTCGGTGTGAAACGCGCGCTGATCGCGCTGACAAAGAGCGATCTGGGCAAGATCGACAATATCGCTGGGCAAATCCGCCTTCAACTGCGCGACACTGCATTTACAAATTCACACATCATTCCGACTTCCGTCCGCACCGGCGAAGGAATCGAAAATTTAAAACGCGCGCTTGCCCTGGAGCTCGCAACTCTGCCACCGCAACGCGATATCGGGAAAGCGCGCTTGTTTGTCGATCGCGCGTTCACGTTGCGCGGCATCGGCACGGTTGTGACCGGCACATTAACGGGAGGAAAACTCCGACGAGGCCAGAATGTTATCGTCCAACCGCAAAATGTTTCCTCGCGCATCCGCTCGATTCAGAGTCACGGGCGCGATCTGGAATTCGCCGAGCCGGGAATGCGCACTGCCCTCAATTTACCCGATGTCGAACTTGGAACCGGCCCGGCGGCGATCAAGCGCGGCGACGTGATTACGATTGTCGACCTTGCTGCGCCCAGCGCCACCTTTGATGTTCTGCTCGAAAAATCGCCGCGCCTGAATCGAAGCGACCCGGCGGCGCGTCCGCTGAGAAATGGAACCTCGGTTTACGTTCACCACGGCACCGCGCGCGTTTCGGCGAAGGTTGCGTTCCTTGAAGAAGAAACGTTGGCCTGCGGCGAAAGCTTGCTCGCGCGTTTGCGACTGAAGTCGCCCATCCTCGCCCTGCTCAGTGATCGGTTTGTTATTCGCGACTCATCAGAGCAGCATACGATCGCTGGCGGGATCATGCTGGATCCGGATGCTGATCGATCGAATTTTCAAAGCGCCGGCCAAAAGCGGCTTTTAAAACAGCGCGCGAGTGCGCCGCACGATGTCGATCTTTGCCTGCAATCGGAACTTGCTCGCAGCGGCATCGCGGAAAGCAAGACGTTGCTGCGCAAATCGCACTTCAGCCAGGCTGAAATCACGTCTGCTTTGCTTCGGTTACAAGGTCGAGGCGCAATTATCTTGCGTAGCGAAATTGCCGCCGCTGCCGGCAAGTGGCGTGAGCTTGTGCACCGCGCAAGTGACCTGATCAACGCAACGCACACACAACATCCGGAAAAGCGCGGCCTTGAGTTCACTGAGTTACGCGCGGCATTGTCCGATCAATCAGCTGACGCTTTCGACGCGCTCATTTCGGATTTGTGCGCAACCAGTTTTGTTCGAGCCGGCACGTCAATCGCACGCGCATCGCACCGTGCCGCATTGCCGCCGCAGATTCAGCCGGCCGCCGAAAAGATTCGAACCGCACTCTCGACCAAGCCGTTCGACCCGCCGCCGCGCAAGCGAATTGCACAAGATCAACATCTGCGGCAGGCACTTCAATTTTTGATCGAACAAGGCGAAGTCGTCGAAATCGGTGCGGACGCGGTCTTGTCGCGAGAAGCGTTCACGCAAATGAAAGAAGCCGTTACGGCGTTCATTTCAAAAAACGACTCCGCCGCCGTGAGCGAGCTTCGCCAGGCACTTCAGACATCGCGCCGAATCATTGTGCCGTTTCTTGAGCGGCTTGATCGCGAACACATCACCCAGCGCGTTGGGGATCGACGAACGTTGGTCGCGATGAAATTGTAGCGACTTCGAACATCGGGCTAGATTAGTCGATGGTTCAGAGAAGCGCCAACGAGCGACAAAATGTGCGACATGTGACGCTTCATATTGGCGCCTCGTTCGAGGCCGCTTGGGAGAGCGTGCTCCAGCCGTGGTTTGAGTCTGTGTCTCAGATCGCTTGCGCCATCGCTAAGCCGGCGGTCGTTGTTTTGCCTTACCAGTCTCGCACCCAATTCTTCCGCTATCGCCTCCTGGAGGCAGGCATCCCGCTCCTGGGAGTAAAATTCGTTGCTCCGTTGCAACTGCGGGAAATTCTCCTCCATCCGGCGGGAGTTAAATTGCCGCTCCGCGAGCACCTTCGTCTTCTGCTTTCTTTCGCAGCGGAGCAAGTCATCGCAGCGAACTCCGAAAATGAATCCATCGACGCGACTATTGCCGCCGCAAAATCCGTCTGGCGCGCACCCGATCATCTGCTTCGTACAATCGACCGGCTAAACGCTGCCGGCTGGTCTTTCGATGAGATCGGGCCACCGGCATTTCAAAAAGTTCTCTCTCGCTTTCGGACTCTGATTAAGAAGTGCGGCTTCACCTCTATTCACGAAGCCGACCGTCTTGCCCTGGCCCGGGCTGAGAACGCAGAGAAAATTTTTAGCAATTTGCTGGTTGCGGGATTCGACGGAGCCCACTGGCCGCTTTGGCCAATGCTCTCGGCTGCGACAAAAGCATCAGCCAAGGCCACAGTCGTTCTGACCGACCCTCGCGATGAAGCCCGCGATCTCGATGAATGTTGGATCGGAACCTGGGAACAAACATTTGCCGCTGCTCTACCAATCGAGCCGCCGACCCGCGTGGCAAGAATATCTTCTCGCCAAATTTCCGGCGCTGCCGATCAAAAAAGTCAGCTCGAGCTTTTTGCGGATAAACTTGGTCGGCCAGTTCATTTTCTTCTGGGCCGCGAAACAACCGAAGAAGCTCGCGCTGTTTCTACTCTTGTTTTGAAATTCCTCACCGAGCCTTCCGCTCGTCGCATTGGTGTTTTGTTTCCCGCCGCCGGCGCACTTGCCCGATCGGTCGCAGCGCTTCTCAGCGAACTCGAGATTCCGCACTACGATTCGATCGCTCATCTGATCGCGCCCACAATAGATGATCTTGCCTGGCAAGCCTGGCTGCAGTTGCAGGAAAACAACCGGCTTAATCCTCTCCTCCACTTTCTATCGACCTTTGAAAACAACGCGCGCCTGCTCGGCGACGTGACGCTGGAGCAAGTCGAGAATATTCTACGCCGCGCTTATCGACAAATCCTGATCGATGACATCGCGGTGCTGCGCGAATATTGCGCGCATCACTCGACCCAGGAGGCTGCACCAGCAGCTGCAGTTCGCATGGCCGGCGTGAGATTTTTACCGGCAGCCGCGACTTTCCCGGAATTCATCAGGCAAACTTCCGAAATCTTCGCCGAGCTGGGCTGGGAAAACCGGAGGATTGAATTGGAAAGATTGAGTAAGGATTGGAGCGAAACTATCGACGGCTCCTTTTCGCGCCAGAGTTACCTGCGGTGGCTACGTGAGATTCTCAGCAAACCGACGCGATCACGCGACCGATGCGGCGATCATCCCTACAGCCGCGTCCATTTGCTTTCGTTTACAGAAGCCGAAGGGCAGGAGTGGTCGCATCTCATCCTCGCCGGGCTGAACGAAGGCGCGTGGCCGCGATCGGACAACGAATCGGATTTTGTTCGCGACGAAGAGATCGATGCTCTCAATCGCCGGATCAAAGTCTTGAATCGGCGCGCGATCGTGCAAGGCCGCCACGGAGAAGGACAGTGGAGCGTTAAGGAGGGAAAAACGTTGTGCCTCGGTTCGATCGAGCGGCAGCAGATCGCCCTCCGGCAGATGGCTAACTTGATGGAATCAGCGGAACAAGGGTTGGCAATCAGCGCGGCCTTGTTCACCGAATCATCTCCGCGGCGCATCGCCAATCCGAGCGAGTTTTTTTCCGGTCTGTATTTCAATCTCCATGGCAAGGCGCTTTCCCAACCCACGCTCGAAGCGATGGAGAAACAGACACATGAATGGGTGGAACAATCCGGCTTGCTTGGCAGAAAAGCGAGAAATGAAGCAGCCGTTGCGCAAACGCGAATTGCCTATAATGAGCGGCGCGCCGAAAAAAAAGCTGGTGAGTTCGAATTTGCCCTTCGGGCGCCGCTGATCGAGCCAATCTCACTTTCCGTATCGGAGTTCGAACGATTATTCAAATCGCCGGCGCTCATCTGGATGAAGTCCTTTCTCGGCGTTGAGGCGGACGATCTCGATCTCGAGCAATGGAACCTAGCCGTTGGCATTTGGGTGCATGAATGGCTACGCGAGATTGTTGATCGCCCTTCCGCCCAAAGTTTCGGAAAACTTGGTTCCGATGCGCGAGAGCGCGTCCAGCGCGCGGCCACGACGTTTCGTGACGAGATCGCAACAATGTTGAAACGATGCGGTCGCGCCGTGCCGGATTGGTGGAGCTCGACCTGGCACAATGCCTTTTACATATCGAATTGTTTCGCTGGACATGTCGCCGCGACCAAGGAATGGCCCTATGCGGCGACGGAATGGTCGCTCCGCGCTTTGCCTGCAATTCAGATAAACGGCGGCGATGGACTCAAACTGCGCGGTCGCATCGACCTGATTCTGGCCAAGGAAAATCCAACTACCAACAAATTTACTGACGAAGATCTCTGGGTGGTCGATTACAAAACCGGAAAACGCAAAAACCTCCGCTCATCGCAGTGGCGGTTAGAGGACGACATTCGAAACGGAGTCCTCAAACAACTGCTCAAGGGCGAAGGCGTGCAAGTCGGCTTGTATGCTTTAGCGCTGGGTCAACTTGGAGCCAAAAACGTCGGGATCAGTTTGTTGGCGCGAGGTCTCGATCTTTCCGCGCCGCAGTTGATGCTGCCGCAGATCACGTGTCACGATCAGGTCTGGCGCGAACTGTCCGGCATGGAGAAGAGCGGTGTCTTCGGAATGCGTGGAGCGATTCGCTCTGAGTTTAATTTCACCGACGCATATCCATTGGCTACTCTGGCGGTCGATTACGACATCCTTGAAACAAAATGGACGTTGACACATCCGGCCTTTGCGACCGAATCGCCGGAGGAGGAACCATGATCGCGCCATCTGATCACGCGCAACGCGAGCGTTTTTGCTGCGACCTTGAGACCAATTTCTCCGTGGTCGCTGCGGCCGGCTCCGGAAAAACGCGCGCCATCACCGATCGCATCGTGCAAATCGCGCGCAGCTCAGGCGCCCTCGAATGGCTGCCCAAGTTGGTCGTCGTTACTTTCACCCACCGGGCAGCGGACGAAATGCAGAGGCGCGCGCGACAAAAAATCCTCGAAGCGCGCGTTTCGTTCGATGTTGTCGCGGCCTTCAATCGCGCCTTCTTCGGCACGATCCACAGTTTTTGCGTAAGACTCCTGAGTGATTACGGACATTATCTCGGTTTGCCGCTGCGGCTCGATTTGATCAGCGATGACGACGAATTATGGCATGACTTCGTGCAAAGCCGGACTTCAATCGGCCATTGCTTAAGCGAGGAGAATCGCCGCATTCTCTTACGACATGTTCCCGTCCGGCAATTAATGGAACTTGGGCGCCGCGGAAATGTTTCTTTGCCCAACGCGACTGAGTTTGGACCCTGCCCCGAACTCGATCTGGACGGCATTTATCGGTTTTCGCCATCAGCGAGATCTCTCGAAAAAATTGAGCGAGGTCAGGCGGAAGTGCGCGAATGGGAAAATGCTTATCGCTCTGGCGTCGATTTTCTTCCGCTTCTGGAATGTCCTTCGAGTGCGCAGGGCTTCGTCGCCGTGTGGGACGAAGCTTTCGGCCCGTTCCGTAAATGGCTGAATTGCTGCGCGCTGTCAGTCGCCGCCGAAATCCAAAGCGCTTATCGCGACTTTCGGCTCGATCACGGTGTCCTCACCTACGACGACCAGATCGCGCTCGCCGATTCACTTTTACAACATCCAATCGCTGCCGATCGCATCCGCGAACGAAATTTCCGCGTCATTCTCGACGAGGCGCAGGACACTGACCCGCAGCAGTTCTCGATCTTGCTGGAGGTTGCGCGGCCTGCGAGAGCGTGTGGTCATTGGCTCGAGACCAGGACCGATCCGCCACGCGCCGGCCATTTCTGCATGGTGGGCGATTTCCAGCAATCGATCTTTGGCGACCGCGCTGATCTCAAACAATACCGCCGCATCCACGAAACCCTTGTCGAAGGCGACGCCGGCGACGCGCTCGAGTTTGCAGTAACCTTTCGGCTCGATCAACGACAGCTCGACTTCGTTAACTCCGTTTTCCCGCTTCTCCTCAACGAGCAGGAAAACCAAGTCAAATTCGTTGAATTAAATCCACGTCCCGGCGTTCTGCCCGGGCAGGTTGTCCGTTTGGACATTCAGGCCGAAAACGAGCGCGCGACACGCGACAAACAAACTGAACGGCAGAAGGCGGACAAAGAAGCGCGCCAGCTCGCGGCCTGGATCAAAAAAAACGGCTTGGAAAACTTGCGCGCATGGTGCTGGAGCGATGTCGCAATTCTGTGTCCGCGAAAAATTTGGTTCCGCCCGTTGCAGGAAGCACTCCGTCGGGTCGGTCTGGATGTGCAAACGCAATCGGACAACGAATTGAACGCCGATAATCCCGCGCACGCCTGGCTGACTGCACTTGTTACCGTTCTGGTCAAGCCACAGCTTAGTTACGAAATCGTTGGAGTGCTTCGCGAAATCTTTGGCCTCTCTGATGACGATCTTGCACGATTTTCCGATGGCCGCGGGCAGCGGTTTCAAGTTCAATCAATTACCGGAGAGAAAGGCGTTGTTGCAGAAACGTTGAATTCCCTGGCCGCCCTTCGGGACGCCATTCGCTCCGCACCGCTTTACCAGGCGGTTTGCCAGGCCGTCGCTGACGTGCGCTTGCGCGAGCGACTCGAGAGTCTGCCAAGCGATGAATTTGGCGATTTGAGCACTGAGCTTGACCGGCTTCTCGTTACGGCGGCTACGGCCGAAGCGGATGGAAAAACGCTGGCCGAGTTCGCGCGCGATCTGCGCGCCAATTTCGACGCGCCGCGCGAATCCAGGCCGGCACGACGCGATGCCGTGCAATTAATCACCGGCCAAAAGGCGAAAGGCTCGGAATGGGACGCCGTGATTGTGCCGTTTCTCTCCCGCGAAGTGCGCACCCGGTCGCCCGATTACGCTCGCATCGTCAGGATCCCGCAAACTGGTGAGCTGGTGGTCGCGCTTGGGCGCGACGATACGAGCAAAGAGGTCAAAGATGCGCTGAAATTGGCGGAGCGCCAGGAAATGGAGCGCTTGCTTTATGTTGCCCTGACTCGGGCAAGACACACTCTGGTGCTTGCATTCGATCACGCTCTTTTTCATACCGCGCAAGGCGCGAGTCCGAAAAATTCGCAGGCACGGTGGCTTCGCAGCGCCGAAACGGAAGAGAACAGTAAGGTTTTCGGAAAGCTCCCGAAAGAGACGCAATACTGCGCTGCAACGCAAGAACGGCAACGGGAAGACACGATACAACGAGAGTTGGAACAGAAATTAACTCTGCTTCCCGAAGTTGGAGCAAAGAGAAAGAGCGATGGTTTGAAACGCGCCGCGGATTACGTTCGCAAATTAAACCCGAGCCGCGTCGCCGGCGGGCGCATCTTGCCAATCACCGGGTCCGACACTTGGAAAGAAACCGACCCCGAATTACGACCACGAGCGGTGGAGAGTGCGGCCACACGATATGGGCTATGGTGGCACGAGTTCGCGCAGCGAATTCCGTGGACAGCCGACGCGAACACTTGCACAAGAATATTCGACGAGCACCAGTTACGTTCACCGGACACGGCTCGCTCGCGTCGGGAATGGCAGCGTTTGCAGGAACATCTTAACGATTCGACTGATTTCCGACAAAAGTTCGCGAGCGACAGTGTACTTTTGCATTCGGAAATGCCGTTTCTCTGGCCGGGCGAAGCTTCAAAATGCGTAGAAGGAATTGTCGATCTTGCGATATTCGATCGCGCCAAACGGGAATGGTTAATTCTCGATTGGAAAACAAACCGGATCAGCCGCGATCAAACCGCTCTATTGCGCAAACAATACCTGCCGCAACTGGCGGCCTATTGGAGAGCAATCACGCAAATGACCGGCATGCCGGTCGAAGCGAGGATCTATTCAAGTGCAACTGGTCAATTTATCGCTTACCAACCCGACGAGCTCGTGGCCGAATGGGAACGACTTCGGACGCTGCCGCTAAACGAGCTGACTCGGGAAATTGAGGCCAAGCCCCGCGTCAGCAATCACGCTCGCCGCGGATGAATTGCTCGACGCAGCGGTAGGCTTCGTCGTCGGTCATTTGCACGGGCGGATGCTTGGAGAAGAAGGCGGAGGCGGAATGGAGCACCCCGCCAATGCCGCGATCGAGCGCGAGTTTGCAGCAGCGAACCGCGTCAATTACGATGCCGGCGGAATTCGGTGAGTCTTCGACTGAGAGTTTGAGATCGAGTTCCATCGGCACATCGCCGAAGAGCCGGCCTTCGACACGGATGAAGCAGATCTTGTTGTCGAGCTGCCACGGCACATAATCGCTCGGGCCGATGTGAATATTTTCGTCGGCCAGCCGTTCGTTCATGACCGATTGCACGGCTTCGGTCTTCGAGGTTTTTTTCGAGGCGAGCCGGGTGCGGTTGAGCATGTTCAGAAAATCGGTGTTGCCCCCGGTATTCAATTGGTAAGTCCGCTCGACTTTCACGCCGCGCTTGCGGAAAAGATCGACAATCGTGCGATGCAAAACAGTCGCGCCCATTTGCGCTTTGATATCGTCGCCGACGACCGGCAAATTTTTGTCGGCGAACCGTTTCGCCCAGACCGGGTCGCTGGCGATGAAAACCGGAATGTTATTGACAAACGCGATGCCGGCTTCGAGCGCGCAACCGGCGTAGAAGCGCGTGGCTTCCTCGGACCCGACCGGCAGATAATTCACCATAATCTCCGCGCAGGAATCTTTCAGCTCAGCGATGATCTGTTCGCGGGTCGATTCCTTCTCCAGCGGCAGAAAAGTTCGCAGCGGATCCTGTTCGCGCATGTGGGGGGCATAGCTGTCGAAAACGCAGCCCATTTTCACGATTGCGCCGGTGAGGTTGATTTTATCGCAAAAAACCTTCGTGCAATTGGGCGGCGAGAATATGGCCTTGCTGACGTCGAGACCGACCTTGCGTCGGTCAATATCAAAGGCGGCAACGACCTCGATATCGCCCGGGCGATAATGCCCGATTTGCCGGTGCATTAGTCCGATCCCCGTGCCGTTAGCGGAGGAGCCGCGGTAAAAATTTATTCCCTGGACGAGCGAACTGGCACAGTTCCCCACCCCGACGATGGCGATTCTTATTTTTCTCATTTCCTGAATTATTAAGCTATCCGCAGCTTCGCGGTCGCGGCAAGATGCAAGTTAACCCCGCTTTACTGGAGCTTGGCTATCAAGCTCCTCCCGGAGCAGCTGCCGTCCCGACAATTGACCGAATCTTTCCACACTCGCGACCGCTTGCAAGAACTGATATAAGTACAAAGCCCTGAGGAATTTTTTATTGAAAAAGAAACCGTTGACGAAGAGATAGACGAAATGCGTTTCGGGGTTCGGGTCGTAGCGTTGTTGATCCTGTTGGCTTTGCCTGCTCCATTGCGGGCGGCGGCCCCCACTTATAACATCGAAGAAGGGGTCGCGCTTGCCCAAGTTCAAAATCCCGAAATTGCCGTCGCACGCAAGAAAATCGCGGCAGCGCGTGGTGGTCTGGTCGAAGCGCGCTCCGGCTTTCTTCCCTCGGTGGTATCGACGGGTCTGGTCGATAAACGAGAGCACCAGTCAGAAACACGCCTTCGAGATGAAGATTACAATGCCTCGCTGCGGGTGGTACAGAACCTATACACGGGCGGCGCCGTCACCAGCCAGGTCGCGATCGCCCGCTTGAACATCGACAAGCAGGAATACGAGTTCCAGGAAACCGCCAACCGGGTGGCAATGGATGTGCGCATCGGGTTTAACGAACTCCTTTTAAATCGTGCCAAGATTCGCGTGCGCGAAGATTCCGTGCGCGTCTTGGAAGAGGAGCTCAAAACGCAGCAGGAAAGGTTGAGCGCGGGCATCGTCAGCAAATTGAACGTTCAGCGCGCCGAGGTCGCGCTGGCCAACGAACGGCCGGAGTTGATCAAGGCGCAGACCCAGCTAAAAAACTCCTACTTGCATCTCGGAGAACTTTTCGGGATCGACTTTCCGCCCGATTCTGAGCAAGCGCCCTTTGAAATCTCGGGACAATTGCAATATCAGTCGCGCCATCCCGATCTGAACGAATGTCTGGCTCGAGCCGACACGAGCCGTCCGGTAATTAAAGCGCGCCAAAAAGATATCGAGATCGAAGATCGACAATACACGCTGGACCGAAGCGAACTTCGCCCGCGGGTGGGATTTTTTTCCGCCTACGAAATTTACAACGAGCGGGACCCCGAAGTCGGTCACGAATTTAATCATGGGTATTTGGTGGGAATAAACGCGACCTGGCACATCTTCGACGGCTTTGCGACAAAGGGGCGACTGCAGGCGACGCGCGCCCGGCACGAAGCAGCCGTTCAAGCACGCGAAGCGGAGCGGCGCGCCGTAGCTTCAGAAGTCCGCAGCGCGTTTTTCGATCTCGAGCAAGCGGAACGCGTGCTCGAGGCCGAAACGAAAAATGTGCAGACCGCCGACGAGTCGCTCGAGATTGCTAAGAGCAACTTCGCGGCCGGATTAGGAACACAACTCGACATCCTGCAAGCATCCTCCGATGTAACGCGGACCCGAACCACGCG
>WNEY01000762.1_pt1 | contig 21214 bp, 14 predicted proteins | sample 5400531 | NCBI WGS metagenome assembly WNEY01 (sample SAMN13153338, study PRJNA577476) | soil metagenome | isolation source: 200 cm saprolite under Douglas fir tree site 1 | place: USA:California | collected 2015-04-18
TAACATATTCAGGGAGACCCCACTCCCGAACGGGTAAACCCGCCGCGAGGCGGGGGCACAAAGCCGCGGATCTGACGGGTCGTCAGACTGCCGGGCTGCCGAAGGACTGGGGCCCTCGGGCCACCACCAGGTACCGTGAGTGGGTCTTCCGCTTGTGAGCGGAGGACCACGTGCGCGCTCGATGCGCTGTCATCGCTACAGCTGTGCTTTCGTTTTCCCTGAGCGGCCGGGCGTCGGCCCAAGCGCCGGGGGGCTTTCTCGAGACCGCGGCCAGTACTGACGTACGGCCGCTTCTGACCGCGACGCAGATCCAGTCCTTCGTGCCAGCTCGCGGGGCCTTCACTTTCCCTGCCCCGTACGGCACGCGCGGCGTCCGGCTCAGCAACGGCACCGACTGCGGCGGAGCCGACTGCGTCAACTACGTCGGCTACTCCTACTGGCGCAACATCAACAACCACGTCGGCAGCAGCACGATGCTCATCTTCCTCGGCCTCGAGAGATCTCTCGGCGGTGGCGGACCGACGCTGTTCAGCTACGACAAGACCACCGAGCTGGTGACGAATCTCGGCCCCCTCTTCGACCCCGCCAGCCCCCTCTCGTGGGCGAGCGGGGAAGGATGGTATTTCAGCGCCACGCGCCCCACCTCGCTCTACCTCAACGACGGCCCGCGCTTGCTGCGCTACGACGTCGTCGCCAAGGCCTTCGAGACGGTCCTCGACGTCTCGACGCAGACCGGCCTGTTCGGGACCAACAAGATCATCTGGCAGGTGCACTCGAGCAACGACGATCGGGTCCACTCCGCGACCCTGAAGGACGGCTCGACGTACGCCGAGCTCGGCTGCCTGGCCTATCGTGAAGACACACGGCAATTCTTCTACTTCCCCACCCTGGGCCTCCTCTACGACGAGTGCCAGATCGATAAGAGCGGCCGGTGGCTGCTGATCAAGGAAAAGTTGGGAATCGATCCCGTCTCGGAGGTCGATAACCGGATCATCGATCTCACCACCGGCCTCGAGACGGATCTACTCGACCGCAACGGCGCCGGCGGTCACTCCGACAACGGCTACGGCTACATGGTCGCGTCCGATAACTGGAATCCCCTGCCGGGCGCCTACAGGCTGTGGAAGTCTGGCACCACACCCCTGGGTCCGGGAGCCGTCGTCTACCACGACGCGAGCTGGGCCACCCCTGGTCCGCAGCACGTGAGTCACGCGAATACCAACTCGGGCGTTCCCCCGGAGCAGCAGTACGCGTGCGGCAGTGGGGCCAGTAGCGTGAACGGTCCCCGGGCGAACGAAGTCATTTGTTTCCCGTTGGATGCCTCCCTGCGCGTGCTGGTCGTCGCCCCCGTGATGACCGATCTGAACGCTCCCGGTGGCCGCGGCGGCGCCTACGGGAAGCTCCCCAAGGGGAACCTCGATGTCACCGGCCAGTACTTCATCTGGACGAGCAACATGGGCGGCAGCCGGCTGGACGCGTTTCTCGTGAAGGTCCCCGCCCAGCTCCTGACCGGTGCCTCCCCGGACGCGATTCCTCCGACGATCTCCGTCACGGCGCCTGCGTCCGGCTCAACACTGGCCGGGATCGTCACGGTCGTCGCGAGCGCCTCCGACAACGTCGGCGTCGCCGGCGTGCAGTTCAAACTCGATGGCCTGAACCTCGGCGCCGAAGTGACCGCGTCACCCTACGCGCTCTCATGGAGCACGGCAGCCGCGGCCAACGGCTCTCATACCCTCACGGCCGTGGCGCGCGATCCGGCAGGCAATCTAGCGACCTCCGCGGCCGTCGGTACCACGGTCAACAACGACACGACGCCGCCCGTCATCTCCTCGGTCACGGTCGGCTGTGGGTCCGCTCCTTCGGCTGACCTGGGCGCTCTCCTCGCGTGCGCCCTCGCCTGCGCAATCCGAGGCGCTGGCGCGCGCCGGCGGTCGATGCGGCGCAGTCCGGTCGCGGAGGCGGTCGACGAGCCTCGCGTCCGCTAGACGGTCTTGACGCCCCGCATCCGAATCGGATCGTCGAAGACCTCGATGTCGAGGAAGCCGTTGGCCCGGAACCAGCGCAAGACCTCGGGATAGAGGAGCTTCCACTGGTACCGCGGCGTGTACCAGTCGAAGGTGTCCAGCCATCGCCAGCGCCAGTTGGGATGGAGCGAGATCGGGCAGACCACGGGGAGGACCTTCCGGAGGACCGGGAGGCGGTAGACGTAGTAGAGGGGGATGGCGGCCGCGGCGATCGTGAGCACGAGCCCCGCGGGCAGGCGCGTGGTCAGGCGCCGCAGCAGTTCCGAAAAATGGTGGGCGATCCCGTAGCGATGGTAGAGGAACACCGCCAGGCCGCCGCCCTTCTTCACGGTAGCGGCCACGGAGCCGAAGGCCGCGCGCGGATCCGGGGTGTGGTGCAGGACGCCGATCGAATAGGCCAGGTCGAACATCTCTTCGCGGAAGGGCATGGCGAAGATGTCGGCCTGGACGAGATGCACGCGGTCCCGCCGGCCGATGTTGGCATAGGCGGCGTCGACGGCCGTGGTGAGGTCGATCCCGATGACCTCCCCGCCCTTGGCGGCCACGACCTCGGCGAACCGGCCGGCGCCCACGCCGGCGTCGAGGACCAAGCGGCTCTGGTAGTCCTCGTCCTCCCATCTCGTGGTCGCGGCTAGGGTCTCCGCCGACTCCCGAGTCCCGTTGAAGGAATCGAGTTGAACCCTCTTGAACCGGTTCCACTGGTACCCGAAGCTCGACGCGTAGGCACCGTCCTCGACGAACCTGGGAACGCCGCGGCGGATCGGGTAGACGGTGCCACACTCCCGGCAGGCCAGACGGCCTTCGATGATCTCGGCCCCGTCCTGCTGCGCCACCCCGAGCTCCAACTCCGATTTGCAAGTCGGGCAAACGAGGAGTTTCAGGACGGCGGGCTTCATGCGATCGCGGCCTTCCAGATCACGGCATCACCGGGACATGGTTTTTTTGGTTCGTCACGATAGCGCCCGGAAGCCTAGAACAGAGGTATTCCCAGGAAGGTCGCGGTGACAGCGGTATCGGCTGTCATGGTCACGGTGCAGGTGCCGATGAGGTTGGAACAGGCGCCACTCCAGCCCGCAAACACGGAGCCGAGGGCCGGCGTCGCCGTGAGGGTCACTACCGTGCCGCTAGTGTAGGAGGCCGAGCAGGTAGCCCCGCAATTGATCCCGGCCGGACTGGAGGTGACGGTGCCGCTCCCGATGCCCGTCCTGTCAACCGTGAGGGTGAAGCTCGGCAGGTTGAAGGAGGCGGTGACCGACCGCGCCGCGCTCATGGTCACGCTGCAGGTCGTCCCGGAGACCGTATCGCAGCCGGTCCAGTCCCCAAATATGAAGCCGAAGGCCGGCGTGGCCGTCAGGGTCACCACCGTGCCGCTATCGTAGCAGGCCGAGCAGATGGCCCCGCAGTCGATCCCCTGGGGGCTGGAGGTGACGCTGCCGCCGCCGGCCCTGTTGACCGTGAGGGGGAACCGCTCCAGGTCAAAGGTCGCGGTGACCGTGGTGGCGGCGGTCGTCGTCACCGTGCAGGTGCCGGTACCCACACAGCCGCCGCCGCTCCAGCCGGCGAAGGTGGACCCGGGAGCCGGAGTGGCGGTGAGAGCAACAGCAGTCCCGCTCGGATAGGTCGCGGAACAGCTCGTCCCGCAGTCGATCCCCGGAGGACTGGAGGTGACGGTGCCGCTCCCGATGCCCGTCCTGCTGACCGTGAGGGTGAACCCCTGGCTCTGCGGGTCAAAGGTCGCGGTGACCGTGGTCGCGGCGGTCGTCGTCACCGTGCAGGTGCCGGTACCCACACAGCCGCCGCCGCTCCAGCCGGTGAAGGTGGACCCGGGGGCCGGCGTTGCCGTCAGGGTCACCATCGTGCCGCTCTCGTAGGAGGCTGAGCAGGTGGCCCCGCAGTCGATCCCCGGGGGGCTGGAGGTCACAGTGCCGCTGCCCGTCCCCTGACGGGTCACCGAGAGGGTGAAGCGGGGATTGGGCGCGGGGCCGGTGTTGTTGATCAGCACCGAGACGGTGCCGGCGGCATAGTTGGCCGTCGCCAGATCCAGCCTGCCATCGCCATTGAGGTCGGCCACAGCCGCGAATAGAACACCGCGGCCCGCGACGACGTTCTGTGCCGCCTGGAAGGTCCCATCGCCGTTGCCCACCAGCACCGAGACGATGGTGCCGGTGTTTCCATCCCAGTTGGACACCGCCAGATCTTGCACCCCATCGCCATTGAAGTCGCCCACGCTGCTGGATACAGGACCACGGCCGACGCCGAAGGACAGCGGCGCGCGGAAGGTCCCATCGCCGTTACCCAGCAGCACCATGACGGTGGCGGCAGTTCCGTCGCCGAAGATCGTCACCGCCAGATCCTGCCGCCCATCGCCATTGAAGTCGCCCACGGCCACGGATGCTGGACCCTGGGCCGCAGCGACGTTCTGTGCCGCCTGGAAGGTCCCATCGCCGTTACCCAGCAGCACCGAGACGGTGGTGGAACCGAAGTTGGCCACCGCCAGATCTTGCCGCCCATCGCCATTGAAGTCGCCCACGGCGACCCATAAAGGACCGCGCTGCGCATTGAAGGTCCCTGCCACTTGGAAGGTCCCATCCCCGTTGCCGAGCAGGACCGAGACGGTGGTGGCGTCGGGGGCGTTGCTACCGAAGTTGGCCACCGCCAGATCTTGCAGCCCATCGCCATTGAAGTCGCCCACGGCTATGAAGTTAGGATTACTGCCCACAAGGAAGTCCCGTGCCAACTGGAAGGTCCCGTTCCCGTTGCCCAGCAGCACCGAGACGGTGTTGTTCGGGACGGCGAAGCTACCCAGGTTGGTCGTCACCAGATCTAGTATTCCATCGCGATTGAAGTCGCCCACGGCCACGGATGTTGGACCCCTGCCCACAGGGAAGTCCTGTGCCGGCTGGAAGGTCCCATCCCCGTTGCCCAGCAGCACCGAGACGGTGTTGGATCCGGAGTTGGCCACCGCCAGATCTTGCCGCCCATCGCCATTGAAGTCGCCCACGGCCACCACTTGGGGACTCGCGCCCACATTGAAGGTCAGCGCCGGCTCGAAGGATACCGTCTGGGCCAGCGCGGGGCTCGGAAGCAATGACGAGAAAAACAGGGTCGACGCGACCAGCAGCAATCGCCTCGCTGAGTTTCTAGTCATATCGGGTCCTTCATGCGCGGTCAGAACTGGTAATAGAGGAAGACGGTCTGCTGCTGATTCACGAACAGGTACGCCACCAGGAGGGCGGTGGCGTAGAGGGGGGCCCAGCGCCGGCCGGTGCCGAGCTCGATGTCCCAGGTCTCGGGCACGAGGTTGACCAGCAGAAAGCCGACCGCGATCCAGAGCACCAGGGCCCCGGGGACGGCGCCGGTTCCCACGCCGAGGCCGAACATCTTGCCCAGCCAGCTGGCCGCCATGGACAGGTCGCTCGACCGGAAGATCACCCACCCGAACAGCACGAGCAGGAAGGTGCCGGCCCGCTTGAGCAGGTCGGGCACGGCCGCGAAGGCTGGGCCGGCCAGGCGGCCCAGGGCGAGCAGGATCCCGTGGTAGGCGCCCCAGACGACGAACGTCCAGTTGGCGCCGTGCCAGAGCCCGCCCAGCGCCATGGTGACGAGCAGGTTGAAGTAGGTCCGGACCTCCCCCCGCCGGTTGCCGCCGAGCGAAATGTAGAGGTAGTCGCGCAGCCAGCTGGAGAGGCTCATGTGCCAGCGCCGCCAGAAGTCGCCGATCCCGAGCGCGCGGTAGGGCGAGTTGAAGTTCTGCGGGATGCGGAGCCCGAACATCAGCCCCAACCCCACCGCCATGTCCGAATAGCCGCTGAAGTCGTAGTAGAGCTGGAAGGCATAGCCCAAGGCGGCGAACCAGGCGCCGGCCATCGAGAGCGACTGCGGCAGGCCCAGCATGGGCTCGATCCAGCCGGCTATCGAGTCGGCGATCACCGCCTTTTTGACCAGGCCGGCGGCGAAGAAGCCCAGGCCCCGCGCCATGTGGTCCTCGCGCGGCGGGCCGTCGATGCGCTCGAGGTCGTCCTCGATCTCGCGGAAGCGCACGATGGGGCCGGCCACCAGCTGCGAGAAGAGGCTCACGTAGGCCAGGTACTCGAAGAAGCTCCGCGTGGCCCGCACGCGGCCGGCGGCCACGTCCACGATGTAGGAGATGGTGTGGAAAGTGTAGAAGCTGATCCCGATGGGCAACACGATGTGCAGCAGCGGAGGCGCCGGACCCGGCGCCAGCCGGGCGAGGTTGCCGGCCACGAAGTTGTAGTACTTGAAGAAGCCGAGCAGGCTCAGGTCGGTGGCGACCGAGGCGACCATCCAGGTCCGCTTGGCGGCCCGGCTCTGCGCGCCGTCGATCATCAACCCCGCGGTGAAGCTCACCACGCTCGAGAAGAGCAGGAGCCAGCAGAACCGCCAGTCCCAGTAGCCGTAGAAGACGTAGCCGCTGACGGTGAGGACGACGTAGCGCTGCTGCTTGGTCCTCGACAGCCAGAAGGCCGTGAAGACGACGGGCAGAAAGGCGAACAGGAATACGTTGGAGTTGAAGACCATCAGCGCAGCTCGCGGACCAGGACCGTGGCCACCCGGTCCGCGTTCGTCTCGTCGATGTGGGCGCAGTCGTACCAGCCCGAAGCGGTGGCTTGGTAGCTCTCCGGCCGGCTGAGGTCGTAGCTCGCCACCCCTTCGCTGCTCGCAAGCACCTGCTGGTACGCGCGCGTGGCCTTGAGCAGCGCGGCGTAGGAGGTGTGGGCCTCGATGTAGCGCACGGTGAGGGGGTGCAGGCTGGTGATCCAGAGGGCCACCCGGGCACCGTCCGTCCGCGCCTCGTCGACCAACTGCCGCAGGTAGGTGCGGCGCCGCCTCGACAGCTCGGTCATGTTGTCAAACCGGGTGACGTATTTGTTCAGGCAGCGCTCCAGGTCCTGGTCGAAGCGGAACGTCCCCGCCGCCCGCTGCACTTCCCAGCGGGGGTAGCGGAGGTACCCGTCCGGCTCGAGCTCCATCAGCGGCAGCGGCTGCGGCCGCGGGCTCATGAAGAGGCGGACCGCCCGCACGGCATCGGTCAGATACTGGATCGTGAACGTCGCCTTGTATTTCTTCATCGCTCGGGCCATCGGGTATCTGCCGAGCGGCCCGAGCAAGCCCGGTTCGGGCAACGTCCCCGGGCCCAGCGCCCGCATGAGGGCCTGGTTGTGGAGCAGACCCGGCTCGGGCCTGTCGTCGCTGTGCAGGGCCTCCACATCGAGGCCGATCACCAGGAGCTTGATGGGGACGTTCTGCTGGCGAACCCAGCGGTAGATGGCCAGGTAGTCCTCGGCCCGCGCGCTGTCCACGGCGAAGTTGAAGAAGCGATGACCCGTCTCCGACTCCAGCGTGCGGGGACTCACCTTCATGGCCCGGCTTGAGCCGAGGATCAGGCCTTCCGGAGCCGCCCGGCCGACATAGGCCCGGAACAGGCGCATCTTCTCGGCGCGGGCGTCGAGCTCGACCACCGGGAAAAGACCTGTTCCGAACTCACCCCGAGGGTCCACCAGGCGTATGAAGGCCGCGTAGAGCAGCGAGAGCACCGCGGTCGCGGCCACGAACAGGGCCAGAAATCTCATCGGATGGCGCTCACGCCGGCACGCCCTCCTCCTTGACTGCCTCCAGCGTGACCTGTAGCTCGTCGATGCCGCCCACCAGGTAGCAGAGGAACCTCTCACCGAAAGTCGGGTGCCGGTCGAGCAGCCCCTGCACGGCTCGGGCCCACACCCGGTACGGCCAGGGCCAGAGCTCCTCCTCCAGGAAATACTTGAGCCGCACGCGCACCACGCGGAACCGCGCCTTCGTGTAGTAGGAGTAGCCGTTCTCGCCGAAGTAGTGGAACGACTCGGAGGTGAAAGCGCGGCGGTGGGTCGGGTCCTTCCAGGCGTAGAGGCCCGAGTAGTGCGGCGTGCGGATCAGCACGCGGCCTCCTCGCCGCACGATGCGCCAGACCTCTTCCATCACCGGCAGCGGGTCGGCCAGGTGCTCGAGCACGTGGCTCAGCACGACCTCGTCCGCGCAGCCGTCTGGCAGCGGGTAGGGCAGGGCCTGCAGGTCGTGGACCAGGTCCACGCCCGCCAGGCCCACGGAATCGATTCCGAAGGCCTCGGGCGACTTGTGGGTGCCGCAGCCGAGGTCGAAGACGGCCGGTCGCCCCTGCTGCCGCCGGTCGCGCAAGTAGGCTTCGACCGGGGCCGCGGCAACCGGATGCGCGAAGGCCGTCCTCATCTCACGAACGCCTGCAGGGCAAGGGGATCGGCGAGCGCCCGTAACAGCGCGCCGGCCGGCCGGCGGTCGGCGGCGTTGAACAGCTTCCACAGCAGCCCGTCGGCCGGCCGCCGCCGGCCGGCCCGGCAGCGCGGGCAGCGGCCGCCCTCGGGGTGGACGATCCAGCGCACGGCGCTGAGCAGGCCGGGCTGGTAGGAGCGGTCGGCGATCCGGCAACCCAGCAGCCGGGCCACGCTGCGGCCCGAGATGTGGCTTGGCGCGAACGACCGGCCGGCCACGCTGAACATGGCCAGGTCCGGCTCGGAGTCGCCGATGGCCACCGTCTCCATGTCCTTCCGCCCGGCCAGCTCGAGCAGCGCCAGGAGGCCCTTGCCCTTGTCGACCTCCCGGGCCAGCACGGCCGTGTCGAGGTACGTCTGGTGCACGGCGAGCCGGTCGACGCCGAGGTTGGCCATCAGCCTCTGGATGAGCCCGCCCGGCAGCGGGGTCGTGCGGCGGCGCTCGAAGGTGTAGGCCCGCAAAGAGTACTCGTACCGGTCGTCGAGGAACACACCCGGAATCCGCCGCAACGCGCCCGCGACCAGCCGCAGCTGGTCGCGGGATTCGGGCGTCACCAGCACCCGGGTGCGGCCAGCCACGGCATCGAGGACGACGCTGCCGTACTCGGCCACTCCGCCCACGCACCCGTAGGCCTGGCAGTACTCCCGCACCTCGGCCAGCCGGCGCGCAGTGTTCAGGGCCAGGGCACAGCCGTGGGCGTGCAGCAGCGAGAGAGCCTTGATGCCGGCGGCGGTCGTGGAGGGATAGCCGAAAAACTGCTTGTCGAGGACGCCGTCGATGTCCATGACCACCAGCGGCGGGCGCCAGAACGGGGGCTGGGCGGGCCGGCACAGCTGACCACAGAACCTGGCCGTGTGGACGGTGAGGAAGTCCCAGGCATCGATGTAGCTCCAGTTGAATTCGTGGTGGCGGTGGCTCAGACGCGGGTCGTTGAGGTTGTAGAGGGCGGCTTTCAGTGCGGACGTGCCCGCGAACAGCTTGTGCCTGAACAGCCGCTCCTCCACGTCCCGGTCGCCGGAAGCCTCCCGGTAGTGCTGAATGAGGGCCTGCTCTTCGGCTGGAGAGAGGCGAAAATGCAGGATGGCCTCGGCCAGGTCGCAGGCGGGGTCGGCTACGTTCAGCTCGGTCTTGCCCATGCCGTGGTGCTCGAAGTCCGTCTTGAGGATGGAGGCCGGGCCGCGGACCCATTCTTGGAGCCGCATCTTGCCGTCGATGAGCGTGGGCACCAGGCAGGCCGGCCGCAACAGCTCGGCGCGGATGCGGGCGCGCTTCAGGACCGCGGCCGGCTTGGACCCGTAGGCGCCGCTCAGCGCGCCGGCCAGCAGCTCGGGGCCCTTCTGGTTGTGGCGGTCCAGCTGCGTCCCCGGATCGGCGGACAGGCGGAGCGATCGGACGCGGGCAGCGACGTAGGCAGCGGCCCGCCGCCAAAGCAACTCCCGGTCGCGCGGCAGGGCGGGCGGGTCACTCTGCGGCAGCCACTCGGTGTAAAGGATCCCCTCGCGGAGGCCGAGCACGGGCGGCACGAACTCCGCCAGCGCCTGGCCGGCGAGGAACGCGTGGTAGCCGAGCCATCCCCAGCCCACGCTCTTGGCCAGGACGTAGCGGGTTTCCGCGCGCCCGGCCGCATCCTGCAAGCGCACCTCGTAGACGCGCTTGAGGCGAGTGTGGAACTTCTCCTCCGACAGCCGCTGGAGCTGCCCGTTGAAGCGGTCGGCGGCGGGGCTGGCCGGCACGGCCGCGCTCGCGTAGCCGCGCGCCCGGAAATAGGCCTGCACGCGCCGCTCCGCCGCCGGGACCTCGAGCAGCTTTTGCTTGTGCCAGTCCTCAGGCTCGAGCTCCAGCAGCCGCGTCTGCGAGAGGAGCAGCGACTCGTAGCCGCGCTTCCAGTCGCGCCGGCTGGGATGGACCGGCAGCAGGACCACCACGTCACCGGGGGGCAGGCCGGCCCGGCGCAGTGCGTCCACCATTCCGGCCAGGGTGAAGCCGGTGTCCGCCGGCTCGTCCACGACCACGGCCAGCGCCCCGCGGGCGGCACCGTGCGCCAGCTGCGCCCGTTCCCAGGGCGCCACGCCCTTCTTCGGACGCAGGGTGAGGGCCTCCACGTCCTCATACCCCCGGGCGGCGAGGAAGGCGCGGACCAGGGGAGCGAAGTAGGATCCGGCGGTGCGCAGGCCGATGACGAGGAGGGGCCGCCGTCGATCCGGGAAGGCGGCCACGAACCGGCCGGCCAGCTCCAGGATGTCGTGGGGCGTGAGGTCCTGGCTGTGGAAGGCCGCCGGGACCTTGGCCCGGCGCGCCAGCAGGTCTGCGGGGAGCTTCTCGGCCAGCAGGGGAGCGAGGCCGTCACCGGCCGCGGCGAGGGCGGCCATCTCCGGCTGCGGGGCGGCCACCGACGCCTGCAGAAACGCGTCGAGCGCCGGGCCCCAGCGGGCCCGCCAGCCGCGCACGCTCCGCAGCCTCCAGCCGCGATGCTGCTGTCCGGCACCGAGCAGCCGCTCGAGGGCCCTCGTCGCCGGCCGCAACCAGGGCAAGACCGTCACCGCCTGCGAGAAATCGTAGGCTTCCCCTGCCAGGTAGTCGTCGACCGTGTCCGCCAGGGCGCAGGAGAGCAGAAAGACGTTGGAGAGCACCTCGCCGCGCGGCCAGCCTTCGTCCACTTCTCCCAGGCTGGTCAGCTCACCCCGGAGGCGGTCCCTCACCTCGCCCGCGGGGGGGAAGGCGTCGAGACACCAGGCGTAGCGCCCGTAGAAGCTCGACTCCGCCTCCAGCAGCGCCTGGGGCAGCGGCTCCAGCGCCTCATCTCGCACGGGCCCGTCGGGCCAGGCCGACTCGCCGGCGAGATCGGCCGCCGAGCCTTCCCGCATCGATGTCAAGCCGTCTCCCTCGCCAGCATGGGCACGGCGGCGGGCCGCCGCTTTTTCGGCAGCAGGTCCAGGTAGACCCGTTCCGTTTGCCGGACCATCTGCTCGTTCGAGAAGCGCCCGGCTACCTGCTGCCGGGCGGCGCGGCCATCGCCGCAAAGAGCTCGTCGAGGTCTACGCCGACGTCCCTCCCGTCGGTGGCGGCCCGCTTGTAGCGGCTCGAGCGGGAGAGCCGGTAGTCGCCGCGGCCGTAATCGACAAAGCCCACGTCAACGAGCGACGGAGGGAAGAAGTTGCCCCCGGGATACACGGCGGCACTGCCCCCCACCATCACGTTTTTCGCCACCACGGCGCCGGGGAAGCAGGTGTCCAGCGTCGGCTGCCCGGGGGCGGTTCCGGTGCCGAGGATCCCGTAGGCGTTGTGAGGGGTGAGGTTGTTGCGATACACGAAGCCGGTGTGCACCGCGCCTTCCGCTATAATGATGTTTCCGGTCTGAAATGCGGTATTGTGCTCAATGACGACGTCCGCAGTCCCGTCGAGTAGTTGAAAGAGCCGTCCGCCTCCGCCCCAGTTCGGCGCCCCCACGTCGTCGAAGAGATTATTTTTGATCAAAATGCGTTTCGTCTGTTGGCTGGGGAAGGCGTCGTTCCGACCAAGAATGTTGGTGCCCGACGCCGTGTGGCGCACGATGTTATTTGTAAACGCCACATCCTCGACAACCGTCCAGGGGGCGGCCGGGCCGCTGCGTACCGTAAAGAGGATGGCGAAGCCGTTCTGCGCGTCCACCCAATTGTACTCGAGGAGGTTGCCTTCCACGAGTACCCGGCGGGCGTTCTTCAGCTCGAAGAGGTTCTTGACCGTCCAGGGCGTGCCTTCGTATGCCGGATGCCCCACTTTCCAGGCGAGGGGCTTCGAGAAGTGATTGCGCCGGACCTCGATGTCGGACGGCACGAGGTCCGGAATGGACGGATCACCACCGCCGAACATGACGTTCTCGCCTGCACCCTCCAGATAGTTGTTGACGATCTTGAAGGGGCCTGGGCCGTTCCAGCCTGCGATCGCCTGCGAGTCAGCGCCCACCTCCTTGAAATCCGAGAGGTACGAATCAGTGACCGCGGTGTCGCGCGAGTTCATCGCGATCCCGCGCCGCGTGCCGCGTTTGGGATCGCCGTGGAGGTAACACCGGTCGAAGATCATGTGGTGCGGGAGTTGGTCCGCAACAGTCTCCGTAGTCCCCAGCTCGACCAGGTTGTAGAGGAACACACCCGCCGCGGGCCGGATCTCGATCCCGATGAAGCGATAGTGGTGTGCGCCCGGCTCTGCCCGGATCACGCGCCCCGACCGCGCCACGAGCTTCGGCATGACGCCGGCGTAGGAGGGGTCAACCCGCCGTCCCGGCGGGGGAAGGCTGCCGTCCGGGGCGCTGGTCCGAATGGTCACCCATTCCGCTCCCGACTTGTTGGGCAGCGTGTACGGGCCCGCGAAGCTCGCCCCGGCCTCGAGCGTGATCACATCCCCTGGCCGGGCGGCGTTCAAGGCCGCCTGGAAATCCCCTCCCGCGTAGACGGCGATGATCCGACCAGGCGGAGGGACGTACGTGGTATCGACGTAGGCGCGCGGCAGTTCAGGGCCGCTCGGCCCGGTCGCCGGCCGGGTCGCCGCGCTCAGCGAGATGACGGGGACGGCGACGAGGAGGAGACCTGGACAGGCGCGGAGGAGCGCTCGAGACATGACACTTGGACCTGAAGATCGCCCGGGGAAAGTCATCTCTCGAGCAAACGGCTCAAAGATTCTCTGTTCTTTGGAGACGACAAAAGAAGCGCAAACCCGTCATCGCCACTGACCGATCTCCCGATCTCCAGGCACGAAAAGAAGCCGTAGACATCCGCCCAAGAGACTCGTGGGTCAGCGCCTTCCACCCAGTTCCATTCAGACCGAGGCCGCGGCGACAATACACGCCTCGAGACCCACACGTCACCGCCCGCCGCCCACACCGAACGCGCCTGGGCCGCGAACCCCTGACGCCACTGGAGGACCTGAGTGGTGCCGGGTTCCACCAGGTGATAAACGGAAAGCAAGCCACCACGGTTGGTGGGATGCAATGGGAAGGTCCAGTAGAATGCCCACACTTCGTCCTGCTGATGGACTGTGGCCACCAGGCTTTGGGGCTTCAATAATGGTTGTAGGTCTCGTATCCTCGCGGCCACTTGGTTTTGGCGGTGCGCCAGTACGGACGTCGCCATGGCCGACATGTTGCTGACGGTGGTAGTCGTCATGAATGCAATGACAACGACTTTGAACAACGACGACGATCCGCCGCTCGACAAACAAGAGGCGAGTGATACGAAGAACATGGGGTACAAGGGCAAGTAGCGCTCGATGGCCCCACCCTCCCAGAAGACCGCGAACGTGAGCACCGGGGCGCTGTTCAGGACCCAGAGCCCCAAGATTCGCCTGCTCGGTTCGGATCGGAGCAGCATGACCGCCATCAACCCCAACAAGAGGTAAAACAGGAAGAGCTTCCACAGGCCCAGCCGGAACATCTCCGACAGGGATACAGGATTCAACGGATCGTGAACAAGAAACCGTTTGAGCATCATTCCGTCATTGCCCATGTTGACGAAGGAACGAGGGAGGCTGAAGACCATCCGTGGGACGCCGTTGATTCCGCTGACGCCGTGCTCGGAGGACGCGATCCACTCCCTGAGGCCCGCCACCGTATGAATCCCCTGAAGCGCAGCGACCGAGCCGTACATCAGCGCCATCGCCAACGCGAAGGCAACGGCAGCCTGACGAACGAAGCGCCATCGGCGCCACTCGGGCCCAAACAGCAGTAAGGGAGAGGCCAACGCGGCGGGAACCGCCAAGACGTAGGGAAACCACAGGCCCACGGCGCCGGCCAAGGCTAAACCAGCTCCCCACCCCCTCGCGGATGACCACTCCGGCGTCTCCCCTCCCATCAGAGAGAGATAGATCCCTGACAGGAGCAGCGACAGACCCGGAACGTACGAACAACCCGTGTGAGCGAAATTGAGGAGTCCCTGAGAAAAGATCAACCCGATGCTCGCGACATTGGCGACCCACTCCCGGCGAGAGATTTTTCTCACCACGCCGTGAAGCATGAAAACACTCAGCAGGCCCGCGAGCCAACTGATCGCCATCAGGGTCATGATCACGTTCGTGCGGGCGTCCGCCCCGAGCACGAAACGACTTGCCGGCATCAGTAACTGGGAGAGCGACCATCCCAACGGATACCAGAGCAAGTGACCGAACTCCCCCAGCCGGGGCGCCAGAATCGCCTCGGCGTAACCGACGGTATCACCCATGAAATTGGCAGCTGTCGCCCAGGTCGCTCCGAAATAGGCGACGAGGACCAGGCTGTACCGGCGGAACCACCCCGGCCATCGCAGAACCACAGCCTCCGTCCCGCTCGGGAAGGAAGCCGTTCCCGGGACGCCCGAGATCTTCGCTGTCTGGCTCATCTATTACTGAGGCCTACGGACTGGTTTCGCGCGCCATCTCTGGTCCCGATCACGATGAGCGACAGACCGATCCGCGGCCGCACGAATCGCTCGGCGCGTTCGGCCCAGGGCGCAATGAACCGATCAAACAAACGGATCTGCGCGAGGGATTCTTGCCTTCTCTTCAGGACCCGGTTATTCAAGAACCAGCCGGCCATCCCGATGACATTCATGTAGAAGACACCCTCGACGTCGAACCCACTCTGGTGCACCTTGAGGACGAGCTCACCTTTGGTATATCTCCGGTGATGCCCAAGCGCCCGGTCCACACTGCCGTAGAGGAATTGAAAGGCCGGGACCAAGAGGACGAGGCGGCCGCCGAGACCGAGAGCACTGTGCATATGTGAGAGAGCGGCCCGATCATCCTCGACATGCTCGAGGACGTTGAAGCAGATCACCGTATCACATTCATACCGATCCAGCGCCCGAGCGGCCGGGTCGGCAATGTCCAACTGGACAGGCATGACGTTGGGCTTGTCGGCAAACCGCTTTTCAAAATAGTCAACGCACGGCCGGTACACATCCACCGCAATGACCAACTCTCGATCCAGCAACAACGTCGTGAAGTTCCCGATCCCGGCACCCACCTCGAGGATCCGTCGGCCGAGAAAGGGCGCAATGCGACGGTAGATCCACCGACGATAGTTTTGCGCCTCCACCATGACTTCCAGGTCGGAAATGGTGACGTCAGCGGCGTGCATGGTAGTCCGCCGGCGCTGCGGGGCGGCTCCGGTCGGCGCGGTCAGGGCGCGACTGGGTCGCGAGCAGGCGCAGTTGATAATCGAGCTCCTGAAAGCGGCGGAGGATGGTGTGGACGATCAACCCCGCGATGATGAGGAGCATTCCACACAACACGAGGCCGACGGCAAGCACGGCAAACGGCAGGCGAAGCACCAGACCGGTCTTGAAGAATTCGAGAATCACGACGGCACCCGGGAGAAGGCCGCCGACAATGAGCGCCAATCCCGCGGCGCCAAAGAACGTCAGCGGCTTATAGTCACGAAAGAGGGCCAGGATGGTGTTCAAAATGAGGATCCCGTCTTGGATCCATCGAATCTTCGAATAGCTTCCCTCCGGCCGCCGGCTCAGGTTGATTGGCACTTCAACGATGTGATAACCACGCTGGAGGGATTTGATCGTCAGCTCGGTCTCGACCGCGAACCCCCCGGCGAAGAGTGGGATGTCTTTGACGAAGCTCCGACTGAACGCCCGATAGCCCGAGAGGATGTCGGTAAGCCCGACACGGAAGAGCCAGTTCAATACGACCTGGAACAGCCTGTTACCGATCCGGTTCAATGGCCTGAGCTCGCTCCTGGCGTGCTGGTGCAACCGTGACCCGACGACCACCTCGGCTTCGAGATTGAGAATGGGCGCGATGAGCTCGTGAACGGCGGCCGCCGGGTACGTCCCATCACCGTCGACCATGACGTAGATGTCCGCGTCCACTTGATGGAACATCGACTGGACCACGTAACCTTTCCCCTGACGCCGCTCGCGGCGAATGATCGCCCCGGCCTGGCGGGCTTCTTCGGCTGTCCGATCGGAAGAGTTATTGTCGAACACATAGATGGCCGCATCGGGGAGCTGAGCGCGAAACTGACGCACAACGTCGGCGATGGTGAGCTGTTCGTTATAGCAGGGGATGAGAACGGCGATCCGTGGCAGTGGACAACTCCTTTCTGCCACGACGGTCGGCCTGTCGATCACGTGTGGTTCTACCTGCATGTCGTAAACCTCCTCAGGCAAGATGGTTCACATCGGACATGGACGGCTCGGCGCGAGGCGACGCGTTGCTTGCGGAATTACCGGCAAGGCAGCCCACGTACCACTCGATCGTTTCATCGAGCCCGGACGACAGGGAGTGGCTCGGTGCGTACCCGAGGAGCCGCCTGGCCTTCGAGATGTTCGCCTTCGAATGGCGGACGTCGCCGGGACGGAAAGGCTGGTAGATGGGCTTGGCTCCCCGGACGCGCGGGTCGCGGGCTGCAAGGCGGCCGCGCATCGTCGCGAAGAGCCGATTGAGCGTGGTGAGCTTTCCCGCCCCCACGTTATAGATTTGGTTCACGGCCGGGGACCTGGGCGCGGCGACGGCGGCGAGCAGGTTGGCCTGGAGCACGTTCTCCACGTAGCAGAAGTCACGGCTGGTCTCCCCGTCCCCAAAGATGACGCACTTCTTGTGCTCGAGGAGCGCGGCGATCCACCTGGGGATCACCGCCGCGTAGGGGCCTTCTGGATTCTGGCGGCGACCGAAGACGTTGAAGTAGCGCAGGCCGATGGTCTCGACGCCGTAGAGGCCCGAGAAGATCTGCGCGTAGAGCTCGTTGACGCGCTTGGTGAGCGCATACGGCGAGCGCGGGCTCCCGACCCGGTGCTCGACCTTGGAAAGTCCCGGACGATCGCCGTAGACCGAGCTCGAGGTGGCATAGACGAAGCGAGACACACCCGCATCTCGAACGGCGATCATCATGTTCAGAAAGCCGTCGATGTTGACTTGGTGGGTGCTCAGCGGGTCTTCGATCGATCGCGGGACCGATCCCAGTCCCGCCTGGTGGAGCACGATGTTGCTCCCAGCGCATGCCCTTCGGCAGAGGGAGAGATCCCGGATGTCCCCCTCGATGAACCGGAGGTGACGAGCCGCCTCGGGACCCACCTGTGCGAGGACGTCTCTGAGGTTGTCCGGGCTCCCGGTCTCGAAGTTGTCGAGGCCGACGACCCTCTGTCCGAGGGAGAGCAGCCGCTCGACCAGATGGCTCCCGATGAACCCGCCGGCCCCTGTCACCAGCCAGGACCTCGGCTGCGCGAGGAGCTGCATCTCGGTGTTCTCGAGCGCGCCCATCAGAGGCTCCAGTAGCGGATCCCGCGCTCCATCGCGTCCGCGCTGAAGACGGACTTGACGTCGATGAAAACCCCGCCCGGGCGGATGAGGCCGAGCAGCTGCTGGCGGGGCATTTCGAGATACGCGCGGTGGGTGACCGCCAAGATCAGCCCATCGAGCGCGCGGAATCGATCCAGCGGTGTCAGCGCGATTCCGTACTCCTCCCACGCCTCGCGTGGGTCGCCGAGCGGCTCGTGCACCAAGGGCTCGATGCCGAACTGGCGAAGCTCGGCGATGATGTCCGGGACCCGGCTGTTGCGCAGGTCGGGCACGTTCTCCTTGAACGTGAGCCCGAGGATTCCCACGGCTGCTCCCCTGACTTGAAGCCCGGCGTGGACGAACATCTTCACCAGCCGCTGGGCGATGTAGCTGCCCATGCTGTTGTTGATCCGCCGGCCGGCCAGGATGACCTGCGGCTGGTAGCCGAGCTCCTCTGCCTTGGTCGTCAGGTAGTACGGGTCGACGCCGATGCAATGGCCTCCGACCAGGCCGGGGGAGAAGGGGATGAAGTTCCACTTGGTGCGCGCCGCGGCGAGCACGTCCGCGGTCCGAATGCCCATGCGATCGAAGATGAGCGCCAGCTCGTTCATCAGCGCGATGTTGAGGTCGCGCTGTATGTTCTCGATCACCTTGGCCGCCTCGGCGACCCTGATCGACGGAGCCCGGTAGATCTCCTTCTCGATGATCGCGCCATACACGCCGGCGATTCGCTCCAGGGCTTCGGGGTCCTGGCCGGAGACGACCTTGGTGACCCGCTGCAGCGTGTGCGCCGGGTCGCCCGGGTTGATGCGCTCCGGCGAGTAGCCGAGCTTGAAGTCGATGCCCGATGTCAGGCCCGAGGCGCGCGCAAGAACGGGGCCGCAAATGTCTTCCGTCACGCCGGGGTAGACGGTCGACTCGTAGACCACGATGGCGCCGGGCTTGAGCATGCGCCCCACCGTCGCGGAGGCACTCCTGACGCACCCGAGATCCGGCCTGTTGTAGCGGTCGATCGGAGTGGGGACGGCGATGACGAAGAAGGTCCGATCCGCCAGGTCCGAGGGATCGCTGGCGAGCTTCAGCCGGCTCGCCTGCAGCGCCTCTGCGGGGATTTCGCCGTTCCGGTCGAGGCCGCCGTGGATCTGGCTGAGTCTTTCGCGGTTGGTGTCGAACCCGATCGTTCCCGGAAATTTCCGGGCGAGGGCCACGGCGACCGGAAGGCCCACGTAGCCCAGGCCAATGACGGCAATGCGCTCATTCATGGGCGTACGCATCGCATTCTCGATCGATGGCGGGATCGATCACCGGCGGAACGCGGAGAGCCGAGGGCGTCCCCTTCCACGTGACCGCCACCTGCCCGGTGACGAAGCGGAAGAAGGCGACCACCGTGGCCCAATGGAGAAGGCAGAACACGTACGGGAAGGCGAGGAGCCGTGTCCTCTTTCCCCGGCGCTGAAGCGCGTGTCCCCCCAGCGCGGCGGCGTAGAAGAAGATCTGCCCAGCCAGCGCACCGGCGTACATCGGCGAGCCCACCAGACAGAGGTTCGCGCTCAGCGCACAGAGCAGGAACAATGGACACAACAAACGGAGGCCCTTGTGCGAGACGGTCTGGATCCACAGGCGGTTGCGCAGCGGGTTCAGCAGCCAGGGCTCGTGGCTGAAGAGCTGGAAGTTCCCGGCGAGGGTGCGAACCTTGCGGCGAAGCTCCTCTTCCGCGGTCGTGGCCGGGCGGTCGTGGGCCCGGGCCTTCGGTTCCAAGATCGCGCGGTACCCGTGGCGGACTATTCTCAGGACGATGAGGACGTCGTCCAGCAAGGTGTCTTGCGGAAGCGGCTCGAAGAGCGCGCGGCGGATGGCGTAGATGGCCCCGGTGGCGCCCAGGGTGGAATCGATGCGGCTCTCGCACCGCCTGATGAACTTCTCGTAGCGCCAGTAGGCCCCGACCCCCTCTCCCACCGCGCTCCCGTCGGGGCCGGAGGCGAGCATCAGCTCTCCGCTCACCACCCCCACCTCAGGGTCGGCAAAAGGGGCGACCAGCGCCCGGAGTGCGCCCGTTTCGAACCGCTGACGAGCGTCTGCCAGCACGAGCACCTCCCCTCGGGCGGCGCGCACGACGTCGTTCAGCACAGCAGGCTTTCCACGCCGCGCGGAGAAGGCGAAGACGCGCACGTTCCGTTGCTGGTAAACGCGCGCGCGCTCGGCGGTGCCGTCCGTGGAACCGTCGGACGCGATCAGGATCGTCAGGCAATCCACCGGGTAGTCCTGTGCGAGGAGGTTCTCGATCCGCGCGTCGATCCGTGGGGCTTCGTCTTGGGCAACGACCACCACGCTGACTTCCGGCTCGCCTCCCAGCGCGCGCGGGTGACGAGGCCGCAGCCAGGCCCAGATCCAGACGAGGGCGGGATAGCCGAAGTGCGTGTAGAGGAGCAGCACGACGGAAGCCCAGAAGAGCGCGGCCTCAAACGCCACAGACATGGGAGCTCAGGCCGCCTCGCCCGGCACCGAGGAGCGCACCATCCACCGGTCCATGTCTCGGGTCAGGTCCACCACGATCTGGTTGGGGCGCACCGCCGCCAGGGCGAGCGCGGCGTCCGCGCTGCTGTGGCCAATGACCAACACCTCGGCGTGCGCGAGAAGCTCTTTCAAGCTCTTGCAGAGCAGCGAGGCGATGTGCGGGATCTTCTCCTGGACGTGGCGGCGGTTGGCCCCCACCAGGTTCGCCAGCGCGACGTGCCGGTCGAAGATACGCACCTCGTATCCCTTGCCGATCAGGGTCTCGACCAGCGTCAAGAGCGGGCTCTCCCGGACGTCGTCCGAGCCGGGCTTGAAGGCCAGGCCGATCACGGCGACCCGCCGCTTCTGCGTGGCGAACACCTCCTGCAGCCCCCTGCGGATCTGCCACTCATTCGACGGCAGGATGGAAGAGAGGAGCGGCGCCTCGACGTCCGCCGCGCGGGCGGCGTAGGTCAGCGCTCGGACGTCCTTCGGCAGGCAGGAGCCCCCGAACGCGAAACCAGGGCGAAGATACGCCTCGGAGACGTTGAGCTTGCGATCCAGCAAGAAAAGCCGCATCACCTCCCGGACGTCCGCGCCCAGCGCGGTGCTGACGTCCGCGACCTCGTTCGCGAAGCAGATCTTCAAGGCGTGAAACGCGTTGGCCACGTACTTGACCATCTCCGCCGTCCTGACCGCCGTCTGTACGAAGGGGGCCTCCACGCCCCCGTAGAGCGACCGGAGGATGGGGCCCGCGGTCGGGTCGTCGCACCCGACCAAGGTGAACGGCGGATGTGCGAAATCCTGCAGCGCGGTGCCTTCGCGCATGAACTCGGGGTTCACGGCCACGCGCAGGTGAAAGCCATCGCGGTGGCGGGCCGCCGCGAGCAGGGGGAGGAACACCTTCTCCGTGGTGCCGGGCAGGACAGTGCTGCGCAGCACGACCGTGTATGAACCGGTGTGCGCGCGCAGGGCAGAGGCGATTTGCTCCGCGACACGATGGACCGCGCTGACATCGAGTTGGCCGTTGGCGCGTCCGGGCGTTCCAACGCAGATGAGCGCCAGCTCACTGTTGGCGATCGCCTCCTCGCTCGACCCGGTAGCGCGGAGCCTTCCCGCGCGCACCTCGGTGCCGATCAGCTCATCGAGACCCGGCTCTA
>WNEY01001051.1_pt1 | contig 21214 bp, 19 predicted proteins | sample 5400531 | NCBI WGS metagenome assembly WNEY01 (sample SAMN13153338, study PRJNA577476) | soil metagenome | isolation source: 200 cm saprolite under Douglas fir tree site 1 | place: USA:California | collected 2015-04-18
ACCTCGAGGCACGCCTGCGCCGGACGGAATTGCCCGAACATCGGGGGGCCCGTGCTGGCCGCCGAGCCGGGCGGATGCGCGGACGAACCTGGGTCACGCGCCGAGGCGTGTTCGTGGATCGAATCGCCAGCGCGTGGCTCATCAAGCGCTTCATCGACCCCGCGGCCCGGTTCAAGTTCGTGGCTCCCGAGGGCTACTCCCCCCGCAAGGGCGAGCTGCGCTTCGACATGTTCGAGGCCGAGTACACGCACGAAGGGGACCGCTGCACCTTCGAGACGCTGCTCCGGCGGTTTCGACTGCGCGACCCCGCGCTGCGCGCGATCGGCGAGATCGTCCACAACATCGACTGCAAGGACGCGAAGTTCGGCCGCGCAGAAGCTACGGGTGTCGAGCGCTTGCTCGCCGGAATCGCCCGGAAGCACGCTACCGACGCGACGCGCCTCCGTCTCGGCGCGGTCGTGTTCGACAACCTCTATCAGTCGTCGCGATGAAGCCGGTGCCAGCCCGAGCCACGCTCCGGGAGTTCGTCATCTACTTCCTCAAGCTCGGCACGTTGGGGTTCGGCGGACCGATCGCGCTCGCTGGCTACATGCAGCGCGATCTCGTGGACGAGCGTGGGTGGATCGCGCCTGACGACTACAAGCAGGGTCTCGCGCTCGCGCAACTTGCCCCGGGTCCGCTCGCGGCCCAACTCGCCATCTACCTCGGATGGGTGCGTGGCCGAGTCCTGGGCGCGACCCTCGTAGGGATCGCATTCGTGGCGCCGTCGTTCCTCATGGTGCTCGCCCTCTCCGCGCTGTACCTCAAGTTCGGGGGCCTCGCCTGGATGCAGGCGCTGTTCTACGGCATTGGAGCCGCGGTCATCGCGATTATTGCGTGGAGCGCCGCGCGGCTCGCGCGCACCACTCTAGGGCGGGACCGATTGCTCTGGGGACTTTTCGCGGTGAGTCTCATCGTCACGGCCTGGACGGCGAGGGAGATCATCTGGGTTTTCGTGGCGTCGGGATTGATCCCCCTGCTCGCCCGCGCGCGCGCACGCCCGTCAATGCCGACCAAGACGCTGCTGGTCGCGCCGTGGCCAGCTTGGCTTACGTCGGGTCTCACTGGGGCGGCATCCGTGGGGGTGCTCTGGAAAGTATTCGGGTACTTCGCCGCCGCAGGGCTGTTCGTGTTCGGCAGCGGGCTCGCGATCGTGCCGTTCCTGCACGGGGGCGTCGTGGAGCAGTTCCATTGGCTCACGGAGCGGCAGTTCCTCGATGCGGTCGCCGTCTCGATGATCACTCCAGGCCCGGTCGTGATCACGGTGGCGTTCATCGGTTACCTCGTCGCCGGACCACTGGGGGCGACCGTGGCGGCCATCGGGGTGTTCGCGCCCGTGTACTGCGTGACCGTCCTTGCGGCTCCGCACTTTCGCCGCTTTGCCGAGAGCCCGCGCATCAAGGCATTCGTCGACGGAGTGACGGCTGCCGCTACGGGTGCTATCGCCGGGGCGGTGCTCGTGCTGGGCCGGCGTGCCCTCGTCGATTTGCCGACTGTCCTGATCTTCGCGGTCACGCTCGCTGTCATTGTGACGATTAAGCGCGTTCCCGAACCCGCGCTTATCGCGGCGTCCGGCGTCGTTGGCTTGGTCCTGAAGCATGCGTTGTAGGGGCGGCCGCCATCACGAAACGGAGGAGTTCATCCATGAAGCAGCTCCTGAAGGCAACTCTATTCCTTAGCGTCGTCGCCGCTGGAGCCAGCCCGGCGCTCGCGCAGCAGCCGTCGACCGCTGCCTGGGATTCGGTGGGGCGCATTCTCGGAACGGCTCCCGCGACCGCGGCGGGCTACGTTCGCTACAATCTGCCACGCCGCGACCTCACCGTACGGATCGGAGACGTCACCGTCTCACCCGCACTCGCGCTTGGTGCCTGGGCCGGGTTCAGCGGTGAGCCCAACGACGCGACGATGATGGGTGATCTCGTACTTACAGCGGCAGAACTGGGCCCCGTACTCGCCGAGCTGGCGCGCCAACGCATCGGGGTGACCGCGATCCACAATCATGTCGTTGGGGAACAGCCGGAGATCATCTACGTCCACATCCTCGGCCAGGGAAACGCGCTCGATCTGGCGAGCCGTTTGGATCGCGCTCTGACGCGAACCGGAACTCCGCGACCTGTCGCGGCCGCGCCGCCTGTTCCCCTGACGATTGACACGGCTGCCGTTTTCACGGCACTAGGACGTCGGGGCACGGCGCGCGGTAACGTCGCCCAGGTGGGGTTCATGCTGGTGTCGGGGACAGTCACCATGGGCGGCCGCACGATGACCCCCGCGCTTGCCTACGGCTCGCCCGTCAATGTCCAGATGGTGAGTCCCACGCGCGCCGTCGCGACCGGTGACTTTGCGGTGCGAGACTCCAGCGTCGCCGGTGTGGTGGACGCGCTTACCACGCACGGGATCACCGCGACCGCGGCGCACAGTCACATGATCGGTGATTCCCCGCACCTGAACTACATCCACTTTTGGGCCGACGGCCTGCTCGCTGACGTGCTGCGCGGTCTCAGAGCAGCAGTCGATGCCGGGCACTGAGAGGACACATGCACGCATTTCGGAAAGCAGGGCTCGTGGCCCTCAGCCTCGCCTTAATCGGGACGACAGGGTGCAGCAAGAGTCGCAGTCGCGAGGACCGGGTCGGGACGCCCCGGACGCTGGGTCGTCCGCGCAGCGGCCGATGCCCCCAGCGGGCGCAACGTACTCGCGCAGGAAGACAGTGATCGGACAGACTACCGCTTCCCGGTCGCGGTTGCCGACGGCCCCACCTTCGGGGACGTCAGTGTAGCGGTCCGGTGCAAGCCAGTGAGCGGTCGCGTGGATCGCGCGTGCGGCATCGTTTGGCGGTACCAAAACGAAAACAACTACTACCTCACGCGGGCGAACGCTCTCGAGGACAACGTCTGCTGGTACTACGTGCAGAATGGCCGCCGCGTCGAAGTGAAACGCGTGCATGTGCCCGTCGCAGCGGGGGTCTGGCATTCGTTGCGCGCGGACATGCGGGGCGATCACGTCGAGGTCTACTTCAACAGCAAGAAGCTGATCGACGTCCACGACTCACGGTTCACGGCGCCGGGCAAGGTTGGCGTGTGGACGAAAGCCGACTCTCACACCCTGTTCGACGATCTCACGGCGACCGCTCTCGCGCCCTGATGCGGCTCTTTCTCGCGCTGGCAGTGCTGGTGCCGGTTCGACTGTCGGCACAGCAGGGCGCGGACGCGCGCCTCGCGGTCGTCTCCGCGACCGTCCCGATCTCTCTGGACGGTCGCCTGGACGGCAGAGCGTGGGCCAATGCGGACTCGATCACCGATTTCCGGCAGCGCGAGCCAGCGGCGGGCGCTCCCGCGAGCGAGCGGACCGTGGTTAAGGTGTTGCGGGACGCCACCGCACTCTACGTCGCGGTGCGCAGTTACGACACCGACATGCGGCACGTGCGCGCCAGCGAATTGCGGCGTGACGCGGACTTGTCGAGTGACGACAACGTTCAGCTGCTGATCGACAGTTTTCACGACCGCCGTGGGGCCTTCGTCTTCGGCACCAATCCAAACGGCGCGATGTGGGACGCCCAGCTCGTCGGGATCGACAATCTCAACCAAGACTGGAACGGCATCTGGGACGTGGTTGTCACCCGAGACTCGGCCGGCTGGACCGCCGTGTTCCGAATCCCATTCCGCGCGCTGCGCTTTCATCGGAGGGAGGATCTGCGATTCGGATTCAACGTGCGCCGCTTCATCCGGCGCAAGAACGAGCAGGACTTGTGGCGCTCCTGGGGCCGCGCCGAGGGCCTGTACCAACTGCTGAACGAAGGCGAGTTGACTGAGCTGGGCGCCCTCAATCGCGTCCGCGATGTCGAGGCTTACCCGTATGTTCTGACACGAGCCACGGCGGCGGAACACGACAGCACCGGCGCGAAGATCGGGGATGGATTTTTTGGGGGGAAGGCCGGTCTCGACGTGAAGGTACCGGTGACGCCGACAGTCACGGCCGATCTCACCGCCAGCACGGACTTCGCCCAGGTCGAGGCCGATCAGCAGGTGATCAACCTGAGCCGCTTTCCCTTCTTCTTTCCAGAGAAGCGGGAGTTTTTCCTGGAATCGAGTGGGCTGTTTGACTTCGGGACGCCGAGCCGGGTGCAGGTGTTCTACTCGAGACGGATTGGGCTCGATACGGCAGGCGCCGCGGTGCCGATCATCGCGGGTGGGCGCGTGACCGGGCGCGTCGGGCCGTGGCGCCTCGGACTGCTCGACGCGCAGACCGGCGGCGCCGACCGGGCCAACGACGCGGTGCTCCGGGTGCAGCATGACCTGTTCGCGCGGTCCTATATCGGCGCCATCGGGAGTCTGCGGACTATTTCGAGCGGCGGTGCCCAAGCTGCCGGCGGTTTCGACCTGGACCTTCCCCTCGTGGTCCACGGACAGAACGTGGAGCCCAAGTTCTGGATCGCGGGGAGCCGGTCGCCCGGCGTATCCGGTGCGCCGCTCGCGTGGCGCATCTCCACGGACAACCCCAACGACCTGTTCGACAACTTCGTGTCGCTGTATCGGATCGACCCGGGGTTCACGCCGCCGCTCGGTTTCGTGCGGCGCACCGGGATCTGGGAGACGACGGGCCACACCAACTTCACGCCCCGACCCCATACGCTCGGCATCCGCCAGCTCGATTTCAAGTTCATCCCCGAATGGGACATCATCGCCGACAGGACCGGATCGCTCGGCCGCACGGCGGACTGGCAGACCGCATTTCTCGAGTGGCGGTTTTTCGGAGGCGAGCGGGAGAATGGGGACCGCTTCGAAGTGAATTTCCAGCGTTTCCTGGACGCGCCGAACGACACGTTCGACATCTTCCGGGAGGTAAAGATCCCACCGGGCCGATATTGGTGGTCACGCTGGGAGCTGCAGTATTTCATGTCGCCGGGCCGGCCCCTCGGTTTCGGCGTGTTCGTAAACTGGGGCGCGTTTTACGGCGGCCGGAGTGCGGACCTGGAGCTCCAGGGCACGTGGCGCGGCGGAGGCCACGTCATTGTCAGCGCCGATTTGTCCCGCACGGCCGCGCGGCTGCCCAGTGGCGGGTTCACCGCGCTGCTCGCTTCCGGCCGGATCGAATACGACTTCAACACGCGGACCAGCTTTCTGGGCTTCGTGCAATACAACAACGACGCGCAGCGGGCGGACTTCAACCTGCGATTGCATTGGATTCCCCAGATCGGAGACGACGTTTTCCTGGTCTGGAACTCCGGGTACACGACCAACCGCGCGGCGACCTACCGCTTCCCCGCGGCCCGGTCGCTCGCTCGGCCCCTGAACGGCGCATTCGTGGTAAAGATCGTCCATCGGATTGCGCCATGAGAAAGGCATTCTGATGCCAGCGTTTTGGCTCATCCCGCTCATCCTCGTCGCCGCCGCACAGGCGCCGCCAGCTCCCTGTACGCTCGCGGGTCCAGCGGTCGAGGCTCATTGGTCGAGCGCGATTCCGCCGGCGTCGACGGCCGAGGCACCCCTCCGCGTCGTCACCGATGTACCGCTGCCGGGGAGCGCGTCTCGCTTCGACTACCAGAGCTTGGAGCCGGCATCCGGTCGACTGTTCATCTCACACATGGGTGCCGGGCAGCTCGTCGTTTTCGACGTACGCGCTGGCCGCGTCCTCGCGAATCTGGACGGGTTTCCCACCGTGACCGGCGTCCTGGCGGTGCCGGCCGAGCACCGCGCGTATGCCTCGGCGACGGGCGACCACGCCGTCGTGGTGGTAGATGATTCCACCCTCAGGATCGTGGCGCGGGTTCCGGGGCCGCGGTTCCCGGACGGGATCGCGTATGCTCCCGCGGAGCGGCGCGTCTTCGTCTCGGACGAATCGGGGCGGCGGGACTTTGTGATCGATGCGACGATGAACTCCGTGGTGGCGCGGATTGAGCTCGACGGAGAGGCAGGCAACACGCAGTACGACACCGACTCGCACTGCGTGATTGTGGCGGTCCAGACCGCGAACCAATTGGCGGTGATCGACCCGGCGACCTCTACCATCGTTCGTCGGATCACACTCGACAAAGCGGTTCGCCATCCGCACGGGGTGTACATCGATGCACCGAACCGCCTGGCCTTCATCGCTGGTGAGGAGAGCGGGACGCTGGGCGTGCTAGATCTGCGGACCCTGCAGCTGCGTCAGGTGCTGCCGGTCGGAAGCGATCCTGACGTCTTGGCGTTCGACCCGGAACTCGGACGGCTCTACGTGGCAGCCGAGTCCGGGGTCGTGGCGGTGTTCGAAGAGCGGGACGGCGCGCTCGCGCAGCTCGGTTGGTACCGAGCCCCGAAGGCGCATTCGGTCGCGGTCGATCCCGCCACGCACCGCGTCTACCTGCCGCTCGCGAACGTGGGCGGTCGTCCGGTCCTCCGGGTACTGGCGCCGAGCGACGCTCACTGAGCTTGCTGTATGCGGTACTGCTTGGCAGGCTCCGGTCGCGAAAGTTAGTTTTCTCGTGTCGCCCGGCTCACCGGGCGTTGGCGATGGAGTTCGCCACTAACCGCCCACGTCTACGGGCTGATGACTCCTACCTGGGCCTTCCTCAGGGAGGAGTTTTTCTTGACGCTCGCGTACATCGCCCTCGGCGGCGTCCTCGGCACGATCGCCCGCTACGCGCTCCAAGGCTGGGTCCAAACCCGGGCCGGTGCGACGACCTTTCCGCTCGGAACTCTCACGATCAACCTCATGGGGTCTCTGGCGGTTGGGTTCGTGATCCGTTACGCGACTGGCTCGACGGTGATTTCCCCGGAGATGCGGGGGGCACTCACCATCGGGTTCTGTGGAGCGTTTACGACGATGAGCACATTCAGCTACGAGACGATGACGCTACTGCGCGGTAGTCAGTACTGGTACGCGGGACTGTACATGAGCGGCACCATGCTCGGCTGCCTCGCCGCCGTTATCGCCGGTACCGCCCTGGCCAACCGACTCCTCTAGGAGCGCGCTATGCCGCATCGCTTCAATGGTGAACGGACGCTGATGCGCATTCTCATCGGCGAGAGTGACAAGTATCACGGGAAACCCTTGTATGAGGTGCTGCTTGAGCACTTCCGCACCAAGCGACTCGCCGGAGCCACCGTGCTCCGCGGAGTCGCGGGGTTCGGTGCTGAGAGCGTGGTCCATACAGAGAAGGTGCTTCGCCTCTCGCTCGATCTCCCAATCGTCATCGAGGTGGTAGAGACCGAGGAAGCCATCCAATCAATTCTTCCCGACCTCGATGAGATGATCGGAGGCGGTCTGATCACGCTGGAGCGCGCGCGGGTCATCATGTACCGGCCAGCGAACGTGCAGCCGAGCGAGCGAGAGGCGCACCGGATCGAAGGGCTGAAACCAGAGAGCTGAGCCGGTCCTTCAACTCGGTGGACCGGGCGTCGAAGTGAAACGGCGGCCTGAGGCCGGTCATGACGCGGTCCTCAGCCCCCCAATGCCCTGAAGCTGTCAGCTCGGCGCCGCAGCTTGGGCGCACCCCGTTTAGGCGGCGCTAAAAGTCCCGCATATAGTCCGGTCAAAGGCCCGGTACAGAAACCGGTAGATAGCCCGGTAATTTGGAAAAACGGCAAAATCCTGGTGACAAAAGGGGAAAAATGCTGGGACGCGTTTAAGCGGACGGTTTGCGTCGTCCCAGCAGCTGAGCGTTCACGGCGACGATCACGGTCGAGACCGACATGAACACCGCGCCAAGCGCGGGCGAAAGCAGAATGCCTGTCGCTCGAAAGAGCACGCCGGCCGCGAGTGGGATGCCCACGGCATTGTATCCCGTGGCCCACCACAGATTCTGTACGATCTTGCGATACGTCGCGCGCGCTAAGCCCACGATGGCCGGCACATCGCGCGGATCGGACCGGACCAGCACGATATCAGCGGATTCGATCGCGACGTCGGTGCCCGCGCCGATCGCGATGCCCACATCCGCTTCGACCAGCGCCGGCGCGTCGTTGACCCCATCGCCCACCATCGCGACCGTGAAGCCGCGTGCTTTGACCTCCCGGATTTTCGCCGCCTTCTGATCCGGCAGCACTTCCGCGAAGTATTCGTCGAGTCCCAACTCCTGCGCGACCCACCGCGCCACCGGCTGAGAATCGCCGGTGAGCATTATCGCGCGGATGCCCATCTGCTGCAGCCGCTGCAGCGCCTCGCGAGACTCGGGACGGATGATATCCGCGAGCGCAATGGCTCCGACCACTTTTGAGTCCAGCAGCACGTACACGACCGTCTTCCCCTGCCCCGCCAGGCGCGACACGCGGGCGTCACTCACGGTCTGGCTGCGCTCTTTTAGGTAGCCCGGGCTGACGACGCTCACCTCAACTCCTTCTACTATTCCTCGTGCCCCCTTTCCCGGAATCGCGCTGACCTCGGACGCGGCCGGGTAGCTCATGCCCCGTTCCGTTGCGGCGCGCACGATGCCCGCCGCGATGGGGTGTTCGGAACGGCTCTCGAGTGCGGCGGCAAGGCGCAGAATGTCCGTCTCACTGCGGCGGTCCAGCGCGATTACATCCGTAACGCCGAATCGCCCCTCGGTGAGCGTGCCGGTCTTGTCGAAGACCACGGCATCGAGCGCGCGCGCACGCTCGAAAGCCGCCCGATCGCGGATGAGCAGCCCGTTCCGCGCCGAGATCGCGGTCGAAACGGCCACGACGAGCGGGACCGCGAGGCCGAGGGCGTGTGGACAGGTGATCACCATGACCGTGACCATCCGCTCGAGCGCGAAATCGAAGCTGCGTCCTCCCGCGAGCCATGCTATCAGCGTGGTTGCGCCCGCGGCGATGGCGATCACGGTGAGCCACATCGCCGCGCGATTGGCAAGATCTTGCGTACGCGAGCGAGTTTGCTGGGCGCGGCGCACCAACTCGATCACCTGCGCGAGATACGTCTCAGCGCCCGTTCGAGTGATGCGCAGCGTGATCGCCGCTTCTCCGTTTACCGCTCCACCGAGCACCGCATCTGCGGGGCCCTTCTCCACCGGCTGCGACTCGCCCGTCAGCAATGCCTGATTGACGGTCGTCTGGCCCTCGGTGATCGCGCCGTCCGCGGGAATCCTTTCGCCCGGTTTAACCAGCACCAGGTCATCCTGCCGCAGCTCTGTGACTGGAATGTCCTCAGTTGATCCGTCAGGGCGCAGCCGGTGCGCCTCGGCGGGAAGCAATCGCACGAGTTCCTCGAGTGCCCGTGATGCACCCATCACCGAGCGCATCTCGATCCAGTGGCCCAGCAACATGATGTCGATGAGCGTCGCGGTTTCCCAGAAGAACACCGTGCCGCGAAGACCGAAGACGACGGCCGCACTGTAGAGATAAGCCACGCTGATCGCGAGCCCGACGAGCGTCATCATGCCCGGGAGTCGCTGGCGCAGCTCCGCGATAAGCCCGGTGAGGAACGGCCACCCGCCGTAGAAGTAGATCGCCGATGCGAACACAAACTCGACGTAGCGGTCGCCTGGAAACGCCAAGACGTGCCGCAGGCCGAGGAAATGCTGGACCATCTCGGACGTCGCGAGCAGCGGGACGGTCAACGCGAGGGAGATCCAGAACCGCCGCCGAAAATTATCCACCATGCTGGCATGACCGGCATGGCCTGCCATGCCTTCGTTCTCTTGATGTCTCGGCGGCGTCGCCATCATTGCGCGATGCCCGCTCATGTGCGAGGGCGGCGGATGCGCGCTGTGATCGTGATGATCGTGGTTCATCGACTCATGCATCTCCCTTTCCCTCCCTCCAAGCTTCGAGTCCTTCCCGAATGATGATCGGCAGCATGGCCAAGGCAGCGAGAGGATCAGCCCACCACCAGCCCAGCACCACGTTGAAACCCAAACCGAGCAGCGTCGCTGCCGAAAGCCACGCACACACGATCGTCTCGTGCGCATCCGCCCGTAACGCGCGACTGCCGAGACTGGCCGCGACACGGAGCTTCGCCCGGGCGAGGAGCGGCATCACGATCAGCGACAGCACGGTGAGGGCGATACCGATAACGCTCGACTCCGGCCGATGCGAGGTCAGCAATAGTCGCGTCGAGTCAACGACGATGTAGACCGCGAGGGCCAGCAGCAGCAAGCCCGCACCGCACGCTGCGCGACGCTCGACGGTCGGCCCAAGCGGCGCGGAACCGAGCTCGGCTCGGAAGCGCCACCACAACAGCGCGCCGCTCGTCACTTCAATCACTGAGTCGATTCCAAACCCTGTCAGGGCAACGGAGCCGGCAGCGATTCCGGCTGTCACGGCAACGAGCCCCTCCACGGTGTTATAGCTTACAGTGACGCCCTCGAGGGTTATGCCCTGACGAAGCAGCGCCGTGCGATCCACGCTAGGCGCTGAGCCCACGTCGCCGCCACAGGTAGTAAAGGACCGGAATGACGACTAGGGTCAGCACGGTTGACGTGATCATCCCTCCCACCATCGGCGCCGCGATCCGCTTCATGACATCTGCCCCTGTGCCGTGACTCCACAGCGCGGGCACGAGGCCGAGCATGATCGCGAGGACGGTCATGAGCTTTGGTCGCACGCGGTTCACCGCACCGTGTTCGATCGCGCCGACGAGCTCGTTGAGGGTGGGACGGCGCCCTTTCTGCGCGATGTCCCTCCAGGCGTGATCGAGGTAAACCAGCATGACCACGCCCGTCTCGGCCGCGACGCCGGCGAGCGCGATGAAGCCGACCGCCGCGGCGATCGAGAGGTTGTAGCCCAGCAACCACATGATCCACACCCCGCCGACCAGCGCGAACGGCAGCGAGAGCATCACGATCGCCGTTTCGGCCACAGTGCCGAACGTCAGATACAGAAGAAGGGCGATGATCGCGAGCGTCAGCGGCACCACCACTTGGAGCCGGGCCTTCACGCGGGCGAGCGCCTCGTACTGCCCGCTCCATCGCAGCCAATAGCCTGCGGGCAAATTGACTTCGCGATCGACCAACGCTCGCGCCTCGGCTACGTAGCCCCCGACATCTCGGCCGCGCACATCGATCGAAACCTGATCGTAGAGGTATCCCGCTTCGCTGCGGATCATCGCCGCTCCCGGACTGTAGCGGATATCGGCCACCTGACCGAGGGGCACCTGCGGACCATCCATTTTGCCCACGAGGATCCGCGCGATCTGGTCGGGGTCATCGCGGAAATCCTGCGCATAGCGCACCGCGACGGGATAACGCTCCCGCCCCTCAACGGTTGTCGTAATCTCCTCGCCGCCAAGGGCTAGGCTGATGACCTGCTGCGCGTCGCCCGTCGTGAGCCCGTAGCGAGCGAGCGCATCAGCATCCGGTCGGATATCGAGGTAGCGCCCGCCGAACGACCGCTCGGCGTACACGCTCGCGGTGCCCCGTAACGGCGCCAGGACCCGCTCGATATCCTGCCCAATGCGCTGGATGGTCGCGAGATCGGGTCCGAAAATCTTCACGGCTAATGTGGTGCGGACACCCGTGGACAGCATGTCGGTGCGATTCTTGATCGGCATCGTCCACGTGTTCACAGCGCCCGTGAGTCGCAGCCGCCGATCCATTTCCGCGATCAGGCGATCCTGGGTCATGCCCGCGCGCCACTCAGAGGTGGGCTTGAGATTCACGACCGTCTCGACCATGGACATCGGCGCCCAGTCGGTCGCCGTGTTCGCCCGCCCGGCCTTCCCCCAGACGGACGCGACCTCCGGGAACGTCATGAGGATGCTGTCCTCGACGTGCAGCAGCCGCCGCTGCGTCGTAACGGAGACGGCCGGCAGTGTATTTGGCATGTACATCAGCGAGCCCTCATTGAGCGGCGGCATGAACTCGCTGCCCAGACCGGCGAAGGGGAGCAGCGTCAAAACCAAAATCACGGCCGTTCCTCCCAACACGAACCACCGCGCCTCGAGTGCCCAGCGCAAGATCGGTTGGTAGACCCGAATCGCCCAGCGATTCACAGGGTTTTCCGCCTCGGCGCGGATCTTCCCCTTCACAAACCAGCCCATCAGTGCGGGGATGAGTGTGACGGAGAGCAGCGCCGCCGCCGCCATCGCGAACGTCTTCGTGAGCGCGAGCGGGCGGAACAGCCGCCCTTCCTGGTCCTCGAGCGTGAAGACCGGCAGGAATGACAGCGTGATAATGAGGAGGGACATGAACAGCGCCGGCCCAACCTCGCGCGCCGCGGCGAACACCCGCTCCCAGTGGGCCCGATCCGGCTCGCGCTCGATGTGCTTGTGGAGATTTTCTATCATGACGATGGCTGCGTCGATCATCGCGCCGATGGCGATTGCGATCCCGCCCAGACTCATGATGTTGCCATTGATCCCCAGCCAGCGAATCAGCGCCAACGCGATCAGCACGCCGAGCGGCAGAGTCGCCAGCGCGACAAGCGCGCTGCGTGCGTGCAATAGGAACAGCGCGCACACCAGGCCGACGATGATCGATTCCTCGATCAGCGTGCGCCATAGTGTCTTGATCGACCCGTGAATCAGGTTCGAGCGATCGTAGGTCGGAACGATGCGCACGCCGGCCGGCAGCGCGGGCGTAATCTCGGCGATCCGTTGCTTCACCGCGTTGATCACCCGCAACGCGTTCTCGCCGTAGCGCATGACAACGACGCCACCTACCGCTTCCCCCTGACCGTTCAGCTCCGCGATCCCGAGCCGGAGGTCAGGGCCGATCGTCACGCGGGCGACATCGCCGACGCGCACCGAGCGACCCCCTGTTCCCGTCGCGATACCCACTTTGGCGATGTCCTCGACGCCGCGGAAATAGCCGAGTCCCCGGATCGCGTAGTCCGCACCGGCCACTTCCACCGTGCGTGCGCCAACGTCCTGGTTCGCCCCCCGCACTGCGTCGACGACCTGACGTACGTCCACACCGTAGGCGAGCAGCCGGGCCGGGTCGAGCAGCACCTGATACTGGCGCACGTAGCCGCCCAGGCTCGCCACCTCCGCGACGCCGGGCACGGACTGCAACGCGTATCGGACTTGGAAATCCTGAATCGAGCGCAGCCGGTCCGGCCCATATCCCGCGCCTTCGAGCGCATACTGGAAGACCCATCCGACGCCGGTGGCATCGGGTCCGAGCCGCGTTTTAGCCGCAGCCGGCAGGCGGCTCTGGATGGCGTTCAGATATTCGAGAACGCGGGAGCGCGCCCAGTAGAGGTCGGTGCCGTCCTGGAAAATCACGTACACGAATGAGGAGCTGAACATCGACTGTCCCCGCACCGCCTTCACGCGCGGGACGGAGAGGAATTGCGTGACCAGTGGGTAGGTAACCTGATCCTCGACGACCTGGGGTGCCTGCCCGGGGTAGTCGCTATACACGATCACCTGTGTATCGGAGAGATCGGGAATCGCGTCCACCGGCATTGTGCGCAGCAGCCAGATGCCTGCCACGAGAATGAAGACAGCGCCGAGCGCCACGAGCTCGCGGCGTCGGATCGACCAGGCAATCACGTTCTCGATCATGGCCGTCTCCGCGACGTATCCATCCCCGGCATACCACGCATCCCGCTTCCCGTATCTTTGCCTGCTTCCATCCCGCCCATGTTGAGACCCATCCCCATTTGCAGCATGAGTCCCTGAATCGAGGCGGCGAGGTTGGACTCCGAATCGAGCAGATACGTGGCCGACGCGATGACTTCGTCTCCTGCCTTGATGCCTGCTACGATTTCGACGAGCGCGTCACCCCGCGCGCCCACGCGGACTTCCCGTGGCACGAAGCGGCCGTCGCCGCGATTGACGAACACCAGATCCTTCGTGCCGGTGGGGAGCACCGCTGTGAGGGGCACGCTCACGGCGCGCCGCCCGCCGCGCGCGAGCTTCGCGGTCGCGTACATCCCCGGGCGGAGCGTGCCTGCCGCGTTGGCGACTTGCACACGTGCCGTGAGCGTACGTGTCTTCTCGTCGAGCTGGGGATAGATGAACGTGACACGCCCCTGGAACGTCCAGCCTGGAACCGCGTCGACGATGATGGTGGCTGGCGTGCCTACGTGAACTGCCGCCGCATCCTGCTCGAAGATCGCGACGTCCACCCACAGCTCGCTGCGGTCGGCAATGAGAAACAGATTCGCCCCCGCCTGCACCGCCTGCCCTTCGATGACGTTCTTCTCCACGATCTCGCCCGAACGGGGGGCCCGGAGCGTGAGCGTCCGTGCGACGGCACCCCGCGTGTCGAGGCTGTCGATCTGATCTGCCGGAATGTCCCACAGCGCTAGCCGGCGGCGGGCGCTCGCCGCGAGCGTATCGTCTCGCAGCCGCCGGGCAAGGAGATACTCCTCCTGGGCGCTCACAAGATCTGGCGAGTAGAGCGCGAGCAGCGGCTCGCCCGCGGTCACACTCTTGCCGACGTAATCGGCGTAGAGCTTCTCCACCCAGCCGCTGACGCGCGCGTTGACATAGGCCTGCCGCGGCTCAGCGTACTTCAGGACCCCGACGGCGCGCACGGTCGTCGCGACGGGTCGCTCGCTCGCGCGCGCGAACCTGATGCCGAGGCGCGCCGCCTCGCCGCGATCGATCGGCACCCCACCCGTATCGACTGCCTGCGGCGCGCCGGCCATGCCCGGCATGTCTGCCATGGATTGGTTAGGCGTGTTCTTCTTACGGCAGGCGCCCAACACAAGCAGGCCACCGAACAGTACAATGATTGTGCGTTTCATGGCCGTGACTCCTGTGCGGTCAGCTGCCGCAGCCTGATGCGTTGAGCCTGGTAATCCGCCGCCACTTGGGTCGCCTCCAGCTCGGCCCGGTACCGGGCGTCTTCGACCGACACCAAGGTCAGGAATTCGGTGCGACCGACCTGATAGCTCCGCAGGACCGATTCGACCGTTCCGCGGGCATTGGGGAGGACGCCGTCAACGAGGAGGACGAGTCGCTGCCGTAACGCCTCGACTTGAGCGGCGGCTTCAGCGACCTCGCGACTGAGCTGGAGCTCCGCGTCCTGGAGACTGGCGGCGGCGCCGGTGGAATCGGCGCGTGCAGCGTCAGCGAGCCGGTTCTGCTTGCGCCACGCCCAGATCGGGAGGCGCACGCCGACGGTGGCGGAGAAGAAGTCCGGAAAGTTGTAGCCGAGCACGAGAGGCCTGTACCCATAGCGCGCCGAGAACGTAAAGTCGGGTCGCGCCCCCAGTCGCTCCACCTGAATTGTGCGAGTGGCCTGGTCGACCGCGGCGCGTTGCGCGATGAGTCGCGGATGCGTTGCGAGGGCGAAAGCGACGAGGGAGTCGGCGGGAGACACCGATGTCGTGGCCTTTCGGACTGCCGCGGCGTCAATCGCGGTGACCGGCACGGAGTCGCCGGGCGCGCGTCTCCGCAACGCATTTACCGCCGCGAGCGCAGCGACGCGCTCACTCTCCAGCGCGTACTCCTCCAATTGCAACCGATCGCGAGCGAGCTTCGCTTGCAACGGATCGCTTTGTGGCGCCGTCCCGCTGGCGTACCGGGTCGTGGTCAACTGGACTGCGGCTTCCAACAGCTCTCGTTGCCGCTGGATGCTCTCCAACGCCGTCACGGCATATTGCAGGCGGTAGTACGCTGCCGCAACCGCGACCGTCACCTCCCGTCGCGCGACGTTCTCCTCGGCGCGCATGCCGTTGGCAGCCGCCCGTGCAACTGCGGAGCGCGCGCCGAGACTACCAGGCCAGGGGATTTCCTGGCTCAGCTCGACGTCCACCTCGGTGAAGTCGCTCTGGTTGAACTCGAAGTGCGGCATCTGCAGATCCATCACACCGAGCGACAGCATCGGGTCGGGGAGCGAACCCGCGGGTCGAATTCGGAGTGTCGCCGCCCGCACGGCGGCCTGCCGCTGCGCAATCGTCGGGTTTCGGGCGAGCGCTTCCGCGACGAGCGATTGGAGGACCGAATCCTGCGCACGCACCGGAGCGGCGCCCGCCATCGCGAGCGCCAGTGCAATGAACATCAGTTGTCGGAAATGCATACCTCTCCTCGCCGAACACTTTTCTGGCTGAATGCGCCGGAGCCCGCGCCGTCATTTGCGGCGCGTTACGGCACACTACTCCTGGGCGCGGCTAGGCTTGGGGCGGCGGAGGAAGCGGAGGCTGCGGATCGGCCGGTGCGAACGTCGAGACGCCGCAGACGACGACGTGAGACGCTGACGCGGAACCGGAAACGACTCCGCCAAGCGCAACAAGGGCGTTCGGGGTGGTCGCGCAGAGCGCTGAATTGGCGCACGGGGTAGCGTGGGTCGTCGCATCGACGACCGGTCCCGACGGGTGGGACGCCATCTGCTGGTCACAGTTGCCCGGCGTTGCTCGTTGGACTTGCTCACACACCAGCGGCAAGCCAACCGGCAACATCTGGCCGCCCAGCAGCAACGCAGCGACGAGTCTAACGAAGGAGAGTTTCATGCGCGCTCGGGAATATACTACACCGCCATCGGCATAGTTACGCCCCGATAAGCTCTCTGAGGGCGTCCACACAACGCACCCGACTGGAACTTCCCGTCTATGCAACGGATTCACTCACTCAGCGATGAAGCCCGTGGCTGACGTGTCGCCGACGGCATTCGAGCAGGAACTGCTCGGCGCAGTGAGCGCGGTACACCGCTTCGCGCTGCATCTCGCGCGGGACCCGGTCCGGGCGGAGGACCTGTTGCAGGAGACCTACCTGCGGGCCCTCGCGCATCGAGCGCAGTACGCGTCGGGGACCGATTGCCGGGCGTGGCTCTTCACGATCTGCCGCAACGTCTTCCTCAAAGGCGAAGCGCGCGCCGATCGCGAGGTCGCCACCGACGACGCGACCCTCGAGGCGGTGGCCGCCGCCGGCCTGCACGCGGGGCTGCAAGGTACGGACCCGCTGGGGGCCGTGTTCGAGCAACCCGAGCTGGCGGAAGCGGTGGAGCGGGCGCTCACGAGGCTCCCTGAGGAGTACCGCTCGGTGGTGGTGATGGTGGATCTCGAAGACCAGTCGTACGCCGCCACGGCTCATGTGCTCGGCGTAGCGTTGGGCACGGTTCGCTCCCGGTTGTTTCGCGCCCGTCGCCTGTTGCAGGAGGACCTGTTGGCGTTTGCCCAGGATGCCGGCCTCTTGGAGCGCCGAAAGGACGGAGCCCGATGATCTCGTGTCGCGAGGTGATCGAGCAGTTGTGGGACTATCTGGACGGCGAGCTGGCACCCGAGCGGATGGAGGAAATCGCCGCGCACCTCGCGGAGTGTGCGCGGTGTTATCCGCAGTACCGATTCGAGTTCTCCTTCCTGGAAGCCTTCGCGCGTCACCGCGAGAAGCTGCCCGGACCACCCCAGGCGCTAGTGGAACGTTTGCGCCTACTCATCGTCACGTGATTCGTAGGAGGTTCCCAATGATCCGTCGTCTGCTTTCCGTCACCGCCATCGCCGCTGGGCTGAGCCTGGCGGGCGCCGGGACCGCCACGGCGCAGCAAGGCATGGCGGGCATGCACCATCCGAAGGGCACCCAGCGCACTATCTCGGGGACCGTTGTGGACGTGTCGTGCCGTTTCGGGCAAGGCCTGAGCGGCGACAGTCACCGCGAGTGCGCGCAGATCTGCGCAGGTAAAGGAATTCCGCTCGCCATCCTGGGCACTGATGGCAAACTCTACATCCCCACCTCGACGGCGATGCCCGGCGACGGGCAGAATGACCGACTCAAGGACTTCGCCGAGCAGCAAGTGACCGTGACCGGTACGGTGTTCGCGGCCGCCGGCGCCCACGCGATCCAGATCGCGACGATCCAGCGCAAGTCCTGACGGGCTCGCACCGCGCCCTCTGGTGGAGCGCATTGCGCCACCAGGGTGGCGGTGGTGTCCAGCCATCCCCCTTGACCCTGTACCTAGGTACATGGTTTATCCTCACGCATGCCCCTCACCATCGGTCCGGTCGCCAGCGCGGCTGACGTGAACGTTCAAACCATACGTTACTACGAGCGGCGCGGCCTCGTCCCCACGCCCCGACGCACCCGATCCGGGTACCGTCAGTATACCGATGACGCGGTGGCGCGCTTGCGCTTCATCAAGCACGCCCAGGAACTCGGCTTCTCGCTACAGGAAGTCCAGGAACTGCTCGCCTTGCGAGTCCGACACGGCGCTGCCTGCGATGTCGTCGAGCGGAAAACCAGGCGGCTCGCCGCCGCGTGCGCGGGTCGGCGACCCACGGCCGAGTGCCCCATTCTGGAGGTCCTGGAAGATCATGCCGACGCCAGTCACTAAGACGACACTCGCCGCGACGGGCGGCGTTGTCGCGGCCGTAGCCTCGACGCTCTGCTGCGCCGGACCGCTGGTCGCTGTCGCGCTTGGCGTCAGCGGCGCGGGGCTCGCGGCGACGTTTGAACCGCTGCGACCCTACTTCGTGGCCGGCACCGCGCTCGCGCTCGGTTTCGGCTTCGTCGTGCTGCGTCGCGAAGAAAAGCGGGCGTGCGAACCGGGCACTTTGTGTGCGTCGCCGGTTGCGCGCCGCCGCATGAGGTGGGCGCTGTGGATTGCGACGATCGTCTCGATCCCACTGCTCACGTTTCCCTGGTGGTCGAAACTCATACTGGGTTAGGAGGTTCACCATGCTGTCATCATTGAAAGTCACGTTGCTTTTCGCGGCCGGAGTCGGCGGTGCCGTAGTCCTTTGCCCATTGTGCGGCGCGGGACTTCAGACAGCAGGCGCGCAGGCCGCGCAGGTCACCGTGCAGGCTCCGGACACGGCGACGGTTCGGCTTCACATCTCCAAGATGACGTGCGGGAGCTGTCCCACGACGGCGCGGCTTGCGCTGAAACGACTGACAGGCGTCTACAGCGCCACCGTAACATTGGACGACAGCCTAGGCGTCGTGCGCTACAACCCCCGCCAGATCAACCCGGCGCAGATCGCCGCTCACCTCACCCGGTTCACCGGATTCGGCGCCACGATTCTTCCGGACACGACCAAGGCGCCCGGAGGCGGGCAGTGAAGGACGCGAAGGAACTGACGATCGAGGTCCAGGGCATGACGTGCGACCACTGCGAGCGCTCCGTGGCGCAGGCGCTCCAATCGGTCCCAGGCGTGCATGAGGTTCTCGAGGTGAGTCACGCAGACGCCAAGGCTCGGGTCATGGCAGGGCCGGAAGCGACCGCCGATCAAATCGAACGGTCCGTCGAGCAGGCCGGGTATCGTGCCCGAGTGAAGAAGCAGTTCAGAGGGACTGATGCGCCGGCCGCGATTACGCGCGACGGAAGCGAGTTTGACCTGCTGATCGTCGGGGGCGGCTCTGCAGGCTTCGCCGCCGCGATCAAAGGCGCCGATCTGGGCGCTCGCGTGGCAATCGCCGAGGGCGGGACTCTGGGTGGGACATGCGTGAACGTGGGCTGCGTACCGTCGAAGACCTTGATCCGCGCGGCGGAGGCGCAGCACCGCAGGGTTCACCACGGATTTCGCGGAATCCCGACCACCGATGGGCGCGCCGAGTGGCCAACGGTGCGTGCCGAGAAGGATGCGCTCGTGGCCGAGCTGCTGCAGAGCAAGTACTGGAACGTGCTGCGTGCCTATCCCTCGATCACGCTGTTCCAAGAGCGCGCCACGCTCGTCTCAGCTCGCGAGGTTCGACTCGCTACCGGTCGCGGGCTCACGGCGGGCAAGATCGTTGTGACCACGGGGGCGTCCCCGTGGGCGCCGCCGATCCCGGGGCTGGCCGCGGCAGGCTACCTCGATAACGCGTCGGCGATGGCATTGGAGCGGCTTCCCGAATCCCTGATCGTGATCGGCGGGAGTGCTGTGGGTCTCGAGCTGGCGCAGATGTTCGCGCGCCTCGGCGTGCGGGTAACGGTCCTCGAAGCGTTGCCCCGCGTCGTCGCCGCTGAGGACGCCGACATCGGCAACGCACTGGCCGACTACGTCCGGTCGGAAGGGCTCGATGTCCACACGAACGTCAGCGTTGATCGAGTGAGCAGGGGCAGCAAGGTCTATGAGGTCCAGTACCACGCAGGAGCCGCCGAGCGCACCGCACGCGCCGACCAGCTGCTGGTCGCCACGGGTCGCCGAGCTAACACGGCGGGGTTCGGGCTCGACACGATCGGCGTCGCCCTCGCTCCGAAGAGAGAAATTGTGGTCGACGAGTTCCTGCGGACGACGAACCCGAACGTCTACGCCGCGGGCGACGTGATTGGCGACCCCATGTTCGTGTATGTCGCGGCCTATGGCGGTGCATTGGCGGCTGAGAACGCCCTGACCGGGAACGCGCGCCGGTACGATCTCTCGGCACTGCCGAAAGTGACGTTCACCGATCCCGCGGTGGCTTCCGTGGGCCTCACGGAGGACCGGGCGCGCGCTCAGGGGATCGAGCCGCTCGCATCGAAACTGCCGCTCGAGTACGTGCCGAGGGCGCTGGCGGCGCGGGACTCGCGAGGATTTATCAAACTCGTGGCGGATGCTGATACAAAGAAGATCATCGGTGCGCACATCCTCGCCGCCGAGGCCGGTGAGATGATCACGGAGCCGGCGCTCGCGATCAAGTTTGGGCTCACGATCGAGGACCTGACCACCACGTTCCACCCATACTTGACGCTGTCTGAGGGGGTCAAGCTAGCGGCGCAGACGTTCACGAAGGACGTCGCGAAGCTATCGTGTTGCGCAGCGTAAAGAAACATGGCAGAACCATTTGATCTCATCGTGATCGGCACCGGCGAGGGCGGTTCGGGGACGGCTTACCGGTGCCGGAAAGCCGGCTGGCGCGTCGCCGTGGTGGATGAGCTCCCATACGGCGGGACGTGCGCGTTGCGCGGCTGCGACCCAAAGAAAGTGCTCGTCGGCGCCGCGGAGCTGGCGGACTGGCAGCGTCGAATGCGCGGCCGGGGAGTGAGTGGCGACGCGCATATCTCCTGGCCCGAGCTGATGCACTTCAAACGGACCTTCACTGATCCCGTGCCGGCCGATCGGGAGAAGGCGTACCAGGACGCTGGGATCGCGACCTATCACGGGCCGGCGCGGTTCGTGAGCCCGGAGAGGCTGTCGGTAGACGGCCAGGTGCTCGAGGCGCGGCACTTCGTCGTCGCCGCCGGAGCCAAGCCGCGACACCTCGGCATTCCCGGCGAGGAGTACCTGCTTACCAGCACTGCTTTCCTCGAACTCGACCAGCTGCCGCCGCGGATTGCGTTCCTTGGTGCAGGATACATCTCGTTCGAGTTCGCCCATGTGTCCCGGCGGGCCGGCGCTCAGGCGACCATCATCGGCCGAGGGAAGCCGCTCCAGCATTTCGAGCAGGACCTCGTCACGCGGCTCGTAGACCACACGCGGAGCCTTGGCATCGAGCTCCG
>WNEY01002161.1_pt1 | contig 21189 bp, 19 predicted proteins | sample 5400531 | NCBI WGS metagenome assembly WNEY01 (sample SAMN13153338, study PRJNA577476) | soil metagenome | isolation source: 200 cm saprolite under Douglas fir tree site 1 | place: USA:California | collected 2015-04-18
CACTTGGCGTCGGCTGCGATCGAAGGCGACGCCAAGCAGTGTCAGGGCCGCAACGACCGCTGCTGCGGCGAGGGCGATCTGCACGATCGTGACCAGTTCCACGGCGTCAGGTTACGCGGAGCAGGACGAGCGCGAGCGCAAGGCAGACAACGGCCGCGGAGAGTGCCCGCAGTGCCCGCTCGGACTCGACGGTCAACGTCTCGGGGGTGAGGTCGATCGTCGAGCCGTCGACCAGCTCGATTCGGCCCGACACGTCTCGCGCACGCCGGCGGACGAGCCGCACCGGCGTCGAGAGGCGCCTCTGCGCGTGGCTGAGCAAAGCGGCGAACGCGGCGGCGAGCACGGCTTCGACGCGAATCGTCTCGGCTGCGGCGAAGTACGTCGCAAGCACTGGAAAGGCTCCCCAGGCAAGCGAGAACCAGGGATCGCCGTGCACGCGCCCGCCGAAGAGCTCGAGGTTGTAGGCCACGGCGATGAACGTCCCCACTGCGACGAACGCGAGCAGCCAGAGGCTTGTGCGCACCGCGACCACGACACCGATGCCGGCTGCGCCGGCCAGCGACGCGACTGCAAGAGCTACGAGCGCCGTGTCGCCGATTCGTGTCTGGAGCGGATGTCCGTTGAGCTCGTCGAGAGCATGTGCCGCGATGCCCATCCCAAGAAAGAACGCCAGCAGTCCAAGGCCCAGCACGTCGCCCTTGAAGTGGGGGGCGAGCGCCGCGCCGATCGCCACGTACGAGAGATGCCAGAGCGTGTACGGCGGATGCAGCAACGTGACGAAGTCGCGCCAGCCGCCCGGCGCGAGTGCGTAGAAGGCGGGCCGGGCGGTGCCGGTCACGCGCGCCGGCCCCACGTCACGATCCCGCCGCCGAGACTGAGCCGTTGCGACGTCGCACCGGCGATTCCGGCCGCCTGCCAGTGCTCGAGCAGCCGCTGCTCGGGCCAGCGCTCGTAGAAGTTCCGGATGCTCGGGCCAAGGAAGTTGCCGACCTCGGCCCAGCCCGGCGAGATCACTCGGCCGGCAAGCGGCAGAACCGCGCGGACATACAGCTCCCACCAAGGCCGCCACACACCATGCGGGACGGCGAACTCGAGGCCCGCAATCGTGCCGCCCGGACGCACGACCCGTGCGAGCTCGCGCAACGTCGCCGCAGGATCGGACACGTAGCGGAGGAGGTACGTGAACGTCAGCGCGTCGAACGATCCGTCGGGGAACGGAAGCTGTTCGGCCGGCCCCTCGACGAGCTTCACGTTCTCGGGCAGCCGCCGCCGGGCTTCGGCCAGCATCTCCGGGCTCTGGTCGAGCCCGACGACCGTACAGCCTTTCTGCCGGAGGAGCTCGCGCGCGACTGCGCCGGTTCCGGTGGCGACGTCGAGCACGGTGTCCGCGGAGGTTGCGTCAATGCGCGAGACAAGGAAGCGGCGCCAGCGTGGATCCTGGCCGAAAGAGAGAGCGGCGGCGTAGCGGTCGTATGTCGGCCCGAGCGGCGCGAAGAGCGTCCGGGCGGAGACGGCCCCTGCCACAAGGCCGAGTTTATGCTGGCGCCGTGTCGCTGAGCGAGGACGTCGGCCGGATTGCCGAGGCTGCGGCGCGTTATGCGGCGCCCGGCGAGGAGCTTGCCGCTGTTCTGCCCGTCGAGCCCGCGTCCGGCGAGCGTGTCTATCTCTGCGCCTTTGCCCAGGCGGACGGCACGCAGAGCTGGCTCGCGCTCGACGACCGCGGCTCTCCGGTTACGAACCGCACGTTGATCCGCGATGCGGCTTCCATCGCCGCGCTCGTCGAGATCGCCGAGGAGAGCACGGCGGTTCCCACCGGTGACGAGCCGCGACTCGCATCGCCCGCGTATCTCGACTCTCTCGGCGCCGCTGCGAACGGCGAGCTCGCCGGCGCGTTACAGAGTGCGCTGCCGGCAATCGACGAGCTGACTCGCGATCTCGAGTTGAACTACAAGCTCGAGCTCGAGTAGTCGGGGCGCGGTGGCGGCCGACGTACGAACCGTTGCCCCCAGGTTGCGCCGAAGCGGTGGATCAGCATGCCGAAGACGAAGATGCTGAGCCCCACGGCGAGCAGCGCGGCGGCGAACACCCAGCCGTTGTGGTTCAGGCCCGTGTCCATGTAGTGCAGCAGCGGTGCGTAGTAGCCGAGCACGCCGTACACGGCCCAGGTGGCGCGGCGGACTGGGCCGGAGGCGATCACCAGCAGCGTGCCGACGATGAGCATCGGGATCCACCCGCGCGACGCGTGACCGTTTGGCTCGACGATGAAGAAGACGAGCCCCGCAGCGGCGCTGAACCAACCGAGCGCGTGGAACCAGAATGCGTCACGGCGACGGCCGAAGGCGTCCAGGAAAACACCGGCGATCACGATTAGGCCACCGGTGACGAGGGCCGCGGTGGCGCGGTCGTCGCCGCTCGGTGAGCCCCCCGCCACCGCGAGGAACTGGGCGGAGACGAAAATGGCCGTGACCACCGTGAGGAAGAGAAACGAGAAACGCGTCAGCCAGTAGGCGGTCAGCCCGGCAACTGCCGTGACGATTGCAACCGCGAGCGCCCAGCCGTTGAAGTCGGTGATGGGAAAGTCGGTCGACCAGACGTCGATCAGCCGCAGGAAGCCGACGACGACCGCGGGGACGATCGCAACCGCCACGGCTGCCGCGAGCCCACCGGGCACCCACCACCCCTGACGCAACAGGCCGTGCGAGGCGGCGGAGTACACCAACAGGAGCGCGATCGCAGCGACAAAGATCCAGACGCTCGAGTGCGATTCGGGCAACGCGCCGAGGAGTGCGTACGACCCGAACCCGACCGCATACGTCCCGGCGAACCACAGAACGTTCGGAGGGTCCATTCGAGGCCAGTCGCGCTCGGCCGGCTTCGAAGGAAGGACGACGCCTGCCCGCTCCTCCACGCGACGACCCTAACCGTTCGTCGGTCCGTATGCTGTGGACCATGGAAGGTGGATTCAGCTTCCCGCTAGGCGGCGATCCGGAGGATCTCCTGCGCGGCCTGCGCGAGTTCGCGGAACAGCAGGCGGCGTCCGTGCACGAGACCCAGCGCGAGCAGTTCGCCACGCTGACTCTGAACACTGCCGTGGAGCTGACCGGCGCCGCGCTCTCGCAGCTGCAACCGTCCGGAACCTCGGACGAGCAGACACTTGCGTTGCGCGATGCGATGCGGGTGCTCTTTCCTGAAGCGGTCGCACTGGTGAGCGCCGCCCGCCAGGGATTCATGCAAGAGCCAAGGGCGCTAGGCACGTAAGCTCGGGGCGGCTCTGTCGCGGCGAACGTAGAATCGGAAGCTCGTGGCGATCCTCGACCGCGCGCTCGTTCGCATGCTTCCGGCCGTCCCGCGGCCGCTGGTGCAGAAGCTCTCCGAGCGCTACATCGCCGGGCCCGAGCTAAAGAACGCGCGCGAGACCGTTCGCGGCGTAAATGCGGAGGGCAAGCTGGCGACGATCGACGTCCTCGGCGAGGAGATCGCCAACGAGGCCGACGCTGCAGCGATCGTGCGCGCCTACCAGGACGTCTTCGCCGACATCGAGCACTGTGGGCTCGACTCGAACGTCAGCGTCAAGCTCACCGCTCTCGGACTGAACCTCGACTACGACCTCTGCCGTGCGAACCTGCGCGTCGTCGTCGAGGACGCGGCGTCGCGCGGCAACTTCGTGCGCATCGACATGGAGGATTCCTCCACGACCGACAACACGCTGCGGCTGTATCGCGAGCTGCGCGAGCAGGGCCACGACAACGTTGGCGTGGTGCTGCAGGCGATGCTGCGGCGAACGGATGACGACGTCGCCTCGCTCGCGGAGCTGAAGCCGAGCGTCCGCATCTGCAAGGGCATCTACCTAGAGCCGCCCGAACTGGCGTATCAGGACTTCGACGAGGTGCGAGCCTCGTATGTGCGCGCACTCGAGGCGTTGCTCGATGCAGGCTCCTCCGTGGGGATCGCGACGCATGACGAGTGGCTCCTCGACGAGGGACGGCGCCTCGTCGCCGAACGTGGCCTGTCGCGTGACGAGTACGAGTTCCAGATGCTGCTCGGCGTCCGACCTCGATTGGGAGACGAGCTCGCGCGCGAGGGCCATCGGCTGCGGATCTACGTCCCGTTCGGTCGACATTGGTACGCCTATTCGCTCCGGCGCCTGCAGGAGAACCCGAAGATCGCCGGCTACATCGCCGCAGACACGCTCGGACGTTTGATCGGGCGGCGCAATGGCGCTTGATCTGGGCTAGGGCCGAAGGCTGCCGCGTCTGGGACGCGGAGGGGCGCGAGTTCATCGACCTGACCGGCGGCTTCGGTGTTGCGGCGCTCGGTCACCGGAATCCGCGCATCGTCGAAGCCATCCGTGCTGCGCCGGTGGTTCACGCCCTCGGCGACCTGGCGGAAACGGAGGTAACGCAGCGGTTTCGCGACGCACTGCCGTGGCCCGCGAAGCTGGGCGTCACCGGCGAGGACGCGGTGGAGATCGCGTTGCGCACAGCGTTGCTTGCGACCGGCAAGCCGGGCATCGTCGCGTTCGACGGCGCGTATCACGGCACCGGCCTGCTCGCCCTCGCGGCAACCGGGCTCGAGCGCTTTCGCGAGCCGTTCGCACCGTGGTTGCCGGGACCGGTGTATCGGCGTACGTACGGCGAGGATCCCGGTCCGCTGCCAGACGATGCGGGAGTCGTGATCGTCGAGCCCGTTCAGGGACGTTCGGGCGCACGTGTGCCGCCGGACAACTTCCTGCCGGCGTTGCGGGGGCGCTGTGACGAAGCGGGCGCGCTGCTCGTCGTCGATGCGATCTTCACCGGCCTCGGCCGCATCGGAGAGATGTGGCCGGGCTCCGACGTGGCAGACGTCCTCTGTGTCGGCAAAGCACTCGGCGGTGGGTTGCCGATCTCGGCGGCGTTGTTCGTGAAGACCGATCTCGAGCATGTGTGGGACTTCGGCAAGGAGGATCTGTACACGCACACGCATTCCGGCAATCCGCTCGCGTGCGCTGCCGCACTCATCGTGCTCGACGAGGTGCCGAAGCTGCTGCCTCGAGTCGAGGAGCTATCTCAGCGGTTCGCCGCTGCCGGCTGGCACGGCAAGGGACTGCTGCGCACGAGGCGCCAGAACGCTGCGCACGCGCACAGGAGCGGTGTTCTCGTGATTCCCATCCCGGCGGTCGAGGGCCGGCACGCCCTGATGCAGGCTGCGCCGCCGTTTACCTTGACGGATGACGAGCTTGACGAGGCGTTCAGCCGGTTAGCGCGCTAGGGCGGCGGTGGGCCGCCGTGAGCGAGTCAAGCGAGCTTGATCAGCCCTGCGTTCGTCGGCGTGAAACCGCAAGCTTCGAAGTAGAACGCTCGCAGGTGGTCATCGAAGTCCACATGGAGCCACTCGCAATCGGTCTCGCGCGCCTCGTCAACCGCGACCTCGACGAGCCGAGTCCCGATCCCTTTCCTGCCTGCTCTCGCGCACACCATCGTGTCGAGGAGGAAGGCGTGGATTCCGCCGTCCCAAGGCACGTTGACGAAGCCGACGAGCTCACCACCGTGACGCGCGCAGACCCAGCCGAGGCTCTGTCTCTGTACCTGCGCCTTCCAGTCCTCCTCGAGCGGTCGATGGTCGAACGCCCCGGCGTGAAGCGCGTTCAGTTCCGCGTTGTCGAAGTCACCGCGCCACTCGTACGTGATCTCCATGCTCAGGACTTCCGTGCGTAGAGCAGGAACGTCCCGGGGATCCGCGCATCGTGGTGGCGAAAGCCGTCGCTGCGCGCGGGATACTCCTCGAGCGCGCGCAGCGCGAGCCCTGCGTGCGCGGCGGCGTTCACGATCTGGCCGAGCCGCCGCGAGCCCTCGTCGAAGTAGCTCTCGCGCCAGTGCATCAGTCCGTCCACGCAGAGGGCGACCGGATGCTCCTCGAAGAGCAGAAGCTCACCGTCGGAACGGAGCGCGGTCGCGATACCGCGCATCCAGTCCTCGATGTCGGTGATCTGCAGGAGTGAACCGAGCCCGGCGTACACGAGGTCGAAGCGGCCCCGTCGCAACTCGGCCGGTAGGTGCTGCGGGTCGGCCTGCACCCAGAGGATGGAAGGCCAGCGTTCGCGCGCGACCTCGAGTGCCTGCCCGGAGGAGTCGACGCCGGTGACGATCGCTCCAAGCTCCGCGAGCTCGGCGGTCGATTCGCCCGTTCCGCATTGTAGATCGAGGACGCGTTTCTTCTCGAGGTCGGCCAGCGCGTGGCGGACCTGTTGCGGTAGGCCGCGTTCGCCGGTCACCGCCGCTGCGCGTCGCCGGTGAATGTCGTCCCACGCCTGCCTGTTGTGCTCGGTCGGTTCCATCAGGCGAGCAGCGAATAACCGCCGTCGAGGATCAGCGTGTGTCCGCGCACCATCTCGGCGTCGGGCGAGCAGAGGTACGCGACCGCACCGGCGATGTCGTCGGGCTCGACCAGGCGGCCCGCAGGCGTGCGCGTCTTTCCCGCGCACAACATCTCTTCACGGTTCGGAAAGTGATCGAGCGCGTCCGTCTCGACCACCCCGGCGGAGACGGCGTTGACGCGGATACCACGCGGGGCGAGCTCGACGGCGAGGTAACGCACGACCGATTCGAGCGCGGCCTTGGACGTCCCCACGAGCACGTAGTTTTCGAGCACCCTTTGTGCGCCGAGTGAAGAGATCGCCACGATCGACGAGCCGCTTTCCATGCCGGGCGCGCACGCGCGCGCGAGCGACAGCAGGGCGCGCGCGTTTGCGTTCAGGGTCCAGTCCCAGTGCTTGTCCTCGGTCTCGAGCGCGGGCTTGATCACTCCGGTGGCGGCGTTGTGCACGACGGCGGCATAGGGCCCGTGCGACGCGAGCTCGGCGATCACTCTCTCCGACGCGACGTTGCCCCGCACCAGCACCGGCTCGGCGCCGGCCCTTCGGACTTCTTCCGCGGCGGCCTCTGCGGCTTCGTCGTTCCGCATGTACCCGAGAGCGACGCGTGCCGCGCCTTCGGACGCAAGCCGGAGCGCGATCGCCTTCCCGATCCCGCGGGTCCCGCCCGTCACGACGACGGAGCCGCCTTTGACAAGACTCATTTCTGACCGGGGAGCGGTTCGTGCGCCGGCGCAGTGCTCGGGATCTCCTCCCACCCGGGCCTCGACCTGGGCTCGCGGGGGCCCTCCTCGGCTTTGGAGGAGGCGAACGCGAGCCGCTCGAGGAGCTCGATCTTCTCCCGCGCGTACTTCTTCACCGGGTGCCCGTCGGAAAGGTGGAGCACGAGCTCTTCGACGCGCGCCCGGAGCTGGGGGGCGAAGTGTGGGGTCGCCGGTCCGACGAGTGCGTCGATGTCCTCTTTGGTCGGCTTCCGCATAGGAGCAAGCCTAACTGCGTCGTTAGAGTCACGTCTCAGATCCCGGTGGCATTGCGCGCTGAGAGGACGTCATAGCGGAGATCCAGGAGACTGCGTCCGCGCCACTCGGCGAACTCAGCGAAGCGGTGTTCGCGGGCGAAGCGCGTAGCTACTGGTCGCGAGCCCTGGGACGCTTTCTGCGGCACCGTGTCGCCGTCGCGAGTCTGATCCTGCTCATCTTGATCTTCGCCGCCGGGCTGCTCGCTTCCAGGCTCGCCCCGTACGGGTACCAGGAGGCGAATCTGCACGGCCTCAACGCGAGCCCCAGCTGGTCGCACCCGTTCGGTACGGATCAACTCGGCCGTGACTACCTGAGCCGCAGCCTCTATGGGATCGGCACGTCGGCGCAGATCGCGCTGCTCGTGGGCTTCGTAGGGTCGCTGATCGGGACGCTGGTGGGCGCCCTGGCCGGCTATTACGGCGGGTTCGTCGACAACGCGCTGATGCGCTTCACGGACCTGCTCCTGACGCTTCCCGTCCTTGCGGTGGTGCTCGTCGCCGCCGCCTTCTTGCACGCGGACACGCCGCAGAAGGCCGCGATCGTGCTCGCCTGCCTGCTCTGGACGTCCGTGGCGCGGGTCCTGCGAGCCTCGGCGCTTGCGCTCCGGGAGAAGGAGTTCGTCGCTGCGGCGCGGGCCTGCGGAGCGAGCGATCTGCGCATCATCATGCGCCACGTGCTTCCCAACGCAGTCGCGCCGCTCGCGGCCGCTGCGTCACTGATGATCGCGACCGCCGTCGTGCTCGAGGTGACGATCGCCTACCTGGGCTTCGGTTTTTCGAACCTGGCGGGGGGACCGCGGCCGAAGGCGAGTATCGGGGACGTTCTCAGGCAGGCGCAGTCGGAGGGGTTCTACCACTGGTGGGGCATCACGTTCCCGGGCCTACCGATCGTCCTCATCGTCGTGGCGATCAGCTTCCTCGCTGACGGTCTGCGTGACAGTCTCGATCCCGCTTCCGGTTCGGGTCGGCGCTTCTCGGCAAGAGCGGTTCGGCCTCGACGTCGGCGGTTGACGCCGGCGCTGCAGAGGCTGGCGCCATCGATACGGACGCCCGAGAGCTTGACGCCAGGACGCGCTCGGCAAGTCGTTGCCCGGCGGCGGCCCCTGATGCTTTCGCGCGAGCGCGCTCGCCGCGCCGGACCCTACGCTGGTTCTCGTCGAGGCACTGGACTGAAGTTCGGGCTGGAGGCGCTTGTCATCGCAGTGCTGATCGGAGCCGTGGCCGGCGCCATCTACCACTTCACCGTCCACCATGCGCGCAGCCCGTGGGCGACGGCGGGATCCGACGTCCAGGCGATCTCGCGAGCGCCAGGTGCGCAGACCGAGGTTGCGGTGGCCGTCGCCCCCGACGACCCGCGAAGATTCTTCGCGGCATCGAACGACTCTGTCCTGCCGCAGATTCGGTTGTACGACTCGCGTGATGGCGGACGAACGTGGACGTCCCGGCTCGGGCCAGGGCTGACGGCCTCCACCTGCGCCTGGGGTGACCCGGCGGTGGCGCTCGGTTCGGGCGGCCGTCAGTACGCCGCGTTCATCGAGAAGTCGATCTGCGGAAAGGGGATCGGCCTCACGCCGTACCTCGTCGTCGCGTCCCGACCGGGTCCGAACGCGGCGTGGATCGTCCGTCGCGTAGCCCCGCCCGCGATTCAATACGGTTTCGACGACAAGCCTGCAATCACGGTCGACCGTGCCGGCCGCGTCTACGTCGCCTGGTCGAGATCGTTGAGCCAAACGTACGAGACGACGGTGTTGAGCTCGAGCGCGGACGGCGGGCGAACGTGGTCGCCGCCGCACGTTGTCGACCGCGGGCTCTCGTATCCGCAATGGGTCAGCGCAGCGGCCGGCGGTGCCGCCGGGACGGTGTATCTCGCGGGCGTGGACGCGCGATTCGGAGTCTGGCTTGCACGCTCCACCGATGGGGGACGCAACTTCACCGTCAGACAGGCGGCGCCCTTGGCGCTGAACAACGCCGCGAACTGCGTGCGCAACGGAAAGTACGTCTTCGCCCAACAGGCGATCAGCTGCCTCGGCACCAATCCGACCGTGACGGTCGAACGCGGCCGAACCTACGTCACGTACGCCTCGCTTGCACCGAACAAGACGTGGGACGTCGGCGTCGCGGTGTTCGACACCAAGCTCCGGCCGCTGTGGCGCGGGCGGATCGGCCCCGCTGAAAAGAAGCCCGCGGACCAGTTCTGGCCTACCTCGGCCGTCGACGCGCAGACTGGCGAGCTCTGGGCGTGTTTCTACGACACGACTGGCGACTCGGAGCGGAAGCAGGCGTGGTTTCTGTGTTCGCGCTCCCGGGACGGCAGGCACTGGGCGGTGCCGGTCCGCGTCACGCGTCAGTCGGAGAATGCATTCGTGCTCTGGGCGGATGCGATCCGGGCCGGTTTCGGAGACGACATCGCCTACGGCGGCTACCCCGGGCTCGCGGCCGCAGCCGGCGTCGCTCATCCGATGTGGATCGATGCGCGCGACAGGAGCCACCTGGACCAGGAGATCTTCGGCGCACGCCTACCTTCCACCGCGCTCTCGGCCGCGGCTCCGCCGGGCTAGCAGTCGGAGCAGCTACTGCTGGAGAGGTGCGGCGACGTACACGCGTACTTCCAGCGGGCCGAACGAGTCCGTGAACGACCCGCCGCTGGCCGTGACTGTGTGCTGTCCGTCGAGGCTCCGGAGCACGCGGTCGCCGAGTGCCGGGACGTTGATCGATGCTCCAGCCGCGCTGCGGCTTGAATTCACTGCAATGACGTACACGGCGCCGTTGTGCTCGCGGGCGCCTGCCTTCACATAGCTGCCCAGGGAGACGCTCGCCGCGATCGAGGGCTCGACGAGCGCAGGGACGAGCCCCTGGATCTCGTGGTTCGTGCGCGCGATCTCTGCGCCCACGTCGGCGCTCCAGTTGTTCGGGAAGTAGCCGATGGCGTGTGCGCCACCGGCGATCGACAGCCACGTTTCCGCACGAACGGTCTCGGGAGTCGGGTCGAGCTGTTCGCCCATGCAGTCCATGCGGCGCGCCTCGATCCACTGGAAGGTCGGCCTGCCCCGGCCCAGCGCGACCAGGTCGAGCTGTGAGTCGAACACGTCGCCGAAGCTGTCGAAGCGGCACCAGTTCTGCAGCGGGTAGAGGTCGAACCCGAGCACGTCGGCGCTTGCGGCCAGGGCGGGATACATCCCCTTTCCCTGCGGGAGCGGGTTGGCTCGGCTGTAGAAATGGTTCGTCAGCGTGAGGAAGCGCGGGCCGGATCCTGGGATCTCGGGCACCAGGCGCAACGCGTCGGCAGTCGTCAGGTCTCCAGGAAGATGCGTGTCCCATTCGTCCGGCAGATGCGTTCCGACCGTGCCGGCGCGATCGGCCGCGGGTGCCTGCGCGTCGGCGAGGACGAAGGCTTGGCCGGAGACCCACGCGGCGAGGTCGGCGGCGATACCGCAGCCGTTGCCCATGAAGAGGTCGATGCCGACGGCGAGACTTCCGGCAACCGCGTCGGGGCACTGCGCCCAGACCAGCTTCGGGAATGAGGGCTGGCCGTTGAGCAAGATGGCGCCGCCAGAAGTAGTCATCTGTACCGGGCCGGAGAGAGCGGGCGTGGTGAGCACGTACTCCTCGACTCGTCCCGGGCTGCCGCTATTCACGGCGGTGACGGCAACCTTGTACGAGCTCGAGAACGTCAGCCCGGTGAGTGTCGCCTGGTGTTCGGTCGCACCGATGCTCGCTGCTGTCCAGAGAATCGGTGCGTCAAGTCCGTACGCGATGCGCGACGTCGCCGGCACGTTCGTGCGCCAGGCGATGGTTGCGGAGAACGGGGTGAGGGAGATCGTGTGCACGTTCTCGATCTCCGGCGGCGGGCCGGCGGGCTGGGCAGGCGTCGTCGTGGTCGCGGTCGTGTCCGTCGGCGAACCGGCCGAGGGCTGGAAGGTCACGCTCGGCAGGGCAAGGAACCTCAGGTCGCTGACGTACGGCGAGTTGAAGGTGACGTCCGCGGCGCCGGCCGCGGCCGAGCGCGAGCCGTACGTCGCGCTTCCAGCGGGTCCGGAGACGGGCCGGAGACCAGGGCGTGAACGGCCGCCGGTGTCGAGGCCTACGGGGACGACGGGCCGCCCGCTCGGCGGCGCGAAGGTGAACGGCGCCTGAGCAGCGTTGAGGTTGGCTGACGCGGCCGGGACCGAGGCGGAATCGGAGCCGGGCAGAGCAATCTTGAAGCCGATCGTCGAACCGGCAACGACGGCAAGCAGGAGCCAACAGATGGTGCGCAGGGGCACCTTCTAGAAGTCGGCTTTCTAGGGCCCGGCCTCTCCCTCGAACGAGGGATATGAGCCGGTAGCGTGCGGCCTCCGTGCGCCGCCCGACCGCCGATCTGATGCTGCTGGGGACGGTCGGCCTCTGGGCGCTCAACTTCACCGTCTCGAAGTACATCCTCGACCACGGGTTCCACCCGCTCGCCTACTCGTCGATCCGTTACGCGTGCGCGGCCATCATCTTCGCCGGCATCACCCTCGCCTGGGAGGGCTCGCTGCGGATCTCGCGGCGCGACCTGCCGATCATCGGCTTCTGCACCGCCGTGCTGTTCGCGAACCAACTGAGCTTCGTCTACGCGCTTCGCTTCACGACAGCAACGACTGTGGCGCTCATCTTCGGGACGTTGCCGATCTTTACCGCCCTCTTCGCCCGTGGGAGCGGCGTCGAGCACCTGCCGGTCCGCTTCTGGATCGCCGCGGGCCTGTCCTTCGCCGGGGTCGCGCTGGTCGCGCTCGGATCGGGCGGGAAGCTTTCCTCCAACCTGAAGGGCGACGTCCTCGCCCTGAGCGGCTCCGCGACCTGGGCAGCCTATTCCGTCGCGATCGGGCCGCTCATGCGCCGGTACTCGCCGTTCAGGTTGAGCGCCGTCTTCTTGCTCGCGGTCACCGTTGCGCTGCTCGCGGCGGGATCGCGGCAGGTTGCCGACCAGAGCTTCCATTTCAGCGTACTCGTCTGGATCGGCTTCGCGTTCGCCGTGCTCGGGCCGCTCGTGATCACGAACCTGCTCTGGTTCACAGCGATCGACCGCGTCGGTCCTTCGCGCGCGTCGCTGTTCGCCAACCTGCAGCCGTTTCTTGCCGCCCTGGTCGCGCTCGCGCTGCTGTCGGAGCCGATCACGACGGTGCAGATCGTGGGTGGGATCGCGATCGCAGGCGGGATCGTCCTGGCGTCGGGGCGGCGGCCGGTCACCCTCCCGGCTGCCGAGTAAGCTAAGGGCCGTGGGCCAGAACGCGGACTTCATGCCCATCGACGGGTGGGACCACCTCGAGCTCTACGTCGGCAACGCGAAACAGGCGGCGTTCTACTACGAGAACGCGTTCGGCTTCACCACGACGGCGTATGCCGGGCCGGAGACGGGCGTGCGCGACCGCGCGTCCTACGTGCTCGAGCAGGGCGACATCCGCCTCGTGCTGACGAGCGGTCTGCGCGGCGACGGCGAGATCGGCCGCTTCGCCTGCGCGCACGGGGACGGTGTCAAGGACACGGCGCTAACCGTCCCGGATGGGGGTGAGGCATACCGGCAGGCAGTGCAACGCGGTGCTCGCGGGGTGGTCGATCCGCACTGGGTCGAAGACGACTTCGGCCGCGTCGAGCTGGCGACGATCGCGACCTACGGGGAGAACGTCCACACGTTCGTCAACCGCAAGGACTACACAGGTCCGTTCCTCCCCGGCTTCCAGGAGGTCGCGCGGACGAACGGCCTCCCGTCGACCGGCGTCGGCCTGAGGGCAATCGACCACGTCGTCGGCAACGTGGAGCTCGGGCGCATGGATTACTGGGTCGAGTTCTACGAGCGCACGATGGGCTTCACGAACATCATCCATTTCGCCGACGAGCAGATCCACACCGAGTACTCGGCGCTGATGTCCAAGGTCATGGCCGACGGGCAGGGAAAGATCAAGTTCCCGATCAACGAGCCGGCCGAGGGCAAGCGGAAGAGCCAGATCGAGGAATATCTCGAGTACTTCGGCGGCCCAGGCGTCCAGCATGTCGCGCTGCAGTCGGAGGACATCGTTCGCACCGTCGAGATGCTGCAGGACCAGGGAATCGTCTTCCTCGCGACGCCCGACGCCTATTACGAAGACGTCGCCGATCGCGTCGGCGAGATCGGCGAGGACTGGGACGACCTGCGGCGGCTGCGGATCCTCGCCGACCGCGACGAGGACGGCTACCTCCTCCAGATCTTCACCAAGACGGCTCAGGATCGCCCGACGCTCTTCTTCGAGGTGATCGAGCGCCACGGCGCGCGCGGCTTCGGCGAGGGGAATTTCAAGGCCCTGTTCGAGGCGATCGAGCGTGAGCAGGCCCTCCGGGGCAATCTCTGAGTGGCTCTGAGCGCCACCTAGGTTCCTCATGCAGACCGCAAGGCTTCGCGCTTTGCAGCATCTACTCCACGGACGCTAAATCTCCCGCAAAAGAGGTGGAAAACAGATGCGACGATTGGTAATTCCGTTCGTCCTGCTCGTCGGGGTTCTGACGCTGGCTGCGTCGGGCCTCGCTGATCCGGGCGACAAGGGCAAGGGCAAGGCACAGGGGAAGAACAAGTTCAGCTTCGCGCTCACGACGACCGACCGTCGCTGCGACGGGACCGAGCCGTGGGCGAACCTGACGGAGACGCGGACGTACCAGTTGCACAAGAACAGCGACGGCACGTTCCGGCTCCGCCGGGTCGACAAGGGGACGTTCACGACCGTTGCCGGTACGAGCCCGGGCAACTGCGCCGCGAACAAGAGCAAGCACGGCCTGCTCATTCGCGCCGACGTGACGGGTCGCTTCGGCGGCTACCTCGAGGGCACGATTACGGGTGGCTCGTTCAAGAAGGACGCGATATGCGCCGCTCCGTGCTTCACGGACAACTTCATCACGGCGTTCTTCGGCCCCGGCGCGGTGTTCTCGTGCGAGGCGGCGAGCAGCGCGGACTGCAAGTTCAACTACAACTACACGGCACCGAGCCGCGCAGCCGGCAGTGGCAGGACCGGGGCAAGGGTGCTGGGACGATGCTCGTCGAACACTTCAAGGGCGACATCGCCAGCTCGTAGCTTCTCGGGGGATACGAGGAGTCGCGAAGAGCCCGCCTTACCGGCGGGCTCTTCTGTTTCACTAGCCGGGTGGATCCTCAGCGACGGACAGCGCTTGTCTCGGTGGTCGCCGCCATCCTGCTCATCACGCTCAAGCTCGGCGCGGGGCTCGCCTCGCACAGTCTGGGCCTCATCTCGGAGGCATTGCACTCAGGCACCGACCTCGTGGCGGCGCTGCTGACGCTCTTCGCGGTTGGTGTCGCGGTCAGGCCCGCGGACGTTGCGCACCAGTACGGCCACGGGAAGGCCGAGCATCTCTCCGCTCTCGCCGAGGCGACGATTCTGGTTTTGGCCAGCTGCTTCATCGCCTGGCGGGCGATCACGCATCTCGTCGGCGGTCGCACCGCGACCGTCGAGGCGAGGTGGTACGCGTTCGTGGTGCTGGGGATCGTGATCGCGGTCGACATCAGTCGTACAGTCGTCCTCTGGCGCGCGTCACGCCGCTACCGAAGCGCCGCGCTGTCGTCGAACGCGCTCCACTTCGCCAGCGATCTCGGCGGATCGGTCGCGGTGCTCATTGGGCTCGTGCTCGTGCGCGAGGGGCACAAAGGCGCAGACTCGGCCGCGGCGCTTTTCGTCGCCGTCCTCGTGCTGCTTGCCGCCGCGCGGCTGATGAAGCGAAACGTCGACGTCCTGATGGATCGCGCCCCGGCCGATGCCGAGGAGGCGGCCCGCGCGGCGCTCGCTCTGGTCGAGCCGCCGGTGACGCTGAAGCGACTCCGCATGCGGCAGGCAGGGCCGAGGCAGTTCATGGACGTGGTGATCACAGTCCCGCCGGGCGCTGCCGTCGGGCAGGGCCATGCAGCAGCAGACCGCGTGGAGGATGCGCTCACCGCCGCGTTGCCAGGAAGCGACGTCGTCGTCCACGTCGAGCCGCAGGAGGACGAGGCGGCCATCCGCGACCGCGCGCATGCGGCGGCGCTCGGAGTTCCTTCGGTGCGGGAGGTGCACAACGTCAGCGTCCTGGATGTCGGCGGACGCACGGAGGTATCGCTGCACCTGAAGCTTCCCGGTGAGGTGACGCTCGAGGAGGCGCACGAGGTGGCCAACCAGGTAGAGAGTGCGATCGCCGCCGCGGTGCCGGAGGTCGACTCGGTGCAGACGCACATCGAGCCGCTGGGCGAGGAGGTGGCAGGCCGCCGAATCGAGGACGACGAAGCCGAGCGGAATGTGGTGCTTCGGATCGTTCGCGAGGTCACGGGCGAGGAGCCGCGGGAGCTGCGTTTCGTCCGCACAGACGAAGGACTGCTGACCTATCTGACGCTAGGCCTAGATCCGTCGAGCCCACTCGCCGAAGCCCATGCGCGTGCCAGCGAGATCGAGGAGCGCATCCGGCGCGCGCGTCCAGACATAGCGGACGTGATCGTGCACACGGAACCGTGATGCGGGGCGGGCTCCCGCAACGTACCCCTGTCAGGCACGGGTACGAACCTGTTACGAGTGACGCACGCGACAGAGCGTTCGCCGATGCGCTGCGGGCTCCTCGGAGACGTACCGGTGCCAGGCACGGGAACGTAAGGGTGACGAGAGCGTCGTGAAACTTTGCATGTTCACTCCGAAGGACCTGCAGCTCGAGCGCGGCTGGCCGGGGATCATCGAGGGCGACACCGTCCTGCAGCTCGCTGCGCAGACGCTCCAGGCGTACTTCACCGGCGGCGGCTCGGCGCGTAGACACGCTGAGTATCCGCTCGCAGACGTCGACTTCCGCCCGCCCGTGCTTCATCCACCCGCCGTCCGCGACTTCTACGCCTTCGAACAACACGTGCAGACCGCTCGCGCGCTCCGGGGCCAGGAGGTGCCGCCCGAGTGGTACGAGATCCCCGTCTTCTACTTCTCCAACCCTGCGGCGATCTACGGGCCGGACGAGGAGATCCCGTACCCGCCGGACACGAACGAGCTCGACTACGAGCTCGAGGTCGCGGCGATCATCGGCGCCGAGGGCCAGATCGGCGGCTTCACGATCATGAACGACTGGTCTGCTCGAGATCTCCAGCGGACCGAAATGAAGGTGGGGCTCGGTCCTGCAAAGGGCAAGGACTTCGCCACCAGCCTCGGGCCGGTGCTGCTGACACCCGACGAGTTCGACGGGACGAGCGCCACGATGATCGCGCGCGTGGACGGTGAGGAGCGATCGCGCGGGAACCTCGCAGACATGTACCACTCGTGGGACGCGATCGTTGCGCATGCCGCGCGGAACACGCACCTGCGCCCGGGGGACGTCCTCGGCTCCGGCACCGTCGGGACGGGCTGCATCCTCGAACACGGCGACGGGCGCTGGCTACAACGCGGCGACGTCGTCGAGCTCGAGGTCGAGGGAATCGGCGTGCTGCGGAACCGCGTAGCTTGAGCCGGATGCAGGCCGAGGTCGCCGTCGTCGGGGCAGGCATCATGGGCTCTGCGACCGCGTACGGGCTGGCACGCCAGGGCCGTGACGTCCTGCTCCTCGAGCAGTTCCGCATCGGACACGAGCACGGCTCGAGCCATGGCCGCTCGCGCATCGTCCGGCTTGCGTACCCCGAGGTCGAGTTCGTCGAGCTCGCACGCGAGGCATTCGCCGGCTGGCGCGAGCTCGAAGAGGAGTCGGGGCAGGAGCTGCTCGAACTGAAGGGCCTGCTCGAGCTCGTCAAGAGCTCGGCACAGAGCACGGCGGACGCGCTCGAGGCGGCCGGAGCCGAGTATGAGCTCCTCGATGCGGCCGGAGCACGGAGCCGTTGGCCGGTCGGCGTCCCCGACGATTGGACGGCGCTCTTCCAGCCCGAGGCCGGCATCGTCCGCGCAGACCTCGCGCACCGAGCCTTCATCGACGGCGCGCTGGCGCGCGGTGCCCGCCTCGAGGAGGAGACCCGCGTCGACTCTCTCGACCAACTCGATGCAAAGGTGATCGTGGTCACCGCCGGCCCGTGGGTCAGGAGCTTCTTCCCGGACCTGCCGGTCCGCACTACCCGCGAAACGGTTGCTTACTTCCGCCGGGAAGGCGACCCGCTCCCGGTCGTCGCGCAGCTGGATCCGGAGACGCGCGGTCACTTGATCTACTCGCTACACGATCCGCTGCACGGCCTGAAGGCCGGCGTGCATCACGCAGGAGCCACCGTCGGTCCCGACGAGCCGGGCGGGCCCGACCCAGCGGTGGTCGAGCGCGCCGCCGAGTTTGTCGCCCGTACGTACCTCGATGCCGACCCGGATCCGGTCGCTGTGGAGACGTGCATGTACACGACCACCGCCGACGAACAGTTCATCCTCGAGCGCCGCGGCAAGGTCGTGATCGGTTCCCCGTGCAGCGGGCATGGGTTCAAGTTCGCCCCCACGATCGGTCGCCGCCTGGCTGCGATGGCCGCCGATATCCTTTAGTCGTGCCGTTCTACCAACGCCTTGGCGACGTCCCGCGCAAGCGTCACATCCAGTTCCGCGACAACGGAACGCTCCTGACCGAGGAGGTCATGGGCATGGAGGGCTTCGTCGGGATGGAGTCGATCCTCTACCACCTCCAGTCGCCGTGCCGCGTGATGAAGATCCGCGGTTTCGAGGAGATCAAGCGCGACGAATGGGTTCCGGACGCGCACGCGCATCGCCACTTCAAGACCTACGACATCGACGCCGAAGGCGACGAGATCACCGGCCGTCGCCTGTTGATGTGGAACAACGACGTCGAGATCTCGCTTGCGCGCCCGAAGGAGCAGATGGACTACTTCTTCCGCAACGGTGAGGGCGACGAGGTCGTCTTCGTGCACGAAGGAACCGGCACGCTGGAGACGATCTTCGGCGACGTGCCGTACAAGGAGGGCGACTACATCGTCATCCCGCGCGGCACGACGTACCGTTTCCAGCCGCAGGGCGAGCAGCGCTATCTCGTCTTCGAGACACCGGGCCTGATCGAGATCCCGAAGCGCTACCGCAACCAGTACGGCCAGATCCTCGAGGGCGCGCCGTACTACCACCGCGACATCCATCCACCCGCGGAGCTGAACACGCACCGCGACAAGGGCGAGTTCCCAGTCAAGGTGCGCGTGCGCGGGGGCTATCAGACGTACGTCCTCGACTACCACCCGTTCGACGTCGTGGGGTGGGACGGTTTCCTATATCCCTGGACGTTCTCCATCCACGACTTCGAGCCGATCACCGGGCGCATCCATCAGCCGCCGCCCTCGCATCAGACTTTCCAAGGCCGTAACTTCGTGATCTGCAGTTTCTGTCCGCGGAAGCTGGACTTCGACCCGCTCGCGGTGCCGATTCCGTATCACCATTCGAACCTGCAGTCGGAAGAGATGATCTATTACGTCTCCGGCAAGTTCGGCTCGCGCAAGGGCGTCGACGTCGGCTCGATCACGCTGCACCCGTCGGGCCTGCCGCACGGGCCGCAACCCGGGCTCGCGGAAAAATCGATCGGCACGCACGAGACGCAGGAACTCGCCGTCATGTGCGACACATTCCACCCGTTGAAGCTGACGAAGTTCGCGAAACACCTCGACGACGGCAAGTACGCGTACTCCTGGTACGAAAACGCGCAGGATGGTGGCGGCGCTGAGGAAGCGTCGGTCGACGGCGATGCCAGCGGCGCCGGTTTGACGTCGCACCTGTAACAGGAACCTCCCGAGTACGAGGAGTACTGTCCGAAGGGATGGTCTGTCCCTCTTTGCGCCAGCGACAACCCGCATGGGCAGAAGCGCACGTCTCGCGGCCCAGTGTCGCGCTTTGTCCGGGTGTCGCTCCTTGTTGGAGCTGCGACAGAGGACCTCGTCCGGGTGCGCATCCACTCGGCCAGAGACTCCGTTTCGCGCAGCCGCTGCCGTTCAGCGTTGACAGAAATCGGGAACCGTAGTCGTGCGGTCGAAGCCCGAGGACCGCAAGGTCAGCGGGCTTCGGCATTTCTGTCTCGACGCCCTTGAGTAGCCGGCGAACTAATCGGGTTCGAGGCCCCGGGTTGGAGCGTTGATGCCGTCGAGTAGATTGTTACGCTCAACTCGAATGGGACGCGGCTCCAAATCGATCAGGCGCTGGCGCAAGGACCGCAAGCGAAAAAAGGCCGCGCGCGAGAAACGGAAGCTTGCCGCCGCCGATCAAAGGCGTGGCAGCAGCCGCCCTCGGGGCGGATAACCCAGTTCGGCTGCTGCCCCCCTTCCTGGCAGCACGACAGAGAAGGTCGCTGTCGCCTTTTGGCGGAAGTGCGACAGAGACGTCGGCCAATACGGGACTCGACGCAGTCGCTGGTTGCGCGGACGAGCGGAACGCACCACCCGCCGTCCCGGCAGCGGGTTCTTGCGTCGCGCTCGCCCCCCACGGTGGTTCCAGGGCCGCGGGACCTATTGACTCGAGTCGCTGATCCGAGACACGATGGCCCCGCGCGCGCACTGCAGCGGGGATAGGGGAGAGCATCCCGACTGCGGTCTACCTGTTCGCTCGGTGCGCGCGCTCCCTCCGAAGCTGGTTTCCGGGCGAGAAGCCGCGGGCGTACGGTGGCTCCGTAGAGAGCGGATTCAGTTCGCCTCTCGGCTCGGGGCGCGAGTATGAGGGGACGAAAGCTCTACGCGATCGCCTGAAGCGACAAAACCGTAGGTGCGACGCTGCTTTTCGCGTGTGTCGTCGTTCGGCTCCTTTACGACAACGAGCCGCAGGATCTGTCCGCCGACGTGCGGCCTCTTACGGCGGAGCGACGGTGGTGTGGCTCCAACTCCTTGCGGCCCTCAAGTCCTTCAGCGCGAGGGTCGATCTGTTTGGATGGGGTCCGGGCGGCTCGCGGACAACGGGGGCTGGAGACAGCCCCGGGGAGATCGTGAGCGCTCGGGCCCCGCTTGCGCTCGTTCTCGCAAAGAGCGAAGATTTCTAGTGCGGCGGGTCGGCGGCCAGGCGACGTTAGCCTCGGTTTCTCCCCCCGACGCGACGCGCCCAGGACGGCGGGTCAGTCCCGCAACCTCGTCCGCGCAACCCGCCGCCCCTCCTGATCCCACGCCGGTGCACCGCTGTGGACCGGCAAGCGAAGCAGCACGGCTCATGATCCTCACGTCGCTTTCTGTTGGAAGTGCGACAGAGCTACCGAGCTGACCTCCCTGGCGAAGGCTCGGAGGGCTTGGCGGTCGATTAGCTTGTAGCCGTAGAACCGCCGCCCTTGCGCGTGCAAACAGCGAGCGGTGGCCCCAACTTCGGCTCAGAGAGATGCGGTCACGCGATCCAAGCATGATGGAGGTGCAGTCCTCTCGTCGCTCAGTTCCACCTCTGGCGGGCTCTTCTCGACCTGCCAGACTCATCACGGGCCCGGACGGGTCCAAAACGATCGGCGACGCGATAGGTGCGTAGGTTCGGCGCTACACCTGGTTCCTGGCTTGTTCGCGGTTACGTGGACGCTGTCGAGCGTTTTCGTGAGCAAGCGGCTATCGGAGCAGACAGCCCTCGGGAGGTCTACCCGCCGCTGTTCGAGGCCCTGAACTGGGCCCACTCGCTTTGGGACACGTGGTTCCGGCTCGTCGAGCCGCAGGACCGACATCTCGATGGCCTTCGCCACGTGCGCGACCGTTGCCACCACCAGGTGGCATCCGCCATCTACCCCGATGCCGCAGCACCCGGCGGCTGGCGTTGGTATGCCATCGGTCATCTTCCACCCGAGGATCCTGGCCGCGGCCACGACCGTGAGGGCGCGAAGAATTACACCGAGCTGCTAGCACAAAGGCCGGTTCTCGAGACGCTCGAGACTGTCGAGAGACACTTCCGCTCGATCGTCCCCGAGCACGAGTTGT
>WNEY01000763.1_pt1 | contig 21188 bp, 16 predicted proteins | sample 5400531 | NCBI WGS metagenome assembly WNEY01 (sample SAMN13153338, study PRJNA577476) | soil metagenome | isolation source: 200 cm saprolite under Douglas fir tree site 1 | place: USA:California | collected 2015-04-18
CCCGTCGTGCGGATGTTGGAGGCGAACTTGGGGATGTCGGCACGCGTGATGATCAGCACGAACCGGCCGTTGCCGGTGAGGATCACGCTGCCCTTCGGGCTGGGACCGAACGGTTCCGACTTGCTGCCTCCTTGGTCGAGGACGGCGGACACCAGCGTCCAGGTCCCCTGCAACCGTTGCTTGAGCGAGCCCGTCTTGTTGCTCCCGGCGTGGGCCGCGGATGCGACGAGCGCCGCCGCGGCGAGCGCCGGCAGCGCCGTCTTGCAGATCGTCTTCATGACATGCCCCCTGGCCGCGTGAAGTGAAGCGAGCGCGACCGCGGCGGACCACAGCACGACCCGAGCAAAATGGCCAGCGGTCGTGCCTTATTGGCCGTTGATGCCGAGCAGCTCGACCTTGAAGATCAGCGTGGCGCCGCCCGGGATGGCCGGCGGGTGCCCGTGGTCGCCGTAGGCGATGTCCGACGGGCAGACCAGCTCCGCCTCCTCGCCGACGTGCATCTTCTGCACGCCCTCGGTCCAGCACTTGATCACGCCGTTGAGCGGGAACTCCGCCGGCTGGCCCCGCTTGTAGGAGGAGTCGAAGACGGTGCGGTTGATCAGCCGGCCCTCGTAGTTGACCTTGACCTTGTCGGTCTCCTTCGGGCTCGGGCCCGGGCCGGGACGCAGCACCTTGATCACCAGCCCCGAGGGCGTCTTCTGCGCGCCCTTCTCCTGCGCTGCCTTGGCGAGGAAGTCCTTGGAGGCCGCCTTCTCCTTGTCGGCTGCCGCGTTGGTGCGCGCCTGCACCAGCTTGTTGATCGCGTCCTGCCGCTCCTCCGGCTCCGCCTTCGCTTTCGCGCCCGCCGCCGCGTCGTGGAACCCCTGCTCCAGGACCTTCAGCTCGCTGGGCTTGAGCTGGAGGAACTGCACCCGGACGCCGGTGAGGTAGCCGATGGCGTAGAGCGTCTTCTCGTCGTCGGTCTTGGGCGCCTGCGCGCGCGCGGCGAGAGGAAGGGCGAGCAGAACGGCGATGGCGAGGCGAATCATGGCAGTCCTTTCGTGAGGCGCGCACTTATGGCACGCACGCGGCACGGCGTCAGCAGTCAGTCGCCGCCCATGCCCTGGGTGATGGCGACCAGGAGCGTCCCCGCCTCGGGCTTTTTCGGATCGAGCCGCAGCCCGGCCACGAAGATCGTCCCCCCCCGGGGGATGGTGTAGTCGGTGTGCAGCTTGCGCGTGTGCGCCGGGTGCTCCCCGAGCAGCTCGAGGTGCACCTGGATGCGGCCGTCCGGGTCCATCTGCCGGGGCGTGACCTGCAGGCTGCGCGAGCCGGGCAGCTCCATCTCGGCGGCGGTCTGGAAAGCCAGCTCGAGGGACTGCTCGCTGGCCAGCCGGAAGTTCCGCCAGCGGAAATCCTCCGCGAATTTGGCCAGATTCTGCGCGATCGGCGCAAGCCTCGGGTCAATCCAGTCCGCGCCGCTCGTCGCGGCGATGGCTCGCACCGTGATGCGCACGCGCGAGCCCTGCGCGGCGGCGCCACCATCCTGCGCGCGCTCGGCGGCGAGGAGGGCGAGCGCGGCGACGACCGCCTTCACTGCTGCACCGCAGGCCCGTCGTCGTCCACCCAGATCACGGTGGTCTGGCCGGCCTGCAGCACCGCCCCCTCGTGGTTTTCGAAATCGATGGCTTCCAGCGTCGCGCCCAGCGATCGGGCGTCCGCGAGCAGCGGCCCCGCCGGCGTATCGCTGCGCAGGGGGGAGAAGATCGCGACCAGCGCCAGGCAGGCCGCGACTGCCAGGCCCGCGCCCGCCGAGATGCCGGATCTGTGGGCCCTCCAGGTCTCCGTGCCCCAGACGCGCAGGCGCAGCACCTTCGCGGGCGCGCGGTCCTTCTCCACCCCCGCCATGACGGCGTCCGCCAGGCGCGACAGGTCGGCGGAGGACGCGCGCCGCACCACCGCCTCGCGGACCGCGTCGCGCTGCGCGGCGAGGAGCGCCTTGCGCGCGGTGCACGTCGGGCAGCAGCCGACGTGCTCGGCGAGCCACGCGCTGTCCTCCTCGGGCAGCTCGCCGTCCATCCAGGGTCCGAGCAGAGGGACCGACTCCTCGCAACGCCGCTTCATTCCTCGTCCTCCGCCTCGTCTCCCAGGTACTCGCGCAGCTTCCGCTGCATCTTCAGCCGCGCGTGGAAGAGCCGGCTCATCACCGTCCCCTTGCGGATGCCCAGCGCCCGGGCCAGGTCTTCATAGCTCAGGCCTTCCACCTCGCGCAGCAGCAGGATGGCGCGATGGTTCTCCGAGAGCGTGGCGAGGGCCTCCTCGATCTTGCCCTTCAGCTCCGCGTTGAGCGCGGCCCTTTGCGGGCCCGCGAGCGCCGCCGAGGGCGGGTCCATGCCGGCCTCGATCTCCGCGTCGCTCTCGTCCAGCTCCACCCGCTCGCTCCGTCCCCGCTTGCGCGCCGAATCCAGGCACAGGTTGGTCGCGATCCGATAGGTCCAGGTGAAGAAGGACGAGTCGCCCTTGAACGAGGGCAGGTAGCGGTGCACCCTGACGAACGTCTCCTGGGTGATGTCCATCGCCTCGTCCGAGTCTCTCACCATCCCCAGCGCCAGCTGGTAGACGCGCCGCTGGTACCTCTCCACCAGGGCCCGGAAGGCGTGCGCGTCGCCGCCCTGCGCGGCCCGAACGAGCGACCTGTCGTCCGGCGGAGCTGCGCCCCGCTCGGGCGGCTTCCTGGTCTCGGTCATCGGACGCGCCCGATCGAGCTTCTATTCATGAGAGCGACGTTCGTGGCAGGCCTGCTGGTTCGCACGCGTGGCGGGAGTGGCTGCCCGCACGTCTGCCAGTCTGCAGGCGTGGCGGGAATGGTTGCCCGCACGTCTACCCGTCTCCAGGCGTGGCGGGAATGGTTGCCCGCACGTCTACCCGTCTCCAGGCGTGGCGGGAATGTAAGCCCTACCTCGTTGTCTAGACTACGATGGTTTTGCGGGCTTTGAGTCCCGCAGATAGACCCACATCCTTGGCCGGTCCGATGCAACTGCCCCAGCCGACAGCCGAGATCCCCGAGCTGGGCGGGCTCGTTCCCTCCCGCTTGTCGGCGCTGGCGGAGCAGGGGGCCTTTGCCCGGCGGGAAGTCGACGCGCTGCTCGGCCGGGCGCGGCGGCGGGCGCGCGGCCTCGCGCTCCTGCGCGCCGCCGCGTTGTTGGCCGCCGGCGCCGTGGTTGCCCTCTGCGCCGGAGCGTTGCTCGGCTCGTTCGCCCCGGCGATCGTGGCGCGTGCGGCGGCGGCGGTGGTGCTCCTCGCCGCCACGGCAGGGGTCGTCGTCTTCTCCCTGCGGTCTCCGTTGCAGCGCGCCGCGGCGCGCGATGACGCCGCGCTGGCGCGGCTCCTGGCCGGATCCTCGGAGCTGCTCTCGAGCGTGGAGCTGTCCCGCGCCCCCGAGCAGCCGGGCATCTCGCGCGACCTGCTCGCGCTGCTCCACGTGCGGGCGGCGGGCCAGGCGCGCTCGCTCGACGTGCGCGGGAAGCTCCCGCTGCGCTCGGCCGGGCTGCCCCTGGCGGTCCTCGCGGGTGCGCTGATCGCGGCGGGGCTTTTCCAGCTGGCGGCGCCGCGGCGCTTCGCGCTCGGGCTTTCGCGGCTGCGCGGAGGCGACGCGGCCGCGCCCGCGCCGGAGCTGTCCCCCATCGTCGGCGATCTGACCATCACCTACCTGTACCCACAGTACACCGGACTTCCCGCGCGCACCGAGGAGGGAACCGCGGGCGACCTGCGCGCGCCGCGCGGGACCGAGGCGCACATCGCGGCCCGGGCCGACCGCGACCTCGCCGAGGCGGCGGCGATCGTGAACGGCAAGCCGGTGAAGCTCCTTTCGCAAGGGCCGGGGCGCCGGCAGCTCTCCGGATCGCTCACGCTCACCCAGCCGGGGCGCTGGAGCTTCCGCTTCCTCGACGCCAAGGGGCGCACCATCGCCCAGGGGCCGGAGCGCCCGGTCGAGATCGTCGCCGACCAGCCGCCGCAAGTCACCCTCGAGGCGCCCTCGGAGAAGACGCTGGAGGTCGATCCGCAAGGGCGCGTGGTGCTCAACTGGTCGGCGACGGACGACTACGGCGTCTCGCAGGTCGCCCTGCTGTTCCAGCTCGCGGGGGGCAAGGAAGAGCGCGTCGTCCTCCAGACCCCGGGGCAGGCGGCGCGGCGCCTGCGGGGGACGTACTCCTGGGAGCTGTCGCCCTTGCGGCTGCGTGCCGGGGACAAGGTCACCTACGCCGTCGAGGCGCGCGACAACGACGCCGTCGACGGTCCGCAGCGGGGCGCGTCGGCCACGCAGGTGCTGAAGGTGTTCTCCGCGGCGGAGCACAGCCGGGAGGCGCTGCTGCGGGCCCAGGCGCTGTGGGAGCGGCTGGTTTTGCTCGCGGCCGACCGCATCGAGGAAAAGCCCGCGCCGCCCACGGACGGGGCGGGCTGGTACGCGGCGACCGGCTCTTCGGACCAGCGCGCGCTGCAGCTCGTCTCGGAGCTGCAGGCGGCCGGGACCGCGCTGATCAAGGACAAGCTGTCGCCGCGCGAGGTCGGGCGCGCGCTGCGCTACGCGGCGAGCTCGCTGGGCCCGGCGGTGCGCCGCACCTCGCTGGCGCGCGCCCCGCTCTCGCGCGGGTCCGCCGGCCTCGACGGCGCGCAGCGCAATTTCTCGCACGCCCTTTCCGCCGAGATCGCCGAGGAGGAGAAGGACATCCTCTACCTGCAGGACCTGCTCGACAAGGCGCGGCTCGACGCCATGCAGGAGATCGGCAAGGAGCTGGCCGCCTCCCGCCGCGAGCTGGCGCGGCTGGCGGACAAGCTGCGCAAGGCGCCCGACGAGGAGACGAAGCGGCAGATCCTCTCCGAGGTGGAGCGGATGCGGGAGCGCATCCAGGACCTCATGGCGCGCATGCAGGAGATGGCGCGCGGCATCCGCGACGAGCACCTGAACGCCGAGGCGATGGAGAACGTGGAGCGGCAGCAGGACCTGCTCTCGCAGCTCTCGGACATCCAGCGCAAGCTGCAGAGCGGAAAGGTGGATGACGCCCTCAAGCAGCTCGACCAGCTCGGGCAAGATCTGGAAAAGCTGGAGAAGGGGCTCGCCCAGCGCGCGCAGGACGAGCAGGGCGGCCAGTACTCGGAGGAAGCGCAGAAGCTCTCGCAGGCGGCCCAGAAGCTGCGCGACATCACCGCGCGCGAGAAGGCGCTGCAGCAGCGCACCGCCCAGGTCCGCCGCGAGATGGGCGCGCAGCAGCAGAAGCGGTTCGACCAGCGCGGCGGCAAGGACCTGGCCAGGCGGCTGCGCGAGAAGGTGGAGCAGGCGCGTCAGGGCGTGAAGCAGATCGACTCGAAGCTGGCCGAGCGCATGGGCCTGGAGGACGTGCTGGAGGCGGCGCAGTCGAGGGTCGACGACCTGTCGCGCGCGCTGGAGTCGGGCGATTTCTCCGAGGCGCTCGAGCAGGCCGAGCGCAGCCTGCGCGCGGTGGAGACCTTGCAGGCGCGCCTGGGAATGGAGGAGCAGCTCGCGCAGCGGTATCCAGGGTTCGTGCGCGATCCGGAGGCGGTGAAGCGCGGGATGAAGGGCGTGCAGGGCGCCGCGCCGCCCCTGCGCGAGGTGGTGAGCGAGCTGGAGCAGACCATGCCGCGCGCCGAGCCGATGACGCCGGAGCAGATGCAGGAGATGCTCCGGCAGCAGGCCGAGCAGAGGAAGATCGGCGAGGACCTGCAGCAGGCGCGCAACCAGCTGGGCGAGGTGGGCCGCAAGGTGCCCATCTTCGGGCCCCAGCACGAGCAGATGCTGCAGCAGGCGCAGGAGGGGATGGGGCGCGCGGAGCAGAGGCTCGGCCAGGGCGAGCCGCGCGGCGCGCAGGCCGGCGAGGAGCAGGCGCTCGAGCAGCTGCAGAAGTTCGAGGACGCCATGCAGCAGATGGCCAAGCAGGCCGGAGGCAAGGGCCAGAGCGGGCCGCGCATGCCGATGCCGTGGGGCGAGCCGGAAGGCTCGCAGGGCGAGAACGACTCCGGCGACATGGACACGCAGAAGGTGGAGATCCCCGACGCCGAGGCGGGGCGCGGGCCGCAGGAGTTCCGCAAGGAGCTGCTCGACGCGATGAAGCAGAAGGCGCCGGAGAAATACCAGGAGCGGGTGAAGCAGTATTACGAGGAGCTGGTCAAGTGACGGCTCGCGGCTTGCGGCTCGCGGCTGGCGGTCTTCCGCGGCCGCTGCTCCTGCTCGTCACCCTCGCGGCGCTGCCGGCCCCGGCGCGCTCCACCTCGCAGATCGCGGAGCGGATCGACAGCGATCTGGAGGCCTGGGACATCGAGGGGGCGCAGCGCGGGCTCGACGAGCTCACCTCCGAGGATCGGGGGTCGGTGGCGGCGGCCTACTTCCGGGCCCGGGTCTTGTTCGAGCAGGGCAAGTACGCCGAATCGGTCGCGGCGTTCGGGGAGGCCCGTTCGCGCGGCGCCGCGCAGATCGACGGATTCGAGGCGCAGGCGAGGCTCGCCCAGGCCGCGGCCGACGAGGTGAAGGGCGACGAGGCGCAAGAGAGCGCGCACTTCGTCGTGTACACGCGCCCCGGGAAGGACGCGCTGCTGGTCCCCTACGCGCTCGAGGCGCTGGAGAAAGCGTACGCCGCGCTGACGCGGGACCTGGGCTACTCGCCACCGGCGAAGGTGCGCGTCGAGGTGTACGAGACTGCGCAGGCGCTGGCCCGCGTCTCGCCGCTGACCGTCGCCGAGATCAAGGCGAGCGGCACCATCGCGCTCTGCAAGTACAACCGGCTGATGATCACCTCGCCGCGCGCGCTCTTGCGCGGCTACGCCTGGCTGGACACGCTCTCGCACGAGTTCGTCCACTACCTGGTCACCCGCAAGGGCCGGAACGCGGTGCCCATCTGGCTGCAGGAAGGGTTGGCGAAGTTCCTCGAGACCCGCTGGCGCGGCGCTCCGGGACAGGCGGTGGACGAGACGTCGACCGGGCTGCTCACCAGGGCGGCGCGGGACCGCAAGCTGATCCCCTTCGCCGCCATGCACCCGTCCATCGCCAAGCTGCCGACGCAGGAGATGGCCGCGCTCGCCTTCGCCGAGGTGGAGTCCGCCATCAAGCTCCTCCACCAGCGCGGAGGGCAGCAGGCGCTGACCGAGCTGGTGGCGGCGATGGCGACCGGCTTCTCCGACGAGAACGCGGTGGCGCAGGCGTACGGCAAGCCGTTCGCCCAGTTCGAGCAGGAGTGGCGCGCCGACCTGCTCAAGCCGCGCCGCGAGCCCGCCAGCCAGGCGCCCGGCTCGGCGCGCCCCCTCGCCTCGCGCAAGCTGATCTTCAAGGAAGACGCGAGGAAGAAGGGGGCGGGCGCCGCGCAGGACGCGGTCGAGGAGCGGCCGACCGATCCGGAGGCGAAGCGAGCGGTGCGCCTGGGGGAGATCTTCTTCGCGCGCCGCCGCTGGGCGGCCGCCGCGCTCGAGTACGGCAAGGCCCGCGCGCGCCTCTCCCGGGAAGTGCCGCTGCTCGCGCGCCGCTACGCCTTCGCGCAGATCCAGCTGGGGCGCCTGGGCGAGGCCGAGAGCGCGCTCGCCGCGGCCGTGTCGCGCGACCCGCAGGACGAGGCGGCCCAGGTGCTCTACGCGCGGGTGCTGGAGAAGCGCGGCGAGTACCTCAAGGCGCGCAGCGCGCTGGACGCAGGCATCTCGGTGGACCCGTTCGACCCCGAGCTGCACGACGTCTACCTGGCGGTGGCGAAGGGCCTGAAGGATGACGCGCTGATCGAGCGCGAGAAGCGCGCGCTCGCCCTCGCCCTCGGCGAGCGGCCCGCGCCCAAGGACACCAAGGAAGGGGTTCCATGAGCGAGGCACTGGATCTGAAGACCACCGGCCCGGCCTCCGACGCCGAGCTGATCGCCGAGCTCGGCCGGGCGAGGGCCCGCATCCGTGCCGAGATCGGAAAGCGGGTGGTCGGGCAGGAGGCGGTCATCGACCAGCTGCTGGTGGCGCTCTTCTCGCGCGGCCACTGCCTGTTCGTCGGGGTGCCGGGGCTGGCCAAGACGCTGCTCATCTCCACCCTGGCCGAGGCGCTCTCGCTCAGCTTCAACCGGATCCAGTTCACGCCCGACCTGATGCCCTCCGACATCACCGGCACCGACGTGCTGGAGGAGGACCACACCACCGGCCGGCGCGCCTTCCGCTTCGTCCCCGGTCCGGTCTTCGCCCACGTGCTGCTCGCCGACGAGATCAACCGTACGCCGCCCAAGACCCAGGCCGCCCTGCTGCAGGCCATGCAGGAGCACCGCGTGACCGCGGGCGGGCGCACCTACCCGCTGGAGGAACCGTTCCTGGTCTTCGCCACGCAGAACCCGATCGAGCAGGAGGGCACCTACCCGCTGCCCGAGGCGCAGCTCGACCGGTTCATGTTCATGGTGGACGTGAGCTACCCGAGCGCGGAGGAGGAGGTCCAGATCGTGCGCGCCACCACCTCGGGCGCGCAGCCCTCCCTGCAGAAGGTGCTGGCGCCGGAGCAGATCCGCAGCCTTCAAGACCTGGTGCTGCGTGTCCCCGCCGCGGACCACGTGATCCGCTACGCGGTCGACCTGGTGCGGCGCACGCGGCCGGGCGAGTCGGCCGACCGGCAGGTGAAGGACCACGTCGCCTGGGGCGCCGGCCCGCGCGCCTCGCAGGCGCTGATCGTCGGCGCGAAGGCGCGCGCCGCCCTCGACGCCCGCCCCGCCGCCACGGTGGACGACGTGCGCGCGCTGGCCGAGCCGGTGCTGCGCCACCGCGTCCTCACCAATTTCCACGCCGAGGCCGAGGGAGTGGACTCGCGCGCGGTGGTCGCGCAGCTGCTCCGCGACGCGCGCGCATGATGCTCGATCCGGCCCTGCTGGCGCGCCTGGGACCCTTGCAGGTGCGTGCGCGCAAGGTGATGGAGGGCGTGCTCACCGGGCTCCACCAGAGCCCGGTGCACGGGCAGTCGGCGGAGTTCGCCGAGCACAAGGAGTACGCGCCCGGCGACGAGATCAAGCACATCGACTGGCGCGCCTACGCCAAGCTCGACAAGTACTACGTGAAGCGGTTCGAGATGGAGACGAACCTGCGCGCCCTCCTGGTCGTCGACGGCTCGGGCTCGATGTCGTACGGCCGAGGCGCGATGACCAAGCTCCAGTACGGCGCGGTCTGCGCGGGGGCGCTCGCGTACCTCCTCGCGCGGCAGGGCGATCAGGTGGGGCTCATCGTGGCCGGCGACCCGGAGCCGGGCAGCACCGAACGGCTGCCGGCCGGGGTGCGCAGCTTCCTCCCCTTCGCGGCGTCCAGCGGGCACGTGCAGGAGGTGCTGCGGAGGCTCGACGCGGCCGCCGGGCGCGGGCCCACCGATCTGTCGGGAGCGCTGGACTTCGCCGCCGAGAAGACCGGCCGGCGCGGGATGGTGGTGGTCCTGAGCGACCTGTTCGACCCGACCGAGCGGACCGTGCCCGCGCTGAAGATGCTCCGCGGCCGCCGCCACGACGTGCTCCTCCTCCACCTGCTCGACCGCGAGGAGCTCGACTTTCCCTTCGACGATCCGACCCGGTTCCTCAGCCTGGAGGACGAGCGCCAGATCGAGGCGCAGCCGCGCCAGATCCGCGAGAGCTACCTCCAGGAATTGCGCCGCTTCCTCGACGACACCAAGAGGGAGCTGACCCGCGCGGACGTGGAGTACGTGCAGGTCCCCACCGACCGCGCTCCGGACCGCGTGCTGCTCGAGCTGCTCGCCCGCCGCGAAGGGAGCGCCTAGTGGGCCGGCTCGTCTTCGCCCATCCCGCCTACCTGTGGGGCCTCGCCGCGCTGGCGCTGCCCATCCTGGTGCACCTCTTCAACCGGCGTCGGCCGCGTCCGCTCGCCTTCGGCGCGATCGAGTTCGTGCTCCGTTCCCAGCAGCGCCGGGTGCGGCGGCTGCGCCTCCGGCAGATCCTGCTGCTCGCGCTGCGTTGCCTGCTGATCGCGGGCGTGGCGCTGGCGCTTTCGCGCCCGTCGCTCGAGCCGCGCGGCGCGCAGGCGGCGGTGTCGCGGGGTCCGCAGGCGACTGCCCTGGTCATCGACGCGTCGCTGTCGATGCGCTACCGCCGCGGCTCGCAGACGCTCTTCGCGCGGGCGCGGAGCGAGGCGCTCGCGGCGCTCGAGCGGCTGGGCCCCGACGAGCCGGCGACGGTGGGGCTCTGCGCCGGCAATCCCGCGCCACTGGCCGCCCCCAGCTTCGATCGGGTGGCGGTCCGGCGCCTCCTCGAGGACGCCAGGCCCACCCATCTCGGCTCCGATCTGACCGGCTGCATGGCGGCGGCTGCGCGCGCGCTGGGCGAGAGCCCGGTGGCGGGGAAGCGCATCGTCGCCTTCACCGATCTCGCCGCCCACTCGCTGCGGCTCGATGCCCCGCCGCCCCTCGTTCCGCCTCCCCCGGGCTCGCCGCCGGGGACCCAGCCGGTCCGTCCCAACGTGGTGCTGGTGGACGCGGCGCAGGGCAACGAGCTGCCCAACGCCGCGGTGGTCGCCACGGCCGTGCAGCCCGCCGCATCGATCGGGGCGCGCGGGTACGAGGTGATCGCGACCATCGCGAACCATTCCGCGGCGGCCGTGTCCGGCCTGCCGGTCGCCTTGCGCATCGGGCAGCAGACGCTCGCCAAGGGCTTCGTGGACGTGCCCGCGCACGGCACGGCGAAGAAGACCTTGGGGGCGGTGCTGCCGCCGGGAACGGTGGCGGGACGGGTGGAGATCGCCCGGGCGGAGGGAGAGGGGCTGGACGAGGACGACGCGCAGGACTTCACCGTCGAGGTGCCCCGCGACCTGCGCGTCCTGGTGGTCGACGGCGCGCCCTCGGCGCTCAGCACCCGGGACGAGGCGTTCTTCGTGGAGGCGGCGCTCGCGCCGGCGCGCACCGGCGGCCGCGTGGCGCCCACCGTGCTCGACGCGGAGGCGGCGCAGGGCGCGTCGCTCGACGGGTACGACGTCATCCTGATGCTCGACGTGATCGCGCCGCCGAGGTCCTTCAGCGAGAAGCTGCGCGCGCTGGTGGCGCACCGCGGGGTGGGGCTCTTCATCTCGCTCGGAGATCACGTCGACCCGGATGCGTACAACGACGCGTTCGGCGATCTGCTGCCGCGGCCGCTGCACCTGATCAAGACCGCGGCCGATCCCGCCGGCGAGCAGCGCAAGGGAGATCCCCGCCTCACCGATCAGGCGGCGCGGTTCGGGGTGGTCGAGTGGGCGCATCCGCTCTTCCACGTCTTCTCCGCCGCCGACCGCGAGGGCCTCCTCGGGGCGCGCACCTTCAAGTACGCGCTCCTCCGGCCCGATCCTTCGGGCGGTTCGCGCGCCCTGCTCTCCTACGACGACGGCGCGCCCGCGCTGGTCGAAGGGCAGCACGGGCAGGGGCGCGTGCTGCTCTACACCAGCACGGTGTCCCACGCGTGGACCGACTGGCCGGTGCGCGTGAGCTTCCTGCCCGTGCTGCAGCAGTCGGTGAGCTGGCTGGCGGGCTCGCTCGAGGAGAAGGCGCCGCCGCCCTCGCAGGTGGGGAACGATCGGACCGTGATCGCCCCCCAGGGGACGCGGATCGCCGCCGTGCTCGGGCCCGGCGGCTCGCCGCTGCCGCTGCGGAGGGAGAAGGCCTCGCCGCAGGCGCAGGACTCCGTCTCGGTCCAGGCGCTGGAGCCCGGCCTGTACCGGGTGCAGCTGCAGCCCGCGGGGGGCGTGGGGCGCGTCGAGCCGGCGCTGGGGTTCGTCGCGCGGCTCGACCCGAAAGAAAGCGATCTGCGCCGCGTGGACGAGGCCGAGCTGAAGGCGCAGCTGGGCGGCGCCGGCAGCGCCCAGGTCGCCTCCAGCGCCCAGGCCGCCGAAGGCGCCCGCGGCACCCCACTGTGGGGCAGCCTGCTCCTCCTCGGCGTCCTGGCCCTGCTCGGCGAAGGCGCCCTCACCCGCCGCTAGCGCGACCAAAAGCGTTTCAAGGGAGCGCGGGAGAAAAACGGGAGCGCGGGAGGTTTTGGCTCGCTCCGATCGGGCGCATCGCCGTATCCCAAAAAACTCCCGCGCTCCCGTTGTTCTCCCGCGCTCCCCTGAAATGGTTGGAGGCCCGGATCGTGGGCGCTCCAGCTCGCTCAGGCGCGGCGCCATTCGGTGGGATCGCGGTGCTGGGCCGCCACGGCGGGAACGGCCATCAGCTTGGCCACGAAGTCGCGGTGCTCCTTGGTTCCGCAGCGCGCTGCCGCGCGCGAAGGCTCGACGGCCGAGGAGGGCCGGGCGAACTGGAGCAGCTTCTCCATCCGGGCGGCCGCCTCCGCGAGGCGCTCGCGCGCCAGCGGACCGGCGTCGGCGCCGCGCGCGATGCTCTCGATCGCATCGTGCTGGAGCTTCAGCGTGTGGCAGACGAGCACCGCGTCCACGCCGGCGGCGATGGCCACCTCGGCGCCGTCCACCACCCCGTACGTGTCGGCGATGGCCTTCATCTCCAGATCGTCGGAGATGCACGCGCCCTGGAACTCGACGTCCTTGCGGAGGAGCTTCATCGCCTCCGGAGACAGGGTGGCCGGCAGCCGGTCGAACGCCTCGAACCGGATGTGCGCGGTCATCACCGAGGCGAGGCCGGCGCGCGCCGCCGCCACGAACGGCACCAGCTCCACCTGCCAGAGCCGCTCGCGGTCGTGGGCGAGGCGCGGGAGCGTGAGGTGCGAGTCCTGCGAGGTATCGCCGTGGCCGGGGAAGTGCTTCCCGCAGCTCGCCACCCTGCCCGTCTCCAGGCCCTTGCCCAGCGCGACGCCCAGACGCGCCACCCGCGCCGGGTCGCGGCCGAAGGAGCGGTCCCCGATCACCGGGTTGTCCGGGTTGGTGTCGACGTCGAGCACCGGGGCGTAGTCCTGATCGATGCCGCAGGCCGACAGCTCCTCGGCGATCAGCAGGCCCAGCTTCTCGGCGATGGCCGTCCCGTTCATTCCCGGGATGCCGCCGGCCGCGTCCAGCTCACCGATGCGCCGCATGCTGGGCAGCTCGGTCCAGTGCGGGGCGCGGAGCCGCTGCACGCGGCCGCCTTCCTGGTCGATGGACAGGAGCAGCGGCCCGGGCGCGGCGGCCTTGAGCGCGCGCGACAGCTCGGCGACCTGGGCGGGGTCGACGACGTTGCGCTTGAAGAGGATCACGCCCGCGATCCCCCGCCGGACCAGATCCAGCTCCTCCGGGGTGGGTGTGGGACCCTGGATGCCGGCGATCACGCAGCGCGCGGCGAGCTTCTCGTAGTCCATGGCGGCTGCCTAACACGGAACACTCTCGCGCGGCACTCAGGAAGGGGCCCGCCCAGCCGATTGTTGGTTGGTCGCATCCCGAGGGAATCGACGCCTGCCGTTTCGTTGCCGGGCGGGCAAGCGGTTGGTAGAGATCGAGAAGCCGGCGAGCCCGCCGAAGCGAGGTCCCCCTGTCTCGGCTGCAGCATTGGATCCTTCTCTCCGCGGTGGCGGTGTGCGCGCTGTGCACCGCCTACACCGCGTCGGCGGCGCCCCCCGATCGGCAGGCGTTGCGCACCGCCTTCGACGCCCTGCTGTCGCAGCAGCCCCTCACGGGTGCGCGAGCGGCGGTGGAGGTGGTTTCGCTCGACGACGGTGCGGTGGTCTACTCGCGTCGCGCCGACGACCAGCTGAATCCGGCTTCGAACACCAAGCTGGTCACGGCCGCGGCCGCGCTGCTCCGGCTGGGCCCCGACTTCCGCTTCACCACCGACTTTCTCGCGGACCGCGCCCTGGACCGCCGCGGGCAGCTCCACACCCTGTACGTGAAGGGACGCGGCGACCCCACCCTCAACACGGAGCGGCTCTACGGGCTGGCCGCGGACCTGTGGCACCGGGGCATCCGCCAGGTGGGCGAGATCGTCCTCGACGATACCTATTTCGACGCGGAGAAGTGGGGGCCGGGCTGGGAGCAGGAGACCAGCGACAAGGCTTACGCGGCGCCGGTCGGGGCGCTCTCGCTGAACCACAACGCGGTGGCCATCTACCTCTCGCCGGGCGACCGCCCGGGTCAGCGCGCCCGCGTGGAGCTCGAGCCGGACGCCGACTGCTTCGTCCTGCAGAACAACGTCACCACCGTTCGCGAGGACGCGCGGCGCAAGCTGCGGCCGCACACGTACGCCGAGGGCGAGCGGACGCGGGTGGCGATCGACGGCCGGCTGCCGGCGAAGGCCGACCCGGTGGTGCTCTACCGCCGCGTGACCCATCCGGCCATGTACTTCGGCCACACGCTCCGCCTCGCGCTCAAGCAGCGCGGGATCCGCGTGGGGACGCGGGTCAAGCTGGGCGCCGCCCCGGCCTCCGCCGCGCTCATCGCCTCGTACGACTCCGACGAGCTGTCGGACGTCGTGCGCGACATGAACAAGGCGTCCTCGAACTTCATCGCCGAGATGCTGGTCAAGACGCTGGGCGCGGAGCTGAAGGGCGCTCCCGGCACCTGGCCGAAGGGCATCGAGGTGACGCAGGAGCTGCTCGCCGAGCTGGGCATCGCGCGCGGCTCGTACCAGCTCCGCAACGGGAGCGGGCTCAACGACACCAACCGCTTCTCCGCGCACCAGATGATCACGCTGCTCACCGCGGTGTGGAAGCGGTTCCCGGTGGCGGCGGAGTTCGTCTCCTCGCTCGGCATCGCCGCGCGCGACGGCACGATGCGGCTGCGGATGGAAGGCACCGACGCGGCCGGGCGGCTGCGCGCCAAGACCGGGACGCTCGACAAGGTGACCGCGCTCTCCGGATTCGTGCAGAGCCTGGGTGGGGAGAGGTTCGCCTTCTCGGTCCTGGTGAACGACTGGTCCGGGCGGAGCGCTCCGGTGGTGTCGAGCGTGGACCGGCTGGGTGGCATCCTGGCCTCGTCCGGCGGTCCGGACAGGGAGGTGCTGGCGGTTCTGGCGCCGGCCGACCTGTCGCCGGCGGAGCTCCGCGCCCGGGTGGTGACCTACGCCGCCATGGCGCAGTCCCGGGACAAGAAGAACCTCCCGTTCCTGCGCAGCGCGCTCCGCAGCGAGCGCGATCCGCTGGTGCGCGTGGTGGTCGCCGATGCGCTGGTGCGGAGCGACCCCGAGCAGGGCGGCGGGGCGCTCTTGGAGGCGATGCTCCCGTCGGCGGACCTCTTCGTGAAGCTCCGCGCCGTCGGCCGCGAGCTGTCCCTGCCGGTGCCGGCCGTGTCGCCGCTCCTGGACATGGCGGTCGACGGCAACGCCGAGGCGCTCGCGCGCCTGCTGGCGCTGGCGCCGCTCGCGCGCGGCGCGCAGCACGACGAGCAGCTCGAGACGCTCCTCTCCAAGGGGCTCGCGGACGTGGCGGACGCGTCGGGCGACGAGCTGTTCGCGGCGCTGCGGGCGGCCCCCGCCGTGCAGGCGCAAGCCGCCGTCGAGCTGGCCGCCATCGGCCTTACCGCGGCGGAGTCGGATCCCGCGCGCTCGGCGCTCGCCCGGGTGCTGAAGGAGGCTCGCGGGGCGGACGCGGCGCAGGCGCAGGCGTGGCTGGCTGCTCTCGAGCGGCACGTCGAGGCTGCTCCGGCGCCGGCAGCGTCGCAGGAAGCACCGCACCCGGTGGCGGCGGCGGCGGCCCAATCGCCCGCGGCGGCCGAGGTCGCGCAGCGGCCGGGCGCAGCGCTCCCGCGCCCCGCCACCCCGATCACGGCAACGACGCTGGCTCCCGTGGCTTCGGCGGCCGCCGCGGCGCTGAGCCCGGCGCAGGCCGCCGTGAACGCGTCGTTCGGCTCCGCCGATCCAGCCTGGCCGGTGACCGTGATCCCCAACCCCGCGTGGGCGCCGTCCCGCGGGAACGGTGCCGCGAGCTCCGCGCCGGGCGCGCCAGCCGGACACGCCGCCCCGGCCACCCAACCGCAGCCCGCCTGCACGGCCGAGGCGTCCCGCTGCACGCCGCGCGACGCCCGCCCCGGCGGGTAGGTCTCCCCCTCGCGCCGCGTCGCTGCCCAGCGGGCGCGACGCGCGCCACCTAGAACGGGATGTCGTCCTCGGCGGCCTTGGGGCTGGTGCTGCCCTCGTCCATCCCGGGCGGGGGAGCGCCGAGCTCGTCCGGACCGCCGCCGCCGCGAGAGGCGCCGCGGCCCTGACCGCGCTCGCCGCCAGAGAGGAAGACCACCTGGTTGGCGACCACCTCGGTGGTGTACTGCTTGGCGCCTTCCTTGTTGGTCCACTCCCGCGTCTGCAGCCGGCCCTCGAGATAGATCTGCCGGCCCTTGCTCAGGTACTCACCGCACAGCTCGGCCTGCTTGCCCCACACCACGATGCGGTGCCATTCGGTGCGCTCCTGCTTCTGCCCCGCCTTGTCGGTCCAGTTCTCGTTGGTGGCGATGTTGAAGTTCGCCACCGCCTGTCCCCCGGGCGTGTACCGCACCTCGGGATCCTTGCCCAGGTTGCCGACCAGGATGACCTTGTTGACTCCGCTGCCCGCCATGAGTGCCTCTTCAGTGAAAGTCGCGGCACGGTAACACAGGGGTCCGACGTGGTGGCAACCGCGTTCGGACCGCTCGGCGCCGCCGGCCGCCCGGCTCGGCGCCACCCAGGAAGGGGAACGCTACGCCTCGAGCGCGAGCCGGATCTCCGCCAACGGCGCCGTGAACGGCAGCCGGCGCCGGACGGCTGCCACGTCGCCGTTCGTTCCGCGGGCGGCGAGCCGGATCGCGTCGACCCGGTCGGGCCCCAGCAGTCGCCCGACGTCGAGGTTGCGCCCGGCGCGGCGAAGCTCGCACAGCCGGCGAGCCACGTCCGGCGCGGCGATGCGGGTGCGCTCGGCGATCTCCGCGAGGGTCGCGCCCCCGGCGCAGAGCTGCCAGACCGTCTCCAGCTCGCCCGCGCCGGCGGGATCGCGTGCCACGGGCGGTTCGGGCGGGGCCGGGACTTCGAAGGCGTCGTACGCCTGTGTTGGCGCAGGCTCCTCGTCCGCCTGCGGGCGCGACATGCCGCGCCGCGGTTCCTCCGCCGCGTCGGCCGCCGCGGCGGGCGCGCGCCGCCCCTTCCGGGTCACAGCCAGGACGCGCTCGCCGTAGCGCTGCCAGCGGCCGGGCCCGGCGCCTTTCACGGCCAGGAAGCCGCGCTCGTCCTGCGGAAGCGCGCTCGCCAGCTCGCGCAAGGTCGCGTCGTGGAAGACGACGTAGGGGGGCACCCTGGTCTCGCGCGCGATCTCGGTGCGGAGGGCCCGGAGCGCTGCCAGCACGCCCTCGTCCATGTCCTCCGGGATCTCGACGGGCCGGGCGGCGCGCGGCGCTCTCCTGCCGCGCTCCACCGACACCTCCTCGGCGGCCGGCGCGCGCTCTCCGACGCAGCGGTCGCAGGCCGGGCAGGAGCGGGGCGCATCGGGATCGCCGAAGTACCGCAGCAGGTTCCGCCGGCGGCAGCCCTCGGTGTCGCAGAAGCGGACCATGCGGTCGAGCATCTGCCGCTCGTGCGTCACGCGCATCGCGGCGAGCTCGAAGTCGACGGCGGGCTCCTCCACCTCCGGCGTGAGCACGGAGAAGTCCTGTCCTCGCCGCGCCAGGTGGCCGGCGGCCTCCAGCAGCTTGAGCGCCGCTTGCGCGTCCGCGGGATGAATCCCGCACATGACCGCCACCTGGGCGGCGCCGCCCGAGCGAAGACCACGCGCGGCGTTCCACACCTTGCGGACGGTCTCCTCCTTCGGACGCGAGCCTTCGATCATGCGCTTCTGCAGCATGACGTCGGCGTAGTTGAAGAGGAGCAGCGCGAGGCTCCCCGCGCCGTCGCGGCCGGCGCGCCCGATCTCCTGGTAGTAGGCCTCGATCGAGCGCGGGACGTGGAAGTGAGCGACGAACCGGATGTCCGCCTTGTCCACGCCCATCCCGAACGCGTTGGTCGCCACCACCACGGCCACCTCGCCGCGCAGGAACCTCTCCTGCGCCGCGCTGCGCTCCGCGTCGTCCATGCCGGCGTGGTACCCGGCCGCATCCACGCCGTTCGCGCGCAGCGCCAGGACCACCTTCTCCACGTTGCGCCGGGTGGCGGCGTACACGAGGCCGGGACCTCCCCGCCGCGCGAGCGCGACGATGCGGCCGACCTTCTCCTGGTCGCCGGAGGCGCGCGCCACCTCGACGAAGAGGTTGGGCCGGTCGAAGCCGGCGACGAACACCTGCGGGTCGTCGAGGCCGAGCGCCCGAGCAATGTCCTTGCGCACCTCGGGCGTGGCGGTGGCGGTGAGCGCCAGGATGCGCTCGGCGCGCAGGTGCCCGCAGGCCTCGGCGAGCTTGAGGTAGTCGGGCCGGAAATCGTGTCCCCAGGACGAGATGCAGTGGGCCTCGTCGATGGCGAAGAGCGGGACGCGCACCTGCGCGATCGCCTCCCGGAAGGAGCTCGACCGGAACCGCTCGGGCGCGACGTACACCAGGCGGTAGGCCCCGGCGCGGATCCGCGCCTGGCGCTCCTTCCGCTCCGCCTCCGAGAGCGAGCTGTTCACGAAGGTGGCGGCGATGCCGCGGGCGGCCAGCGCGTCGACCTGGTCCTTCATCAGGGCCAAGAGCGGCGAAGCCACCACGGTGGTGCCCTCGAGCAGCAGGGCAGGGAGCTGGAAGCAGAGGCTCTTCCCGCCGCCCGTGGGCAGGATGGCCAGTGTCGGACGCCCGGAGAGCACGGAGCGGATGATCGCCTCCTGGCCCGGCCGGAACCCGTGGTAGCCGAAGTGAGTGGACAGGGCCTCGCGAACGTCCTGCATGTTCCCCCCTTATGCCACGGCCCGCTGCCGCGGCGGCGCCCCCGCCCCGGTGCGGGCGCTGTGGAACCCGTCGGCGGCGATGACCAGGTGATCGACCACGCGGACGCCGAGCGCCCGCCCGGCCTCGTCCAGCATCAGCTGGAGGCGGTGGTCGTCGGACGAGGGCGTCGGGTCGCCCGACGGGTGGTTGTGGGCGAAAGCGACGCAGGGCGCGGCGTGAACCAGCGCGGGCGCGAACGCCTCCCGCGGGAGCACCGAGCACTGGGTGAGCCCGCCGGAGGCGACGCGCACGCAGCGGACCTCCTCCATGCGCGCCGTCATGAGGAACGCCCAGAACTCCTCGTGCGAAAGGTCGGCGAGGAGCGGCCAGAGCCGCGCAGCGATCAGGTCGGGCGAGAGGAACCGCTCCCGCTCGCGCTGCTCGGCCGCCATCGCCCGGCGCCCCAGCTCGAGCGCGGCGACCAGCCGGGCGGCTTGCGCGGCGCGCACGCGCGCCTCGTGCAGCACCTCGCACGGCGGCATGCGCCGCAGCCGCAAGAGCCCGCCCTCGAGCAGGCGCGCGGCGACGGCCTCGGGCCGCTCGCGCCGGCCGGTGCCCGCGAGCACCGCGGCGACCAACTCCACGTCGGACACCGCGCCTGGCCCGACCTCGAGGATCCGCGACATACCCGCCCGTTCTGCAGCGCCCGTGCCACCGTGCTTGAGAGGGCTTTTGTTGCAAGGACGGGGTCCGAAAACAGGACACCTCCGCCCAAACCGAGTCACGGCGCGGACCAAGGGCGTTTCACGCGGAGCGCGCGGAGGTGAAGAGAGCGCGCGGAGATCCGCTCTTCAAGAAGGATCTCAGCGCGCTCCGCGTGAAACGCTTTTCGGCAGACGTTTCGGCTAGAAGCGGGCGGACAGGGCGAAGAAGGCCTTGATCTTGTCGTTCGTCTCCCGCAGCCGCGCGGAGAGCGTGCGCACGAAGGTCCAGAGCAGCTCGTACGCCAGGTCCTTGTGCAAGAACATCAGCTGCTCGAGGTCGGCCTTCTGGATGACGAACAGCGTGCAGGCGAGGTGCGCGGTGGCGTCGGCCGAGCGCGGCGTGTCGTCGATCAGCGCCATCTCCCCGAAGTAGCTGCCGGGCTCCAGGATGGCGAGCGCCTCCTCACCCACCCCCGGCACCATCTTGGAGATGCGCACCTTTCCGGAGGCGATGATGTACATCTCGGTCCCGACTTCACCTTCCTGGAAGACGCGCTCGTTCGCCTTGAGCTGCTTCTGCGCCGCGATGGCACCCACCTTCTGCAGGTGGTCGGTGGTCAGATTCGCGAAGAGCGGGATCTTCTTGAGCTGTGCGGGGTCCAAAGGGGTTCCTCGCGGTCACTCTAGCAAATGCGCCCCGGCGGAGGCGATTTCTCCGCTATGCTGCGCGCGCACCGAGGACGGCGCCGCGGCATCGAAATCCGCCCAGGAGTGATGCAGAGTGGAGAAGCACGCCATCGTGATCGTCGGAAGCGGCCCGGCGGGGTACACGGCCGCCATCTATGCCGCTCGCGCGAACCTGAAGCCCGTGATCTTCACCGGCCTCCAGCCCGGCGGGCAGCTCACCATCACCACCGACGTGGAGAACTATCCCGGGTTCCCCACCGGGATCCTCGGCCCGGAGCTGATGGAGCTGTTCCGCGCCCAGGCGGAGCGCTTCGGGACCCAGATCATCGATGACGTCGTGACCCGCGTCCAGCTGCGCGAGCGGCCGTTCCTGGTCGAGGCCGGCAAGCGCCAGATGCACGCGGAGGCGGTCATCATCGCCACCGGGGCGTCGGCCAAGTGGCTCGACATCCCCACCGAAAAGGCGCTGAGCGGCCACGGGGTGTCCGCCTGCGCCACCTGCGACGGCTTCTTCTTCCGCAACCGGGACATCGGGGTGGTAGGCGGCGGCGACACGGCCATGGAGGAGGCGCTGTTCCTCACCAAGATGGCCTCCAAGGTGACGGTCATCCACCGCCGCGGCGATCTGCGCGCCAGCAAGGTGATGCAGCAGCGCGCCTTCGCGAACCCGAAGATCGGCTGGGAGTGGAACCAGGAAGTGGTCGACGTGCTGGGCGACAAGAAGTCCGGCGTGACCGGGGTGAAGACCAAGCACACGCAGAGCGGCGAGCACAAGACCATCCCGATGAACGGCCTCTTCGTGGCCATCGGGCACGAGCCGAACACCGAGCTGTTCAAGGGACAGCTGGAGATGGACGCGGTGGGCTACATCAAGGTCCAGCCGGGAACCACCAAGACCAGCGTGCCCGGCGTGTTCGCCTCGGGCGACGCCGCCGACCCGGTCTACCGCCAGGCGGTGACCGCCGCCGGCACCGGCTGCATGGCGGCCATCGACGCCGAACGCTGGCTCGCCTCCCACGGCGTCCACTAGCCAGCCAAAAAACAAACAGGGAGCGCGGGAGATTCAGGAGCGCGGGAGAAGCTTGAAGCTTGCCTGGCCGCGTTGCGGAGACAACCGCCCGCAGAAAG
>WNEY01000764.1_pt1 | contig 21184 bp, 23 predicted proteins | sample 5400531 | NCBI WGS metagenome assembly WNEY01 (sample SAMN13153338, study PRJNA577476) | soil metagenome | isolation source: 200 cm saprolite under Douglas fir tree site 1 | place: USA:California | collected 2015-04-18
ACTACGTGCCGATCGAAATGCCGGTCCGCGAGCTCGCCGACCGGCTCTGGATAGCGAGCTGCGAGGTCGACCGGATTGAGACGTGGGGCGCGCCGGACCTGGACGGGAACCTCGGCCTGTTCCGCGTCGCCCGCGTGCTCGAGGCCGGCAAGCACCCGAACGCCGACCGGCTGCAGCTCTGCCAGGTAGACGTGGGGGAGGGCGAACCGCGCCAGATCGTCTGCGGCGCGTGGAACTTCGGCGCGGGGGCGACGGTCGCGGTTGCGCTCCCGGGCGCGGTGCTCCCGGGCGGGCAGCAGCTCGAGCGGACGAAGCTGCGCGGCGAGCTCTCGGACGGGATGATCCTGTCGGAGCGCGAGCTCGAGCTCGGCGACGACCACACCGGCATCCTCGTGCTGTCCGAGCCGTGGGAGCCGGGCACGCCGCTCGGCGACGTGCTGCCGCTTACCGACATCGTGCTCGACCTCGAGACCAGCCACAACCGGCCCGACCTCCTGGCCGTGTACGGCATCGCGCGCGAGGTCGCAACGCTCTACGACCTCGAGCTCGCGCCGCCGCCCGGTGAGGATCCGAAGCCTGACGCGGACGAGCGCGTCGACGTCGAGATCGCCGACTTCGAAGGCTGCCCGCGGTACATCGGCCGGCTGTTCCGCGACGTTGCGATCGCGCAGTCCCCGCTCTGGCTGAAGGCGCGCCTGATCGCCGCGGGGATGCGGCCGATCTCCAACGTCGTCGACGTCACGAACTACGTGATGCTCGCGCTCGGCAACCCGCTGCACGCGTTCGACTACTCGACGCTCGCCGGCCCGAAGATCGTCGTCCGCCGCGCGCAGCCGGGTGAAACGCTGCGCACGCTGGACGGAATGGAGCGCGCGCTCGAGCCGAGCGACGTGATGATCGCGGACGCGGAGCGCTCGGTGGCGCTCGCGGGGATCATGGGCGGACAAGAGACAGAAATCGGCGGCGAGACCAAGGAGGTCTTGCTCGAAGCAGCAAATTTCGAGCCGTACGCAATCTTCCGCTCGTCGGAGCGCCTGCGCCTGCGCACCGAGGGCTCGAACCGCTGGGAGAAGGGCGTCGATCCCTATCTCGCGGAGCAGGCGGCGAAGCTGGCGACGCAGCTGATCGTCGAGCTTGCCGGCGCGCACTGGGTCGGGCATGCCGACGTTCACAAAGGGCTGCCGGAGCGGCCGGTCGTTCGTTTCCGGCCCGAGCGAACCGACGAGGTGATCGGGCTCGCGACGCCGCCGGACGAGCAGCTCGCGCGGCTGCGCAGGCTCGGCTTCGACGTCGACGGCGAGCAGGTCGTCGTGCCGACCTGGCGCGCGCGTGACGTGACGCGCGAGATCGACGTCGTCGAGGAGGTTGCGCGGTTCAGGCTCGAGGAGGTGCCGTTCCGGTTGCCACTCCGGCGGGAGATGTTCGGGCGCCTGACGAAGGCCCAGCGCGTCCGCCGACGGATCCAGGACACGCTCGTCGGCTTCGGCTATTCGGAGGCGTACAACTGGAGCCTGCTGCCGGACGATCCCGAGCCGGGCGCGATCAGGCTGCAGGAACCCATCTCGAGCGAGCAGGCCGTGCTGCGGACGGCGTTGCTCGACGGGCTGATCGCATCGGCCCAGCGCAACGTCGACGTCGGCGCGGAGGAGGTCGCTCTCTTCGAGCTCGCGCACGTCTACCTGCCGTCCGGCGAGCAGCTGCCGGGCGAACGCTGGCACGTGGGCGGGATCGTCCGCGGCGGGTTCGCGCGCGCGAAGGGAGCCGTCGAGGGTCTGTACGACGCGCTCTGGATCGAGCCGAGCTTCGAGCCGGCCTCCGGCCTGCGCCGCCCAGGACCGGGCGCGCGTACGCACGAGGGCTGGGTGCTCGCGCTGCGCGATCCGGAGCTGGAGGGCGACTGGGGCGCGTTCGAGCTCGACGTCGAGAGCCTCGTCGAGCGTGTCCCGGACCTCGTCGTCTTCGAGGACGTGATCACCTACCCACCGGTCCGGCAGGACCTCGCCTTCAGCGTCCCCGAAGAGGTCTCCGCCGGCGACCTCGTCGCCGCCGCGCGCGAGGCGGCGGGGCCCGAGTTGCGCGAGATGCGGGCCTTCGACGTCTATCGCGGAGAGCAGGTGGGCGCAGGCCGGAAGTCGATCGCCTTCGCCGTCACGTTCCAGTCCTCCGAGCGGACGCTTTCCGACGAGGACGCGGCCCGGCTCCGGGAGACGATCGTCGAGGCCCTCGGACGCCGCTTTGGAGCCGAATTGCGTTCCTGAGCAGGGCGTTTACCTTTTTCAACGTACCCAATCGAGCCGGTCGTCCGTTGTGCGGGGGAGTCCTCCACAGGCTCATTTCCGCAACGCAGAGGAGACGACCAACGATGAAGACACGGATTGCACGTCTCGGCGCGCTCGCTGCGTTCGCGTTCTCCATTGCTGCGTTCACCGGCACGGCGATCGCGGACAACGGCGGCGGAAACGGGAACGGCAACAACGGGAACGGCAACGGGAACACCGGCACACCGCCGGGGCAGGCGAAGCAGGCATCGCCTCCGGCAGCGCAGCCGGCGACGCCCGCGCAGCCGGCGACACCGGTGCATCCGGCACATCCGGCCACGCCTGCACATCCGGCAAAGCCCGCGCATCGCGCGACGCCGGCGCATGCCACGCCGGCGACGCCGGCAAATCCGAGCACTCCGGCGCAGTCGACGGCGCAGTCGACGCGTGTGCTCCCGAACGGCAAGACCCACTACGGGCCGCACGACAAGATCACGATCTGCCACGCCACGGGGTCGAAGACGAACCCGTACGTCGAGATCACGATCTCGAAGAACGGCCTCAACGGCCACGCGAAGCACCAGGGCGGCCGCGACATCATTCCTGCGCCCGCGGGCGGCTGCCCCAGCGGGGCCGCAGGCGCGACTGCGGGTGCAACTGCCGGCGCGACCGCGGGTGCGACTGCGCCCACCGCCGCTGCGCCGACCGGCCAGACGGCGAACGCTCCGGCGGGCGGCGTGCTCGGCGCGCAGGCAACGCTCGTCAAGCCGGCGAAGGCGAAGTCGGCTGGCGGCGTGCTCGGCGCCGTGACCCGGCTCGGCGTCGCGGGCGCCCGCGCCACGCTCCCGTTCACGGGACTGCAGCTGTGGATCGCGGTGCTCGTCGCGCTCGGCCTGATCGCAGGCGGCCTCGCCCTCCGCGCCGGCCGCGCGACCGCGCGCTGACCCGAACGACAGCACCTCCTTTCGGGGCGGCCTCCGGGCCGCCCCGAAACGTCTGAGAATCCGCTTGTCGGCGGAGCCCGTAGATTGGAGCGTGATCGTCCGGCTCGGGATCTGCCTGCTCGCCGCCGCCGGGGCGCTCGCCTCCGCGGCCGCCGCCGATACGCCGACGCTGCAGGGGAACGTCGGCCCCGCCTTCGTGATCACGCTCAACGATCCGTCCGGCAATCCGGTGACGCACCTGGACCCCGGCGCGTACGGCGTGCACGTGACCGACCAGTCCGACTTCCACAGCTTCCACCTCGTCGGCCCGGGTGTCGACCAGGCGACAACGGTCGCGGGGATGGGAGCGTCCGACTGGCAGGTGACGCTCAGCGAAGGCGCGTACACGTTCTTCTGCGACGCGCATCCGACGATAATGAAGGGCTCGTTCACCGTCGGGACGCCCCCGCCGCCGCCCCCGCCGCCGGCCGCCCAGGCGCTCAAGGGTCGCGTCGGCCCGGGGCTGAAGATCGCGTTCGCGCGCACGGCGACGGCCGGCAGCGCGAAGATCACGATCCGCGACCTCACGGCAAAGGACAACTTCCATCTCGTCGGCCCCGGGGTGAACAAGAAGACCGGCGTCGCGTTCAAGGGCACGGCCAGGTGGACTGTCACGCTGCAGGCGGGCAAGTACACGTTCCGCTCGGACGCGCACAAGGCGCTCCACGGAACGCTGACGGTCAGCTAGCGCGTCGCTCGAGCTGTGCGTTCAGCTCGGCGCCGAAGAGGATCGCCCACGCCGTGTAGTTCAGCCACAGCAGCAGGATCACGCCGGCTGCGAGCGACCCGTACGTCTTCGAGTACGAGCCGGAGAACGTCGCGTACACGGCGAACAGACCGGACAGCGCGATCCAGAGCAGTGAGCCGATCAGCGAGCCCGGAGTGATCCACTTCCAGCTCCGGTGCTCGACGTTCGGCGCGAGGTAGTACACGAACGCGAAGAAGAGGAGGACGGCGGCGAACGTGACCGGCCAGCGGAGGACGGCCCAGGCGACATCCCACGTCGTGCCGAGGTGCGCCTTGCGTGCGATCGCCGCGCCGAGCGGCGCGCCGAAGATGATCAGCACGAGCGTCGCTGCCGCCGTCAGCGCGGTGAGAAAGACGAGCAGGGTCGAGATCAGCCGCAGCTTCCAGAAGGGGCGCGTCTCGACGCGGTCGTACGCGCGGTTCACGGCCTTGACGATCGCTCCCATCGCACCGCTCGCTGCCCACGTCGCGCCGATCAGGCCGACGACGAACGCGGCGACCGACGTGCTTCCGCGGCTGTCGTTCTGGAGGGTTTGGATGAAGCGGATCACACCGCGGGGTGCAACGGTCGCGAGGAGGGTCTGCACCTGGTCGTAGAGGTGCAGTATCCCGAGCAGGCCGAGGAGGAACGCGACGGCCGGGAAGAACGCCAGCAGGGAGCTGTAGGCGACCTGCTGCCCAAGGCCCATGCAGTCGTCCGCGAGGAACTGCTTGAACGTCCGCTTGAGGACGTCCTTCCACTCGCGCGCCGTCACCCGTTCGGGCCCGCTCGGCGGCCGGCCGACGCGGAGGCTGTCGTCAACCGCGGTTGACGAAGGTGAAGCGGCCAACGCGCGCCTTCCTCGTGCCTTCGCGCCCGCGCCGGAAGACCAGGCGAGCAGTCGCGCCGACGCCGCCCGCGACGAAGAAGCCGGCTGCGAGCGCGGCGGCGCCGACGAGCGGGAGATTCGAGCGCAGCTTCGTCGCAATGTCTGTCGCCGCGCCCATTCCTCCGCGCAGCTGGTCGACGGCCTCGGCAAGGCGCTCGCGCTCCTTCTCGATCTCGGCGCGGACCTGCTCTGTCGTGCGGCTGTTGGTCGGCATTAGCTCTTCAGCGCCTGCGACGTCAGCTTGGCCTCTTCGATCGCCTGCTCGGGCACCGGCGGCGTTCCCTTCTTCACCGCGGCGAGCGCAAACGCGGCGAGCAGACCGGTGAGCACGAGCAGGCCGCCGGCAACGACGAGCAGCGCGAGCCAGGTGGGGAGAAACGTCGCGAACGCGGCGGCGACGGTTGCCAGCGCGAAGCCGAGGGCGAAGAGCCCGAAGGCGGCGGCGCCGACGAACAGCCCGATGCCGAGCGCGAGGGCACCGAGCTTCCGCTTCACCTCCAGCCCGGCAAGCTCGACCTCGAGCCGGACGAGGGACTTCGCGTGGTCGGCGACGTCCTTCGCCGCTGCGCCGACGGAGGAAAAACGGCCGTTAGTCGCGTGGGTGTGCATGGCTCCTCCAATCGATCCATTTCGCCAGCGCGATTCCGAGCGTGAACGCGATGCCCAGGACGAGGAACGGGTTCGCGGGCTTCGGGCGCTTGCCGAGCTGCGGGCCCGACGGCGCGGCGCGTTGGGTCGTGCGTTCGGCGGTCGTCACGTCTCCGCTCTCGTTGCCGAGCGCGAGGCGTCGCAAACCTGGATGTTTATGCTGCCTCTATGCAAGAGCCGCGCGAGCTGGGCAAGCCCGAGCGCCAGCGGCTGATCGCGAGCCTCGTCACGCGCAAGCGGATCGGGACGCAATCCGAGTTGATCGCGGCGCTGAAGGAGGCCGGCTGCTCTGTGACGCAGGCGACCGTGTCACGCGACATCCGCGACCTCGGGCTCGAGAAGGTGCACGACCCGCTCGGGCGCCAGCGGTATGTCGCGCCCCAGGGCGCGCGCCGTGCCGATCCTCGCGAAACGCTGGCGGGAATCCTCGGCCAGTTCGGCCGTAGCGCCGTCGCGGCCGGGAACGTCGTCGTGCTGCAGTCCGAGCTCGGGTCGGCGCCGGCAATCGCGCGGGCGCTCGACGGGCTCGAGCATCCCCGCGTCGTCGGAACGCTGGCGGGCGACGATACGTGTCTCGTGATCGCGCAGGACACTGCAAGGGCGAAGTCGCTCGCGCGCGAGTTGGCGGCGCTGATCGGCTGAGGCTCAGTCGCGGTCGAGGAAGAACGCGCGCTTGAGTGCGCGGACGACCGGGTTCGGTGCTTTCTCCGGCTCGATCTGCTCGGAGGGCTGAGCCTCCTCGTAGTCACCGAGGCGCTCGACCTGCTCCGGTGTGAGCTTCAGGTGCACTTCGCCGGGATAGATGGCGCCCACCTCTTCCGACGGCACGTATTTCTTCGCACGCCCGAACCGGTCGTTCGAGATCGCGAGACCGTCGAAGATGTCGACGTTCTCGTCGCCCGCGATCTCGTTGACGCGACCGGCGTCGCTCCCGTCGGCTGCAACGACCTTCCAACCGGGCTCGATCATCACCCAGGCGACGGGGTCGGGCATCAGACGGCCTTGCCGCCGACGTACCAGACCGGCCCTTGCGTGCCGACCGGTTTCGAGTCGGACAGCGCGCGCAAGATGTGCAGCTCGCCGGGGATGCCGGCCTCGTCGAGCCGTTCGAAGCAGCGGCGCGCCATCCCCGCGGACGCCCCGTAGCCGAAGCGGCGGGCGACGCGGAAACGGAGCGCCGGCTTGCCGCCGTAGCGCGCCGGGTTGAGCGGCGACAGCAGCAGTGCGGCGCGCTCGAGATGGTCGGTCGACGTCAGCTCGACCTCCGCGTAGATGTCCGACCAGTCGCTGGGGAGCGTCTCGAGGGCCGCATCCCATTCGGCGGCAACCGTCGGCAGCGCGATCTCCGGCGCAGGCTCCGCCTCGCCCGTTCCGACGAGCTCGAGCGTGCCGTCGACACCTTCCGAGTCGAGACGGCCCAGTAGGCGACGCACGGCCTCCGGCCCGACGCCCGCGCCGCGCCGGGCGGCGAAGAACCGGATCAGCTTGCCGCTCCGGCCGGGGTTCGCGGGCCCGAGCAGCGCCGCCGCACGTTCGCAGTCGCCCTCGTCGGGGATCGTGATCAAGAGCCGAGCGTCGGCCCAGTTGGCGGGCAGCATCCGCTCGATCTCCTGCCACTGGGAAACGAAGCTCACGGCGCCGGAGCATACGTAAGATTGGCTCGTGGCCAGGGTTGCAAAGAAGGACGAGCTCTCAGCGGAGCAGCTGACCGAGTTCCTTCGTGACATGCTTCTGATCCGCCGCTTCGAGGAGAAGGTCGAGGACCGTTTCCGAGCCGGCGAGCTGCCGGGCTTCCTGCACGTCGCGATCGGCCAGGAGGCGGTCTGCGTCGGCGTCTGCCGCGCGATGGGCGACGACGACGTGTTCGCCTCGACGCATCGCGCGCACGGCCACACGCTCGCGCGCGGCACGAGCCCGAACGCGCTGATGGCGGAGCTCTACGGGAAGTCCGAGGGCTGCTCGCGCGGCTACGGCGGCTCGATGCACCTGTACGACGTCGAGCGCGGGAACCTCGGAGCGAACGCGGTCGTCGGCGGCGGCCTGCCGGCGATGACCGGCGCCGCGCTCGCCTTCCAGCTGAAGGGCGAGCCGCGGGTCGCCGTTGCGTTCTTCGGCGACGGCGCGACGAACATCGGCACCTTCCACGAGTCGCTGAACCTCGGACAGCTGTGGCGCGTGCCGGCGGTCTACGTCTGCGAGAACAACCACTGGGCGGAGTCGACGCCCGCGTCGCAGCAGCTGCCGATCGACGACCTCGCGCTGCGCGCGGAGGCGTACGGAATGCGCTCGATCACAGTCGACGGCCAGGAGGTGGAGGAGGTCTACGCCGCCGCCGGCGAAGCGCTCGATCACGCGCGCTCCGGCGACGGTCCCGTCTTCCTGCTCGCCAACACGTACCGGCTCACGGGTCACTACGTCGGCGACCCGCAGGTCTACCGCGACAAGGAAGAGCTTCGCGACCTGCGCGAGAACCAGGATCCGCTCAAGAAGCTGCGCGAGCGGCTCGAGCTATCCGCCGACGAGTGGGAGCGGATGGACGAGGAGATCACACAACTCGTCGAAGAGTCGGTCGAGTTTGCGAAGAACGGCACCGACCCCGCGCCCGAGGACGCTTTGAAGAACGTCTATGCCTGAGCTCAGTTACCGCGAGGCGGTACGCGACGCGCTCTCCCGCGCGATGCGCGAGGACGACGGCGTGTTCATCATGGGCGAGGACATCGCGGAGATGGGCGGCTCGATGGGCGTCACGCAGGGGCTGCTCGCCGAGTTCGGCCCGGAGCGAGTCCGCAACACGCCGATCTCGGAGATGGCGCTGGTCGGCGCCGGCATCGGCGCGGCGATGCAGGGCATGCGCCCCGTCGTCGAAGTGATGTACGAGGACTTCCTGACGCTCGCGGCCGAGCAGGTCGTCAACCAGGCCGCGAAGCACCGCTACATGTCCGGCGGGCAATTGAAAGTGCCGCTGACGATCCGCACGCAGGGCGGCGCAGGCTGGAGCCCGGGCGCGCAGCACGCGCAGCAGCTCGAGGCGTGGTTCGTGCACATCCCGGGGCTGAAGGTGGTGTTCGCGTCGACGCCGTCCGACGTGCGCGGACTGCTCTGGTCGGCGATCTACGACGACAATCCCGTCATCTTCTTCGAGCACCGCACGCTGTACGGGATCAAGGAAGAAGTCCCCGACGAGCTCGAGCCGATCCCCCTCGGCAAGGCGCGCGTGCACCGGGAGGGCGAGGACGTAACCGTGATCGCGACCGGCCGCCTCGTGCACGAAGCGGTGGGCGCGGCGAAGCAGGCGGAAGGAGAGGGCGTCTCCGTCGAGGTCATCGATCCGCGCACGCTGCAGCCGCTCGACGAGGAGGCGCTGATCGACTCCGTGAAGAAGACGAACCGCTGCGTCGTCGCACACGAGGCGGTCACGCGCATGGGCTTCGGCGCGGAGGTCGCCGCGGTGATTCAGTACGGCGCGTTCGACTGGCTCGACGCACCGATCGAGCGCGTCGGCGCCAAGTTCACGCCGCTGCCGTTCGCGCCGGTGATGGAGGAGTGGTGCGTTCCACACGCGGACGACGTGCTCGCGGCGATCTATCGCACGGTCGGAAGAGCATGACCCGGCCGGCCCCATCCTCCATGTCCCTGGCGCGCGATCACGCGGCGCCAGGCCGCGTCCTCAGTCGCCCCCGTGCTAATAGCACGAGGGCTCCCTGCGTCCTTGCCTGGCTTGGTGCTCGCACGCCAGGAACGTGGCAATGGAGCCGGCCGGATCATGGCGACTGAGGTCAAGCTCCCGCGGCTCGGGCAGGGGATGGAGTCGGGGACGATCGTCAAGTGGCTGAAGTCCGAAGGCGAGCACGTCGAGAAGGGCGAACCCCTGTACGAGCTCGACACGGACAAGGTGACGCAGGAGGTGGAGGCCGACGCGTCGGGCGTCCTGCTGAAGATCGCCGTGTCGGAGGGCGAGGTCGAGGTCGGCAAGACGATCGCGGTGATCGGCGAGGAGGGCGAGGCGGTCGCGGTCTCGGGGAACGGCGCCCAGCCGAAGGAACAGAAGCCGAAGGAAAGGCAGGCACCGAACGAGGAACGCCCGGCCAAAGCGGACACGCCCGTCGTCCAGGACTCAGGACCTGTCCAGACGAGAGACGGCGGCCGGATCAAGGCGTCGCCGCTGGCCCGCCGGATCGCGCGGGATCGTGGCATCGATCTGGCGCAGATTCGGGGCACCGGACCCGAGGGACGCGTCGTCGCGGAAGACGTCGAGCGCGCCGCCACGGCCCCAGCAGCCCCGTCCCGTGTCCAGGACTTGGGACAGGTCGAAGTCCGCCAGCTCTCGAACGTCCGCAAAACGATCGCCAGGCGGCTCACCGCGGCGTGGCAGGCGCCCGTCTTCCAGCTGACCGTCTCCGCCGACATGACCGAGGCGCTCGCGCTCGTCGAGCGGCTGCGCGAGCTCCACCCGGACGAGCGCCCGACCATCACCGACGTGCTCACCCGTGTGAGCGCCGCGGCGCTGATGCGACACCGGGACGTCAACGCGCACTTCGTCGACGGCGAGATCCACATCCATCCGAGCGCGAACGTCGGAATCGCCGTCGCCGCCCCGCAGGGGCTCGTCGTGCCGGTGATTCGCGACGCACAGCTGAGGACGATCGCGCAGATCGCGGCGGAGCGTGGTGCGGTCGTCGACCGGGCACGGAGCAACAAGCTCCAGCAGCAGGATCTCGAGGGCGGAACGTTCACGATCTCGAATCTCGGCATGTTCGGCGTCGAGCAGTTCATCGCCGTCCTCAACCCCCCGCAGGTCGCGATTCTCGCCACGGGCTCGACCGAGGAGCGCGTCGTCGTTCGCGACGGGGACTTCAAAGCGGAACCGACGATGACGATGACGCTGACGTGCGACCACCGTGCGATCGACGGCGCGGTCGGCGCGGACTTCCTGCGCACGCTCAAGCAGTTCGTCGAGCGGCCCGCGCTCGCCCTTTGAGTGGCCCCCTCCGCCGCCCCTCGCACACGCATCGCGGCTGCAAAGCGGCGCGAGGCGGCGTCCTCGGGCGCGCCCGTAGTCTTCGACTACGACCGCGCCCTGCGTCCTTCCCTCGCTGGCTTTTCGCCGGCTGCGTGCACGATTGACGACGGAGGCGACCACTGACCGTCTGGTACCGGGTGCGCGATCTCGATGCCGGCCGCTCGTTCTACCGCGAGACGCTCGGTTTCGAGGAGACGTACGTCGACTGGGAGGACCGCTGGGCGCGGCTGAAGCACGGCGAGATGGAGATCGCGCTCGCCGAGGGCGAGCCGGAGGACGGCGGCGTCGCGCACCTCGACGTCGACGACGTGAAGGCGGAACGCGAGCGACTGCAGGACGCAGGCGTCGAGGTCGGCACCGTGCTCGAGCTGCACGGCCACGTTCGGCTCCTGGACGTCTACGACCCCGACGGCAACCGCATCCAGCTCGCGCAGGACCTCGTCGGGCCCTGACAGGTCCTCTTTGGTGCCAGGCACTGTACGACGTACCTGGCACGTACCCGGTACGTACCGGGTACGTGCGTTCCGACGCCGCTCGCCCGGCCTCGGCTCGAGCGGCCTAGACTCCGCGCCGTGATCCGACCCGGGACCCGGCACGACGCGCGCTTCCTCCGCGACATGCTGCACCACGCTTACTACTGGCGCGAGCTGATGCCGCACAAGGATCCGATGGAAGGCTCGGTGCAACGCTACGTCATGAACTGGGGACGCCCCGGGGACGCGGCGATGATTGCGTTCGACGAGACCGGCAACGTGGGCGCCGCGTGGTACCGGTTGTTCAAGGAGAGCGAGCCCGGCTACGGATTCGTCGACGAGCGAACGCCGGAGCTGTCGATCGCCGTCGTCCCCTCGCGGCGCGGCAAAGGCTTCGGCGACGAGCTGCTGAGCGCTCTGCTCGAACAGGCGCGGCAGGACGGCTTCAAGCAGATCTCGCTGAGCGTCGAGCCGGACAATCCGGCGTTGCGCCTGTACGAGCGCCACGGCTTCCGCAAGGTGGGCGAAAGCGGCGGAAGCTGGACGATGGTCGCGAAGCTCTAGGCGCGACGGACACGTGTCGACGCGGCGCTCCGGCCTAATCGCGGCATTCCTGCGGCGGTAGCTTCGCGCCAAAGGGCTCGGAGTGCTGTATGTGGTCGCAGGCGTCGAGGCGCCGGAGCGTGTAGTAGCCGCCGCCGTTGTTGACGTGCGTGAGCGCCCAAACCAAGCGGCCTCCGCCGTCGAGTACGCCGAGGTAGTGCGCCGGAAGCCCTGCCCGATTGAGGGCGTGTCCGAGCGCGTCTGCCTCTGCGCGGAGGAACCGCGCCGGCGAGCTCACCTGGAGCGTGACGGCGAGCGTGATCCCGGCCGGATCGGCGGCGCGCATCTCCCGCACCACTGCCTTTGCGCGCAGCGCGACCGCACGTAGGCTCGCCTCGAGGTGCCGGCGCCGGCGAGCGAGCACGCGCTCGTCGAGTGCCGAGAAGCCTTGAATCGCGAAGCCCTCGACCCCGTCCACCTCGGCGTCGCGAGGTGGGTGCGGCGTCGCGGCCGCATATGCGTCGGCGAGGACCTCAGCGTCCCATTCGGTGCGAGGCGTAATTGGCCTCGCGGGTGCGATTCGCATCATGAGCCCGCCGCGATAGGCGCGCGGCAGCCGCTTGCGCCGAACGCGCAGCTCGACCACCCGGAGGCCGTGCGGGCGGAGCGCCGCGAGCACACGTCGCAGCGCCACCGACTCCGCACCGCGAAAACCCACGACGCGAGGCGGGCCGAGCGACGGCTGGGTCAATCCCTGCTCGTGCGTCCGGCCGCACGCAGTCGTCCCGAGTGCGACCGCGAGGAGCGTCGCGAGCAGCTTGCGTTGCACGGCGCGTACGCTAGCGCCACAAAGCTAGGATCATCGCGTGGAAGTCGACGTCGCCGTCCTCGGCGGAGGGCCCGGTGGTTACACCGCCGCGATCCGCGCCGCGCAGCTGGGCGCGAAGGCCGTGTGCATCGAGATGGAGTCCGAGCTCGGCGGGACGTGCCTGCGCGTCGGGTGCATCCCGACGAAAGCGTGGGTGCAGACGGCGTTCGCGCTGAAGGAAGCCGAAGAGACGTTCGCGAAACTCGGCGTCAAGATCGGCGGCTCGCAGCTCGAGTTCGCGACCGCGAACGAATGGAAGGCCGGGGTCGTCAAGCAGATGACGAGCGGCGTCGCCTCGCTCTTCAAGGCGAACGGGGTCGAATGGGTCAAGGGCAAGGGCGCGTTCAAGGATGCGAACACGATCGCCGTCGAGGGCGGGGAGGACGTCACGTTCAAGTCCGCGATCATCGCGACCGGATCGTTCCCGCTGCGCCCGCCGATCGAGGGCCTCGACTCGGAGCGCTGCGTCGACTCGACCGGACTGCTCGCGCAGACGGAAGTCCCGAAGCGGCTCGTCGTGCTCGGCGGCGGGATCATCGGCTGCGAGTTCGCGTCGATCTTCCGCCGCTTCGGCAGCGAGGTGACGATCATCGAGATGCTGCCGACGCTGATCCCGCAGGAGGACGACGACGCGGCGAAGGAGCTGGCGAAGCAGTTCGGCAAGCGCGGCATCCAGCTGCACCTCGCGAAGCAATGCACGAAGGTCGAGGACTCCGGGTCCGAGCTGACCGTGCATTTCGGAGACGGCGAGACCTTGCAGTGCGACCTGATGCTCGTCTCCGTCGGCCGCGGGCCGCTCGTCGAGGGGCTCGGCCTCGAATCGATCGGCGTCGAGTTCGACAAGCGCAAGGGCATCGCCGCCGACGAGCGGCGACGCACGACGGTCCCGCACATCTACGCGGTCGGCGACTGCGCCGGCTACTGGCAGCTCGCGCACACCGCGTTCCGTGAGGGCGAGGTCGCCGCAGAAAACGCGCTCGGCCACGATGCCGTCGTCGACAACCGCGGCGTCCCGCGCCCGATCTACACCGACCCCGAGATCGCCGGCGTCGGGCTGACCGAGGCCGAGGCGCGCGAGCAATACGGCGACGATGTCGCCGTCGGCCAATTCCCGTGGATCGCAAACGCGCGCGCGGTGATGCAGAACGAGACCGTCGGCTGGGTGAAGTCGATTCACGAGACGCGCTACGGCGAGCTGCTCGGCATCGTGATGGTCGGCCCGCACGTCACCGACCTGATCGAAGCGGGAGTCGTCGCGCTCGACGCAGAGTCGACGGTGGAAACGGTCGCCGACGGCATGGCCGCCCACCCGACCCTTTCCGAAGCGATCAAGGAAGCGGGTCTGGTCGCGCTCGGCCGCGCGATCCATCTGCCGCCGAAGCGCCGCGCCGCCGCCAAAGCGTGAGCACAGCGAAAGCTGTGGCGAGGGCGGAGCCGGGCTTTGCCCGAGCGCAGCCCACTACGTTGTCGGGTCAGTGGTTCTCGTTAAGAGAGGGGGCCCACGGGGGAACCATGGGTTCCCCCGTGCTAATCAAGGAAGCAGGGCATGTGGCGCTGGGACGGGCGATTCACCTGCCGCCGAAGCGGCGGGTTGCCTCAAAAGCATAAAACTGGGCGCCTGCGGGCACTATCCAGCCGAACCCGGCGAAGCCCGCACCGCGTTCTAGAGACGAGCCATGGCGACTCCCCTTCTCGCTGACCCCGATCGCGAGTTCGAGAGCCTGTACGAGGAGTACGGGCGTACCGTCTATCGGTATGCGCTCGGCGTGCTGCGGAATCCCGCGGACGCAGAGGACATCACGCAAACGACGTTCATGAACGCGTTTCGCGCGATGAAGGCCGGCGAGCACCCGATCAAGCCCCGCAACTGGCTGCTGACGATCGCGCACAACGCGTGCCAGATGCGGTTCGTCCGCAGCGCGCGCCGGCCGAAGGAGGTGCCGCTCGACGACTCCGTCGATCAGATCGTCGTCCCCGAGCGCGAGCGGCCGAACGTGAAGGCCGTCCTGGACGAGCTCGCCAAGCTTCCGTTCAACCAGCGTTCCGCGCTCGTGATGCGCGAGCTCGAGGGACGCTCGCACGCAGAGATCGCCGAGATCCTCGGCACGAGCGTGAGCGCCGTCGAGACGCTCATCTTCCGGGCGCGCCGCTCGATGCGGCTGCGCCGGTCCGCGCTCGACGCGCTCGGCGCCGTGCAGCTCCCTTCTACCCTCGAGTCGCTGTTCGGCGGCGGCGCGGCCGCGACGACCGGCGGCGTGCTTGCAGGCGGCGTCGTCTTGAAGGCGGCCGCCGTACTCGCGGCCGGCGCGGTCGTCGGTGCGGCGGGCTACTCCGCGGTGAGCGCGAGGAAGGGATTGAGCCCCGATCGGGGAGGCCCCCGCGCGGTCGCGGCCGCCGATGCGTCGAACATCGTTCCACGCCCAGGCGGCGCGTTGATCGGCTATGCGGCTTCGAACCAGTCGCTGCGACCGGCGCTCGGCGGGTGGCTCGGGTTGCCGGTGCCGACCGGGGACGGCCAGGGCGGGGCCGCCGCGTCGCCTCCCACTTCCGGTATTCCGCCCGCCGCCGTGCCCGGCGCGCCCGTTCCCCCGGCCGGGCAAGATCCGACGGGGACGGTCGCCGGCGCGATTCCCGCGCAACCGCCCGCCTGGATTCCGCAGCCGCCGCTGCCGTCGCCCGCTCAGCCGCCTGCGCTACCGGTTCATCCTCCCGCGCCGCCCGTGCAGCCTCCCGCGCCGCCGCCGGTACCCGCCCTTCCGCCGGTACCCGCCCCTCCGCCGGTACCCCAGGCTCCTCCGCCGCCCGCCGTCCCGCAGGCGCCTGCCCTGCCGCCGCCGCCCGCGCTGCCGCCGGCCCCGGCCCCGCTACCCGAGGCGCCGCACCTGCCCTAAGCGCAAGTTTCGACACTCCGCAGCATCCACTGAGGTATGACGCCTCTTCTGGCGCACCATTTGCGCACGGACCGGTCGTTCGAGCGGATGTACCGCAGGTACGTCCCGGACGTCTACCACTACGCGCTCGCGATCTGCCGCAACGAGACCGATGCGGAGGACGTCACGCAGACGACGTTCCTGAACGCGTTCCGCGCCGTGCAGGCCGGCGAGCAGCCGCGGACACCGAAGAACTGGCTGATCGCGATCGCGCACAACGTCTGCCGCCAGCGCTTCCGGCAGGCCGCGCGGCGGCCGGCCGAGGTCGAGCTCGACGACGGCGTCGCCGCCTTCGTTCCAGAGGACGAGGGGCCGAGCGCAGAGGACATCCGCCGCGCACTCGGCGAGCTGGCGTTCAACCAGCGCGCCGCGCTCGTGATGCGCGAGCTCGAGGGGCGGTCGTATGCCGAGATCGCGGAGATCCTCAGCATCTCGGTCAGCGCCGTCGAGACGCTGATCTTCCGCGCGCGCCGCGCCCTGCGCGAGCAGCTCGAGGGATCGCTCACGTGCCGGGATGCGGAGTTCGCGCTCTCGAAGCAGCTCGACGGCAGGTTGCCGCGCGCCGAGAGGGGAGCGTTGCGCGCGCATCTGCGCTCGTGCGAGGAGTGTGCGTCGTTCGCGCGGAGCCAGCGCGCTCAGCGATCTGCACTGCGAGGTCTCGCGGCCGTGCCGGTTCCCTCTTCATTGGCGTCGTTCTTCGGCGGCGGCGGTGCTGCGGTCGGCTCGGCGCTCGCGACGAAGGCCGCCGCCGTGACGGCGCTCGGACTGCTCGTCACCGGTGCGGGCGTCGAGACCGCTCGGCAACATCCGTGGCGGCCGCAGCACGCTACGCGCCCGCGTCAGGCCGCGCACGCGAGGCCCGCGGCCGTCATGCCGGCTGCGGCGCCGGCACCCGCCGACGCGCGACCGACGGTGGACGTAGGCAAGCCGCACGCGGCGACGGCCCACCGGCCGGCCGCCGCCGAGCACGGCGCGAAGCACGCCGCGAAGCACGCCGCCCCACCTGCGACCGACTCGCACAAGCCTGCGACCGACCGGCACAAGGCGACGGCGACGGCGACGGCGACGGCGCACCCGGCTCATCCGGCGCATCCCGCACACCCTGCGAAGCCGGCGAACGCCAAGAAGCCCAACAAGGAGCAGCAGCACGGCCACAGCCGTCCGGCCGTCCCCGGTCACGGCAAGCCGGCCACGCCCCCGGACGACGGCTCGCCTCCGGCCATGGGGAACGGCCACGCCAAGGACGGCGCTCCGCCGGGCCGGGCCAAGGACCAGCCCGCCCAGAATCAGCCCGCCCAGAATCAGCCCGCCCAGGCCCCGCCGAACGACACCCTGACCCTGCCGCTCGTCCCCGTCCAGCTGCCCAAACCCCACCTTCCCAAGCCCTAAAAGGGGCAGCGCAAGGTTTTCACCGGGACGGCATCTCTATCAGTAGGACGTGCCCTCGTCCCCACCCGGAGCCGTCAAGTGGCTCCGGGAATCTTTCTCCCACTCGACGGCCCCCACCCCTGGGGGCCGTCTTGTTTTTCTCGCTTCCGAGGGCATCGTCGCTTCGACGAAACGCGTTACCGTGTACCGCAACGAAAGGAGCGGCATGGGGATCATGAACCGGCGCAACGCCTTCCTCGGCTGGACCGTCTGGCAGGTCGGCAAGCGCGTCGCGAGGAAGAAGGCGAAGTCGGCGGTGCCGGCTGTGGACTCGGAGACGAGGCGGCCGAACAAGCCGGCGATCATCGCCGGGCTGGCTGCGCTCGGCGGCGTGCTCATGTTCTGGCGCAAGAAGAGCTCGGACGACGGGGTCACACCCGGCGAGTGAGCAGGGACCGATTTTTCCGGCGCTCGATCGCCGAGCTCGTCCCGTACGAGCCGGGCAAGCCGATCGAGGAGGTGCAGCGCGAGCTCGGGCTCGCGCGCGTGATCAAGCTCGCGTCGAACGAGGGCCCGTTCGGTCCGTTTCCGGCGGCACTCGAGGCGCTCGAGCGCAACGCGCGCGAGCTGAACCGCTATCCCGACGGCGGCGCATATGCGCTGCGCGCGCGGCTCGCCGATCTGCACGGCGTGAAGTTCGAGGAGGTCGCGGTCGGCGCCGGCGCCGACGGCGTCATCGACTGCCTCTCCCAGGCCGTGCTCGACGAGGGGGACGAGATCGTCTGCGGCTGGCCGTCCTTCCCGAGCTACGTCATCGACGCGGTCAAGCTCGGCGCGACGCCCGTGCGCGTGCCGCTCGCCGGCCATCGCTACCACCTCGACGCGCTGCTTGACGCGGTCACCGAGCGGACGAAGCTCGTGTACATCTGCCTCCCGAACAACCCGACGGGCACTGCCAACACGCGCGCAGAGGTCGACGCATACTTCGCCCGCGCGCCCGAGCACGTCCTGACCGTCCTCGACCAGGCGTACTTCGAGTACATCGACGATCCCGAGCATCCCGACGGGATCGAGGAGTACTTCAAGGGCGGCCGTCGCGTGATCGTGCTGCGCACGTTCTCGAAGATCTACGGTCTCGCGGGCCTGCGCGTCGGCTACGGGATTGCGTCCGCCGATGTCGTGACGGAGATCGGAAAGGTACGGCGCGCGTTCGACATCACGTCTGCAGCGCAGGTCGCGGCGCTCGCGTCGATCGGCGACGGTGAAGAGCTTTTGCGCCGGCGTGCGACATGCGCGCGCGAGCGGGACGCCGTCGTCGAGACGCTCGAGCGCGCCGGCTTGGACGTCGCCGGACCGGCACGCGGCAACTTCGTCTACGCCGACGTCGGGGAGGACTGCCGTCCGTTGTTCGACGCGCTGCTGCGCGAGGGCGTGATCGTGCGGCCGCTCCACGGCTTCGGTGCGCCGACCGCGATTCGCGTCACGATCGGCACCTCCGAAGAGAACTCGATCTTCGCCGAGGCCCTCGCGAAGGTGACGGCGACTGTCACGAAGTGAACCGCGGAGGCTGTTAGGCTCGGGACGCTCCGTGGGTCACGTCGCGCTCCTTCGCCGCAACGCCAGCTTCCGCCTGCTCTTCCTCGCCACGCTGGGGTCGCTGCTCGGCACGTGGCTCGCGACGATCGCGCTGACGGTCGACGTCTGGGACAAGACCCACTCGGGCAGCTGGGTCAGCGCGCTTCTCATCTCCGTGTTCCTGCCGACGGTCGTCATCGGTCTCGTCGTCGGCCCGCTGCTCGACCGGCTCGAACGTCGGCGGCTGATGATCGCGTCGGATCTGGCGCGCGCGCTCGTGTTCGCCGCGCTTCCGTTCGTGCACTCCCCGGCCGCGATCGTTGCGCTCGCGACGGTCAGCGGCCTCGGCAACGCAGTCTTCCGCCCGGCGGTGAACGCGGGCCTGCCGAACCTCGTCGCCGAGGGCGACCTCGAAGCGGGGAACTCGCTCTTCCAAACCGTGGAGAACATCGCCTGGGCGGCGGGCCCGCTGATCGGCGGCGCGATCGTCGCCGCGTCCGGCACACACCTCGCCTACTGGATCAACGCGGGGTCGTTCGTCTTCTCGGCGGCCTTGATCCAGGCGATTCCGCGCCGGTTGCTGCAGTCGGAGACGGCGATCAGCCGCGGGCACTGGCGCGACCTCGCGGACGGCCTCGCTGTCGCGCGGCGCTCGCGTGCGCTGCAGACCGTGATCGCCGCGTGGAGCGTGGCCATGCTCGGCAGCGCGTGCATCGACGTCGGCGAGGTCGTACTCGCGAAGAAGTCGTTCAACGCCGGCGACTTCGGCTTCGGGTTCCTCTTCGGCGCGGGCGGGCTCGGGCTCGCGATCGGCAGCTTCGCCGGCGGCGTGCTCGCCTTGCGCTGGACGATCGGAGCGCTCTACGGTCCGTCCATCGTCCTGATGGCGGTCGGCTACGGCGCCGCGGCGATCTCTCCGAACGTCTGGGTCGCGGGGGTGGCCGTCGCGGCCGCGGGTGTCGGCAACGGCGCCGCGTCGCTCTTCAACGTACTGCTGATCCAGCGTGGGGTGGAGGACGCATACCGCGGCCGGGCGTTCACGGTGGCGATGAGCGTCACCTACGCCGTGCTCGGTCCCGCGATGGCGGCCGCGGGCCCCCTGACGAGCGCGCTCGGCGGCCGCTGGATCTGGGGCATCGGCGCGTGCGCGTACTTCGCGTCCGGCCTCGTCGGGCTGGTGCTCGCGCCGCGGATCCGCGCCGGGCCCTTGCCGAGCGCGGCCGAGCGTCTCGAGGCGGTGCCGGGCGTAACCCTGCAGGGGGCGCCGGTGCAGGGAGACGCGGCGCTCTAGGGGCGTGTCCGGAAACGGGTTGTCATTGATGTCAGTTGAGGCACAGGCTCGTCGTCCAGACGAGTTGGTGGCGGCTGAAGCGGATCGATGCTCGCCGATTGTCGCGTTGGCGTTGATCGTTGTCGGTGCTGAGCGCAGCAGCGGCCGCTTTCGGCGCTGCGCCGGCGCCCTCGTGCGCGGTTGGTGCGTGCGCGGCGAGCCGTTTCAGGTTGATCGCGGCGCAGCCGAGCAGGAGTTGCACGTGGAAGGCGGGTGTGCCGCGGCAGCGGACGCGGTCGAGCCCGTGCTGGTTCTTCAGCTCGGCGATCACGCCTTCGGCGTCGGCCATCCGCCGCCGGTGCGCCCAGACACCGGTTTCGCTTTTCGCGCGTTCCTTGGCTGCGAGCGCGAGCTGCTGCGCGTTCGTGCGTGGCTCGCGTCCGTCGCGCGGCAGCATCGTCTTCTGCGGCGGGATGTGCGCGACGATCCGTCGCTCCGCGGCGTCCTCCCAGACGCGCTCGGCGGCGAAGCCCTGGTCGGCACCGACACTGGCGAGCTCCGGCAGGACGAAGCGGGCGCGGTCGAGGATCGGCGCCAGCGCGTCGCCCTCGTGACCCTCGGCGCGCTCGCCGAGGCAGCCGGCGACACAGCGCCGCTTCGGGTCGACGCCGACGTGGCCGCGGTAGACGAGGTGTGGGCGCTGTCCCGGCTTTCCCTTCAGCCGCGCGTCCGGATCGCTGGTCGAGACTGCGGTCGCGTTCGAGGCTTTCCGTTTCGGCGTCGGCCCCGAGCGCGGCTCGGCCAGGCGCAGCTGCGGCGGATCGCTCGCGGCAGCCTCTTCGGCTTGCCGCTCCTCCTTCGCCTCGCCGGCGATCGGCTCGAGGCTGGCGCGCAGACTGCGCAGCGCCGCGTTCGCCTCCGCGTGGAAGCCGTCAACCGAGAGATGGCTGCCCTCGATCAGCCCCCTGCTGCTTGCACAACGCGACCGTGTGCAGGAACAGCCGCTCGAACACCTCGCCGTCGGCGAAACGCTGCGTCTGCGCCTCCGAGATCGTCTGATGCGCGGGCAGCCGCTCAGCCAAGCCGTAGCCGAGGAAGAGGCGCAGATCGAGGCGCAGATCGGCGACCCGCAACAGCTCGCGCATCGAACCAATCCCCTCCAACGCGCCCGCCAGCATCAGCTTCAAGAGCACCGCCGGATCAACCGACGGCCGCCCCACCCCCTCGACGTAATACGGCCGAGCCGCCTCACGCACGAAGCTCCAGTCGCCAACCACCCCGTCGATGCGCCGGTAGCGATCGTGCTCGGGCACCAGCTCGTCAAGGCAGACCATCGCGATTTGCCGCGTCGCCTCCTTCGTCCGTGCTTCACCCATCGCCACCGCCGACCCTCCTTCGCTCGACGACCCAACCGCCACCTCGAGCCTAGGACCTCAATCGGATCGCAAATGCCGACTTTCCGGACACGCCCCTAGTGCCCCACTAGTGCCCCGTCCAGTAATGCTTCCGAGCTTCTGGGTCGCTAGCACCAAGCGATGCAAGGACGCAGGGAGCGCCCATAGCCGTAGCTATGGGCGCGACCGAGGACGCGGCAGCGCGCAGCGTGATAGCGGGCCAGAAGCCGGAGGGTAT
>WNEY01000765.1_pt1 | contig 21175 bp, 14 predicted proteins | sample 5400531 | NCBI WGS metagenome assembly WNEY01 (sample SAMN13153338, study PRJNA577476) | soil metagenome | isolation source: 200 cm saprolite under Douglas fir tree site 1 | place: USA:California | collected 2015-04-18
GTCTCTCTCACGCCTGCTCAAGGACGACTGGCCGAGGTCAATTGATGATCTGTAGGGGCTCTCGGCTCGGGCTCGGGCTCGGGATTCGGGATTTGGGATTCGGGATTCGGGATTTGGGATTCGCATTCGGTCTTGCATCATCAAATCAATGCATGTAGATTTATAGATGTGAAACAGGCGTCGGCGCTCTACCGGCTGCTCGGCGACGAGGCACGGCTGCGGCTGCTCCGGGTCCTGTCTCGCGAACGGCTCAACGTCACCGAGCTGACCGGCGTCCTCGGGCTCGCGCAGTCGGGGGTGTCGCGCCACCTGGGTCTGCTGAAGGACGCCGGGCTCGTCGCGGAGGAGCGCGACGGCGGCTTCAGCTACTACGGTCTCGCGCCGGCGCTGCGCGGCGGCGATCCGGCGCTGACGACGATGCTGCGCGCGCAGTTCGAAAGCGCGGCAGGCGATTCGGCCGTGCGCGCCGACGAGGCGCGGCTGCAGGAGGTGCTCCGGCTCCGCAAGGAGAACTTCGATGCGCACGCCGGCCCCGACACGCGCGATGCACGGCAGCTCGTCCCGGGCCGCAGCTGGGCGGCGTGGTCGCGCGCGCTCGGGTTGCTGATGTCGCCGGTGAAGGTCGCCGACCTCGGCTGCGGCGAAGGCTATCTGACCATGGAAGCGGCGCGCTGGGCGTCGCGCGTCATCGCGGTCGATCGCTCCGAGGCGGTGCTGAAGCGCGCCAAGGCGCTCGCGCGGCGCCGGCGCGTGACGAACGTGATCTGGAAGCGGGGCGAGCTCGAACGGCTGCCAATGAACGACGGGGCTGTGGACGTCGCGATGCTGTCGCAGGCGCTGCACCACGCACACGATCCGGCGCGCGCGGTGGCCGAAGCGTCGCGCGTCACCGCGCCGGGCGGCCGCGTCCTGCTGCTCGATCTGCGCGCGCACCAGGAGGAATGGGTTCGGTCGAAGCTCGGCGATCGGCGCCTCGGCTTCGACGACGACGAGCTGAAACGGATGCTGACGGCCGCGGGACTGGCCGACGTGAAGGTCGGCGTCGGCGCGCGCAAGGTTGGCGACCCGTTCACCGTGCTGATTGCAACAGGGACAAAAGCAAAGGCAACCACGAAGACACGAAGGCACGAAGAAAGGCACGAAGAAAGCAAACCTTGATGCTCTTCGTGTCTTCGTGTCTTCGTGCCTTCGTGGCCAAAGGCATACCGATGAAACGTGACGTGCGGAAACAGCTCGACGAGATCCTCTCGAAGCGGATTCTCGTCCTCGACGGCGCGATGGGGACGATGGTGCAGCGGCACCAGCTGACGGAGGCCGATTTCCGCGGCACGCGCCTCGCGTCGCACCCGCGCGACCTGCGCGGAAACATCGACGTGCTGATCTTGACACAGCCCGACGTGATAGCAGGTATTCACCGCCAGTACCTGGAGGCCGGCAGCGACATCATCGAGACGAGCACGTTCAGCAGCACGGCGATCGCGCAGGCCGATTACGGACTCGAGCCGCTGGTGTACGAGCTGAACGTTGAAGGCGCGCGGCTGGCGAAGGCGGCCTGCGAGGAGTGGACGGCGCGTACGCCGGATCGGCCGCGCTTTGCCGCCGGCGCCATCGGGCCGACGAACAAGATCCTCTCGATCTCGCCCGACGTGAACAACCCGGCGTTCCGTGCGATGAGCTTCGACGAGCTGCGCGAGGCCTACAAGGCGCAGGCCCGCGGCCTGATCGACGGCGGCTGCGATCTCCTGCTGCTCGAGACCATCGTCGACACGCTCAACGCGAAGGCCGGCATCGTCGCGATCGAAGAGGTGTACGACGAACGTCGAACGCCGCTCGACGAACGGCTGCCGCTGATGATTTCGGTCACCATCACCGACCGCAGCGGCCGCACGCTCTCGGGCCAGACGATCGACGCCTTCTGGGTCTCGATCGCGCACGCGCGGCCGTTCAGCGTCGGCATCAACTGCGCGCTCGGCGCGAAGGACATGCGGCCGTACCTCGCGGAGCTGGCCCGCATCGCCGAGTGCTACGTCAGCTGCTATCCCAACGCCGGCCTGCCGAACGCGTTCGGCCAGTACGACGAGCAGGCAGCCGAGACCGCCGGCTACCTCCACGAATTCGCCACGAGCGGCTTCGTGAACATCGTCGGCGGCTGCTGCGGCACGACGCCGGACCACATCGCGGCGATCGCAAGAGGCGTCGCGGGCCTGCCGCCACGACGAATTCAGAATTCAGAATTCGGAATTCAGAATTCGTTCACGCGCTTCGCCGGCCTCGAAACGCTCACGATCCGTCCCGAGTCGAACTTTCAGATGATCGGCGAGCGTACGAACGTCACCGGGTCGCTGCGGTTCGCGCGGCTGATTCGCGCCGGCGACTACGCCTCTGCGGCGCAGGTGGCCCTCGACCAGGTGCGCGGCGGCGCGAACCTCGTCGACGTCAACATGGACGAGGGCATGCTCGACTCGGAGCGCGCGATGACCGAGTTCCTGAACTACATCGCGACCGAGCCGGACATCGCCCGCGTGCCGATCATGATCGACAGCTCGAAGTGGTCGGTGATCGTCGCCGGCCTGAAATGCGTGCAGGGCAAGCCGGTCGTCAACTCGATCAGCCTCAAGGAAGGCGAACAGGACTTCCTCGAGAAAGCCGCCCTCGTTCGACGGTACGGCGCCGGCGTCGTCGTGATGGCGTTCGACGAGCAGGGGCAGGCCGACACCGTCGAGCGGAAGGTGGCGATCTGCCAGCGGGCCTACACGCTTCTCACCACGCGCGCGGGCTTCGATCCCACCGACATCATCTTCGACCCGAACATCCTGGCGATTGCGACCGGACTCGAGGAGCACAATCCGTACGCGATCAACTTCATCGAGGCGACCCGGATCATCAAGGCGGCGTGCCCCGGCGTGAAGGTGAGTGGCGGCGTCAGCAACCTGTCGTTCTCGTTCCGCGGGAACGATGTCGTGCGCGAGGCGATCCATTCCGCGTTCCTGTATCACGCGATCAAAGCCGGCCTGGACATGGGCATCGTCAACGCCGGCCAGCTCGTCGTCTACGAGGACATCCCCGGCGATCTGCTCGAGCACGTCGAGGACATCATCTTCAACCGGCGGCCGGACGCTACCGAGCGGATGGTGGAGTTCGCGGCCACGGTGAAGGGCGGCGCGACCAAACGCGAGCAGGACCTGACGTGGCGCGACGCCCCTGTGGAAGCGCGCCTGTCGCACGCGCTCGTCCATGGCGTCGTCGACTTCATCGAGACCGACGTCGAGGAAGCGCGCCAGCAATACGCGCGGCCCCTCGAGATCATCGAAGGGCCGCTGATGGACGGCATGAAGGTCGTCGGCGATCTGTTTGGCGCTGGAAAGATGTTCCTGCCTCAGGTCGTGAAGAGCGCCCGGGCGATGAAGAAGGCGGTGGCATACCTCGAACCGTTCATGGCGGCCGAACGCGAAGCGCGCATGGCCGCAGGCGGCGTTGCGGAGACCGCCTCGAAGGGCCGGATCGTCCTTGCCACCGTGAAGGGCGACGTCCACGATATCGGGAAGAATATCGTCGGGGTCGTGCTGGGGTGCAACAGCTACGAGGTGATCGATCTCGGCGTGATGGTGCCGTGCAACACGATCCTGAAGACCGCGCTGGACGCACGCGCGGATCTCGTCGGGCTGAGCGGCCTCATCACGCCGTCGCTCGACGAGATGGTGTTCGTCGCGAAGGAAATGGCCCGCCGCGGGCTGAAGCTGCCGCTCCTCATCGGCGGCGCGACGACCAGCCGGCAGCATACCGCCGTCAAGATTGCCCCCGAATATTCTGAGAGCACCGTGCACGTGTTGGACGCCTCGCGGGTCGTCGACGTCGTGTCGAGCCTCTTGAGCGACGATCGCCGCGCGCCGTTCGAGGAGGAGAATCGCGCGCTGCAGGAGCGGCTCCGCGAGCAGCACGGCGCCCGCCGCGAGCGTCCGCTGCTGTCCTATGCCTCGGCGCTCGCGAACAGGCTCCCGATCGACTGGACGCGCGAGACCTTGCCCGAGCCGGTGTTTGCCGGCCGGCGCGTCCTGACCGACGTGCCGCTCGCCGCGCTCGTCCCCTACATCGACTGGACGTTTTTCTTCTCGGCGTGGGAGCTGAAAGGGCGCTTTCCAGCGATTCTCCAGCATCCCGAATACGGCAAGGCGGCGCGCGAGCTCTACGACAACGCTCAGCTGCTGCTGGACCGGATCGTCGCCGACAAATTGCTGACAGCGAGCGGCGTCTACGGCTTCTGGCCCGCGGCCGCCGAGGACGACGACATCGTCGTATATCGCGATCGGCGGCACACCGGCGAGCTCGTGCGGTTCAACCTGCTCCGGCAGCAGGAGGTGATCGCCGACGGAAAGCCGAACCTCTCGCTCGCCGATTTCATCGCGCCGCGCGGCGCGCAGTCCGCGACGGACTTCATCGGCGCGTTTGCGGTGACGGCGGGCCTGGGCGCCGACGATCTCGCGCACCGCTTCGAGCGCGAGCTGGACGACTACAGCGCGATTCTGGTGAAGGCGCTGGCCGATCGCCTGGCCGAAGCCTTTGCCGCGTACCTGCATCAGCAGGCGCGAAAGGATTGGGGCATCGACGAAGCGCGAAGCACAAACGACGTGCTGCACGAGACGCATCGTGGGATTCGGCCCGCGTTCGGCTACCCCGCGTGCCCGGATCACAGCGAAAAGTTCAAGCTGTTCGATCTGCTTGGCGCCGGCGACGTCGGGCTGGCGCTCACCGAGCACGCGGCGATGACGCCGGCCGCCAGCGTCAGCGGCCTGTACTTCGCGCATCCGCAGGCGAAGTACTTCACGGTGGGCCGTCTCGGCGAAGATCAAATCGCCAATTATGCACGCCGGAAAGGCCAGTCGGTCGAGCTGGTTGAGCGGTGGCTCTCGCCTAATCTGTCCTATGAAACGGCGCGGTGCCGATAAACAGGTCGACAGCCATCAGCGTCAAGCTGCCCTCCGATGCGACTTAGTACAGTAGCAATCTTTAACGGTCTTAAAACGACTCTTTAGACATTCAACTCATCCTGTGGTAATCTTCTACCTTCGGTCAGACGCCGCGCTGTCGCGGCGAAGGAAGCATTGATTGTAAATAATTGAAATTAAAGCACCTTTTCTTCACTCACTTCTCGCTCTGACTTGAGCGCTTTCCAAGAGCGCGCCAGGTTAGAGCTGGACTTGCGTTCGAGCGCGTCGGCCTCCGACGGCTGTGTCGTTGTGTCCTCGTCTTCGCGGATCGCTTAACCGCAGGTTTGTTGATGACCTCTTATGGCTTTTAGACTCATGTGGCATCGCCTCCGAGTCTTCCTCGCTGCGGCGCTCATCGCATGCGTCACCGTGCCCCTGCACGCCAGCGATCAGGACAAGGACAGGGACGAGAAGAAGGACAAGGACAGCAAGGGTGCTCCTGCGCGGCCGCCCAGTGTTTTCACGTCCGGATTCATACCAGTGTGCTACGACCGAGCCGACGGAGAAGCGAGGTTCGTCCGACCTTGGGGAGTGGCGAATCCCTCGATCGCCAACTGCCGGCCGCCGTCACCGTGGGATGTGTTCAACGTACCACCGGGCGGCTGGGCGGCCAGGGCGTGCACCACTGGTGGATCGTTCGATTGTCGAAACGACGAGTTCTACACTGAGGTGGACACCAGCGTAGTCGGACCTATCGGTCCGCAGGGACCTCCCGGAGTGGCGGGCCCGCAGGGACCAACCGGTGCGACTGGACCGCGAGGCCCGCAGGGTGATCCCGGCGCGATCGGCCCGGCAGGACCAATCGGTCCGACGGGCGCTACAGGCCAGACAGGACCAATCGGTCCGACTGGAGCCACGGGCGCGACGGGTGCGACAGGTCCCATCGGTCCCATCGGGCCGACCGGACCCATCGGTCTCACAGGCGCCACCGGCGCGACTGGTCCAGCGGGTCCGACCGGCGCGACCGGCGCGACAGGTCCCATCGGCCCCATCGGACCGACCGGGCCCATCGGCCCCACAGGGGCGATTGGTGCGACGGGTGCAATCGGTCCGACTGGCGCGACCGGCGCGACGGGTCCAACCGGCCCAACGGGCGCGACCGGCGCGACAGGTCCCATCGGTCCCATCGGGCCGACCGGACCCATCGGTCTCACAGGCCCCACCGGTGCAACGGGTCCGGCCGGTCCCACGGGCGAGACTGGCGCGACCGGGCCAATCGGTCCGACTGGAGCCGCTGGCGATACCGGCCCGACGGGGCCTACCGGTCCCATGGGCGCGACCGGTGCTGTTGGACCAGCCGGGCCTCAGGGAGAAGGCTTCACATTCCGCGGCGCGTGGGACGCAATAACTGCTTATCACGTGAATGATGTCGTGACCGAGGGCGGCAGCTCGTATGTCGCGCGCAGCGACACGCTCGGCGTCAACCCGCAACTCCCTGGCGGCGCCTGGGCGCTGTTCGTCGCAAAAGGAGATACGGGCGCGACGGGGCCGACGGGACCGGCCGGCGTGCCGGGCTCTGGCGCGGTGGTCGCTGATATTGCCGCGGGAGGCGCTTGCGGACCGGGTCGTGCCGGCACGAGGATCACCGACGGATTCGGTGTGACGTCCGTCGTCTGTGATGGTGCGACCGGCCCAGCCGGTCCCACCGGCCCAACTGGCCCGACCGGTCCGACTGCTCCTGCGGGCGTCGTGGTCGGTGGCGGTTTTCTGCTTGCTCATACTGTATCCACCACGTGCACAAACACTGGTATCCCGCTGACGGTCACCGTGCCTGCCACGCAGAACGGAGGAAAGCTCGTGACCACCGGCTGGATGCGCGTCGTCGTTGCGCATGCAGTCTTGACTCAGGACAGAGGGTTTGTGTACGTGTCCACTACAAGCGGGGACTGTGGTTTGCTGTCAACCGGGGATGCCTTTCGCAGCTACTGGCGCGTGCCGGGCGTCCTGCCTGCCGATACCCTCGGGTATGAAATCACGGTCCCGATCCACCAAATGCTAGGGTCCGTCGGCGCCGCAGGCGGAACCGTCACCTTTTTCGTCAATACTCGAAAAGAATCGGGGGCCGGAGCACATACCGTCCCCGCGGCAAACATCGTCGTCACGTTCATACCGAGTTGATCGTTCATCACACGCGCACGCGCACCAGGCGCGACAACCGCGCGAACGACGCCACGTCGGTGACGCTGGCAAACGTGGTGACATAGGGTCGGGCGGCGCTCATGCCGCGCGAGGTCGGCTCGTAGCCCGGCGTCTCGAGAAGAGGATTCAGCCAGACGAGGCCGGCCGATCGACGGTGCAATTCCCTCATCGCGCCGCGCAGCGCCTCAGGCTCGCCGACGTCCAGCCCATCGCTTGCAATGATCACAACGGTGTCCCGTCCCAGGAGACGGTCGCCGAACTTCCGCAGGAACTCACGCAGACACCCGCCGATGCTTGTGCCGCCACCCCAGGCGTACTGGACGGGCTCGAGCTGACGCGTCTCCCCTGCGGCAGCGCGCCGCACGTCACCGGTCACGCGCTGGAGCGCAGTCGAGAACGTGAAGACCTCGACGCGCAACGTGATGCTCGCTAGGGCCACGGCGACCTGCAGCGCGTCCCGTGCGTGGGCGGTCATCGAGCGGCTGCCGTCGACGAAGAGCACGAATCGCGGAGCGCGCCGCGGGCGGCGCAACCACCGCGGCGTGAGCGCCTCGCCGCCGGTCTGCAGGCTGCCCCTCAGCGTGCGTCGAAGGTCGAAGCGCGTCCCGTTGCGGGCCGGCCGCCAGCGACGCGACAGGCCAACCTCCACGCGGCGGACGAGGGATCGTGCGGCATCGCGCCAGGCGCTCTCGGCGCGCGTCAAGGCAGGCGCATCCGTGCCATCGGCCTCGAGCGGACTGTAGGTCGAGCGCGCGAGAAGCGCCGCCTCTTCGAGGTCGCTGTCAGTGGTTTCTAGCGGAGCGATCGGACCGTCGGGCGCTTCTGGCGCGACGTCCACGGCGTCTGCGTCGACGGGTGGTCGAGCGCGGCGTTCCTGTTCGAAGCGCTCCTCACTGCTGACGGCGTCCGATTCTGGATCGCGGCGCGCGGAGGGCCTCTGGTCGTGACGATCACCGAAAGGGCGGGGGAAAAAGAAATCAGCAAACGCCTGATCGAAGACTGTCGCGTCGTGGAATGTGCCGCTCAGAGTGGGCCGAAGGGCGTGCCGAACCGCGTGCTCGTCGGAGAGGTCCACGACCTCGAGCGCGCGCGCGGCGTCGTGCAGCTCACCAGGGCCGATGCGGAAACCATGATCGCGACGCAGGACCGCGCAGAATGCGGTCAGATTCTCTGGCAGGCTGGCAAATGGATACATCAGCGACGCGGCGTGGAGACCGATCCGAACCCGAAATCAGTCTCGCGGCTGTGGCCGCCGGATTCGAGTGCTCCCGGCGCACCCTCCAGAATCGGCTCGAGCGCGGTGTGATGCGCGTTCATGACGGCGTGATCCTCGTGCACCTTCAGCACGCACCCGAGGGTCTGCTCGAGCGCGCGCGCGTCGAGGTGATCGCGGTGGAGGCTCATCAGGGCGAGCGCCCAATCCAGGCTTTCGGCGACACCGGGCGCCTTCCGCAAGGGCAGCCCGCGCAGCACCTGCATCAGGCTCGCGATCTGGTGAGCCAGCCCCTCCGCCAGTCCAGGCACGCGAGCGTGTAGGATGTCGATTTCCTGATCGAGCGACGGATACGGCAGCCAGACGAAGAGGCAACGGCGACGCAGCGCATCGGACAGCTCGCGCGTCCGATTGCTCGTCAGGATCACGTGCGGCTTGTGCCGGGCTCGAATCGTCCCGAGCTCCGGGATGGTGACCTGCCACTCGGCCAGCATTTCGAGCAGGAACGCTTCGAACGCCTCGTCCGCGCGATCCACTTCGTCGACGAGCAGCACGGGCGACTGCGCCTCTGTGATTGCTTCGAGCAGCGGCCGTTTCAACAGGAAGCGCTCGCTGAAGATCTGCGCTTCTCGCTCCTCGAGGCTCGAGCCCTCGGATTCACTCAGGCGGGCGTGCAGCATCTGCCGCGGGTAGTTCCACTCATACAGCGCCGCCATCGCGTCGAGACCTTCGTAGCACTGCAAGCGAATCAGCCGCGTGCCCAGCACCGCGGCCAGCACCTTGGCGCTCTCGGTCTTGCCGACGCCGGCGGGGCCTTCTATCAGCAGCGGCTTCTCGAGCGCGAGCATGATCTGCAGCGCGGTCGCGAAGGCCTCGTCGGCGATGAAGGCGCGCTCGCGGAAGCGTTCGCGGATGGTTGCAGCGTCCGTCATGGGCTCGTCGGGCGATCGTCCTGCGGCTTCCTCACAAAGCGCGCGCGGCCGTTCGCGCTGCAGAAATAGTAGCCCACGCCGTCGATTTCCGCAGTGCGGGGGACGGTCGCCAGGTCGATCTGAGCGTGCCCCCTGGCATGTGCGCGCTCGGCCATCTCAGGTTGCGGTCGCCGTCAACTGCTGGCGGATGTTGCCGAACGCCTTCGCGATCAGTTTCTTGGCCTCTGCGTCGAGCACGCGTCCACCCACGGCCGCAATCGGCCCTCGCGGGACGCCTTGCCCGCTCCATTTCAGCAGTGTCGTGCCGTCGCCGACATCGACGGGGTCGGCGCTGGCGGTCAGATCGACCGCGCTGCCAAAGCCGCCGCCGGACATTTTCATGTCGACGTGATGTCTGGACGGATCGGGGAGGATCTCGACCTTCACTTTGAACTTGCCGCGCACCGGGCCGACGCCGACGTTCACGACCGCCTCCAGGTGCGTGGGATCCTGCACCGTGACGTCGACCACGTCGGGAAAGCAGCGCCCCACTTTCTCGGGGTCAGTGACAAACGCCCAGACTGTCTCGACGCTGGCCGGGATCTTCTCCTCGCCGCTGTATTGAAGGTTCACGCTAGGCTTTCGAGCCTTGCGCGTCGCGTATCGCGCGCCACACTTTGCTCCGGCTCATGGGCATGTCGATGTGCCGGACGCCGAGCGGTGACAGCGCATCGACGACGGCGTTGACGAACGCCGCGGGGCTGCCCACGTTGGGGCTCTCGCCCACCCCTTTCGCGCCCATCGGATGATGCGGGCTCGGCGTGACGGTGTTCGCCGTCTCCCAGTGCGGCGTCTCGAGCGAGGTGGGCACCAGATAATCCGTGAAGTTGGTGTTCAGGTGGTTGCCCTCGGCGTCGTACTGGATCTCCTGGATGAACGCCATCGCGAACCCTTCGGTCAGCCCGCCGTGAATCTGGCCTTCGACGATCATCGGGTTGATGACGGTGCCGCAATCGTCCACGGCGACGAAGCGGCGCACCTTCACGTCGCCGGTGTCGCGATCGACGTCCACGACCGCCACGTACGCCCCGTTCGGATACGTCATGTTCGGCGGATCGTAGTAGTACGTCGCTTCAAGCCCCGGCTCGTTCTGCGCCATGTTCGTGTAGGCGGCAAACGCCACTTCCTTCATGGTGACGCTCTTGGCCGGCACACCCTTCGCCTGGAATTTGTAGTCGGTCCATTCCACGTCCGCTTCGCCGACCTCGAGCAGATGCGCGGCAATCTTGCGCGCCTTCTCGCGAATGCGGCGCGCGGCCATCGTGATGGCGGCGCCCGCGACCGGCGTGCTGCGGCTCGCGTATGTGCCCAGGCCGTACGGCGCCGTGTCGGTGTCGCCTTCCTCGACCATGATGGTCGCGGCGTCGAGTCCCAGCTCTTCGGCCACGATCTGCGCCCACGTCGTCTCGTGCCCCTGGCCCTGCGACTTCGTGCCCGTGCGCACGATGCCGGCCCCCGTCGGGTGAATGCGGACCTCGGCGCTGTCGAACATCTTGATGCCGAGGATGTCGAAGTGCTTCGACGGCCCGGCGCCCACGACCTCGGTGAACGTCGAGAAGCCGATCCCCATCAGCTCGCCTCGGGCCCGCTTCTCGGCCTGCTCTTTCAGCAGCGCCTGATATCCGATCTTCTCGAGCGCGACGTCCAGCGTCTTGTGATAATCGCCGCTGTCGTAGATGAACCCCAGCGCCGAGGGATACGGGAACTGATCCTTTCGAATGAAGTTCTTCTTGCGCAGCTCCACCGCATCCATGCCCAGCTCGTCGGCCAGGATGTCCATCCCGCGCTCGATCGCGTAGCTCGCTTCCGTGACCCGGAACGAGCAGCGATAGGCGATGCCGCCCGGCGCCTTGTTCGTGAAGAACGCGTCGACCTCGGCGTGCGCGACCGGAAAGTCGTAGCTGCCCGTGACGATGCCGAAGATGCCAGCGGGGTACTTGCTGGGATCGGCCGCCGCGTCGAACGCGCCGTGATCGGCCGTCGTCGCGACATGCAACGCGGTGACCTTGCCGTCGGCGGTCGCGCCGATCTCCACGTCCATGTGGTAATCCCGCGCGAAGCCGGTGCTCGTGAGGTTCTCGGTACGCGTCTCAATCCACTTGACCGGCCGCCCGATCTTGAGTGCGCCGACGATTGCGCACACGTATCCCGGGTACACCGGCACTTTGTTGCCGAAGCCGCCGCCGAGGTCGGGCGAGATCACGTGGATCTTGTCCTCGGCAATGCCGGTGACCAGGGCTAGCGCCGTCCGGTATACGTGCGGCGCCTGCGAGGTCACATGGAATTGCAGCCGCCCCATCGCGTCGAAGTACGCGACGCATCCGCACGGCTCGAGCGGCGCCGGGTGACACCGCTGGAACCAGATGCGCTGCTTGATGCGCTTGGCGCTCGACGCCAGCGCGCGCGCCGCGCCGTCCTTGTCGCCCACTTCCCAATGGAAGATGTGATTCGTCTTGCTCTCCCGGTCGGGGCGCAGGATGACCTTGTCAGCCTTCGCGGTGAAGGGGTCGGTGACGACCGGCAGCGGCGCGTATTCGACCTGCACCGCTTCGGCGCCGTCGGCGGCGGCGGCCCGCGTCTCGGCGAACACGGCGGCCACTTCCTGATACTGGAAGAGTACCTTGCCGATGGCGAGCACCATCTGCTTGTCGAACCCGTGAAAGGTCGGCAGCCACCCGAGCCCCGCCGCCTCGAGATCTTTTCCGGTGATGACCGCCTTGACGCCGGGGACCTTCAACGCCTCCGCGATGTCGATACTCTTGATCTCGGCGTGCGGATACGTGCTCCGCACCAGCGAGAGGTAGAGCATGCCCGGAAACGAAAGGTCGTCGACGTAGTGCCCCTTGCCCTGAAGGAAGCGCGGATCCTCCTTGCGCTTCATCGGCACGCCGACGGAATGCAACGGTTTCGCCGAAATACTCATCGTCGTCCCCTTGCCTGCCTGACGCTGGAGCGCGAGGTTTTCAGCCGAGCGAACGACACTCGCCCGGAAAGCCCGCGCTCCATGAAGATGTCAAATGAATTAGTTCGCGCCGACCGGTTCGCGCAGCGTCCCGGCCGCCTGCTGCACCGCCTTCACGATGTTCTGATAGCCGGTGCACCGGCACAGGTTGCCGGCGAGCCCCTCGCGAATGTCCCCCTCGCTGGGCGTGGCTTTCGTTTTCAGGAGCGCGTACGCCGTCAGCATCATGCCGGGCGTGCAATATCCGCACTGCAGACCATGCTGATCCCAGAACCCCTGCTGGATCGCGTGCAGCTTGCCGCCCCCGGCGAGCCCTTCGACGGTGAGAATCTCATGGCCGTCGGCCTGCGCGGCAAACATCGTGCACGACTTCACCGCCCGCTTGCCGTCCATGACGACGACACAGCAGCCGCAGCTCGACGTGTCGCAGCCGACGTGCGTACCGGTCAGCCCGCACGCTTCGCGCAGGAAGTATGCGAGCAGCGTGCGCGGCTCGACTTCTCGCTCGAAGCTCACGCCATTGACGTTGACGCTGACTTTCATGCCTGCACCCCCAGACGCGAGAACGCCTGACGCAGACCTCGCGCGACAAGCACGCCAGCCAGATGTTTCTTGTATTCGACGCTGCCGCGCAGGTCGGCCTGGGGTGCGCTGCGGTGCCACGCGGCGTCCGACGCGGCTCGAATCAGCTCCGCGGTCGGTTTCTGGCCGGTCAAGAGTCGCTCGGCTTCGTTCACGCGCACGGCGCATGGGCCTGCAGCCGACAGCGCCACGCCCGCGCCGCGAATCGTACCATCGGCGTTCAACGATATTTGCAGGGCCGCCGCGGCGGTGGCGAAGTCGCCAACCTTGCGCTCGACCTTCTGGTATGAACCGGCCGTGCGGTCGTCCGGCGCGGGAAACTCCACGGCCAGCGCCATCTCGCCTTCTCCCGTGGCCGTCGTGAAGCTGTCGACGAGAAAATCGTCGATCTTGACCTGCCGGTTTCCGCTCCTGCCGCGGACGACGACGGTGGCGCGAGCGGCCAGCGCGACCGCCGTCCAGTCGCCGGCCGGATCGTTGTGGCACAGGCTGCCGACAACCGTGCCCATCTGGCGCACCACCGGATCGGCAACCACGCGCGACGCATCGTGGATCAGGCTCCAGCGCCGGTCGGCGATCCACGGCGCACGCTCGATGTCGGCGTCCCGCGCGATGGCTCCGATCGCCAGCACCTTGTCGCCGGGTCGCAGGTAGTTCAGGTCGTTCAGCGAGTTGATGTCCACCAGGACTGCAGGACGCGCGAGTCGAAACCGCATCGCCGGGATCAGGCTCTGTCCGCCTGCGAGCACACGGGCTTCGGCCCCATGCTGCTGCAGGAACGCGAACGCCTCGTCTGCCGTGTGAGCCCGGAGGTACTCGAAGGCTGCAGGAATCACGGTGCCCACCTCCCGCCTCGGCTGTGTCGCACGTTGTCCGCCACGTGGGCGGCGCACAGCCGATCAGTTGAAGGGCGGTAGTCTACTACACGCGAACGGCGAGACCGTATCGATAGAATAAGAGAGACACGGCATGATCAGCGCGGTCATTCTCGCGGCGGGCGCATCGACGCGCATGGGCACCCAGAAGCTGCTGTTGCCTCTCGGCGGCGAGCCACTGGTCCGGCGCACGGTGCGGCAGATCTGCGACGCCAGCTTCGACGATGTGCTCGTCGTCTTGGGGAGCGATTGGGAGAACACACTGGCGGCGCTCGACGGCTTGCCGATCCGCCACGCGGTGAATACCGAGTACGCGAGCGGCATGGGCAGCTCGTTTCGCACGGCGGTCTCCCAACTCGGCGGCAGTCGGGCCGCGATGTTCGCGCTCGCGGATCAGCCGTTCGTGACGACGAGCGACTACCGGGCCGTTCTCGACACGTACCGCCATGAGGCGCCGGCCATCGTCAGCGTCCGTTACGGCGACGTCGTGGCGCCGCCGCATCTGTTCGAGAGCGAGTTCTTTCTCGAGCTTGCCCAATTGCAGCATGGGGCCCGTCCCGTACTCCAGCGGCACCACGACCGGACACTGGTCCTGCAGTTTCCTCCGAGTCTGTTGATGGATATCGACACGCCCGAGGATTATGAGCTCGTGAAGAGCCATCTGGACAGGGCCACTTCCTCGGGTGTCTCCGCGCCGAGCGAGGAGCCGACCGGGCTTCGTACGCGCGAGAGGCGCTCGACGTAGACGGGACCCAACCCTGAGCCCATCCGGCGAGAAGTGTCTATACCGCGAGCGTGGTCCGGCACACCAATGCAGGTGGCTTCCGGATCGAGAGCGCAGCCGCGCTTTCCCGATCTCGCTCGACATGCTGATTCATTGCGAGCGCGAAGCTGCCGGCACACCGGCATGGCGTCGGCGAACTGACTGAAATGTGCGCCCACGATCGTCGCAGTGGGAAAGCTCTATCGACGGTCGGGGTTCGCCGCGCGGATATCGACGATGGGCACAGCAGAATCGAGCAACGTGGCCAGCTGCGCAAGCGGCTCGGTGTCGTGTCCGGTACCGAAGATCGCGAGCTCGGAAGGCGCACCATCGACCTCGCGTCGAGAGGCGCACGCTGCACGGAAGGCGCCAGCACGATGATCATGGTCGACTCCACGGACCGAGGTTCCGCGTGGCCCGCGTGCACGTTCCGCCGCTGAGCTCAACGCGCGGAGGAGAGCCGCCAGGGGCCCTTTACGAAAAAATTCTTGTGATGTGCTCATTAGAGACGTGCAGATATGGTAATATTAGGGACATTGCATACATCAGTGGTAGTCATTGATGCGGCACTATATGACAATAACGGTCTTAGAGTGCTCCATTTTGGGAATCATGGTCCATATTAGGACACTGAGGGCTTTTTGACCGATTTTGTTAGTAATTCAGCGTCATCCGGTGTGAATAACCGTAATGGCAGGTACAAGAGTGGAACATTTCGCGCATGGCGGTCGACGAAACGGCTCGGAATCGACACCGTTAAGCCATTTAGATTCAGCCACTTATGCTCATCAGTTCGATATGGTAGAGACGGCCTTGTTCTTGCGTCAGGTGCCTCCGCCATGTATCTGTCATCGAGTCGTCGAAAGACTGTCTGGGGCACCAAACGGACCGTTGTCGCCGCCGCCCTGGTCATCCTCGGATTCGTGCCGAACGCAATGGCCCAGAGCCGACATGCGCTCGCGGCGCGAACGCAGGAAGCGGCCGGCCCCAACACGAACGTCCGTCATTACAGACTCGACCACGAACTCGCGTACCGTGCCGATCACCATCGTGCGTCGGCGAGGACTCGAGCGATCCTGACGCTGCAGCCCGGCGCGCAGCTTCCACCGGAGTTCGAGCGCTACGCGAAAAACAGACTCAACATCATCAACGGCTTCGCCGTAAATCTTCCGAACGGCGTCCTGAGACGGTTGGCCGCCGACCCGTCGGTATTTCGCATCCATTACGACCGGCCGTCGGCCAAGTTCGACTACCGGACCTCCCTGACCATCGGCGCCGCGGCCGTCAACCACGCGCTGGACTTCACGGGCGCTGGAGTCGGCGTGGCCGTCGTCGATTCAGGCATTGCGACCTGGCACGACGACCTGACGAGTCTCTCGAGCACGCTCTATCCATACGGTAATCAGCGTGTCTCGGCGTTCGTCGACTTCGTCAACGGCGCTCCGACGCCGTACGACGACAATGGCCACGGCACGCACGTTGCCGGCGTCATCGCCGGCAACGGCTACGACTCGAACGGAAAGATGGCCGGTATCGCGCCCGAGGCCAGTCTGGTGTCGCTCAAGGTGCTCGGTGCCGACGGCACGGGCTCGATCAGCGACGTCATCGCCGCCCTCGATTGGGTGCTCGAGCATCACGCCGACTACAACATCCGCGTCGTCAACTTGTCGGTTGGCGCGGCCGTCCACGAATCGTACTGGACTGACCCGCTGACGCTCGCGGCCAAGCGCGTCGTCGACGCCGGTGTGGTCGTCGTGTCGGCGGCAGGCAACTTCGGCAAGAACGCCGCCGGCCTTCCGCAATACGGCGGCATCAGCGCGCCGAGCAACGCGCCGTGGGTGCTCACCGTCGGGGCCTCGAGCACCAACGGTACGGTCCCGCGCGGCGACGACACGATGGCGAGCTTCAGCTCCCGCGGGCCCACGTATCTCGACTGGTCGGCGAAGCCGGACCTCGTCGCGCCCGGTGTCGGCACGGTATCGCTGGCCGATCCCGGCAGCGTGCTCTATTCGAGCAAGGCTGAATTTCTGCTGCCGGGTTCGGTGCCGACCGCATTTGAGCCGTATCTCAGCTTGAGCGGCACGAGCATGGCGGCGCCGGTCGTGTCGGGCACGATCGCGCTCATGCTGCAGGCGAATCCATCGCTCACACCGAACGCCGTCAAGGCGATTCTGCAGTACACCGCGCAGACCAACGCCGGCTATGACGCGCTGACCGAGGGCGCCGGGTTCCTCAACGCGCTTGGCGCCGTGCGGCTCGCCCAGTACTACGCGACGGCGCAGCCCGGTCAGCGGTATCCGGTCCAGAGCATGTGGGGCAAGCGCATCATCTGGGGCAACCACATGCTGACCGGCGGCGTGTTGCTGCCGAACGCGAACGCCTGGCGCGCCGGCACCACCTGGGGCGTCGCCAAGACCAACGCTGGCGACAATATCGTGTGGGGCACGGTTGGCGATGGCGACAACATCGTGTGGGGCACGTCCGCTGACGGCGACAACATCGTGTGGGGCACCTCCGCTGACGGCGACAACATCGTGTGGGGCACGGCTGGTGACGGCGACAACATCGTGTGGGGCACGTCCGCTGATGGCGACAACATCGTGTGGGGCACCTCCCTCGATGGTGACAACATCGTGTGGGGCACCGACTGCAACGGCGCCGACTGCGACAACATCGTGTGGGGCACGGTCGACGGGGACAACATCGTGTGGGGCACCGCTGCCAACGGCGACAACATCGTCTGGGGCACTGCTGGTCTCAATGGCGACAACATCGTGTGGGGCACGGCTGACGGCGACAACATCGTGTGGGGCACCGACGCGGATACGGTTCTCGCGTGGACCAATTCCACCGACGGCACGCCGGTTCTTGCCGGCGGTCTGGTCGGGCTCAGTGACGATCAGGTATTCACGCTGCTCAGCCAGGTGCCGACGACAACGCCGCAGGATTCTGACCCGCCGGAGCCGGTCGTCCCGGTCGACCCACCGATCATCGTGCCGACCGACCCGACGATGAGCGTCCCGATGCCTGCACCGCCGAGCATCATGCCTCTCGAGCCAACGATTATTCCGGTGCCTGCGCCGCTCATCGTCCCGATGCCCTCGACTATCGTGCCACCGCCCGACCCCACGGTGATCGTGGCAACGACGATCGCTGTGACCCCGATTCTTCCTGGTGGAGTCTTCTAATCATGGAAAAGATGCCTTACCAGGTCCGGTTGGACGTCATGCCGGTTCAGGCTTCGGTTCAGCCTTCCGCAGGCTCGGTCACGAGCAGCGACTGGCGAGAGGGCCTGCCGACGCTCCGCGGCCGCCAGGTCGTGTTGCGCGAGCTGCGCGCGTCGGATGCGCCGTCGCTCTTCGCGCTGCTCACGACCGAAGAAGTCGCGCGGTTCATCTCGCCGCCGCCCACCACGGTTGAGGGCTTCGAACGCTTCATTGCATGGACGGCTCGGCAGCGCGTCGCGGGCACGTATGCGTGCTTCGCGGTGACGCTGCGCGGGTTCGACACCGCGATCGGGATCTTCCAGGTGCGCGAGACCGAGTCCGCCTTCCGAATGGCGGAATGGGGCTTCGCCATCGGATCCACATTCTGGGGCACCGGCGTGTTTCAGGAAAGCGCGGAGCTGGTCCTCGAGTTCGCGTTCAACACGGTCGGCGTGGAGCGGCTGGAAGCGCGCGCGGCGGTCCTGAACGGCCGCGGCAACGGCGCGCTGCAGAAGATCGGCGCCGTCCAGGAGTGCGTGCTGCGCAAGTCGCTCCTGCGGAATGGGCAGTATCTGGATCAGGTGCTCTACGCGGTGGTCGACATCGACTGGCGCGAGTCGCGGCGCACGGTGACGGCGCGCGTGCGGGTGCACTGACCCCTTCGCCTCTTTGTTCCCTCGTTCGTTGCCCCGGGGTCGGCCGTATGTGCCGGCCCTTTTGTTTCTTGAGATCAGATTGCGACCTGCGCGCTGCTGTCAGGGCGCTTCCCTGACCGGCCAGTTCGCTCGATACGCTTCGATAGATCGTGTGCACGCTGAACCCGCCTGGGTCTCCAATACCCGCCATTTTGATCTCACCGCACCGGTTCAAGAATTTGACGCACGCACACAATCCTAGATACGTAAACACCTTACAGTCATTGGTCGGCGCCACAGTAGAGATGGTCAGCCATTTGCTCGCTGCGACACGCTATGACTCTGACAAACCGTGCTTCGACGCTGCGACGAAAGGCCGACTGGAGGCCGAAACGCATCCTTGCAGCGGTTCTCCTCATCTTTGGACTGGCGCTGAACGCCAACGCGGAAGGACGCCACAGACGCGAGGCCCGCAAGGCGCAGGCGGGGCAGCCTAATTCTCACGTCACGGCGTACAAGCTCGATGGCGAGCTGACGTTCCGCGCGGCCAACCGCCACACCCAGACGACTCGCGTGATCGTGGAGTTGCAGCCCGGCGCGACGCTCCCCCGCGAGTTGGCGAGCCATGCCAGGGGGAAGGGCAAGCTCGGGATCATCAACAGCCACGTCATCGATCTGCCGAATCGCCTGCTGCGTCAGATGTCGCAGCATCCGTCGGTGCTTCGCATTCACCACGATCGACCCACGGCCAGGTTCAACTACCGCACGTCTCTGACGATCGGCACGGGCGCGATCCGGCAGATGCTCGGCCTCACCGGCGCGGGCGTCAGCATCGCCATCATCGATTCGGGCATCGCGGCCTTTCACGACGACCTCACGAACAACTCCTCGACGCTGTATCCCTACGGGAATCAGCGCGTCACCAGGTTCGTGGACTTCATCAACGGCCAGACGTCTCCGTACGACGACAACGGCCACGGCACGCACGTCGCCGGCATCATCGCGGGGAACGGCTACGACTCGAACGGGCAGAAAAGCGGCGCGGCGCCCGACGCGAGCCTGATCCTGCTGAAGGTGCTCGACGCCAACGGCCTTGGCACCGTCAGCGGGATCATCGCGGCGCTCGACTGGGTGCTCGCGAATCACACCGAATACAACATTCGCGTCGTCAATATGTCGGTCGGCTCGGCGATCCACGAGTCGGCCTGGACCGATCCGCTGACGCTGGCCGCCAAGCGTGTGGTGGACGCGGGCGTCGTCGTCGTCGGCGCGGCCGGCAACTTCGGCAAGAACGCCGCGGGTCTCCCGCAGTACGGGGGCATCAGCGCACCGGGCAATGCGCCCTGGGTGCTCACCGTCGGCGCGTCGAGCACGCAGGGCACGGCGAAGCGCACCGACGACGTCGTCGGCAGCTTCAGCTCGCGCGGCCCGACCTACATCGACTGGTCGGCGAAGCCGGATCTGGTTGCGCCCGGCACCGGCACGGTCTCGCTGGCTGCCCCGGGGAGCCACTTCTCCTTGACGAGGATGTCGTCGCTCCTTCCCGGATCGATTCCAACAGCGTCACTGCCGTATCTGAGCTTGAGCGGCACGAGCATGGCGGCACCCGTTGTCGCCGGCACGGTCGCGCTGATGCTGCAGGCGAATCCTTCGCTGACGCCCAACGCGATCAAGGCGATCCTGCAATACACCGCACAGCAGCATCCGAAATACAACGGGCTCACGCAGGGCGCGGGGTTCCTCAATGCCGTCGGCGCCGTGCGCCTCGCGCGCTTCTATGCGAACGCGCAGCCTGGCGACACCGTTCCGGTCCAGAAGATGTGGAGCAAGCACATCGTCTGGGGCAACCATCGCCTTGGGAGGGGCACGTTGAATCCGGCGTCCAATGCCTTCCGCGTCGGCACGAACTGGGGCGTCGCGAAGACCGACAATGGCGACAACATCGTCTGGGGTACGGCCTGCGACACATCGGACTGCGACAACACTGTCCGGGGTTCGAACGACGGCGACAGCATCGTGTGGGGCACTGCGGATGATGGCGACAACATCGTGTGGGGCACCGACGATGGCGACAACATCGTCTGGGGCACCGACTGTGGCGGCGCCGACTGCGACAACATCGTGTGGGGCACGGCGGACGGCGACAACATCGTGTGGGGCACCGCCGCCGACGGCGACAACATCGTGTGGGGCACGGCCGACGGCGACAACATCGTCTGGGGCACGTCCGCGGACACCGACGTCACCTGGGGTGAGGACGCCGACGACGTGGTGGTCTACACCGACGACGCCACCGAGCCGCTCCCGAACGTGGCCGTGGAGTTCGGCGAGGTGACGACGACAACCGTCACGGATCCCGTGACCGGGATCACGACCACGACGGTCACCAATCTGATCACCGGGGAAACGACGACGACGACCGTTCCGGAGGGAGGCATCTAAACCGTGGAAAAGATGCCTTATCGACAGGAACTGGTCGGTCGTCCCGCGAGCCTCGAGGAGACCATCGTTCCGCCGCCGGTCAGGACTGCGGTCAGCACGGACTGGCGCAAGGGCCTTCCCGTGCTCACGAGCCACAACGTCACATTGCGGTAGCTGCGTGCGTCGGATGCACCGTCGCTCTTCGCGCTGCTGACGGCGGAGGAAGTGTCACGCTTCATCTCGCCGCCGCCGACGACAGTCGACGGCTTCGAGCGGTTCATTGCCTGGACCATGCGGCAGCGGCAGGCCGGATCGTACGTCTGTTTCGCTGTGACGATCGACAGCACCGACACGGCGATCGGGATCTTCCAGCTCCGCGAGCTCGAGTGCGGTTTCGGCACCGCGGAATGGGGATTCGCGATC
>WNEY01001667.1_pt1 | contig 21171 bp, 16 predicted proteins | sample 5400531 | NCBI WGS metagenome assembly WNEY01 (sample SAMN13153338, study PRJNA577476) | soil metagenome | isolation source: 200 cm saprolite under Douglas fir tree site 1 | place: USA:California | collected 2015-04-18
GGACCATCGTGCCGCGCCCCCGCGACGCGGACAAGCTGCCTGAGAGCTGGGGCTTCTTCTATGTCGTGTGTCCCAACTGCGCCGCGCGCGCGCCGGTGGGCCGGCCGTCCGGCGAGAAGCGGTGCACGCGATGCGAGCAGTCGTTCGCCGTCGCCTGGGACGAGCGCTACCTCAGGACCAGCTGAACCCTTGAGCTCGGCTCCCAGCGTCAGGCGGGCGCGATCTGGTGGTGGTTCTGATCGACGTCGACGAAGCCCTGACACCGCGGGCTTCGAGATAGGCGAGCGGCACGATCACCGTCTTGCGCCGCACTTCGAGGACGGCCTCATCCGGCGCTAGGCTCAGGACGGGATCCACGCGCCACGGCGCAGCTGGCAGCGCCGCACGTCTTCCCGTAGGCGGGCCCACCGCTCCGCGGACGATGTGTCGAGCGATTCGGTCGCCATCGCTGTCCCTCCGCTGGCCTCGCACGCTCTGACTGCACATGCTGCACACGCAATGTGCAGGTCCCGCGGGCAGCGCGTCGAGCCTCCGCACGAGGGGTGTCGCGCCGGCGACAGCCGGTCGGGTCAGCGACCGAGCGGGCGCCGGCCCATGGCCACGCCGCGCAGCGCTGCCAGATCGCGCACGTCCACAGCTCGCCGCTGCAACACCGTCATGCCGGCCCGCGCGAGCCTGCGCAGCTGCCGGTTGGTGGTCTGGCGACTCAGGCTGGCGAAGGCGGCGATGAGGTCTTGGCCGACGTCGAGCCGCGCGCCGGGCGTCGAGCCGGGTGCGGCGGAAAGCCGATCGAGTAATAACAGGAGGGTCTGGGCAACCCGGCGCAGGGGATCGCGCAGCGTCAGCATGGCGAGACGGTCCAGGGACATGGCGTATCCCCAGGCGTTCAAGGAGGCGAGCGAAGCCGCGAGGGGCGGGTGCGCGGCGACCTGCCGCTCGAGCACGTCAGCGGGCAGCTCCAATGTGGTGGTGGCAGCAAGCGCTGTGGCGTAGCGGCTCTGCCATCCCGATGTGGCCTCCCACAACCAGGGGGGCAGCAGCCGGCCGGGGCCGAACACCTCGAGGAGCGCGGACGTCGAGCGGCCAGCGGCCACCCGAAGCCCGATCGCTCCGTCGCGGATGTAGACGTGCAGCCGCTTCAGTCGCTCGGTGGCGTCCCCCCCCAACGGCTCACCCGTCTGGTAGTGGCGCGTTTCGACTTCGGGCAGGTTGACGATGTCGCTTGCGACCAGCTCCAACTCGGCAACTCCTGAGAACAGATCCCTGCCAGCAGCGTTTCAAAAGCGGGGCCGTGCGGCGGAGCCCGGTGGCCGTGCCTGACGGGTGAGGAAATGCGGTCCTTATTTGTCGGTGAGACGACACACCAGTGGAAGGACGACGACGTCGCGCGCCCGCCGCGACCGGGGTGTAGCGCGGGCGACACACCGCGGGGGGGCGTCGCTGTGCATCTTGTGCAGTTCCGTGCCGGCCTGCATTATACAGAGAGGTGACGACGGTGGTCAGCGCGAGTAGAGCCGCAATGCCGCACGACGCGTCCGAGGAGTTCAGACGCTGCCTGCGGGAGCGTGTGCGCCTGGCCCGGGAGCTCGCGGCGCTGCGCGCCGGGTTCGCGACGGTCGCCGAGCACTACGAGCGGGTGCTCCGCACGCTGCAGGCGGTCGGCATCGAGCTCGGCATCAAACCTCAAGACATCGGTCATCCAACGGACCCCGAGTGGGGTCCGTCGGCGCTACTCGCGTACGGGGACGAGCGGTTCCTCAAGCACGAGCAGGCGGTGATCGATCTGCTGCTGCAGAGGCTGCCGTAGTAAGGGCCGGCATCCCTCTGTCATCGCGGCGAGCCTGATGAGCGATCACGCGAACGCAATGATCGAACGAGTCCGTGCAGGCCTGACCGAGCGGCGGCACCTCCTGGGCCGAGACTTTGACTGCCACGCCGCTGCCCGGCAGATCGCGGAGCGCTACCTCAACGCTGCCGACGGGGCGTCCGAGTTTTGGATCGCGCGTCCGCGCTTCATCGCCGACGGGCGATTGAATCGTGCCGTATACGAAGTATTGCGATCGGATGGGCGCATCGGGGTTTGGGATGCGTTGACGTTCCAGGAAGGCGAGGAGATTGCCGGCGTCCTCACGACCCTCCCGGTGTAATTCCACCCCGTACTTCCTACGCCATGAGATAACGCTCATCCCAGGCCACCGCAAAGACTCCTCGGCAGCGGGGGCAGGTCAGCTTTGCGGGGCTACCTTGAAAAGGAGCGCGGCCCCGACACCCGGGGCAGACGGCATACGGCGCGCCGAGCTCGGGCGGCAGCTTTGCGGCGTCGCGCGGCCGAGGCACGACGGTCCACCGGGTGGGCCGGCCGATGATCAGGTCGAGCAAACGCCGCGGCACGGCGAACTGGGAGTGTTGCACGTCGAGAAAGATCTCGGTGGGCGTGAATCGCGTGACGCGGTACCACGTGCCTCGGCGGAGTCCGCAGTCCACATCCTCGCGCAACCGGGCCCACGCCAGCCGCAGCTCTTGCACAGCTTCATCCATTGGGAGATCCGCGGCTGCGTCGTCGCGCCGCACCAACGTGAAAGGTGTTTCGGGCGCCCATGCGACCGGAGGGACTCGAACCCCCACGGGTTGCCCCACAGGATCCTAAGTCCTGCGCGTCTACCAGTTCCGCCACGGTCGCGGTGTTGTCGGCCTCAACTTAGCGAATCGATCGGCACGGCGTCAGGCGGGTAGGGGTCACTCCCAGGCGATCGCGTAAGCGCCCCCACATTGCTCGCACTGCAGCTGCTCTGGCTGTCCCGACAAAGCCTGCCGATTGGTACAGTGGGGGCAGACCGCGTAGCGTGAGCCCCAACTTAGGGGCATGTCGACCGAGTCGCGGGGGCGGGCCACGACCGACCACCGCTGCGGCTGCTGATGGGAGATCTCCAGCCACGACCGCTCCAGGCGAACGGGTCGCCGGTTCACCTCGAGAATCGCGTCCTCACCCGTCACCCGCAGCACTTCGTACCACGCGCCTCGACGGACGTGGTAATTCATCTCGCCACGCACTCGGGCCCACTGCGGTGCTTCGGGCATCGGTCGTCTCGGCCACTCTGGTTCCTACACAATATGTGAGGAGACCGAAAAACACGACCCTCACGTCTGGCCGGAGCGCTCAAGCGTATAGCGGCGCGTCGTGGGGCGACGTGCCTTCGACCGGCAACCCTTCCTTTCTCCAGTAGCCGATCCCCCCGATCATCTCCTTCACGCGGAAACCGAGGGCGGCCAGCTTCGCCGCGGCCCGGGTGGAGCCGTTGCATCCCGGTCCCCAGCAGTAAGTCACGATCACCTTGTCGCGCGGCAGGGATGCCGTCGTCTCTTGGCTGATGGTGCGCGTCGGGAGGTTGATGGCCCCCGGGATGTGGCAGCGCGCGTAGGCCTCCGGGCTGCGCGAGTCCACCAGGACGATTCCGGGGTGACCACGCTCCAGATCGAGATGCACGTCCGCCGGGTCTGTTTCGAACGCGAGCTTCGCCAGGAAATGCCGCTCGGCGGCGGCGGGCTCGGCGGCTGCATGCTCCAAGACGAAAGAGAAGGTGGGGTTCGTAGTAGCGGTCGCGGTCACGTTTGGCTCCTGAGGGGTTCAACGCAATGTCCTTACGGAATCCGGACCGGGTCAAATGCGCGGTGGGCGACGTCAATGCGTGGTGCGCATGGGGAGAGAACGTGCCGCACCGCTAGAGTTCGCGGCTGAAGCCGCGGCTCGGCGCTTACCGCTGAAGCGGCAGTAACACGTCAGTTCACTGACAAGTGCCGAGCCGCGAGTTCACTCGCGCACTTCCGAGGACACGAGATGTCCCAGATCAGGGCTGGGTGCCTACGCTCGTGCCACCCGCCGCGAGAGCCCGCTTGGTCCCGTCGCCAGCAGCCCGGCGAACTCGCGCAAGTGCACCGGCACGGGCGTTTGCCGCAGCATGGCCGCGCGCCAGCGGCGCTCCAGCCCGCGGCGGGTGAGCGGCACGGCCCTGAGCTCGCCGGTCTTCAAGTGGGGCGACACCGCCCAGCGGGCGAGCACGGCGACGCCAGCGCCCCCTTTGACCAGCTCGATGATCCCCTCCGTCAGCTGGATGGCCGATACGCGGCGCGGCATCACGCCCGCGGGGCTCAAGAGCTTCGTGAAGACGTCATTCTCACTCGGCGGCAGGAGGTACACGAAGAGGTGCTGATCCGCGAAGTCGGCCGCGGTGAGGAACGGCTTAGCGCTGAGCGGATGATCGGGGCGGAGCAGGGCGACCAGCTCGTCCGTGAACAGCGGGACGTAGGAGAGCCGGTCGTCGTGATCGTCGTTCGACACGATCGCGAGGTCGATGCGGCCGTCGAACAGCGCCGGCACGGGGTGGTGGGTCGCCTCCGCCACGATCTGTACGTCCACCTGGGGAAAGCGGCGCGTAAACCGCGGCAGCACACCCGGCAGCCAGTGATAACACGTGTAACATTCGGTGCTCACGCGCAGGATCGCCGCCCGGCCGCCGGCCAGCCGCCGCAGCTCTTCTTCGACGTCCGAGAGCTGAGGCAACGCGCGCCGCGCCGCCGCCAGCAGGCGCTCGCCCGCCGGCGTGGGCACCATCCGTTTGCCGAGCCGGTGAAACAGCGGCAGCCCGAGCCTCGTCTCGAGGTCGAGCAGCTGGCGCGAGAGACCCGACTGCGTGAGGTTGAGCACGCGGCCGGCGCGGGTAAGGGTGCCGTGCTCGGCGACGGCGGCAACGAGGCGGAGATGGCGGGTTTCGAGAATCATGCTTGGCGCTCAGTATCATGATCAAAACTCATACATCATTATATCGCCGTTCGGGGAGGTGGGCATGCGTGGATTGGCGACGGTGCTGCTGCTCGGGATCGCTTCGGCTGTCCTGCATGGTCAGGAGGTGGATTGGAGCGCCAACGGGCACGATCCGCAGGGAACCCGCTACAGCCCCGCGTCGGATATCACCAGGACGAATGTGGGCCGTCTCACGGTGGCGTGGACCTACCGCACCGGAGAGACCGACCCCCGGTTCAACACCAAGAAGGCAACCGCCTTCGAGGTGACTCCGCTGGTGGTGGACGGCACCATGTTCCTTGGCACTCCGCTCGGCCGGGTGATCGCGCTCGATCCGGCTACGGGGCGCGAGCGCTGGGTCTTCGACCCCAAGATCGACCGCGACGTGTCGTACGGGGACTTCGCGAACCGTGGCGTGTCTATGTGGCTCGATGAGTCCGTCCCCGCCGGCGCGGTCTGCCGCCGCCGCATTTTCATCGCTACGGCGCAGTCTCAGCTGTTCGCGCTGGACGCCCGGGTTGGCCGGCCCTGCGCTGGATTCGGCCAAAAAGGAATGGTGGATCTCAAGGCCGGCCTGAGGATCGCGCCGTTCGAGCCCGGCGCGTATTCCATGACATCGCCGCCCGTGGTGGTGAACGGACTCGTGATCACCGGCTCCTCGGTGGCCGACAACAGCCGGCCCAATCCGGCGAGCGGTGAGGTGCGCGCCTACGATGCCCGTAGCGGGGCTCTCAGTTGGACCTGGGACCCGATTCCCCAGGACCCGAAGGATCCCGCCTACGGCGAGTGGGGCGGTGCGATGGCCCACAAGACGGGCGCTGCCAACGCGTGGTCGGTCCTAGCGGCAGACCCTGAGCGGGATCTCGTATTCGTCCCCACCGGAAGTGCCGCCCCCGACTACTACGGCGTGCTCCGCCTCGGGAACAACCGCTACGCCAACTCGATCGTGGCCCTGCGGGCCTCGACCGGTAAAGTGGTCTGGGCGTTTCAGACGGTGCACCACGATCTGTGGGATTACGACAATGCGTCGCCGCCGGCGCTCGTAACGGTCACGCGCGGCGGCGCCCCGACGCCCGCCGTCATCCAGGCCACGAAGTCCGGCATGCTGTTCGTCCTCAACCGCGAGACCGGCCAGCCAATTTTCCCGGTGGAGGAGCGTCCCGTCCCCGCGAGCGACATTCCCGGCGAGCAGGCGTCCCCCACCCAGCCGTTCACCGCGGTGACGCCGCCGCTCAGCCCCCATCGCTTCTCGAAGGACAGCGTGTGGGGCACGAGCGACGCAGACCGGGCCGCCTGTCACGCGGCGATCGACGGACTCCGCAACGAAGGGATCTTCACGCCGCCGAGCGTGCGCGGGACGTTCGTGTTGCCCTCGAACATCGGTGGGGCGCATTGGGGCGGCGTCGCGGTGGACCCGGTCCGCCAGATCGCCGTAGTGCCAGTGAACCGGTTGGGGGCGGTGGTGCAGCTGATCCCGCGCGAGAGCTTCCATCACGAGCAGGCCATGGCGGAGGACAAACGGCTGGGGCACGACTATGAGTACAACGAGATGTTGGGGACGCCCTACGTGATGCGGCGCCGGATCATCCTCAGCCCTTCCGGCCTGCCGTGCACGCCGCCACCCTTCGGGACCCTGGTCGCCATCGACCTGAAAACCGGCGGCCGGCTGTGGGAAGTCCCGCTCGGCACCCCCGCCCGCCTCCTTCCCCCGGAGCAGGCTGCGAAGATCCCGGCTGACTGGGGATCTCCCAGTCTGGGCGGCCCGATCGTCACCGCAGGCGGCATCGTGTTCATCGGGGCGGCGCTCGATCGCTGGCTCCACGCCTTTGACATCGAGACGGGCCGCGAGCTGTGGCGCGGCCCGCTGCCCGAGAGCGGCAAGGCCACGCCGATGACCTACCGGCTCGCCTCCGGGGGGGGCCAGCAGTTCGTAGTGATTTCGGTGGGTGGTGGTGGGGCGTGGGGAGCGGGCGACTACGTGGTGGCCTTCACCCTTACGAAATCCTAATACCTTGGGCGCGGTCCTAACCCCGCGCCGGTAAGGTGCTCACACATCGCCAACTAATGAACGAAGTCTGGGGCGCGAACACCGTCACCCAGACGCCGGCCCTGCGGGTTCACATGACCCAGCTGCGCCACAAGCTGGAGCGTGACCCGGCGCAACCGCGCCACCTGCTCACGGAGCCCGGAGTGGGCTACCGGCTCAGGGTCGATTGACGAAGGCGGCGAGCGTCCCTGCCAGCCGCGCGGGGGCGTCCGCGTCCCAGCCGAGAAACAGATGTGGCTCGATCAGCTCCAGCTCCATGAGCATCAGGCGACCGTCCCGCTCCACCCCGTCGACCCGTGCGTACAGCGGATGGCCCGGCGCCGCCGCCATGACCGCCTCGGCATCCGCGATCAGCCTGGGCGGTGGCGCCAGGGGCGCGGCCGTGCCCCCGAACTCCCATTGCACCCGGTAGTCCGCCGCAGCGGGCCGCTTCCGGACCGCGTGGCTGAACCGGCTGCCGAAGAAAATGAGGGACCACTCGCCGGGGTCGCACACTTCGTCGATGAACGGCTGCACCATCACGTCCCCGGCTCGGAGCAGCTGCTCGAGCCGGCCCTGGTCGGCGCCGGCCGTCGCGGCGGACGTGCGCCACGTGTCGGTCGCGCTCGCCGAGACGGCGGGCTTCACCACCGCGTCGCCCCAACGCTCGTCGCGCAGCAGCTGGGCGAGCCCGACCTGCCTGCCGCGCGCGAGCCAGCGCGTCGGGACGATCGGGACGCCGCGGGCCGCCAGGTCGCGCAGGTAACCCTTGTGGCTGTTCCACCGCAGCAGCGCCGGAGCATTCCACAGCGGCACCTCCGCGCGCTCGAGCCGGGTCACCCAGGCAAGGAACTCCTCCAGCCGGTGGTGGTAGTCCCAGCAGGAGCGGACCACCACGCCCTGGAAGTCTTCCCAGCACACCTCGGGGGAATCCCACATGGCAGGCACCGCCGTGACGTCGAATTCTCGTAAGGCCGGGACGAGCAGCAGGTCGTCCTCGTTGAGACTCGGCTGCTTCGCGTAGGTGGCGAGGGCGATGCGTTTCATGCCTCAAAGAAAACCATATAATTCAAGGCCCGCACTCACCAGTTTCTTGGAGGATGCTCAGATGCACGGTTTCGCCAGGTTGATCGCCGCGCTGACGCTCGGCGCCCTCGCGGCTCCCCCGCTTTCTGCTCAAACCCCGGCCGATCTCGCGGACGTGTGCAAGGTCCTCGGCGACGCGAAGCCCGGTCAATGGGCATCGTTCGACGGCGCAGGCAGCGCGGGCGTGGGAAAGTTGCGCCTGGCCGTCGTCGGATCGGAGCGGTCGGGAGATTCTACGCTGTATTGGTTCGAAGTGAGCTTTGCCGGGAAGGATGCCAGCAAGAGCGGCGTCGTGCAGATCCTCACCACCAGCCTCGCGTTGGGGTTGGAGGCACCGCGCGCGCTGGTCTTCAAGGCGGGCGCGCAGCCGGCCATGCGGATTTCCGGGGAGATGGCCGGGATGATGGGCAAGCAGGCGGGACCAAACGCCTCTGCGTTCGACTGGGCCGGAAAGTGCAGCGGCGCGCACGTGGTGGGCTGGGAGTCGGTGACCGTACCGGCCGGCACGTTTCGCGCGCTGCATGTGACGACGGGCGACGGCGGCGAGTTGTGGGCCTCGCGCGACGTTCCATTCGGCGTCGTCAAGACGCACGGAAAGCAGGGCGACCTGGCGCTCACGGGCCGCGGCGCCGATGCGAAATCATCCATTGCCGAGAAGCCGATGGAGATGCCCGGGATGGCGATGCCCAAAGACTGAACCGCGCCCTTGCGGGGTTCGGCCTTTCCGTGCTTATGTGGGTGACTCTTTCACCCGCTGCCCGGAGGCCGAACCCCGTGTCCGTTCGCTCGCTGTCCCTCGCCGCCGTCACCCTGCTCCTCTTCCCGCTGCACGCCGCGCCGGCTCAAGGCTACGACTCGACGGTCTTCGCGGCGCTCACCTGGCGCGAGATCGGGATCTTCCGCGGCGGCCGCAGCGTCGCCGTCGCCGGCTCCGCGGCGCGCCCCAACGAGTACTGGTTCGGCACCACGGGCGGCGGCGTCTTCAAGAGCACCGACGGCGGCAATAGCTGGCTGCCCGTGACCGACAAATACTTCGGCGGCACCATCGGCGCGATCGGCGTGTCCGAGTCGAATCCCGACATCGTGTACGTCGGCACCGGCGAGTTCCCGATCCGCGGCAACGTGTCCCACGGCGATGGCATCTGGAAAACGACCGACGGCGGCAAGACGTGGACCTCGCTTGGCCTCGCCGAGACGCAGCAGATCGCGCGGGTGCGGGTCCATCCCACCAACCCCGACATCGTGTACGTGGCGGCGCAGGGGCACGCCTTCGGACCCAATCCCGAGCGAGGCGTCTACAAGACCACTGACGGCGGCAAGACCTGGAACAAGGTGCTGTTCCGGAACGACTCCACCGGCGCCGCGGACCTGGTCCTCGACCCCGCCAATCCAGACGTGCTCTACGCCGGTCTGTGGCAGGCGGTGCGCCGGCCCTGGACGCTGGTGTCGGGCGGGGCGGGGAGCGGGCTGTTCAAGTCCACCGACGCAGGCGAGCACTGGACCGAAATCACCAAGAATCCGGGTCTCCCCACCGGGCTGTGGGGGAACATCGGCATCGCGGTCTCTCCGGCCAAGCGGGCGCGCCTGTGGGCGCTCATCGAGGCGGACTCGGGCGGCGTGTACCGGTCGGACGACAGCGGCTCCACCTGGAAGTACGTGAACTCCGACCACAAGCTGCGGGAGCGCGCCTGGTACTACTCGAAGATCTTTGCCGACCCCAAGGATTCCAACACCGTGTGGGCGCCGGAGGTCAACCTCTTCAAGTCCACGGACGGCGGCGTGACGTTCCGCCACGTTATCGATCCCCACGGTGACAATCACGACCTGTGGATCGCGTCGAACGACGCCAACCGTCTGATCGAAGGGAACGACGGCGGTCCCAACGTCTCCTTCAACGGAGGCAAGACGTGGACCGACCAGGACGTGGCGACGGCGCAGTTCTATCACGTCGAGACCACGAACCACTTCCCGTACCGCGTGTGCGGCGCCCAGCAGGACAACTCCGGGGTGTGCGGGCCGAGCCGCTGGCCCGGTGGAATCGACCGCGGACAGTGGTACGACGTGTCCGGTGAGTCGGGCTACATCCAGGCCCGGCCCGACAACCCGGACATCACCTACGGCGGGGACAACTCGGGGTTCCTTGGCCGGGTGGACCACAAGACCAACACGTTCCGACTCATCAGCCCGTGGCCCGACAGCCCCGACGGTCACCCGGCGGCGGAAGGGAAGTACCGCTTCCAGTGGACCGCGCCGCTGTTGGTCTCGCCGCACGATCCGCGCGTGCTCTACATCGGCGGCAACGTGCTGTTCAAGACCACCAACGAGGGCCAGAGCTGGTCCGTGGTGTCGCCCGATCTCACCCGCCATGATCCCGCGACGCTCGGCCCCTCGGGCGGTCCCATCACGCTCGACCAGACGACCGCGGAGTACTACGGCACCATTTTCGCACTCGCCGAATCGCCGCGCGTCAAGGGTCTGATCTGGGCCGGTTCGGACGATGGCCTGATCCATGTGACGCGCGACGGCGGGAAGAAGTGGACCGACGTGACGCCCAAGGCGTTCGGTGACTTCACCCGCGTGTCGATCATCGAGGCGTCGCACTACGCGCCGGGCACGGCGTATGTGGCGGCGAATCGCTACCAGCTCGAGGACATGGCGCCCTACATCTGGAAGACCACGGACTACGGGCGCAGTTGGCGCAAGATCGTGAAGGGCCTGCCCCCGACCGAGTTCGTGCGGGTGGTGCGGGAGGATCCCGTGCGGCGCGGGCTCCTGTTCGCGGGGACCGAGCGCGGCGTGTGGGTGTCGTTCGACGAGGGCGCGAGCTGGGAGTCGCTGCGGCGCAATCTGCCCATCGTGCCGGTGCACGATCTCGCGATCAAGGAGGGCGACCTGGTCGCCGCGACGCACGGCCGGTCGTTCTGGATCCTCGACGACATCGCGCCGCTGCGCCAGCTGGCGAAGGCGACGCCGCGTGAAGCCGTGCACCTCTTCAAGCCGAGCGACGCCTATCGCGTGGACTGGTCGGGCGGCTTCCAGTTGCCGGCGAACGAGGCCCACCCCGTCGGCAAGAACCCGCCCGCCGGCGCCATGATCTACTACTGGCTGAAGGACAAGGACCGGCGCGTCACGCTCGACATCCTCGACGCGCGCGGCCGTTTGATCCGGAGTTTCTCGAGCAGGCAGGACTCGATCACGGCTGCCGACAGCCTCAAGGTGGACGTGTTGAAGAAGTCGCGGACCGACAGCCTGAAACAGGCGGGCATCACGGATTCTACCAAGGTGGACAGCATCCTGGGGGTGCTGTTCGCCGACACGCTGAAGGACGAGGACAAGCCGTGGCCCCACCGGCCGCCGGCCGACCCCCGGGCGCCGAGCAAGCAGGGTCTCAACATGTTCGCGTGGAACATGAAGTACCCTCCCGCTCGTGCTTTCTGGGGCATCAACAACGTTGGGACCGACGGGCCCATGGCCCTCCCCGGCCGCTATCAGGTGCGGGTCACGGTGGGTGGACGGTCCGCCACGCAGAGTTTCGCGCTCAGGCTCGATCCGCGGTCCAAGGTCACGCCTGCGGATCTGCAGGCGCAGTTCGCCTTCTTGAAGCAGCTGCGCGATACCGTCAACGCGGCGACGACCGCGATCATCACGATCCGTAACGTGCGCGCCCAGCTCAATGATGCCGTCGCGGCGACGCCCGGTGCCGCGGAGGCGGCGAAGGCGCTCACCCAGAAGCTCAACGGCATCGAAGACGGGCTGTATCAGGTGCGCAGCCAGGCGGACGAGGACGGGCTGGTCTATCCGCCGGGCCCGACCGAGCGGCTCAGCTCGCTGATTTTCGCGGCGAGCACCATGGACGCCCGGCCGACGGCGCAGCTGTACGACGTATTCCGGTTGTTCGCGCCGCAGATTCAGGCACAGCTCACGGCGCTCGCTCAGACCTTGAAGAGTGCCCTGCCCGCGGTGAACACGGCGCTCCGCGCGGCCAATTCGCCGAGGATCGTGCCGCGGGCCGCCGAGCTACGGACGCCGGCACCGGATGGGCGGTAGCGATATGAAGACACTGGTGGTATCGCTCCTCGCGATGCTCGCGATCGGTGGGGCTTCCGCCCAGCAGCCCCCATCCGGCCGCTCGTTTCACGACCGCTACGCCGAGCTCGTCGCCAATCCGCGGCACCTGAGCGACAGCGCCCGCCTGGGCGAGCTGTTCCGCGTGAACTGGGAGTACCTGATGACCGAGTACCCCGAGTTCGCCACATACGTCGGGTACCCGGGCCAGAACGCGCGCTGGACCGACAACTCGCTCGAGGCGATCGAGCGGCGCAAGCGCGAGCTGCAGGAGCCGCTCAGCGTGGTCAAGGCCGTCCGACGGGATCGTCTCTCTCCCGCCGATCGGCTCAACTACGACCTGTTCCGGCGCGGGCTCGACGAGCAAATCGAGGGTACTCGGTTCAAAGACGAGTATTTTGCGATCACCCAGCTGGGCGGCGTGCAGCAGGACGTGGGCCGGCTGCTCGCGCAGATGCCGACGACGAGCGTGCAGGACTACGAGAACATGCTGGCACGGCTGAACGGGGTGCCCGCGCTCGTCGAGCAGACGGTCACCCTGCTCGGCAAGGGCCTGGAGACCGGCATCACGCCGCCGCGCGTGACGCTGCGCGACGTGCCCGACCAGATCCGCGGGATCACGCCCGACGACCCGCTGGCGAGCCCGCTGCTGCGGCAGTTCGCGGAGTTCCCCGCGAGCGTCCCGGCGACCGAGCGAGACCGTCTCACGCGGGCCGCTCGCGATGCTTACACCCAACGGATCGCGCCAGCATATCGGAAACTGTACGACTATTTCGTTGGGACGTATGTCCCAAAGACCAGGGAGTCGATCGGCATGCGGGCACTGCCCGACGGCGCCGCCTGGTATGGCTATCGGGTCCGGCAATTCACCACCACGTCGCTTTCGCCCGAACAGATCCACGCGCTGGGCCTGCGCGAGGTGAAGCGCATCCGCACGCTCATGGACAGCGTGATCGCGTCGACCGGGTTCAAGGGAAGCTTCGCCGACTTCGCAAAGTTCCTCAGGACCGACCCGCAGTTCTTCTACAGCGACTCGGCCAGCCTGGTGCGCGCATACCGCGACATCGCGAAACGCGCCGACCCCGGCCTCATCAAGCTGTTCGGCAGGCTGCCGCGCCTGCCGTACGGCGTCACGACGATCCCGTCCTTCATGGCGAAGTCCCAGACTACCGCCTACTACGAGGGCGGCTCGCTCGAGGCGGGGCGGCCGGGCTATTTCTTCGTCAACACCTACGACCTGAAGTCACGGCCCAAGTGGGAGATGGAAGCGCTCAGCCTGCACGAGGCGGTGCCCGGCCACCACCTGCAGATCGCGCTGGCCCAAGAGCTCGAAGGCTTGCCCGAGTTCCGCCGCTATGGCGGCTACACGGCATTCGTCGAGGGCTGGGGGCTCTACTCCGAGGGCCTGGGACCCGAGCTCGGCATGTATCAGGACCCGTACTCCAAGTTCGGCCAGCTCACGTACGAGATGTGGCGCGCCGTCCGTCTCGTGCTCGATACCGGAATCCACGCCATGGGGTGGACACGCGAGCAGGCGCTGCAGTTCTTCAAGGACAACGCCCCCAAGGCGGAGCAGGACATCACCGTCGAGGTGGACCGCTACATCGCGTGGCCCGGTCAGGCGCTCGCCTACAAGATCGGCCAGCTCAAGTTTCGCGAGCTGCGGGACTCCGCGGCCGCCGCGCTCGGCCCGCGGTTCGACATCCGCGCGTTCCACGACGAAGTGCTCCGGAACGGGGCCCTGCCGATGGATCTCCTGGAGCAGGACGCGCGGGAGTGGATCGGGAAGCAGCGCTAGCGCGCCAGCCGCTGCGCCAGCTTGACGAGCTCGGGGTCGGGTGGGGGTTTGGGGATGAGCGCGCGCTCGAGCGGCAGTGCCGAGATCACTCCCTTCACCAGCGCCGTGTAGACGCCGGACTTCCCGGCGGCGAGGAGGTCCACCGCCTGCGCGGCCGTACGGCTGGCCAACAGCCGGTCGAACGCGCCCGGTCCGCCGCCGCGCTGCACGTGCCCGAGGATGGTGGCGCGCAGCTCGAAACCGATCCGGTCGCGGTGATTGGTGACGTAACTGGCCAGCGCGTTCGCGTTCCACTTCGCCCCTTCGGCCACGACCACCATCGCGTGCCGCTTGCCGCGAGTGTAGGCGTCCCGCAGGGCCGCGGCCACCGCGTCGGGATCGCTTTCGAATTCGGGAATGACGATCACGTCCGCGCCGCCCGCAATGCCGACCATCAGCGCCAGATAGCCGTGAGAGCGTCCCATCACCTCGACCACGAAGGCGCGCTGGTGTGAAGTGGCGGTGGTCTTCAGGCGGTCGATCGCTTCCAGCGCCGTGTTGAGGGCGGTGTCGACGCCGATGGTGATATCGGCGCCGTTCAGGTCATTGTCGATGGTCGAGGCGACGCCAACCACCGGGAACCCGGCTTGCGACAGCGCGTGTGCGCCCGAGAGCGAGCCGTTGCCACCGATCACGACGAGCCCCTCGACCATGTTCTTCTCGAGCACCTGCAGCGCGGCCTTCCGTCCCTCGGGAGTGCGGAACTCGGCGCACCGGGCGCTGCCGAGCATGGTGCCGCCCACGTGGATGATGCTGGCGACGTCGCGGGGCCCGAGCGGCTGAAGCTGGCCCGCGATCAGCCCGGTGTAACCCTGTCGGACGCCCATCACCTCGAGCCCGCTCGACACACCCACGCGCACCACGGCGCGGAGCGCCGCGTTCATCCCGGGCGCGTCTCCTCCGCTCGTCAGCACGGCAATCCGCTTCATCGCCATGGAACCGTGGTCTCCGAGATCGGTCCGTTCAATGCCGCGGCTGAAGCCGCGACTCGGCGCTGCCGCTGAAGCGGCGTCGCAGCCCGTTCACGGGTAGGGCCGAGCCGCGAGTTCACTCGCGACTCCTGGTTGCGCGCATTTTCAGGGCGGACACTTCCCCGCGAGCCATCCCCCGGTGAACCCCGCCCGGCACAGTCCCTGGACGATATGCGCGTTGCCGCGCATCAGCCGCCAGATCAGTCCCGTGCGGTAGTTCTCGATCATCGCAATGATGGGACCCTGGTCGATGCCCAGGTAGTCGACGTCGAACCAGCCGAGCGTGGGGTCCACCGTGCCGCGCTCCACCGGGACGCTGGTAGTGGTGAACGTCGGGTTGAACGCGTCGCGGAAGCCGTAGGTCGAGAACAGATGCGAGCCGTAGGTCTCGCGCATGGCGAGCAGCGCGGGGATGGCGATCTCGGGCGCGAACGCCACCGCGCCGCCGGCGGCGGTGGGGGCGAGGGTGCCATCGTCGTTCGAATCGAACAGCGAGACGCCGCGCGCCCAGTAGGTGTGGAACTGGCGCGAGCGCCCGTTGAGCACTACGGTCGCGTTGGCCGGGCCGTCCGAGGCCGTGAGCCCCCAGATCTGGCTCGAGTAGCCGGTCCAGGCCATCGGGTTGGCAATGGCGTACGCGCGGTGCGCGTAGGTTGCGCGGCGCGAGTTCTCGAAGTAGTCGATGCCCTGGCCCCGCATGTACGCGTCCCGAATGCCGCGGAAGTCGATCCAGACGTGCGAGTACTCATGGCCGAACAGCGGCCCGAACTGCACGTAGCTCTGTCCGCGGAACGTCCCCCACTGATAGCCACTCATCCACTTGTTCCAGGCGGTGGAATCGAGCGCGTGCGTGGGCGAGCCGAGGGCGAGGGCGTACAGGATCATCGCCTCGTTGTAGCCGATCCAATCGGTGGGGATGAACCCGCCTTCCGGGTGCCAGCCCATGCTGACGGCGGGCGGCCGCGCCTGGGCCCAGTTCCAGTCCACGCGGAAATAGATCGAGTCGGCCAGTGCGCGGATCTGGGCTTCGACCGTGTCGGCGCCGTCGTAGTACGACTGGGACAGCAGGATCCCCGCGAGCAAAGTGATAGAAGAACCCGTGGTAGCCAGTGGAGCCCGAGACGGCGGAGTCCTGCGGCGCCGTCCAGAAGAAGCGCAGCGTGGTGAGCGTCCGCTGAGCCGCCTGCGCGCGCGGGATGTAGCCGCGCTCCACGCCGATCGGATATGCCGTGAGGGCGAACCCGACCGCCGCGATACTCGAGAATGATGGGGACGGGGCGCGGTCCGGTGTCAGCCCGTTCTGCGTGTTCGTGAGATCCCAGAAATAATGGAACGTGCGCTCCTCGAGCGTGTCGAGGAACGCGGCCGCGCGGGCCGAATCGGGCGGCGGCGGGCCTTCGGAGTGGTTCACACCGCACCCCGTGAGGATCGTCGCGGCGAGAGCGGCGGCGATCTGTATCCTACGCGTCATGTGGGGGAAATATCGCCGCAGTCCCCTGCTGCGGGCCACCGGTGCTGTGCGCACCGGCGGCCCGGGGAGTGAAGGTCAGAAGTTGTATTCGATACCTAGTTGTGCGCGGCGCGGGTCGCTCAGGAGCGTAGACCTCGGCGCCGGAGGGTAGGTGGCGTAGCGGAGGAAGTTGTCGTAATCGAAATTGCTGTAGTTGAACACGTTGAACACATCCAAGGTAACGCCCAGGGTCGTACCCGAGATGTTGGGGAAGTCTTTGCGGAGCCGAATATCGACGGTCCGGTACGCCCAGGCGTTCGGGATGATGAAGCTGGACTGGGGCGGCGTAAAACCTCCGCGCACGTACGGTTGGCCCGGATTGAATCGCGGTGGGCCGCCCGAATCTCTATGGGCACCGCTCCCTAGGGTGATCAAACCACTGAATTGAATTCCGTATGCAAACGGCACGTCCATGGTCCAGTTGGCGACGAGGCGACTCTTCTCATCATTGGCCGGGTGCTTCGGGATACCGACGGTGTTCGGGAAGTCGAACAGGTCACCGATGTTATCCTGGCCCTGCACCGACCGGGTGGCATAGGTGTACGCGAGCCCGGCGCCCCAACCAAAGTTCTCGCTCGACCGACGATACGGGCGGTCGATCGTGATCTGTAACGCGTCGTACCAGGTCTTCGCGTCGTTTGTCGAGTAGATGATGTTGCTGAACCCATGAGCGCCGATGTTGAAGCTGACGCAACACGAGCCATTGGGGTTCAGCGCGAATTGCGCCCAGTTGAGAGCCAACTGGTCCACTCCCCGGACGCCTGCATAGGCGGCCGACACCGCGATGCTCCCCAACAGCCGACGCACCCCGAAGTTCCATTGATAGGACTTCGGCACCTTCACGTCCTTGTCGATGAGCCAAGCCTCGGGCACGCCCACGCTGTGCACGAGCGCGTCGAGGGTCGCCTTGTCGGCGGTCAAGTAAGAATTGCTCCAGAGCACCTGGCCCGGGCCGGGGGTAGTCGAGCCGGGCGGGGCGAAGTTTACCGTGAACGTCGGATGACTCAGCTTGAGAGTCTCGTCGACAGAAATGTCGAACAGCGTGCGGTCGTAATAGACGCCCCAGCCTCCGAAGACCGTGGTCTTGTTGTCGCGGCCCAGCGCGTAGGAGAACCCGAGGCGCGGCTGGAACGCTCCATAGAATGGTTTGCGGTTGCTTCCGGTGCTGATGTACCGGCTCAGATCGAGCTTGGTCGGCATTGAATCGCGGTAACGGGTGACGGTGTCGATAACGTTCTGCGGCGTCACGTAGTCGTAGTTCATCATCTTCGTCTCGAAATCCCACCGGATGCCGACGTTGAACGTCAACCGCGGTGTTGGGCTCCAGTCGTCCTGGATGTATGCACCGATTTCCTGGTTGTTCTTGTTCAGCGCCGCGTTGCCTGTGGCATACTTCAGCTCGTAGGGGTTTTGGTAATTGTACGCAACTCCGCTCACGGTATCGCGATAAGCAAACCGCGGGGTTTCGTCGTTCCCCTTGAAGACGTCGTAGCTCACCAAGTCTAGGCTGACGCCCGTCTTGAACACGTGCTCTCCGCCGTGTGAGTACGTCAGGTCGTCGCGGAACCCGAGGCGCTTCTGAGTGAAGTCCTGGATGCTGAGGTTGCTGCCGATGTAGTTGTCCGTTTGGGTTCCCGCCGCATCACGGTACGTGTACACGCGTGCAGGCAGGCCCGGCGTGTTGGGGACTGGCTTGCGACGGAAGCGCGAGTAGTCCACCTTCGCCTCGTTCAGCCACGCACCCGCATAGCGATTGTAGCGGAGTTGTCCGATCGAGATGTCCTGCGTGAAGTTCACCGCTTCATTGAGGGCGCACATCGATGCTGTCTGGCAGTTGATGCTGCCGAAGTCTCGCACGTCGGTCTCGTGGCGTGTGCTGAAGCTCAGCTCGACCGTGGATTTTGGATCGGCCGTGTAGTTCACTTTTCCAAACAACATGGTCTCGCGGAACGGCGATCCGAAATTGCCGTTGTATTGCGTGATGTTCACGGTGTCGAGCGCCGAGAATCCTGTCCTCGGAGTGGGGAAGTTCACGAAAAAATTCCGGTTCTGGTAATTCCCCTCGTAAGCGCCGAAGAAGAAGAGCCGATCCCGTTGGATCGGGCCGCCGAGACTGAGGCTGACAAGCGAGCGATTGTAGTCAGGCTTCGTGAACGTTGCCGGAGAGGTGTTCTTGAGCGCTCGTTGGAACGTATCGAGCGCCACCAGGCCCTTGTTCTGATAGCCGAAGAGAACATTCCCATGCCATTCGTTGCCGCCGGACTTCGTGGTCGCCGTGATGATTGCGCTCGAGGCCTTCTGGTACTCCGCCTTGAAGTTCTGACTGATGACGCGGTACTCCTGAATCGCACCTCGCGGGAACGGATTCCCCTTGCTCGCGTCTTGGCCGGTGATGCCGCCGCCTGTCAAGTCGTTCTTGAGGCTGGTACCGTCGACGAAAACGTTGACCGTTTGCGCGGTCTGGCCCCCGGCCGTAAACGTGCGGGACACGCTGTTGATTCTGTCGTCGGAGATCGTCACGCCCGGAGCCAGCGCGGCGAGGTCGAGGAAGTTCCGGCTAGCGGTGGGTAGCCGCTCGATTTGTTGTTGCGTGACGTTGGTAGCAATCTCAGACGTGCGCATCTCTATACCGGTGGCCGCCGCGACCACCGCCACCCCTTCGACCTGGATCGCCGAGGCAGCGAGCTTGAAGTCCAGCGGGAACACCTCGCCGATCAAGACACGCACCTTTAGCTTTTGGGGTGCCATGCCGATCTGGCGAGCCGTCACCTCGTATTCGGTCGGTACCAGGCCGAGGATAGCGTAGAACCCGTTGCTCTGGGTCGTGACTTCCCGCTGCGCGGCCGTCTGGCTGTTCACCGCCGTGACCCGGGCACCCGCGATCGCTGTGCCGCTCGAGTCGGTTACATAGCCCCGGATGCTGCCGGTGCTGGTCTGCGCCGCGGCGTTGCGCACGAGTGATACGGCCAGCACTCCGCCAAGCAGCAATACAAGAAACGCTCGCATGGTTTACTCCTCCGTTGCCACCGTTATCACGCGCCGCGGGAACTTTGTCAAGCCGGCGCGCCTGTTTCCCAGTGGCACTACGAATGCATAGATTGGGACTCTACTTTTCAGCCCTTCTTCCACCATTCAACCATTCAACGCGCGATCCCCATGACCCCGCTGCGTCGACGCATCACCCTCTGCTTGGCCGTAACGCTCGCGTTGGGCGGCGCCCCGTCGGTTCTTCCGGCGCAGAGCCCCGTCGCGGAGCGGCACATCGACTCCCTGCTCGCCCGCATGACTCTCGAGGAGAAGCTCGGCCAACTCAACCAGCTCTCGGTGGACCAGCAGCCGACCGCGGAGCAGCTGGCGCTGGTTCGCAGGGGCTCGGTGGGCAGTCTTTTTAACCTCACGGGAGCAGCCGCGACCCGCGACGCCCAACGCGTCGCCATGACCGAGTCCCGGCTCCGCATCCCGTTGATCTTCGGTCACGATGTGATCCACGGCTACCGGACGATCTTCCCAATCCCGCTCGGCGAGGCCGCGTCGTGGGACCCGGAAGCCGTGGAGGCCGCCGCCCACGTGGCCGCCAAAGAGGCGGCGGCGGCTGGGCTGCACTGGACCTTCGCGCCGATGGTGGACATCGCCCGCGACCCCCGCTGGGGCCGGATCGCGGAAGGCTCGGGAGAGGATCCCTACCTGGGGTCGGCCATGGCCGCGGCGCGCGTCCGGGGCTTTCAGGGCTCGGACCCGCGCGCCCCGGACGCCGTGCTCGCCACGGTCAAGCACTTCGCCGCATACGGCGGCGCGGAAGGCGGCCGGGATTACAACACCGTAGACCTCTCGGAGCGCACGCTGCGCGAAGTGTACTTGCCGCCCTACAAGGCCGCCCTGGACGCAGGCGCCGGCAGCGTCATGACGTCGTTCAACGAGATCGGCGGCATCCCCAGTACCGCCAGCCCCTGGCTCATGACCTCGCTGCTGCGCCGCGAGTGGGGGTTCCGGGGATTCGTCGTGAGTGACTGGACCGCCGTCGCGGAGCTTCTGAACCACGGCGTCGCGGGATCGCGCGCCGAGGCGGGGAAGCTCGCGCTCGAGGCCGGCGTGGACATGGACATGGTGAGCCGCATCTACGTGGACGACCTCCCGGCCCTGGTCCGGGCCGGGCGGATCCCAATGGCCGTGGTGAACGAGGCGGTGCGTCGCGTGCTGCGGGCCAAGGCTGCGCTTGGCCTGTTCGACGACCCTTACCATGGCACGACCGTCGAGCGTGAGCGCTCGGTGCTGCTCGCACCCGAGCACCGGCAGCTGGCACGCCGTGTGGCCGAAGAGTCGATCGTGCTGCTCAAGAATGACGGATCTCTGCTACCCCTGGGTCCCCGAGTGCGCACCGTGGCCGTGATCGGCCCGCTCGCCGATGACAACGTCTCAGCGCTGGGTTCCTGGCCGGGCCGGGGCGACCCGCGGGACGCGGTGACCCCATTGGAAGGGATCAAGGCACGCGCCGGAAGCGTGAGCGTGCTGTACGCGAAGGGCTGTGGTATCACCGATACGGCGACAGCAGGGTTCGCCGACGCGGTCGCGGCCGCGAAGCAAGCGGACGTCGCCGTGCTGGTCTTGGGCGAGGCGGGGGACATGAGCGGCGAGGCCGCGAGTCGCGCCGACATCGACTTGCCCGGCGTCCAGCCGCGCTTGCTCGAGGCGATTCACGCCACCGGTACACCCGTGGTGCTCGTCATCATGAACGGCCGGCCGCTCACGATCCCGTGGGCCGCGGAGCACGTGCCCGCGATCGTCGAATCCTGGTTTCTCGGGGTCGAAACCGGCCCGGCGCTCGCCGCCGTGCTGTTCGGTGACGTGAGCCCGAGCGGCAAGTTGCCGGCCACGTTCCCG
>WNEY01000767.1_pt1 | contig 21164 bp, 19 predicted proteins | sample 5400531 | NCBI WGS metagenome assembly WNEY01 (sample SAMN13153338, study PRJNA577476) | soil metagenome | isolation source: 200 cm saprolite under Douglas fir tree site 1 | place: USA:California | collected 2015-04-18
CCGACGGCACCGCTCTCGCTGCCGCCGTCGGCGCCTGGCTGGTGGGGGTCGAAGCCGCCGTCTGCGCAGTGGCCGGTCCCGACTTTCCAACCCGGCTGATCCTCGACGTCACGCGAGCCGGCATCGATACCAGCCGCGTCCAGCCACCCGGGCGTCGAGACGGATCGCCCGGAGCCGACCTGGAGCCGGTGCCTGAGCAGCTCGCGAGTGTAAACCCCCGCTGGTCGGTCCATGTTGGCGCGTTGTCGCCGCGCCGGCAACGCGAGATCATCCGAGCCATCACTGCGCGCGTTGCCTGCATCACCCTCGACCTAGACCTGGCCGGCGTCCAAAAGCCCGATATGAACGACCTGCTTGGGCTGGCCGCCCAATGCGATGCGTTCCTACCAGGGCACCAGGAAGTGGCGCAACTCTGGCCCGGAGAAACGCCGCGCGCCGTACTGCGGCTGATGGCGCGCGCCGGCGTTCGGGCCGCGGTGATCAAGCTTGGCGCAGGTGGCTCGCTTGGGATGCGGCAGGGTGAAATCGTCTCGATGCCGGCCTTTCCCGTCGTGGCCAGGGGCGGGATAGGCGGCGGCGATGTTTACGCCGGCGCGTTCGCCGCCATGTACGCGGTCGACCAGGATCTTCGTCGCGCCATGGCCTGGGCGACGGCCGCGGCGTCCGTGGTGGTCGAATCGAACGTTCTTCTTGGCCAGCTCAGCGAGTTTGCGCGAAACCGGGTCGAGACCCGGGCGCGAATTCTCGACGGCGCCCCGAAAGCCCACGCCGAGTAAGTCAGCCGGCCGCGCCGGTCGCGGCGGCGGCCAGCCTCATCGTTCGGCCGGCGACGCGGTGCGACCGGGCCCGCTTCTGCATGGCCTCCGCCACCTGATCATGATTGCGGTCCACGACCGCGATCACACTGCCGCCCGCACCGCTCAGCGCCGCGCCCAGCGCGCCGGCCTGCTCCGCCGCCGCGATGACATCGTCGAGGTAGGGATAGGCACGGGCGCGGCCCGGCTGATGCAGCCGGTCGTCCATGGCGCTTCGGACCAGGGAGCGATCGCGTTGTGAACAGGCGAGCACCCACTCGGCGACGCGGCCGAGGTTGAAGACGGCGTCTTCGCGCGCTGGCCGCCGCGGCACGAGGCGGCGGGCGTCATGAGTGGGGGAGACGTCATCGGGAACAAAGAGGACGGCTCGCCAGCGGGAAGGCCAATCGAGCCGATGCACGCGAACCCCGCCGTTTTCGGTCACCGCAATGCAGAAACCACCATAGAGGGCCGCCGCCAGGTTGTCGCCGTGCCCTTCGAGAGGGAAGGCGAGTTCGAGGATGCGTTGCGCCGAGACTCGAAGACCGCGTAATTTCGCGCCGAGGGTGATGCCTGCGACGATCGCCGCGGCGCTGCTGCCCAGGCCGCGCCCGATCGGGATGTGATTGCGGACGCGAAGCGTCAGACCGTCGAGCGGAGGACTCCATCCGGCAAACGGCTCCTGAGCCGAGCGGACGAGGAGGTTCTTGCGGGTGAGCGGCACATCGTCGGCCCCTTCACCCTCCCACACAATGCTGGTCTTGGGCGATTCGCGCGCCTCGATCTCGAGGTGCAGGTCGAGCGCCAGGGCGAGGACGTCGAAACCGGGCCCGAGATTGGCCGATGAGGCCGGTACCCGGACCGTGGCTGATTTCGACACTACAGGTGGAACGCCTCGTGCAGGCCCGCGACCGCGTCCTTGATCCGATCGGCCTGGATGATGCAGGTGATCCGGACTTCCGAGGTCGAGATCATCTCGATGTTGATGCCCAGCTCGGACAGCGTCTTGAACATGTTCGCCGCCACTCCCGGCTGACCGCGGATGCCGCTGCCGATGACCGATACCTTGGCCAGGCCGTCCTGCGCCAGCACGGTCCGGGCGCCGATCTGCCGGGCGACGCCGTCGAGGATGCGCTTCGCCTGCCGGCCATCGGCCGATGACACCGTGAACGACATGTCGGTCACGCCCTCGTGGCTCGCGGTCTGCACGATCACGTCGGCCGCGATGTCCGCCTCGGCCAGGGGTAAGAAGATGGACGCCGCAATCCCGGGACGATCCGGCACGCCGACCACGGAGAGGCGAGCCACCTGCTCTTCATGGGCGATGCCGCGCACCCGATTCCGGTCCTCCATGATCGCCTCCTCTGAAGTGATGATGGTACCGGGCCCGGCGTGGAAGCTCGACCGCACGTGCAGCTCGAGACCGTATGCTTCAGCGATCTCAACCGCGCGCGGGTGCATCACTCGAGCGCCCGCGCTAGCCAGCTCGAGCATCTCGGGATAGGCGATATGGGTCAGCAACCGGGCGGAGGGCACGAACCGCGGGTCCACCGTGTAGATACCGCGCACGTCGGTGAAGATCTCGCACGCCTGGGCCTTCAGCGAGGCGGCCAGCGCGACGGCAGTGGTGTCGGAGCCGCCACGGCCGAGCGTGGTGACCTCCATCTCGAGGCCCATCCCCTGGAAGCCGGCGACCACGACCACCCGGCCGGCCGCCAGCTCGCGCTCGATCCTGGCGGGCGTGAGGCCCACGATGCGGGCTTTGGCGTGCCGCTGGTCGGTCTGGATACCGGCCTGGAACCCGAGCAGCGAGACCGCCGGGATACCGAGCTCGGTGAGTGCCATCGACATTAGCGGCGCCGACACACCTTCCCCCGTGGAGAGCAGCAGGTCGAGCTCGCGCGCGGCCGGGTCCTTGGCAACACGTGACGCGAGGCCGAGCAGCCGGTCGGTGGAATCACCCATGGCGCTGACCACCACCACGACGTCGTAGCCCGCACGCTGGCTGGCGGCGACACGGCGCGCGGCCCGTTTGATCCGGGCCGGCGTGCTCAGTGAGGTGCCGCCGAACTTCTGGACCAGGATCGGTCTGGTCGAGGAACGTCTCAAACGCTCGTCTGGCACTAAAGCGCCACTCGCGTCGGGCGACGCCCGGTCTTCAGCCAGCGCGCTCAATATAGCCCTCGCGCGACAGCCATTCCGCCAGCAGGACCGCTCCCTTGCCGGCGCCAAGCTTGGTGTTGTGCGAGAGCACGACGTACTTGACCCCTTTGAGGACCGGTTCGTCGCGCATCCGCCCGACGGTGACCGTCATCCCGTCACCGGCGTCCCGGTCCCGCCGCGGCTGTGGCCGAAACGGGTCAGGGTCGACGCGCAGCAAGCGCTCGGGCGCCGACGGCAGGCCCTTCAACCCATCGACGCCGAAGGCATTCATGGCCGCGGTCGCTGCGGCGGCATTGGAAGGGCGTTCGGTGCCGACGTAGACCGTCTCCAGGTGGCCGTCCCTGACGTTGACCCGGGTGCAGGTGCAGGAAACGGCGAAGGGTGCGGGTTCGCCCCAATGGCCGAGGATCTTCCGGGTCTCGCGCTCGACCTTCTCTTCCTCGCCGGGGATGAAGGGGATGACGTTGTCGATCACGTCCAGCGCGAGCACGCCGCCCTGCCGGCCGGCGCCGGAGATGGCCTGCAGAGAGGTCATCGTCACGGCGCGCACGCCGAAGGCATCCTGCAGCGGCTTCAACGACACGGCCAGGCCGGTCGTCGTGCAGTTCGGGATGGGTGCGATGAAGCCCCGCCAACCGCGCCCTCGTCGCTGGTCGTGGAGCGCTTCGGCGTGCGCGTCGTTGATCCCGGGAATCAGGATCGGAACGTCGGGCTCGTAGCGAAATGCCGAGGCCGTGCTGATGACCGGAACCCGCTCGGCAAAGCGAGGCTCCCATTCGTGCGCGACCTCTTTGGATACGGCGCTGAAGACCAGGTCGAGCGGCTGCGCGAGCAGTTGGGCATCGTTGAGGCAGGGGAGCGAGAGTAATGAAGCATCGGGACGGCCCTCGGCGAACCAGCGGCTGGCACCCGACTCGTCGCGCAGCGCGTCGCCGAGCGATTTGCCAGTCGACTTCTCGGACGCGCCAACCGCGGTGACCGTAAACCACGGATGCCGGTCGAGCGCGGCCAGCACCTGTTGCCCGGCGAGTCCGGTCGCGCCCAGCACGCCCGTCCGCAGGCGCTCGGTCATGCGACGACGGCCGGTACCTTCTCGACCTCGGCCAGCGCGCGCACGAAGTCGGACGCGCGGGCCCTGGCCAGCTGCAGCCGGTGGCCGTCGCGCACGCCGAAGAGCTCGGTGGTCTTGAGTCCATTGCCGGTGATGCAGATCACGACCGTCTGCTCGCGCCGGATTCGCCCCTGCGCGACCAGCTCCTGGAGTCCGGCCACCACCACGCCGCCAGCTGGCTCGCTCAGGATGCCTTCGGTTTCGGCGAGCAACGTCATGCCTTCCTGGATCGCCTGCTCGCGGCACGCGGTCGCCCACCCACCCGAGGCGCGCACGGCCCGGGCCGCGTACCGGCCGTCGGCGGGATTGCCGATCGCCAGCGACTTGGCAATGCTGTTCGGCCGGACCGGGGTGATGGTGTCGGCGCCCTGCTGGATGGCGGTGCTCACCGGGGCGCATCCCGCCGCCTGCGCCGCATGAATCCGCGTAGGGGCCTCCTTGAGGAGACCGGCGCCGACGAGCTCCTGGAATGCCTTCGCCGTCTTGGCCAGCAGCGACCCGGCGGCCACCGGCACGACGATATGGTCGGGCGCCCGCCACCCGAGCTGCTCCACCACCTCGAAGGCCAGCGTCTTGCTCCCCTCAGAGTAGAACGGTCGGAGGTTGACGTTGACGATTGCCCAGCGGTACAGGTCGGCGAGCTCGGCGCAGAGGCGGTTGACGTCGTCGTAGGTGCCGCCGACCTCCACGACGGTGGCGCCGTAGGCGCTCGCGGCGCCGACTTTACCGGGCTCGAGGCCGGCCGGGATGAAGACCATGGCCCGCATGCCGGCGCGCGCGGCGTAGGCGCCGACCGACCCGGCGAGGTTCCCGGTGGAGGAGCACGAGAGCGTGTCGAAGCCGTAGGAGAGGGCGAAATTGGTCGCGACCGCGACATTGCGGTCCTTGAACGACCCGGTCGGGTTCAGCGTGTCGTTCTTCAGGTACAGATGATCGAGGCCGAGCTGCTTCCCGAGGTTACGCGCCTTGACCAGCGAGGTGAAGCCTGTCCCCAGGTCGATGGGCTCGCCCTCCGGCGCGGGCAGGAGCTCGCGGTAGCGCCAGATCGTGTTCGGACCCCTGGCGATCGACTCGCGGCTGACCCGCTCCCGGACCTCCTCGAAGTCGTAGGCGACCTCGAGCGGCCCGAAACAATGCTCGCAGACATAGGCGGGCTCGAAGTCCCGCAACCGTCCGCACTCCCGGCATCGCAACCGCTTCACCGACTTCCTCCTCGACGCTTGATCGGAAATAAAAAAGCCCCTGCGAAGAGGGGCCGTCTTGTCCGTGACTGCATCATCTTTCAGACTTTCGTCTGACGGACTTTCCACCTTGCCGGGAACCCGGTAGGTTGGCAGGCTTCACAGGGCCGGCCCCTCAGCACACTCTTGATAACCGTCGCTATTCAGTTGTCGGAAAAGACTAGCAGTCCCTCACCGCCCTCGTCAATTCGATTACGTAATTCGGGGCATCCCGCCGTAGACCGGGGTACACCACTGGCGATAGCGGGGATCGTTCCCGCGCACGGCGCGGAAATAGGCCTCTTGCAGGCGCAGGGTGGTGGTCCCGGGCCGGCCGGACCCGACCGGGCGCCCGTCCACCTCGACGATCGGCGCCACCTGAACGCCGGTGCCGCAGAGGAAGGCTTCGTCGGCCTGGTAGACCTCGGTCCGGTCGATGCTCCGCTCGACGACGTCGAGCTCGACATCCGCCGCCAGTTGCATCACCGCGGCGCGCGTGATGCCGACCAGGATGTCATCGGTCACCGGCGGCGTGACGAGGGTCCGTCCCTGGATCATGAAAAAGTTGGCGGCGCTGCCCTCGGCGATGTGACCGTCCTCGGTCAGCATCAGGCAATCGTCGTAACCGGCTGCGTTCGCATCTTCGGTGGCGAGCGCGGTGTTGATGTAAGCGCCGGTGATCTTCGCCCGCGCCGGGATGCTGTTGTCGCTCACCCGCCGCCAGGATGAGATCGTGACCCGCAACCCGTCGATGCGCGCGTAGGCCCCCATCGGCATGGCGAAGATCGCGACCGCGTCCTCGGGGGAGTGCAGGTCGACCTTGATCATGGCCGAGGCTTTGTAGGCGAGCGGTCGGACGTAGACGTCGGTGTGATAGCCGTCACGGCGGACGACCTCGCGGGTCAGCTCGCAGAGCTGCTCGACCGACTCGTCGAGCTTGATCTTGAGCAGCGCCGTCGACTTGAGGAAGCGCTGATAATGCTCGGCCAGCTTGAGCAGGTAGATCTCGTTCTGCTCGGCATTCCAGTAGCCACGGATGCCCTCGAAGCAGGCCGTCCCGTAGTTCAGCGCATGTGTCCCGATGCTCACGTTCGCCTGCGCGAAGGGAATGATTTTCCCCTGGAAGTAGGCGAAGCCGTCGTAGACCGCCTTGGTCGGCGGCGGTGCATCTTCGGGCGGGCGCAGCGCTTCGATCGCCATCAGACGACCACCCCGACCGGGGGAGGGACCGCGGATTGCACGGCGTGCACGATATCCTCCAGGTCTCGATCGAGGATGTCTTTCTTGCGGTCGGCCAGCTGCAGGAACTGTTCCCAGGCGCGGCTGAAGGCGGCGTCCGGCAGGTGGTAGCCGAGCTCGGCCAGCCGGAACTGGAAGGCGTGCCGCCCCGACCGAGGCGAGAGCACGATCCGGCTCTCGCCCATCCCCACGTCTTCGGGCCGCATGATCTCGTAGGTGAGCTTGTCCTTGAGGACGCCGTCCTGGTGGATCCCGGAGGCGTGGGCGAAGGCGTTGGCGCCGACCACCGCCTTGTTGGGCTGCACCGGGACGCCGGTGTGCCTCGAGACCAGCGCGCTAACGTCGGCCAGTCGCGTGGTGTCGATGCCGGTACGCAGCCCGAGCGATCGCTCGCGCGTCCGCAGGATCATGACGACTTCTTCGAGCGACGCATTGCCGGCGCGCTCGCCGATGCCGTTGATGGTGCACTCCACCCGGCGCGCCCCGTTGAGGATGGCTGCGATGCTGTTCGCCGTCGACAGCCCCAGGTCGTTGTGGCAGTGCACGCTGATCAGCGCCTGCTCGATATTGCGGACGTTGGCACGGATGGCGGCGATCAGGGCACCGAACTCATTGGGCAGCGTGTAGCCGGTGGTATCGGGAATGTTGACCACGGTCGCCCCCGCGTCGATGACCGCCTCGAGGGTCTCGAAGAGGTACTCGGGATCCGCCCGGCCGGCGTCCTCGGGGGAGTACTCGACCTCGTCGCAGAGGCTGCGCGCGTAGGCGACGGCATCCGCGCCCCGGCGGAGCACGTCGCGGCGGTTGGAACGCAGCTTGCGTTCGATATGGATGTCGGATACGGAGAGCACCATGTGGATTTGCTTGCGCTCGGCCTCGTGGACGGCCTGCCACACCGCATCGATGTCCGGCCGGGCCGCCCGCGCCAGCGCCGTGATCATCGGCCCCTCCACCTGGCGCGCGATGCGCTGCACCGCCTCGAAGTCGCCCGGGGAGGAGAGGGGAAAGCCGGCCTCGATGACGTCGACACCGAGGAGGGCCAGCTGGCGCGCGATCGCGAGCTTCTGGTCCGGGTTGAGCGAGGCGCCCGGCGACTGCTCGCCGTCGCGCAGCGTGGTGTCGAAGATGAAGACCCGGTCGTCGACTCGCTCGGGCGTGGCGCCCATCAGTTGCGCGCCTTGCCGTCGGGTTTGAGCCAGGGCATCATGGCGCGCAGCTCGGCACCAACCTTCTCGATCATCGACGCTTGCTCCTGACGGCGGTAGGCGTTGAAGGCGGGCCGGCCGGCCTGGTTTTCGAGGATCCAGGTCCGGGCGAACGTCCCGTCCTGGATCTCGCGAAGGATCTGCCGCATCTCCTCGCGAACCGCCGGGCTGATCACGCGTGGCCCGCTGACGTAATCGCCAAACTCCGCCGTGTCGCTGATGCTGTAGCGCATGTAGCTCATGCCGCCCTGGTACATCAGGTCCACGATCAGCTTCATCTCGTGCAGGCACTCGAAGTAGGCCAGCTCCGGCTGGTAGCCCGCCTCGACCAGGGTCTCGAACCCGGTCTTCACCAGCGAGGTGAGCCCCCCGCACAGCACCGCCTGCTCGCCGAAGAGATCGGTCTCTGTCTCCTCTTTGAAGGTGGTCTCGAGCACGCCGGCCATGGTCGATCCGATGCCGCGCGCGTAGGCGAGGGTGCGGGCGCGCGCCTGTCCGGTCGTGTCCTGGTGCACCGCAAAGAGCGCCGGGACCCCCACCCGTTCCTTGAACAGTCGACGCACGATGTGGCCCGGCCCCTTGGGCGCGACCATCGCGACGTCGACTTCAGGGGGCGGGACGATCTGGCTGAAATGAATGTTGAACCCGTGGGCGAACATCAGGGCCGCCCCTGGCTTCAGGTTCGGCTTGACCGCCTCGTCGTAGAGCCGCTTCTGGGTCTGGTCCGGCACCAGCATCATCACCAGGTTGCCAGCTTCGACCGCCTTCTCGACCGTCTCCACGCGCAGGTCTTCCTGCTCGGCGGCCTCCCAGGACCGGCTGCCCTTGTAGAGGCCGACCACGACGTCGACGCCGCTGTCCTGCAAGTTGAGCGCGTGGGCGTGGCCCTGGCTGCCGTAGCCGATCACCGCGACCCGCTGTCCGGCGAGCGCCGACATGTCGGCATCGCCGTCGTAATAGACCTTCGCCATCAGCTCACCACCTCGAGCTCACGGTTGGCGCCGTTGGCGACGCGCAGCGTCTCGCTGCGCACCACCTCGGTGACCTCGAAGCCGCTAAGGCGCGTTAGACAGTCGTCCACCTCGTTGGGGCGAACCACCGCGGCCAGGATGACCACGCCGTTGTGCTCGCTGAGGATGCGGGCGTTCGGCCCAGCACGGTCCATCAGCACGCCGCGGCGGCGGCCGCCGTCTTCGACCCGCATCAGCACCAGGCAGCTTTCTTCCATCAGAGATAGGTCTGGGTGGTGAGGTTGTTCAGCCGTGGGTTGAGGCCGATGACCTGGTCGGCATCGACCGGGACATCGATCAGGATCGATTGGCCTTTCGTTTCGTAGCAGGCGTCCATGATCTCCTTGAGGTTGCTGAGATCGGCCTTCACTCGGAAGCCGTCCCAGCCATGCGCCCTGGCGGCGCCCACGAAGTCGATCGACGGCAGGGTCGAATGGTAGCGGCGCTTCTCGACATCGGGAATGACGACCTCGAGGCCCTTGTCGACGATGCCGTAGACGCCGTTGTTGATGATGAACACCCGCAGGTCGAGGTTGGCGGCATCGGCAAGCGTGCCGCCGAACAGTCGCCAGCAGCCGTCACCCGTGAAGACGAAGGTATGGAGGCTCGGGTCCGCCATCTTGGCACCGACCCCGAGCCCGAAGCCGCCACCCATCGCCGATCCGTCGTGAGTGGTATGGAAGGGAATGTAAGGATGCGGTCGCTGGGTCACGTACTGGCGGTCCTTGTAGGCGATGCACACATCGTCGAAGCCGATGCTGTTCGGACGCCAGGACTTGTGCAGCCGCTCGTAGAAGTCAATGAAATCCACCGATCCGTCGCGCACGTCGCGGGTGATGTGCCGGTTGTTGAGGCGCTCGGGGACGTCGACCTGCGGCCGGCGGCCCACGCCGCGCTGGGTCAGCCGCGGGATGATCTGCCCGAGGGTGAGGTCGAGGTCGCCACGAACCACCTTGTAGTTGCCGCGGACGCGATGCCGGAACTCGTCGGCGATGTGGCCGTAGGGCTCCGTCAATCCGGTGAAATGCCAGACGTCGCCGGCCGGGATGGCGCCCAGGTTCAGCGAGTACTCGCCTGAGTCGAACCCGAGGGTGATGACGCAGTCCTCGGGGCCGAGGCTCCGCCAGAGCTTCATGGCCTCGTCGTTGCCGCCGAAGGAGATGTACCCAAAGCCGAACTCATTCGCGGGAGACACGGCGTTGGCCCCGTTCACCGACCACACCGTCGGCGCCTGCAGCAGCTCCGAGAGCTGCGTGGTCATCGCCGGCATGCCGGGCCAGCGCGCGGCCTCGCTGCTGACGTAGATCACAACTCGGCGCCCGTCCGCCGTGCTGGGAAACTCCTCGACAAAGCGATCGACGTCCTGCTGGCGCACGCCGCGGGGTCGGCTGCGGGAGGGGACGTCGATCGTGGCGGACTTGGAAAGAATGTCCGGATAAAAGCAAATGGCAACCGGCTTGGACTCGAGCAGGACGGACTGTGCGCGCTCGAGCTGCTCCTCCATGGTGTCGATGTCGTCGATGACCACGCAGCCGTCGCCGAGTTCTGCCTGCAGCTGGGGCACGATGTTCATGCCATGGATCGACACGTCCTGCAGGGGACTCTGGCCGATCGACATCGTCGAGTTCAGCGCGACCAGGAAGACCGACGGAATGTTGTGCAGCTTGGCATCCGTCAATCCGCTACCGCCGAGCTTGGTGGCCGCGCCCGTGGTGGTGATGCAGCCACCGACCCGACCCGAGGCCATGTGGTAGCCCAGCGGGACGAAGCCGGCGACGTATTCGGCCATAGTCAGCATCCGCGGTACGCCATCGTGAGCCTCGGATGGGTCAGAGAACGGCTGGAGGTGCTTGGTGACGTGGATCAAGCCGCCACCGTTGACGCCGGCGTAGCCCGTAATGCCCCAGCGCCGTAAGGTTTCGATCAGCCAGTAGTTCCCGCTGGTGCGCTCCAGCGGGGCTGACGTAAGTGGGGTCAGCTCTTCCTCGACGCGGTCAATCATCGGTGTGCTCCTTGACGTCTCAAACGCTCGCATGGCACTTGGCGCCGCTCGCGTGGGGCGACGCCCCGCCCGGTCATCCGCTGAACATCCGGTTGATGTCATCGGTGACGTCATGCCCGAACGGTGTTGTCCCGGCGGCGCGCTTGGCGACCGCGGCGGTCAGCGCCTCCGTGCAGATCCCGGCGACGTCGATCTGGTATCGCCGCTCCTGGATCTCGTGGTGCAGCGGGTCGGGAATTTCGATTGTGTAACTGGCCATCGGTACCCTCCTTGCAGCTGGCTTGGTCGTACGACACGCTCTGCTGCAAGGACGAGAGGCCTGCCTCCCGCGGTACCACCCTGCTTGCGGCCCCCGGCCGCCGCTCTTGTCGAGCCAACCCACTCTGGGGGTGAGTAATCCCCATCAACGCCGGTTGACTCGACATGCAACGCTAGCAGCCCGAAGCAAACTCGTGCATTGTGCCAACCATCCAAAAGTTCTTGGTTCTTTTGGTCCTTCACGCCAGCCTCCAGTTGAGGCATACTAATGCCTCCCATGGCGCTGACAGTCCGGGAAGCAATGGCGCTGGGGGGTTTGAGGAGGGGCGAGGTGCTGGCCGGGGCCAACGGCCTCGACCGCACGATCACCTGGGTGAAGGTCCTCGAATCCCCGGAGACGATCAGCTGGCTGGCCGAAGGCGAGTTGCTGCTGACGGTCGCCTTCGCCATCAAAGACGACCGGGCGGCCCAGCGCGACCTGATGCGCAACCTGGCCCGAGTGGGCTCTGCGGGCCTGGTGATCAAGCCGGAGCGGTACCTGCCCCAGATCCCCGATGACATGCTCGGCCAGGCGGACGAGTTCAACATTCCCCTGATCCGGATTCCGCCCGACGTCTCTTACCTGGAGATCATGAACCCGATCCTGGAGCGAATCATCAACGCCCAGAACACCCAGCTCCGGCGCTCGATCGAGATTCACCGGCAGTTCACCGACCTGGCCCTCGACGGCCAGGGCCTGGAGGCGATCGTCAAGACGCTGGGCGAGCTGGTCGAGAGTTCGATCGCGCTCGAGGACGCGAGCTTCCACTTGCTGGCCAGCCACGTCGTGCCGGGCGTCACCGACAAGCACCGTCAGCAAACCCTGGCCCACCACGGCACCCCGGTCAAGGTTCGGCAGGCGGCCGCCATCAAAAATATGCTGCAGGACGTGGTCCGCGGCCGTGCGCCGCGCAAGGTCCCGCCCTTCCCCGAGCTGGGGTTGACGGCCCCCCGCATCATCACCCCGGTCCTGGCCGGTCGTGAGCATCTCGGCCTCCTTTCGATCATCGACCACCCGCAGCACCTCGAGGAGCTCGCCATGGTGGCGATCGAGCACGCGGCCACCGTGATCGCGCTGGAGATGATCAAACAGCGGGAGGTCGGCGAAGCCGAGGACCGGGTGCGCGGCGAGCTGGTCGACGATCTGCTCAACGGCACCTTCGGTGACCAGGCCAACGTGCAGCGTCGCGCCCGACACCTTCGCTACGACCTCTCGGTGCCGCACCGGCTGCTGGTGGTGGACGTCGATCACTTTCGACAGTTCATCAAGGAGCGGCGCTATGAGGAAGGTCGGGTCATCGCGGTCAAGCATCAACTCTTCCAGGTGGTGACCGGCGCCGTCCGGAGGCTGCATCCTCGCCACCTGGTCAGCGCGCACAGTGACAGCGTGATCGTGCTGGTGCCCCAACCAACTGACACCAGGGATCCCGATGGGGAGGGGCTCGCGGCGCGGATCCGGGAGGCGGTCGGCGAGTCGGAGCTCGGCATCACCGTGTCGGTTTCGATCGGCCGGCTGTGCACGAGGCCGGATGATTTCAAACCCGCCTTCGTCGAAGCGCAGCGCGCGCTCGACCTGATGGTGCGCTTTGGCAAGCGCGAGCAGATCATCAACTACGAACGGCTTGGCGTCTATCGCCTGCTGGCCCAGGTCGAAGATCGGGCCGGCCTCGACGCCTTCGCCGGCCGCATGCTGGCGCCGCTGATCGACTACGACCGGGCGCGCGGCACGCCGCTGCTGAAAACGCTCGAGGTCTACCTGCAGCGGCACGGTAACCTGCGGCAGTCGTCGCGTGACCTGCACATCCACCTCAACACGCTGCACTACCGCTTGCGGCGGATCGGCGAGGTGACCGGCCTCGACCTCAAGGACGCCGATGCCCGGCTCGACCTGCTGCTGGCGCTGCGGGTTCGCGCGCTGGCGGAGAGCAAGTAAGGGGGCACGAGATGGGGCGGACCATGGCGGCGAAGATCTGGGAAGACCACGTTGTCGCCGCCCGCGAGGGCGAACCTGATCTGCTCTACGTCGACCTGCACCTGGTCCACGAGGTGACCTCGCCGCAGGCCTTCGAGAGCCTGCGGCTCAACAAGCGGCGGGTCCGCCGGCCTGATCTGACGGTGGCCACCATGGACCACGACGTCCCCACGCGTGGCGGACGCGCCGCCGCCGACGAGATCGCCGAACGGCAGATGTCGGCGCTCGAGGAGAACTGCCGCCGGGAGGGCATCGCGCTCTTCGGCATGGGCAGCTCGCGCCAGGGCATCGTGCACGTCATCGGGCCCGAGCTCGGGCTTACCCAACCGGGGCTGCTGATCGTCTGCGGCGACTCGCATACGTCGACCCACGGCGCATTCGGCGCGCTCGCCGTCGGCATCGGGACCTCGGAGGTCGAGCACGTCCTCGCGACCCAGTGCTTGCGGCAGCGCCGGCCGAAGGTCATGGCCGTGACCGTCGACGGCGAAATGCCGCTGGGTGTGACCGCCAAGGATGTGGCGCTCGGCATCATCGGCCGGATCGGCATCGAGGGCGGGCGCGGACACCTCATCGAGTACCGTGGGTCGACCATTCGTGGGCTCTCGATGGAGGGACGGATGACGGTCTGCAACATGACGATCGAAGGCGGCGCCCGCGCCGGCATGATCGCGCCCGACGAGACGACCTTTACCTATCTGAAGGGCCGCGAGCACGCGCCCCGCGGGGTGCAGTGGGAGCAAGCCCTCTCACGCTGGAGCGCGCTACCGACGGATGCCGACGCGCAGTTCGATGCCGAGATCGTCATCGACGCGGCGCAGCTCGAACCGTATGTCACCTGGGGTACCAATCCGGGCCAGTCCGTGGCGGTGACCAGCTGGGTGCCGGCGCCTCGGACCCAGACCGACGAGCGCGCCTTGCGGTACATGGCGCTCGAGCCCGGCACCGCGATCGAGTCGATTCCCATCGACCGGGTGTTCATCGGCTCTTGCACCAATGCCCGGTTGGAAGATCTGCGCATCGCCGCGTCGGTCGTTCGTGGCCATACCGTGCACCCCAAGGTTCGGGCGATGGTGGTGCCGGGCTCCGCGAGCGTCAAGCGCCAGGCCGAGTCCGAAGGGCTGGACACGGTCTTCCGCGAAGCCGGCTTCGAGTGGCGCGACGCCGGCTGCTCGATGTGCCTGGGGATGAACCCTGACATCCTCGGTCCTGGCGAGCGCTGCGCCTCGACCAGCAACCGAAACTTCGAGGGACGGCAGGGGAGTGGAGGGCGGACCCATCTCGTCAGCCCGCCGATGGCCGCGGCTGCCGCCATCGCCGGGCACCTGGTCGATGTCAGGGAGTTCAACTGATGGACCCGTTCACCCGCGTCACCGGCATCCTGGCTCCGCTCGACCGCGCCGACGTCGACACCGACCAGATCATCCCCAAGCAATTCCTCAAACGTATTGAGCGCTCCGGCTACGGACCATTTCTCTTTTATGACTGGCGACGGCAGGGCGACTTCATCCTCGATCGCCCCGAGTATCGGGGCGCCCAGGTGCTCGTCACGGGTGCCAACTTTGGCTGCGGATCCTCGCGTGAGCACGCACCGTGGTCGTTGCTCGACGCCGGCTTCCGCGCGGTGATCGCGCCCTCCTTTGCCGACATCTTCAAGAGCAACAGCTTCCGCTGCGGTCTGCTGCCCGTCGAGCTCCCCGAGTCGGCGGTGCGTCAGCTGATCGCGCTGGCCTTACAAGAGCCCGGTATGGAGATCACCGTCGACCTGGAGCGGCAACGGGTCGCCGCCGGTGGTTTAGAAGCCGGCTTCACCCTCGACCCGTTCTACCGAGAGTGCCTGCTCAACGGCTGGGACGAAGTGGCGCTCACGCTCCGCCAGGCCGCAGCCATCGCTCGCTATGAAGCGACGAGGCCTGGTTGGTTACCAATAAGCCGCTGAACGAGCTCGTCGCTTACTCGACGAGCGACTCGATCAGTGCCGCAGCATTTGCCGGGGGGTTTGTCGCCTGCAGTCGGGCAGAATGCCTGGCGGCGTTCCGACCCAGCTCTCGGTTGGCCATGGCCCGCTTGACGCCGGCGGCGATGGTTTTAGCGGTCGCGTCGTTGCGGGAAATGACCTCGGCGACGCCGAGGGCGTGGGCTCGGGCGGCGACACCCGGCTGATCGCGACCCCAGGGGATGAGCACCATCGGCTTTCCGTGCCACAGGGCCTTCATCACCGTTCCATGGCCCGCGTGGCCAACGAGAAGAGCGGCTCGTTCCAGGACAGCCGAATGAGAAACGGTCTTCTCGATCCGCGCGTTGGGCGGATGACCGGCGAGCTCCGATGGGTCGTGTTCCGGTCCGAGCGTGACCAGGACGCGGACCGGCTGATCCCCGAGCGCGCGAACCGCAGCGTCGGCGAGCTGGACGTCGTCCTGCCGTTGTGAGCTGATCGACACAAGGATCCAGGGACCGCCTGGTTCATCTAGAAAAGGCGGGCGTTTCTGCGGTGGCTCCCAGATGCCAAGTGGTCCGACATAGTGATGACGAGACGGCAGAGCAGTAAACCCATAGTCGAAGACCTGGTCGGTGGCGTGCAGCACGAGGTCGGCCGCCTCGAGCAGCTCGGCGTATCGCTTGATAAGGGGCAGCGCCCGGGGACCAATGTCTTCCTCAACTGGGCGCGGCGGGTTAGGGCCGACGTAGAACGTGCTGTTGATCACGGTCCAGGGAACGGATGGGCACGTGGCGTCGACCGCCTCGACGCCAAAGAGCGAGGTAACGATGGAGGAGGGTCGCTGACGATCGATCACGGCGGAGATGGGCTCGGCTACGTCATGGGCCCAGACGGTCATTCCGCGCTGCAGCAGTGGACCGGCTTTTCCCAGATCGCCCCCAGTCGCCTGCATCGCATCCACGACAAGGCCTGCGAGGCGGGGCCCGAGATCGAGCTCGCTCGGAAGGATATCGACATCAACGTGGAGCGGGCGGAGGACGCGTTGCACCGCGGCATCACCGATAAAGATGGTCTCGTGTCCTCGGTCGCGCAGCGCCAAGCCCGCCGCCACTAGAGGGGGCAGGTCGCCGCCGGCGCCAGCGGTCGCGACGATCAGGATTCGCGCCACGCTCCAATGATGCGCCGACCGGGAACGCTGGGCGAGAAAAAGGGGGGCGGCCGGGCCGCCCTCCTTGTCGTCGAGCGAGCTACTGGTGGGCGAAGAACACGTCCGGGTCGGCCAGCCTTGCGGCCATAGGAGGGACGCCTCTTACGGTCAAGCCGTGCGGCGGTGGGTGAACGAGACGGCCTACCGCTACCAGTTGGTGGCGATGTACTTGGTTTCGAGGAACTCCATGAGCCCCTCGTGTGAGCCCTCGCGACCGACGCCGCTCTGTTTGACACCGCCGAACGGCGCCGCCGGATCGGAGATGAAGCCGCGGTTCAAGCCGACCATGCCGGACTCGATCGCCTCGGCGATCGCCAGCCCTTCCGCCAGGTCACGGCTATAGACATAGGAGGCGAGGCCGCGGTCGGTCTTGTTCGCGAACTCGATCGCTTCGTTGACCTCGCGGAAGGTGACGACCGGCGCGATCGGACCGAAGATCTCCTCTTTCAGGATGTGCTCATCGGGCGGCACCTCGCTCAAGACGGTCGGCGGGACGAAGTAGCCCGGCCGGTTCGGCGCCTTGCCGCCGGTCAGCACCCGAGCCCCGTGACCCGCCGCCTCGTCAACCAGCGCGAGCATCTTCTCGCGCGCCGGTTGATTGATGACCGGGCCAACCTTGACGTTCGGGTCCATCCCCGACCCAACCGGCAGCGCGCCCATGGCGCCCGCCAGCATGGTCGAAAATTTCTCCGCGATCGGCGCCTCGACGTAGAAGCGGTTGGCGGCGATGCAGGACTGGCCGGTGTTGCGCATCTTCGCGACCATCGCGCCTTCCAGTGCCGCGCTGAGATCGGCGTCGGCCAGCACGATGAACGGCGCGTTGCCGCCGAGCTCCATGGAGCAGCTGATCACGTTCTCCGCCGCCTGCGCCAGCAGGATGCGGCCGACCTCGGTCGAGCCGGTAAAGGAGAGCTTGCGCACGCGCGGGTCCTTGAGCATCGCCTTGACGACTTCCGACGAGCGCTTCGAGGGAATCACATTGACGACGCCCTTGGGCACGCCCGCCTGCTCGAGGAGGTCGGCGATGGCCAGCGCCGTCAGCGGCGTTTCGGATGCCGGCTTCAGGATGACGGTGCAACCGGCGGCCAGGGCCGGCCCGATCTTGCGGGTGGCCATCGCCGCCGGGAAGTTCCAGGGCGTGACCAGCACCGAAACGCCGATCGGCTGGTGCTCGACCAGGATCCGATTGGCGCCACTCGGTGAGATCGAGACCGAGCCGATGTTGCGGACCGCTTCTTCAGAAAACCAGCGGAAGAACTCGGCAGCATAGGCCACCTCGCCCCGCGCCTCGACCATCGGCTTGCCGTTCTCGCGCACCATCAGCTCGGCCAGCTTTTCCTGGTCGCGCATCATCAACTCGAAGGCCTTCCGGAGGATCTCGGCGCGCTGCCGCGGCGGCTTCGCCGCCCAGGGGCGGAAGGCCTCGGAGGCGGCATCGACGGCGGCCAGCGCATCCTGGACCGAGGCGCTCGCCACGGTGGCGATCACCTCCGCGGTTGCGGGGTCGGTGACCTCGATGCGCTGCTGATCGGACGCCGGACGCCAGGCTCCGCCGATGTACAGGTCGGTGTGGCGAACCGAGATCAGCTCACTGACTGGAGTCATCGCATTGATTTTCGCACGGTCTGGACGATCCGGTCGACGGAGGGCATGGCCGCGTCTTCGAGCACGTCGGCGGCGGGGAGGGGCACGTGCGGGGTCGTGATCCGGACAATCGGCCCGTCCAGATCGTCGAAGCATTCGTCGGCCGCGAGCGACGCGATCTCGGCGCCCCAGCCGCAAAGCCGCGGATTCTCCTCCACGGTGAAAAGGCGGCCGGTTTTGACGACTTCGCCCAGGATCGTCCGGGTATCGAGCGGCACCAGGCTGCGGATGTCGACGACCGTCGCCTCGATGCTGTCGGCCGCCAGCTGCTCCGCCGCCGACATCGCCTTCGGCACCATCGCGGCCAGGGCGACGATGGTGCAGTCTTTGCCTTCGCGCAGCACCTTCGCGCGGCCCAGCGGCTCGACGTGCTCGCCGTCGGGGATCTGACCCTTGACGCCGTAGAGCGACTTCTGTTCGAAAAAGAGCACCGGATCGTTGTCGCGGATCGCCGCGGCGAGCAGGCCTTTGGCATCGGCAGGGTTCGACGGCGCGACCACCTTCAAACCCGGCACGGCCATGGCCCAGTTCTCGAGGCTCTGCGAGTGCTGGGCGCCGAAGCGCGTGCCACCGCCGTTGGCGGTGCGGATCACGAGCGGCAGCGAGACCTGGCCATCGGTCATGTAGCGCGTCTTCGCGATCTGGTTGGCGATCATGTCCCAGCAGGTGGCGAGAAAGTCGGAGAACATGATCTCCGCAATCGGCCGCAACCCCGTCATCGCGGCGCCCATGGCGGCGCCAATGATCGCCTGCTCGGAGATCGGCGTGTCCCGCACGCGGTCCGGGCCGAAACGGTCGAAGAGCCCAACGGTGGCTTTGAAGACGCCGCCCGCTGCACCGATGTCCTCGCCGATGAAATAGACCATGGGGTCACGCGCCATCTCCTGGGCGATGCCGGCCGCGATGGCTTCGCGATAGCTCAGTTCCGCCATCGCGCGCTCCCATCGCTCCACACCTGGCGCTCGATCTCGTCGACCGTCGCCGCTGCGCCCTTGCGCGCCTCCTCGGTCGCGGCATCCACCTTCTGCTGCGCCCGGGTCTCGATGTCCCGGATCTCCGTCTCGTCGACGCCGGCCTCGAGCAACCGCGGACGGTAACGCTTGATCGGGTCGCGCGCCATCCACTCGCGCACCTCCGCCTCCGGCCGGTACTTCGCCGGGTCAGCGCGCGAGTGCCCACCGTGGCGATAGGTCAACGCCTCGACCAGCGAGGGTCCGCCGCCGGCACGGGCTTTGCCGATCGTCTGGCCTGCGATGTCGTACATGACATCGGCATCGTTGCCGTCGACGAGGATGGATTCGAGCCCGTAGGCGGAGGCGCGATCCGCCGCCGGATGCTTGACCGCCGTCACGGAATCGATCGGGGTGTATTCCATGTAGAGGTTGTTCTCGCAGACGAATACCACCGGCAGCTTCCACACCACGGCGAGATTCAAGGCCTCGTGGAAGGCGCCGATGTTGGTGGTGCCGTCGCCGAAAAAGCAGACGGCAACCTGACCCGACGCCCGCACCTGCGCCGACCACGCCGCCCCGGCCGCGATCGGGAGATGCGCGCCGACGATGGCATAGGAGCCCATGGCTCCGTGTGTGACGTCGGTCAGGTGCATCGAGCCGCCCTTGCCGTGCAGCATGCCGTTGCCCCGCCCCAGTAACTCCGCCATGGCGGCGGCCATCGAGGCGCCGCGGGCGAGCGTGTGGTTGTGGCCGCGGTAGGTGCAGAAGGTGTAGTCGTCGAGCCGCATCGCCACCGCATAGCCGGCGGCGATCGCTTCCTGGCCGAGCCCGAGATGGCTCGTGCCGCGCACCAGGTTCTCGAGGAAGAGCTCGTAGGCGCGCTGCTCGAAATCGCGCAGCTCGACCATCGACTGGTAGAGCCGAAGCCGCGTCGCGCGGTCGACGTCAGCCGCCGCCGGCTTTTCGACCCGGGTGCTCAATAGGCATTCGCGATGACGAGCTCTTCGGCCGGGAAGAGGGTGATCACCTCGTGCCCCGTCGCCGTCACCACGATTTCCTCCTCGATGCGGGCCGCCGAATGGCCATCTGACGCCGGGCAGTAGGTTTCGAGGGCGAACACCATGCCTTGCTTCAGCTCGACCGGGTGGTCCAGCGAGTTGAGCCGGCTGATGATCGGCCGCTCGTGCAACGCGAGGCCAAGGCCGTGCCCAAACTGCAGGCCGAAGGCCTCCATCTCGCTGTCGAAGCCAAAATCCTGCGCCTTCGGCCAGGCCTTCGCGATCATGTCGGTCGTGACGCCTGGCTTGACCATGTCGATCCCGGCGTCGATCCACTCGCGCGCCTTCTTGTAGGCGTCGCGCTGACTTTGGGTGGCGCGGCCGACGTTGAAGGTCCGGTAGTAACAGGTGCGGTAGCCGTTGTAGGCCTGGATGATGTCGAAGAAGGCCTGGTCGCCCGGGCGGATCAGGCGATCGGAGAAGACATGCGGGTGCGGGCTGCAGCGCTCGCCGGAAACGGCGTTGATCGCCTCGACATCGTCCGAGCCCATGTCGTAGAGCTGCTTGTTGGCGATGGCGACGATCTCGTTCTCACGGATGCCGGGCTTGAGGACTTCGTAGATAGTCTGGTAGACACCGTCCACCAGGGCCGCCGACATGCTGAGCAGTGTGATCTCGTCTTGCGACTTGATCTGGCGCGCGTCGAGCATCGCCTGCTGCGCATCGACGACCTTGATGCCACAGTTCTGCAGGGCGAAGACCATCGGCAGCTCGGCGATGTCGACGCCGAGCGGCTCGCCGGCGACGCCCTGCTCGCGCATCAGCTGCTTCACCGTTTTGGCGACGTCATCCGAGAGTCCCGCCTCGGGCGCGACCGAGCCACGCAAGCCGGTCATCCCGGCGCGCGAGTTCGCCGGTTTGAGCCAGGGCGCGTGCAATCGATGCGCCTTCGCCGCCGAACCGAAATCCCAGAGGATGGGATCGCCGGTCCGCGTCAGTAGCGCAAAGCGCGCCACCTTGTCGCGCGCCCACTCGCCGATGGTGGTGCTGGTGATGTAGCGGATGTTGTTCATGTCGAACACCAGCACGCCACCCAGGCCGGCATCCGCGATCGCCTGGCGAGCCCTCCCCAACCGGTACTCGTGGAGGCGGCGGAAGTCGACGCGCTCCTCCCAATCGACGTGCATCCGCCCGGGTGCGGGCACGGACGTCACGGTGAATTCGGATTTCGTTCGTGGCACCGGGCACAAGGTTAACGAAAATCCCGAGGCGGCCCGGTCGACTGGCGGACCATCAAGGTGGGGGCGAATTTGCGTGATGCAGGTGGCCGGTCCGCCGAGGAGAGCATCTTGACCATGACCTCGGCGGCCAGACCGCCAAGCTCCTCCCGTGGGAGACGGATCGACGTGAGTG
>WNEY01003781.1_pt1 | contig 21161 bp, 22 predicted proteins | sample 5400531 | NCBI WGS metagenome assembly WNEY01 (sample SAMN13153338, study PRJNA577476) | soil metagenome | isolation source: 200 cm saprolite under Douglas fir tree site 1 | place: USA:California | collected 2015-04-18
GCCGGGCGGAGCTGGTCGTACGACGAGGCTAGGCGGCCGAAATCGGGCTTACGCTTCGCCGAGGACGTCATCGGGCTCGGTCATGGCCTCGATCGCGTCCTGAGCCGCTTCGAGCGACGCCTCCGGGACGAGCACGGTCAGCGGGTCGTCCTGCGCCGCCGCGAGCTCGGAAGGGATCCCGGCGTCCCGCAGGATCGTCTGGATCTCCTCCGCCTCGGTGATGTCGCCGGCGACGGCGACCTGAACCATGGGCGTCATTGCGGCAGCGATGATACGGGCTCAGGAGGCCGGTCGGCGGCGCCGCCCTTGACGAGCTGCGGCGCGCCGCGCTCGCGGAACGGCACTTCGATCACGTCGAAGTCCCGCGGGACGACCGTCTCCGGGAAGACCGTGCGCGCCTCGCGGGCGACGTCGCCGCCGGAATAGCGCGTGGACAGGTGCACGAGCGCGAGCAGCTGGACGTCGGCAAGACGCGCCACGTCCGCCGCCTCGGTCGCGGTCGAGTGGAGGGTCTCGCGCGCCCGCTCGCGCTCGTCCTCGCAGAAGGTTGCCTCATGGACGAGCACGTCCGCGCCGTGTGCGACCTCGACGACGCGCGGCGAGGGCGCCGTGTCGCCGGTGATCACGACCGTCCGGCCCGGCCGCGGCGGGCCGAGCACCTCGTCGGGGCTCACCGTCCGCCCCTCGAGCGCGACCGGCTCCCCGCGCTGCAGGGTGCCGCGCAGCGGCGGCGGCACGCCGAGGCGGTCGGCGGCCTCCACGTTGAAACGGCCCGGCCGCTCGTGCTCGACGAGCGCCCAGCCGAGCGACGAGACGCCGTGGTCGACGTCGAACGTCTCCAGGCGGTAGCCGTCGCGGTCCAGCCCCTCGCCGGCACGCAGCTCGACAAGGTCGAGCCGGTAGGGCAGCTTCCCGAAGATCCGCCGGAGCGCGGAGAAGAGCTCGCGGAGGCCGGGCGGACCGTAGACCGTCAGCGGCAGCTCGCGGCCGCGGAGCGCGAACGTCTTCAGCAGCCCAGGCAGGCCGAGGTAGTGGTCGGCGTGGTAGTGCGTGAGGAAGACCTCGCGCAGCTCGACGAGCCCAACACTCGAGCGCAGGAACTGCCGCTGCGTCCCCTCGGCGCAGTCGAAGAGCAGCCGCTCGCCGCCGCGGCGTACGAGCAGCGCCGCCGGCGCCCGCTGCGCGGTCGGCACCGAGCCGGAGGTGCCGAGGAAGACGAGGTCGAGATCCACGGCCGGATTCTACGAGCGGTGCTCAAGCAGCCAGCTTTCGCAGCCGATAACGCCCACGGGTCGTGCGGCGAATCACGAGGAAACTCACCAGCTCTGGACGGGCCGAGCGTTCGGTTCGGCTGCTCCACGTCTTCCTGCTCGCAAGCGCGCTGATTCTCGCCGCCGGGGCCGTCGTGCTCGGCACCGTACTGGCCGACACTGTCCGCGGCCAGGCGATTCGGAATGCGCAGGAGAGCCTCACCCAGTACGTCGACGGCGTTCTGCGGCCCGATCTCGTCAGCGGCAACGCGATCGTCGTCGGCCCCGCCGTCACCGCTCGGATCCGCAGGCAGCTCGCCGGCGAGCCCGAGCTCGTGACGGTGAAGGTCTGGCGCGCCGACGGCGTCCTCGCCTGGACGAACCGCGACCGCAGCCGCATCGGGCGCCGTTTCGAGGTCGAGGACCGCCTCGACGACGCCCTCCGTTCCGACCGCACCGTCGGCGGCCTCGACGCCCTCAGCGCGAACGGCGAGAACGCGTCCGAGAAGCAGCTCGGCTTCAAGCGCCTGATCGAGGTCTACACCCCGATCGACGGCCCCTCGGGCCGCGCGATCGGCGCCTATGAGATCTACGGCGACCCGGCCCGGCTCGACCGCTTCATCGCCTCGCGCAAGCGTGTGATCTGGCTTTCCGTCGCCGCCGTCTTCGCCACGCTCTACGTCACGCTCGCCCTGCTCGTGCGCGGCGCGTCGAGCACCCTGCACCGGCGCACGGTGGCGCTGCGGCGCCGCTCGCGCGAGCTGATGGATTCGTACCGCCTGCTCGAGGAGAGCTCGCTCGAGGCGATCGAGACCCTGAACGCGACCGTGGACGCAAAGGACCCGTACACGGCGGGCCACTCGCAGCGGGTGCAGCGGATCGCGCTCGCGATCGGCGGCGAGCTCGGACTCGCACGCGACCGCATGAAGGCGCTGCGCCACGGCGCCCTGCTCCACGACATCGGCAAGATCGGCGTTCCCGACGTGATCCTGACCAAGCCCGCGACGCTGACGCCGGCCGAGTACGACGTGATCAAGCGGCACCCCGGGGACGGCGCGCGCATCGTCGAGAAGCTGGGCCGCCTGCGCGCCGCGGTGCCGCTCATCCGCCACCACCACGAGCGCTGGGACGGCCGCGGCTACCCCGACGGCCTCGCCGGCGGTGCGATCCCGCTCGAGGCGGCGATCGTCGGCCTCTCCGATGCGTGGGACGCGATGACGACCGACCGCCCCTATCACCGGGCGCTCACGCTCGAGGAGGCGGTCGAGGAGATCCGCGCCGGCCGCGGTACGCAGTTCGCGCCGGCGGTCGTGGACGCCTTCTTCGCGGCGCTGGGGCGCTCCCCGGCGGAGTTCGGCGAGCCCGAGACGCAGGCGCTCGCCGGGTAGTACGCTCGCCCGCGATGGGCGAGCAGGCCGGAAGACTCGTCGCGAAGGCCGTCGCGGCCGAGGGCGTCGACACGATCTTCACGCTCAGCGGCGGCCACGTGATGCCCGTCTACGAGGGCTGCCGACGGGAGGGCCTCCGCGTCCTCGACGTCCGGCACGAGCAGGCGGCCGCGCACGCGGCGGAGGCCTGGGGCCGGATCAATCGCGCCTGTGGCGTCGCGCTCGTCACCGCCGGGCCGGGCGTCACCGGGACGCTGACGGCGGTCGCCAACTGCCACGCCGCCCGGACACCGCTCGTCGTGCTCGGCGGCGCGCGGCCGCTCGTCCAGGCCGAGCAGGGCGCCCTGCAGGAGCTCGACCAGCTCGCGCTGTTCAAGCCGATCACGAAGTGGGCCGCAGTCTGCACGCAGCCCGACCGGGTTCCCGACTTCGTCGCCACGGCGTTCCGCCACGCGACTTCGCAGCCGCGCGGGCCGGTGTACCTCGAGCTGCCGATGGACGTGCTGTTCGCGGACGGCGAGGCGGAGGTCGCGAGCTCGCGCTCGGGCGCACGGCCGTTCGGCGACCCGCGCGAGGTCATGAAGGCGGCTGCGCTCCTGAACGAGGCGGAGCGGCCGGCGGTGATCGCCGGCAGCGGCATCTGGTGGGACGGCGCCTGGAGGCAGCTTGCCTCCTTCGCCGAGAACGGACGCCTGCCCGTCTACCTGAACGGCTCCGGCCGCGGCGCGCTGCCGCCCGACCACGAGCTCTTCTTCCAGCATTCCCGCTCGGCCGCGCTCGAGGCGGCCGACGTCGTCTGCGTGATCGGCACCCCACTCGACTTCCGGCTCAAGTTCGGCCGGCTGCCGCGCGAGACGAAGCTCGTGCACATCCACGCCGACGCGACGGAGCTCGGCCGGAACCGCGCCCCGGACGCCGGGATCGTCGGCGACTGCGCCGCCGTGCTCGGCATCCTCGCCGACGGCGTCAAGAACCGGCGGCCGAGCGACGAGTGGCCCGCGCGGCTGCGCGAAGGCGAGCGCGCCTGGTGGGACGAGCACAAGGCCGAGCTCGAGTCGGACGCGGCGCCGATCAACCACTACAGGCTCGGGAAGACGCTCGACGAGGTGCTCGACCCGGGCACGATCGTGATCGGCGACGGCGGCGACGTGGTCGCGGCGGTCTCGCGCGTCCTGCGCGTCCACCGGCCGGGCCATTGGCTCGATCCGGGTCCCTTCGGCTGCCTCGGCGTCGGCCCGCCCTACGCGCTCGGCGTCCGGGCTGCGAAGCCGGACAAGCAGGTCGTGGTGGTCGCCGGCGACGGGGCCTTCGGCCTGAACGGCTTCGAGTTCGACACGCTCGTCCGCTTCGGGCTGCCGGCGGTGTTCGTGATCGGCAACGACGCCGGCTGGGGCGAGATTCGGATCCCGCAGCGGGGCATCTACGGCGACGACGCAGGCGTCGCGGTCGACCTCGCCCCCACGCGCTACGACCGCCTCACCGAGGCGTTCGGCGGCCACGGCGAGCACGTCGAGCGGCCCGAGGAGCTGGCACCGGCGCTGGAGCGTGCGCTCGGCTCCGGCGAGCCGGCGATCGTGAACGTGATGCTCGACCCGGACGCGATGGCCGGGCACGCCTACCGCGGCATGTAGCGGGCTACGGCACGAGCAGGCTCTCACCCGGCGAGATCTGCGTGCCCTGCAGGTGGTTGGCCTGCTGGAGCTTCCAGATCCCCTCGCGCGGATCGCCGGCGTAGTGGTGCTGGGCGATCGACCAGAGGGTGTCCGTCGGCTTGACGACGTACCGCAGCGGGTGGCCGGCACCGCTGGAGCCGTGCGCGAAGACCGCCCACGCCATCACGGCGATCACGGCGATGATGAGGATGCGCCCGAACATGTGTTCGCCAGTGTAGAGCGAACACCTGTTCGTGTCAAGTCAAGCGAGCTCGACGAGCTTGGGCCTGATCTTCCCCGCTTGGATCTCGAGCACGAGCATCGTGTGTCCGGGCGCGGAGCGGCGCTCCGTCGGGCTGCCGGGGTTGAGGATCCACATGGCCTGGTACAGCTCCACCTGCGGCACGTGGGTGTGGCCGTAGACGACGGCGTCGCAGCCGTCGAAGCGGCGCCGGAGCCGCGCCTCGCGCCCCGCGCGCGGGCCGGGGACATGCACCATCCCGATCCGCGCCCCGCCGGCCTCGACGACGCGTTCCCCCGGCAGCCGCTCCTTCAGCGCCGACTCGTCCGCGTTCCCGCACACGGCCGCGACGGGCGGGCCGAGCGCCTCGAGATCCTCGAGGAAGGCCACGGAGACCAGATCGCCACCGTGCAGGATCAGATCCGCCGCGCGCAACCTCGCCACGCATGCCTCGGGGAGCTGCCGTGCTCCCCGAGGCAGGTGCGTATCCGAGATGACTGCTAGCCGAGCGACAGCTTGACCGTGGACGTGCGGCCGGGGTTCGTCTCGGCGACGAGCTTGACCGCGACGGTCCCGCCCTTGCCGCCGAAACCGGCCGGCACCTTGGCAGTTGCGACCGTCCTCCGCGCGACGCCGTTCAGGGTGGCGGTCCTGCCGCCCTTCTTGAAGGTCAGCGTGTAGCTGAAGCCCTCGCCGGCCTGCATTGCGATGTAGCGGCCGCCGCCGCTCGTCGTCAGCGACGCGTAGGGCTGCTTCGACGCATACGGAAACTTCGCATAGACGGGTACAACCGCCGAGGTCGAGTAGAGGAACGTGCCGAGCGCGCCCCAGACGCCGCCTGCCGCGCAGACACCCTTGTCTGCAGCGATCGCGTGCTGCACGGACGTGTTCGGGTCGGCCGCGGACGCCCGTTCGTCCCCGGTCACGCGGAGCACGCCGCTCTGGAAGGTCGTGCGGTCGGCCTCGTCGATCTCGTGGAAGATGTGGAAGGCCGAGAGCGTCGGCTCGCAGTTCGAGAGGTGGACGAGCTTCTCGTAGACCTCGGCCTGCTTGGCCTCGTCGATCGGCGGCACGTTCTCCGCGTTCACGTAGCCGGGCCGGTTCGTCGTGTCCACCTGCCAGCCGGTCTCGTCGATGAACAACCGGATCGTGTCGCCGTAGAGCGTGGCGCCCGTGGTCGACGGCGGGTAGCCGGGCGGCACCGGCTGGGCGGTGCCGTGGAAGGCGTCCCAAAGTGCGAGCTTGACCCGGGCCGCGTTGACGCAGCCGGTGTTCGGCCACGGGTAGCCGACCTCTAGGCCGTCGGTGTTGACGTTCGGGTAGCAGTGCCAAGCCCACTCGTCGAAGAGCGGCTTCGTGCGCCCGCTCGCCCGGTACGCGTCGCCGAGCGCCTTCATCCAGCGGATCGGCGAGATCGAGGCGTTGTTCGTGGGCGGCGGCTGATCGTTCCCCCGCGGGGAGAGTCCGACGCCAATCACGTCCAGCGACGAGTCGAACGCCTTGATCTTGTCGTAGCAGCTCGCGAGCACGGCCTCCATCGCGGCGGGCGAGGCGGGCTGGCTGCCGTTCCACACCGGCTGCCAGAAGCGCGGCTGGTTCGCCTCGTTGCCGATGATCGCTTTGCGCACGTACGGGTAGCGCCCCATCACTTCGACCGCGTAGTCGCAGAAGGCGTTGACGGCGTCAGGGGTCGTCGGCGCCATCGTCGCCCTGAGCGGGTAGATCGCGAAGACGACCTGGATGTTGTGCAGCTTCGCGATCGGGATCATCCGGTCGAGAAACGCCTGGTCGTAGATCGAGGCCGGGTTCGCCGCGTCCCAGAACACCGCGACACGGTTCGTGTTCGTGCCCAGCTTGTTCATCTCGGTGAACAACGAGGCGCCGCCGTCGGACGCGTACTTCGTCGCGTCCTCGGCGAAGCCGATCGAAGGGTTGGAGGCCGTCGCCGCGGCGACGCCGAGTCCCGCGCACGCGAGCGCGCAGGCGAGGACCGCAGCAAGCCTTTTCATCAGATTCGTGCCCCTCCTCGAGTCCGGTTTGTCAACCACAATCTAGCCAGGTGATCGGCTGGGCCCATCCCCCAATCGAGCGATGACCGCATCGACGAGCTTTGCGGCGCCGAACCGCACCGGATCGTCCGCCGGCAGCCCGGTCTCTTCCTCCGCCGCGGCGATCGCGGCGCGCGCCTCGTCCTCGGAGACGAACCGCGTGTTCAGCGCGACGCACGCGACCTTGGCCGGGCGGGCCGTCAACGACAGCCGCTCGTGCAGGTCGACGAGCTCGGCGAGGCTCGGCAGCGGGTGCGGGCCGCCGCCCGCGCCCTCGACCTCCGTCCGGCCGACCTCGTGGCACAGGACGTAGAGGTGCGGCGCCGAGCCGTGGATCAGGCCGAGCGTGACACCCGAGTAGACCGGGTGCAGGATCGCGCCCTGCCCCTCCACCCAGAGCAGGTCGCCGCCCCGCTCGTACCCCTCGAGGACCAGTCGCTCGGCGGCACCGGCGAGGAAGTCCGAGACGACGGCGTCCACGGCGATGCCCCAGCCGGCGATCGCGATCCCGGTCTGGCCGGTCGGGACGAAGACGGACTCGAGGCCCCGCCGGCGCGCCTCGAGGTCGAGCTCCAGCACCATCGTCATCTTCCCGATCGCGCAGTCGGACCCAACGCTGAGCACGATCTTCGCGGGCACGGACAGGTTCGCGCCGGTCGCGGTCGCGATGTCGTCCGGCGGCTTGCGCAGGTCGCGCAGCTCGACGCCGTGCCGCTGTGCCGCCTCGACCACCTCCGGGTAGTCGGTCAGCCGGACGTGCAGGCCGTTCTCGAGGTCGAGCCCCTTCTGCGCGCAGGCGACGAGCAGCGCGCGCCAGTCGGCCGGGAAGCGGCCGCCCTGCGTGACGACGCCGACGAGCGCCGTGTTCGGGTTGAAGCAGAGCGCGTCGTTGACGGTGCCGACGATCGGGACGCCGTCCTCGGTCTCCCCCGCCCGCTGCGTGTCGAGGATCGCGACGACGGACTCGCGCCGGTAGCGCAGGACGCCGTACATCGTCTTCCCGTAGTGCGGGTCGTGCGAGAAGCCCTCAGCGAGTATGAGATAGCGCTTCTGTGACACCGAGGCCGGGCGCGTCGGCGGGGACCTGGACGCCGTCGGCGAAGTCGACGCCGGGCCAGGGGTCCTCGCGCAGGAGCAGGTTGCCGTCGAGGTCGACGTGGTCGCAGAGCGGCGCGACGCAGCAGCCGGCGGCGATGCCGAGACCGGACTCGATCATGCAGCCGAGCATCACGCCGAGCCCGAGCGCGCGGGCCGCGTGAGCCATGCGGATCGCCTCGCGGATGCCGCCGGACTTGGCGAGCTTGATGTTGATGCCGTGCGCGCGCTCGGCGCAGGCGGCGACGTCGGCGAGCGTGTGGCAGTCCTCGTCGACGTAGATCGGGACCGGCGAGCGCCGCTTCAGCTCGGCGCCGCCGGGGTCGCCGGCCGTGAGCGGCTGCTCGCAGTATTCGATCTCGAGCTGCGGCAGGTACTCGAGCGCCTCGTCGAGCGACCACGCCTCGTTGACGTCGACCTGGAGCGGCACGGCCGTCACCCCGCGCACGGCGCGGACGCGGTCGACGTCGTGCCCGTCGCGGGCGCCGAGCTTGAGCTTCAGGCGCTTGAAGTGCGGCGCCGCCCTCTCGGCGCGGCGGGCCATGTCGTCCGGGTCTCCGAGCCAGATCGTCCACGACGTCGGCGGCCCGGTCCGCGGCAGGCCGAGCAGGCGCCAGATCGGCTGACCGGTCAGCTTGCCGCAGAGGTCGTGCAGCGCGCCGTCGAGCGCGGCCCTGGCGGCGAACTCGTGCCCCGGCAGCCGCGCCATGATCTCCTCGAGCGCGAACGGGTCGTCCCCGAGCAGATCCGCGTGCTCGTCGACGTAGGCGAGCGCACTCTCCGCCGACTCCGAGTAACGCTCGATCGGCGCCGCCTCGCCGTAGCCGGAGACGTCGCCGTCGCGCACCTCGACCCAGAGCACGTCTTCGGTGTCGCTGGATTCGCGCGAGATGACGAACGTCTCCCGCAGCTCGAGCGTCGCGATGCGGGCCGAGACCTGCACGGCGGATAGACTACGGCGTCCCCGCGCCCGTAGCTCAGGGGATAGAGCGTTCGCCTCCGGAGCGAAAGGTCGCAGGTTCGAATCCTGCCGGGCGCACTCTCTTCATGAAGTCGCTGCACCTGCGGATCTCCGCCGGCACGGGCTTTCACGGTGGTCGAACCGAGGACGCCGTTCTCACTATTCGGGGCCAGTTACTCGCGCGAGTCGAGCTTGTGTCCCGACCATCCTGAGCTGAGACGGAATAGAGTCAGTCGATCAGAGAGGAGGTAAGCCGATGAAGGTTCTCTATCTCGCGACTACGGGCGCCGGCGACCCGACGAAGGCGTCGATTCCACTCCATATCGCAGCGAACGGTTCCGTCGAGGCGGATCAGGAGTGTGCAGTTGTCTTGGCCGGCGACGCGACGGAACTCGTTTCACAGGAGACGGCCGAACGCGTTGAGGGCGTTGGGGTCCCTCCTGCGCGCGATCTTTTCCAGAAGCTCCTCGACAACGACGTTCCCGTCTACGTCTGAAAGGGATGCGCAGTCGCCCGTGGGGCGACCGACGAAGATCTCAAGTGGATGAAGGCGAGCTGGATCACACCACCCGAGTTCGCCCGCATGATCGAGCAATTCGACCGGGTCGTGAGCGTCTGAGCGCGAACCCAGCTCCCTGTCTCGTACACCGAGCTCGCGGACGGACACAGTCAGGTGCGGGTTGCCGGGAGCGATCGTAGTCAGCGAGCGAGCCGCCGAGGCTTCGTGTAGCGCAAGCTTACCCCTAGCCTCTCGCTAACTACGCTGGTTGCGTGGTTCGGGTTATGTGTGGCTGGGAGCATCTCCTCGCCGCACTGCTCAGAATCCTGTACACTGACCGCGATGGTTAGGATCGTGCCCTTCACGGAGGCCCGGGCTCGGCTGACAGAGCTGCTCGACGAGATCGAGGCCCGCCACGAGCATGTCGTGATCACGCGGAACGGCCGGCCGGCGGCGGTCGTGCTTTCGACCGAGGAGTACGAAGCACTCGAGGAGACGCTCGAGATCTTGCAAGACGAAGAGACGCTCGAGGCGTTGCGCGAGAGCGAGCGGGATGTCCAGGCAGGTCGTCTCTCCTCTCTCGACGAGGTGAGGCGCGAGTTCGGGCTTGCCTGAGCTTCGGCTCACGCGACGCACGAAACAGGATCTTGAGGCGCTTCCCGGGACAATGCGCGAAGCCGTCCTCGAGACGCTTGCGCTGATCGCGGTCGAGCCCGAGAGCATGGGCAAGAGGCTTCTCGGTCGGCTCGAGGGTCTGTGGTCGGCTCGCGTCGGCAACTACCGCGTGCTCTACACGATCGAGCAAAGCGGTGTCACCGTCCGGGCGATTCGGCACCGCGCCGTCGCCTACCGCCGAGGGCGATAGCTACCGCGAAGCCGAATGGCTGCTTCAGTAACCGAGTTTCCGGACTACTGACGGCGAGTCCATTTCCTAGTCGGATGGTGGTCGAAATGGATGTCGAGAATGTGCTCCTCTACAACATCGACATGGGCGGAGCGTGCTTTCTCCCGAGCGTTCGACACGGAGTCCGCTTCGAACTCGCCAACGGCTCGCGGCGGCAGTCTCCATCCAAGGGGACGTTCGCTTGCTCGTACCAATACCCGATTGGTCCGCGCGGACAGCGAGCTGACGTACTGGCGGCGTGTGCGCAGCATCGCCACATTCGCAGACGCAACGCTCGGCCGCTTCCTACGGCGAAGCGCCTCGAGCAGACGTGGCTAGCCGTACGTCGCGGTGAGGCGGCGAGGTGCTCTGCGATGGGCCGGCGGGGCGCCATTGGCAGCTCAGCGGCGAGGTCTGGGCCGTGGAACCGCGGAGGGCGGGACCTGCGCTGCCAGAGGAGACGGCCAAGGCTGCTTCGGCTCGTGCGCCCTCAACGTCAGCCGCGGTCCCTTCAGCCGCGCCGCGTGGTTCGGATTATGTGATGCTGGGCGCACTGACCCGTACGGCGGTCGAGCCGTAGGCAAAGCGAAGAACGGCCAGACGTCGGCCCGGCTGACCACCCGGATCTCTTCGCTCAGGGCTCGCAGGAGAGAGGCGATGAACATCAGCCCGAACGCGCCGGTAGCAGCCGAAAGCCGAACCGAGATCGATGCCAATCCCGACACTGTCTGGGATCTGCTCGTCCACGTCGAGCGCTGGCCCGACTGGAACCCGGAGGTGAAATCGGCCTCGCTCGAAGGCGGTATCCGTGAAGGCTCGGTCTTCCGGTGGAAGACGGTCACGGGAACGATCACATCGACGCTCCAGGCGATCGACCGCCCGCGCTCCCTCGCCTGGACGGGCCGGATGATGACCATCAAGACGATGCACGTCTGGACTCTCGAGCCGCAGAACGTCAAGACCGTCGTCACGAGCGCAGCGTCGTTCGAGGGCGCCGTTGCGAGCGTGCTTCGCCTTCCGTTGCAGAAGCTTCTCCAGAAGGTCCTTCGTGACGAGCTCGCCACACTGAAGCAGGAGGCGGAGCGGCGAGCATCGGGTTGAGACCGGAGGTTTCTACCGGAGCTCAGCCTGTCGTCGGCGATGCGACAACTCTAAGACCCAAGCAGCGCGAGGTGCTCGACGAGCCCGATCGAGCCGCGTGCATCGGTGCGGCCGACGCTCTCGCTGAGCGCGTAGCGGGTCAGCGGCACGACGTACGGCCGCGTGACGTAGAAGGTGACGCTGCGGCCGCCGCAGGTGGCCGTGACTGCCAGCGGAAGGCGAAAGCCGCGGCTTCTCGCCCAGTGCTGCCTCGTGATCGCCGGTCGGCAGGCGGTGGTCTTGGTCGGGGTGACACGGACGAACTCCCAGCCCTGGTAGGCGAGCGACTCGAGCGCGAAGCTGCCCCAGGCGTGCTCGTGGTAGGCGCGCCAGTTGCGAATCACGATCCGATCGCCGCCGGGGGTGCTGATCGAGCCGTCGGCTCGTCCGGTTGCGACCGGCACCGCCCAGTTCCCCAGCTCACTCCCGAAGCGCAGGGGACCAGCGGTCATTCCAGGCCGCGTGGCCGACAGGACGAGTTGCACCCGGTAGCCACCCGCTCGCTCGTCGGCAAGCCAGACCCCGCGCCGCCCGTCGTAGCGGATCCCGCCGTCGGCGAACTGCACGCCTGGGCCCACGTACGGCAGGCTGGTGCTCGCAGACGACCAGTTCGTCATCCGGGCCGGCGTATAGAGGTAGCCGCCGACGGCGGCGACCGGCGCGCTGAAGAACGCGACGATCACCGTCCGCCCGCTACCGGGCTCGACGGCGTGGACGTACCACCACTCGGTGCGCGAGCCTGGGCGAGAGACGTCGTCGTCGGGGCGTGCGATCGCGAGCGTCGGACCGCCCGATGCGGAGGGCGGGCGGCTCGCCCCGGAGCCGGCGAGGACCAGCGAGGCGAGGAGCGACAGGAGCCAGACGGCGAAGACTCCGCCCCACCGCGCCCCGGTGCTCGCCGAGGCTGGGTGAGCGCGAGACGTCAGTGGCATACCTTTGCGACCGCCTTGTACGTGAGCGGAGCGAGCCCCGGTAGACGCGTCCCGGTCTCGACGAAGGCCCGTGCCAGAAGCGGCTGCCCGGCAATGCGCACGAAGGCGCGGGCCGGGCGGTAGTAGCGGCCCCAATAGTCGCGGAGCACGTGCTCGTACCCAGAAAGGTCCGTCGCGTCTCCTCGGCTCAAGGCGTCGAGAGCAGCTTGACCGGCCGCCAGACCCGAGCGCAGCGCAGTTGAGATCCCTTCGCCGAACAGCGGCTCCGCCACGCCCGCCGCGTCACCCGCCAGCAGCAGTCCCGGGCGCCACGGCGGCCAGACGGCGAAGCCCATCGGGACGCGCCAACCCCGAAGCTGGGGCGAGCGTACGACGTCCTGACCCTGAGCGAGGTCCCAGCTGCGGGGAAGCGAGGAAACGAAGGCCTGCAGGAGATCTCGCATGTTGACGTTCCACCGCGGGCTCAAGCGCAGGAGCGCCACCCCGACGTTGGCCTGCCCCCCTCGGAGTGGGAAGACCCACGCGTAGCCCGGCAGCAGGCCGTGGCCGTGTGGCAGCGAGAAGTGGAGGTCGATCCGCCCATCGTCGTCGAGCTTGGCATCGAGGACGTTCCGTACCGCGATTCCGACCCGACCATTGCGCGGAGCGATGTTCAAGCTCCGCGCTATTCGCGAAGACGCCCCATCGGCCGCCACGACGACGTGCGCACGAAGCTCCTCTTGTCCGCCGTCTACGCGCACTTGGATGCCGCGCACGACACCATTGACCACCCGGGCGCCGACGGCGTCACAGGCTTCGCGCACCTCGGCGCCGGCGGTACGCGCGTGGTCGAGGAGCAGCTTGTCGAGCTCGGTCCGGGCCGCGACGTACCCGTGAGCATCGCGTTGGTCGACGGCGCTCCACGCGAACTCGTGCGCCCGGCCGCCGGCGCAGAGTCGGAATCGGTCGATCCTCTGGAACCGCTCGAGCTCGCTCCCGAGGCCGATCTCCACGAGACGGCGAACTGCCCGCGGCGTCAGACCATCTCCGCAGGGCTTGTCCCTCGGGAACGCCGCCCTGTCGACGAGACAAACTCTCGCGCCCGACGACGCCGCCCGCCAAGCCGCAGAAGAGCCGGCCGGCCCGCCACCGACGACCACTACATCATACTCGTACAGGGCGCGAGCCTAACTCGCGTCCGCCGTGAATGACAAGCGGCGGCGCGGGCGCTCGGCTTGTTGACATCAACTTCGAGCCTATGGCATCGTCACGGCGCGATGAGGAGCGCCGATCGCGTCCGGTCGGGCGCGCAGCGGTCGGAGGACGGCACGGGCGAGGCCACGACCTGGCCGCGCTGGCTTGCGATCCTCAAGATCGCCAAGGTCCCATTCTGGTTCATGTGGCTGGCCCCGGCCGTGTTCGCCTACATGGCGTCGGCACGCGGCGGCGGCGTTCACCACGTCGGCTGGTTCGTCGCCTCGGGATTCGGGATTTGCGCGCTCCAGAGTACGGGCTGCATCCACAACGAGCTCGTCGATCAGCCCGAGGATCACGTCAACCAGCCGAAGCGGGCAGCGCTCGTTGCCGCTGTAGGCGAGGACACGCTGTGGAGGCTCGTCTTCCTCGGCTACGCCGCCTGCTTCCTCGGTCTGATCCCGATCGGGATCATCGTCGGCCCGACTCCCGTCGTGATCATGCTGATCGGCTGCCTCGCGGCGCCGCTGTACAACTGGGGGCCTCGGTTCAAGCGTCGGCCGGGGCTGGCCGAGTTCGCGATCGGCTGGGCGGTCTTCTGCATCTACCTGTATGCCTGGAGCTGGAATCGTCCGGTGGGCGAGGTCTCGCCGGTGATCTGGGTGCTCACGTACTTCTTCGCGATCACGTGCCTGATAAAGGATCTTCCCGATGTCGCCGGTGACGAGCTCGTCGGCGCCCGGGGGATCTTCAGCGTGAAGCAAGCGCGTCTTCGCCTCGGGCTGCTCCTCTTCATCTATCTCAGTCCGTATGCGCTCCTCGTCGGGTTCGTCGGCGCGGGGATCCTCCCGCTCCGCTTCCTCGGCATGCTCGGACTCGCCGCCCTCGGTCTCGTGGTCATGGCCTGGGGTGAGCGCGTCAGCTCCCTCGACACGCTGATCGCGGTCTACGAGATCGCCTTCGTGTACGTGCACGTGTTCTTCCTTGCATTGCTCGTGCTCGACACGATGACTGTGTGGGCGATCGTTGTCGCCGTGCTCCTCTTCGTCGGGCGCGGGCTCGCGCTCGCCTGGGGCTTGGCACCGCGGTTCGTCGAACCCGATTTTTCATGGGTGCGGTCGGTGACCAAGGTCGCGCGCGCGACCTGGTGAGGCGCGACGTCGCCGTCCGCGGGCACGACGCCCGCGAGCGGCTCGGCATCAACTCGCCGCGACGACCGCGCGGCTCGAAGCCGCGCCGTCCATGGAATCGGTGGCCGCAAGCTCGAGGAGGACTGTCGGCAGCACCCTGAGCGCCGGCCGCACCGACCGCCCGTCGAGGGCGCCGCGAGCCCGCTCGGCATAAAGGCGTGCAATCTGCAGGGCATGATCGAGCGCTCCCGACTCGCCGACACGCTCGATCGCGCCTTCGGCCGTCCCGCCCGCCAGCGCGTGCCGGACGACGGCGTCGGAGCGCGCCGCGAGCAGGAGCGGCAGAGTAGGTACGCCGCAGCGCAAGTCGCTGCCGGAGGCCTTGCCGTCCCCAGGCTTCGGTTGGCAGTCTCGAATGTCGTCGACGATCTGGTACAGCGTCCCGAGAGCGGAGCCGAACCTGCCGAGATCGTCGCCAACGCCCCTCGCGAGCACGGTCGCAAGCTCGAACAATCGCCCGGTCTTCAGCTCGCAGCGGCGGAGGTAGGCGGCGATGCTCGTCGTCGCGTCGTGCGTCTGACCCCGCTGCATCGATTCCCCTCGGACGAGCAGTAGTGCCGCGTCGGTGAATGCGCGGACGAGGTACGGATCGCGGAGCTCGGCCACCTCCGCTGCGGCGCGTCCGAGCAAGTAATCTCCGGTGGCAACAGCGGCATGACGCCCGTGCACGCTCCAAGCAGTGGGTCGGCCGCGCCGCAGGGGCGCACGGTCGATGGCATCGTCATGGATGAGGGTCCCGAGGTGCAGCAGCTCGACAGCCGCCCCCGCGGCGACACTCGGATCCCGCCCGGGCGACGAGGCGAGGTAGACGAGCGCCGGCCGCAGCCGTTTTCCGCCCGCGGCGATCGCGTCGGTGGCAATCGCCCCCACTAGCCCCGGGTGCGAAGCAACGGTCTCGAGCAGCCGTCGCTCGACCCGCGCGAGGTAGGGCGCGATCCCGGGTTCCTGCCAGACGCCGGCAAGCGCGCGGCGCGCGTCGGCGGGGTGGGGATCGGACCGCGACATGCTGACTCTCCAGAGGAGAGCGTGCAACGGTCGCCGCAGCGGTGTCAAGCAACCCGTTTTGCCGTCTGGCGCGACGACCTATACTCGCATCGTGAGTCGATGACCGGGGAGGACGCAACGTCCGCCCGCGCGGTACAGCGCAAGGTCCTGCTGGCGGCCCCGCGCGGATACCGCGCCGGCGTGCAACGGGCGGTCGAGATCGTCCGCGAGTCCCTTGCCCGGTTCGGTCCGGACCCGGATCGCATGTAGCTCGGAAGCCGCTACTGCGGATCGAGCGAGCTGCGGATGAAGGCGCTGATCGTCGGCGGGGGCATCGGCGGGCTCGCCGCCGCGATCGCTCTCCGCCGCGCCCGGATGGAGGCGATCGTCTTCGAGCAGTCGCGTGAGCTCAAGCCGGTCGGGTACGCGCTCGCGCTGTCGCCGAACGCGCTGCTCGGGCTCGAGCGCCTTGGCCTGGCCGAGGCGGTCCGAGCTCGTAGTGTGCGCCTCGACCGGATCTTCATCCGTCGCTGGGACGGCAGGGTGCTGAGCGAGGTGGGGCTCAGCGAGCTGGAGTGGGAGATGCTGGCGGTGCCGCGAGGCGATCTCCAGCAGGTTCTGCAGCGGGCGGCGGGGGACGCGCTACGGCTCACGTCCCGCTGCACGGGCTTCCGGGAGGAGGCAGGAGGCGTGGCGGCCGTACTCGGCGACGAGAGCGAGCAACACGGCGACCTGCTCGTCGGAGCGGATGGGATCAACTCGGTGATCCGCACGCAGTTGCACGGCAGCGCCGACCTTCGGTATGCAGGCCAGGCCTGGCGGGCCGTGACGGCCTTCGACGACGAATCGCTGCGCGGGACGCTCAACCAATCGTGGGGACCGGGTGCGCAGTTCGGGCTCATGCCGATCGGAGGTGGGCTTGTGTACTGGGTCGCCGCCGAGCTCGGGCTGCCGGACGCACCGCCGCCGCCCGGTGGCCTGAAAGCAGCCTTGCTCCGCCGCTTCGGCAAATGGCACGATCCGATCGCCGCCGTGATCGAGGCAACCGATGAGGCCGCGATCGCGAAGACCGACGTCTACGACCGCAGACCGCTCTCGAGCTGGGGCAGTAGCCGTGTCACGCTTCTGGGCGATGCGGCTCATCCGATGACGCCGAACCTCGGCCAAGGCGCGGCGCAGGCGCTCGAGGATGCGGTCGTGCTGGCAAGCCGTCTGCGCAACGCCGGCGACATCGAACCCGCGCTGCGCGCATACGAGGCCACGCGCATCCCGCGGACCACCGCGCTCGTCCGGCGGTCGCGGCAGCTCGCGAAGATCGCCCAGCTCCAGAATCCGCTCGGCCAGCGGCTGCGCGACCTGCTCCTGCAGGCGATTCCGGAGCGCGTGCAGCGCGCCCAGCAGGAGCGAATCGTTCGGATCGATCTGGACTAGAGTTGGGCCGTGAACGATGTCCGAGCCGTGTGGCGGAGCGGCTACTTCGACAGGCTCGGTGCCGCCGCCTACGACTTCGTCGTCGAGCGCGAGCGGCTCGCGCGCTGGCTCGGCGGCTTGTCCTGGGGAGGCCACCTCGGGCGACTCTACGAGAGCATGCGCGCGATCCGGGAGAGGGGCGATGGCTCGTCGATCCTCGACGTTCCCTGCGGCGGAGGGATCGCCTTCCGGGCGCTGAGCCCCGAGCAGGGGGTCCGGTACGTAGCGGTCGACATCTCCCCCGGGATGCTGCGGCGGGCGCGCCGGGAAGCCGAGCGACGGAGCTTGAAGCAGATCGAGCTCCTCGAGGCCGACGTCGAGTCGCTGCCCTTCGAGAGCGGCTCCTTCGATCTCTGCGTCTCCTTCAACGGCATCCAGTGCTTCGACCATCCCGAGGCGGCGCTCAGGGAGATCGCGCGCTGCTTGCGGCCGACGGGGCGGCTTGTCGGCGCCGCCGTGGTCCGTGGCGCAGGGGCGCGTTACGACCGGCAGATCGAGTTCTACCGGCGACGCCGGATCTTCGGACCCGGAGCCACGGTGGCAGAGCTCGAGGGCTGGCTTGCCTCGTCGGGGCTGCACCCCGTCTCGCTGGAGCGATCGGGGGCGATCGCCTACTTCACGGCGACGCGCGTCACTCGAAACGCAAGCACCTGACGATGGGAATCCGGGTCGCGAGGTGACTCGGGTAGATGCTGGCGAGCGCGGCGAGCGCGACGCCGGCGGCGAGCGAGCCCACGATCAGCGACGGGGAAGGCCTGAAGGCGACCTGCCACGCGAACCGGATCTCCATCGCCCGGGTCATGATGAAGCCGATGCCGAGCCCGATTGCGATCGCGGCCACCCCGCCCAGCAGCCCAATGCCGGCCGCCTCGAGCAGGACAGTGCGCCGAAGCTGCCGGGCGCCCATCCCGACGGCCCGCTGGAGACCGAACTCCCACCGCCGCTCGAATACGGCGGTCAGCATCGTGTTGGCGATGATCAGGGCTGCGATCACGAGGGCCGCGAGCTCGATGCCGCGAGCGAGCGAGAAGAGACCCCGCACCGTGTCGAGGACGGCGTCGACCATGTGCTGCTTCGTGACCACCTCGGCCGGCAGACCCTGCGCGTCCACCACCCGCTGGAGGCGTTGTTGGAGGAGGTGCAGATCCGTGTGCTTGTCCGGCACGATCGCGAATCGGTCGGCCTTGTCATCCCCCCACAGCCGGGCGTACGTCGCGTAATCGAGATAGAAGGATTCGAATGAGACCAGGTCGTCGAAGATGGCCCCGATACGGAATGCACGCTTTCCGTACGGCGTCGGCAGCGAGAGCGTGTCGCCGACGCGGAGGCCGCGCTGCCTCGCCGTGTAGCGTGAGACGAGCACCTCGTTCCGCGAGAACGCGCGGACCATGGTCTGCTGGCTCGTCCCGGGCGGAACCGACATCGGTCCCGAGCCGGCTCGAGCGGCGGCGACCGTTGGTATCCCATAGATGATGCCCTCCTGGCTGCCGAGGTTGAGCAGCGCATAGCGCCAGGGGTAGGCGGCGCGGACCCCGGGCACCCGCTCGAAGGTGCGGGCCAAGCTCGCGGGCAGCGGCTGGTCCGACGTGATCCCGATGAGCGACTTCGCGCTCACGAAGACTGGCTGCCTGTACCAGCCGTTCGCAGCGCGCACGACCTCCGACTCGAACGAACCGATCGCCGTGCCGACTCCGACCACCATCGCAGCGGTGACGCCGAGCGCGCCCACCGTCACCGTCGTCCGGCCGGGATTCTTGAGCAGCGAGTCCGCGGCGAGGCGGCCGACCGTCCCGAAGAGGCGGACGAGTAGCGGCCGGAGCAGGCGTGCGCCCTGCGGGACTGCCCATGGGAGCACGAGCATGAACCCGCCGAGCGTCACCAGCAGCGAGCCGTTCGCGAGCCACGCCTGCTCGTTGTGGCGGGAGTAGACGACTATCCCGACGACCCCGAGGACGACGAGGCAGAAACCGACCGCGACGCCGATCGCGGTGCGAGCGCGCGGCCGGTCGCGTCTCCCCCACTCGTAGGCAGCCTCGGGGACGAGCGACTCGATCGGGGCGAGACCGAGGATGCGCCGGGCCGGAAGGAAAGCACCGATCACGGCGATCATCGGTCCGCCGAGCGCTCCTTCCAGCACGTCGGCGAGCGTGACGTGCAGCGAGCCGGCGGCCGTGATCGGCAGCAGCGTGTAGCTGGCAGCGGTCCTTTCCACGAGCAGGCGGGCAAGGACGAGCCCCGCGCCGAGCCCGACGGCGGCTGCGACGGCACCGAATGCTGCCGCTTCGGCCAGGAACGCGACGAAGATCTGCCGTCTCGTCGCTCCGAAGGCCATCGCCATCGCGAGCGGCCGCCGCCGCTCCAGGAGCGACATCGACATCGTGTTGAGGACGACGAAGAGCGCGACGAAGAGCGCGACCGTCGCGGCGAGCGAGCTCAGCTGCGCGATCGAGTCGAACGTGCGCTGATACGCTTTCGCCTGGCCGCCGGGCGCGCCGACGAGCGCCGCGCCGGCAAGCCGGTGTTCCAGCTCCGCACGAACCCGCGCCACCGACGCGCCGGGCCGCGTGCGAACGTAGATCGAGTCGACGTGAGCTCCACGCTTGAAGAGCGTCTGCGCCGTCGGCAGCGAGACGAGGGCGAAGACGCCGCCGTTGAGCGCCGCGAAGGGGGCGCGCGCGAGACGACCGGCAACGGAAACCGACACGTCGCCCCGCGGCGTCTCGAACCGGACGCGGCCGCCGCTGCGAGCGACGCCGTCGAATAGGCCCGGGGAGAGCCAAGCCTCGCGCGGGCCGAGACCGCGAAGCTCGCCGCGAACGGCGTTCAGCTCGCTCCCGAACAGGGTGCCGATGTCGCCCGGAACTCCGACGACGAGCGCGCGCCGCGTTCCCCTGGGTCCGGCGACCCGCGAGAGGGACTGGACGATCGGTACTGCTCGCTCGACGCCGGGCGCAGTCGCCACCCGGGAGACGGCGTCCTGCGGCAGGCCGGACGGCTCGACGGCGGCGACCTCGAGTGTCGCGTCGCCCGCGAGACCGCGCGCAGTCGCATCGATCGAGTAGCGAAGCGTGGAATTGATGACGGCAATCGAGAACAGCAGCGCGACGCCTGCGGCCACGCCGCCCACCGTCAGCAGTGCGCGCCACGGGTTCGCCAACACGGAGCGACCGTTGAGCCGAGTGGCGAGGTTGAGGAGACCCCTCACGTGTCGTCTGCGGCCACGACGCCGTCGACCATCGTGAGCGCGCGGTCGGCGTAATCGGCGAAGCGGCTGTCGTGCGTCACCATGACCACCGTCTGCCCGGTGTCCGCGGTCTCGCGGAGCAGCTGGAGGATCTCGTCTCCGGTCGCGCGGTCGAGGTTCCCCGTCGGCTCGTCGGCGAGTACCACGGCCGGGTCGGTGGCGAGCGCACGGGCGATGGCGACCCGCTGCTGCTCGCCGCCGGAGAGCTGGGACGGACGGTGGCTCGCGCGGCGGCCGAGCCCGACGCGCTCGAGCATCGCCCGCGCCCGCTCGAGGGCGTCCTGCCTGCCGTCGAGGAGGAGCGGAAAAGCTGCGTTCTCGACCGCGCTGAGCGTGGGCAGAAGGTTGAAGAACTGGAGCACGAACCCGAGCCGGCGCCGACGAACGAGCGCCAGCTCCTCCTCGGACAGATCGGAGATGACTCGACCCTCCAGCCTCACCTCTCCCTCGTCCGGTCGATCCAGCGCACCCAGCACGTGCAGGAGCGTCGACTTTCCCGACCCGGAGGGCCCCGTGATCGCCAGGAACTCGCCGCGCCGGACGCTCAGATCGACACCGCGCAACGCCATGATTCGCTCGCTCCCCTGCACGTAGACGCGAACGAGACCGACCGCCTGGACGACGGTCGCCTCGCTCTGGGACGACGCGGCAGGCTCGGATAGCGTCGGTTGCGGCATGGAAGCCGGAGCTAGTTTACGGAAACCGTCGCCGCGTACCGGCCGTCCGGCGCATCCCTTCTCCGCGGGCTTTACGAGGCCGCGAGCCGACGCGACAATCGTTCCATCCATGTCGGGCCCAAGACGGACTTCAGCTCCAGACGAGCTCGCGCCTACCGGCTCCCCGGCAGCGACGCTCGAGATGTTCGAGCTCGTGAGGCGCGGGATGCTGGTGCAGGCCGTCGCGGTGGCGGCGAAGCTCGGAATCGCCGATCTGCTGCACGAGAGCCCGAAGCGCACCGACGAGCTGGCGGATGCGACGGGTGCACATGGGCCGACGCTCTACCGGCTTCTG
>WNEY01000769.1_pt1 | contig 21150 bp, 21 predicted proteins | sample 5400531 | NCBI WGS metagenome assembly WNEY01 (sample SAMN13153338, study PRJNA577476) | soil metagenome | isolation source: 200 cm saprolite under Douglas fir tree site 1 | place: USA:California | collected 2015-04-18
GCGCGGCCGGCGAGCTGTGGGAGAAGGACGGGCCGATCAGCACGTACGGCTCGCTGGCCACGCTGCTCACCGCACTGCGTGAGGCCGAGCAGAAGAACAGGGCGGTCACCGCGGCGTACGTCTTCGATCAGCCGACCGGGCTCAAGCTCTTTGCCCACCGCGCGTTCTTCGTGGCCGGGGGCCAGGGCAAGGCCGCGGTGGCTTCGCTGAGCGCGTTCGCGTGGAAGGACGAGGCCGAGGCGTTCGCAACCAGGAACGGAGGGCGCGTGCTGTCGCTCGACGAGGCCAGGAAGCTGGCCGTGACGAAATAGGCCCCGGGATCGCGATGAGCACGACGCCGAGAGTCGACGTGGCCACCGTGCCCGCGCGGGCCCTCCCCCGGCTGGCGTGGCCGGTGGTGCGGCCGCGACTGCAAGCGGGAGGCCGCACGGCGCTGCGCCTGCTGTCGCTCGCCCTGTTCCTGATCGGCTGGCACCTGGCCACCACGTACGAGCTCGATCTCTACGTCAGGTTCGCCAACGTTCCGACTCCGGCCCGCGTCGTGAACGACGCGATGACGCTCTTCGCGACCCGCGGCTTCTGGATCCACATCGGGGCCAGCCTGGAGCGCATCTACCTGGGATTCGCCATCGCGACGGTGCTCGGCGTCGGCCTGGGACTTCTCATCGGATGGTTTCGCGTCGCCGAGGACCTGCTCTTCCCCCCGATCGAGCTGCTCCGGCCGATTCCGGCGGTCGCCTGGGTGCCGATCTCGATCATGCTGTGGCCAACGGAGCGCTCCAGCATCGTCTTCATCACGGGCCTCGGCGCGTTCTTCCCTATCGTCCTGAACACGATCCACGGGGTCGAGGCCATCGACCGCGGGCTGGTGCGCGCCGCCATGAGCCTGGGCGCCGGCCGGGCGTCGATCTTCCGGGAGGTCGTCATCCCCGGCGCGCTGCCCAACATCGTCACCGGGCTGTCGGTCGGCATGGGCGTGTCGTGGATCTGTTTGATCTCGGCCGAGATGATTTCCGGCCAGTACGGCGTCGGCTACTTCACCTGGGTCGCCTACGGCATCGTGAAGTATTCCTCGATCGTCGTCGGCATGCTCACGATCGGCATCCTCGGCATGGTCTCGAGCGCGCTCATCCGGGTCATCGGCAACTCGCTGATGCCGTGGCGGCCACGCAGCGCGAAGGACGAGACGTGATCCAGACGGCGCCGACCGGCCGCATCGACCTCGATGACGTTCGCATCGCGTTCGGCGGCAACGGCCACACCGTCGAGGCCGTCCAGCGCTTCAGCCTCCGCACCGAGCCCGGAGAGTTCGTGGCGCTGCTCGGGCCCTCGGGCTGTGGCAAGTCGACCGTGCTCAACGCCGTGGCCGGGTTCGTGCGCCCCTCGGAGGGCCGCGTGCTCGTCGACGGTGAGCCGGTGGCTCGCCCGGGCGCCGACCGCGGGATGGTGTTCCAGCAGCACTCGCTCTTTCCCTGGAAGACCGTCGTCGAGAACGTCGAGTTCGGCCTCAAGATGCGCGGCGTCGGCCGCACCGAGCGCAACTCGGCCGCCCGGACATATCTCCATCTCATGGGCCTCGGCGGCTTCGAGAACGCCTATCCCGCCCAGCTCTCCGGCGGCATGCAGCAGCGGGTCGGCATCGCTCGCGTCCTCGTGAACCGCCCGCGCGTCATGCTGATGGACGAGCCGTTCGCCGCCCTCGACGCGCAGACGCGGCTGACGATGCAGGAGCTCCTGCTCGGCGTGTGGCAGGAGGTCCGCACCACGGTGCTCTTCGTCACACACGACATCGACGAGGCCCTCTTCCTGGCCGACCGGGTCGCGGTGATGACCGCGCGGCCGGGCCGGCTGCGCGATATCGTCGACGTGCCCCTGCCGCGCCCGCGCGCGCCGGAGATCACGACCGCGCCCGAGTTCATGCGACTGAAAAAGCACGTCTTCGCCGAGGTCCGCGAGGAAGCTCTTCGATGAGCTCCGCCGTCGCCGTCCTCCGCGGGCGCTGGCGGCGCATCGTGGTCGCCACCGTGGCCGTGTTCGTCGTCTACCAGGCGGCGATCGGCGTGCTCCTCGTCGTCGGGGTGGGCGGTCGCCCGAACTTCGCCCGCGTGTATCCGGTGTGGGAGAACGCTCGTCGCATCGTGGCGCTCACGCCGGCGCTCTCCGACGTCCTCGTCCTGCTGGGTCGCGAGCCGATCGTCGAGTACGGACGGCTCCACCCCCAGTTCGGCGCCGCGGTGTGGAGCTTCGAGCTGACGTGGTCGAGCCTGTTCTTCTTCCTGTCGTTCTCGGCGCTGCTCGGCCTCGCGCTCGGGCTTGGCGGTGGGGCCACCGGCTGGAGCGGCGTGGGATCGCTCGGCGGCGCCGGGCTGGTCGGGCTGCTGGGGGCGAGCGTGTCGTCGCTGACGCACTGTGGGCTCGGATCGTTCGGGATCCTGCTCTCGATTGCCGGAATCTCCAGCGCGACGATCCAGTGGTTCGGGCGTCTGGAGTCGGCGCTAATTCCGGCCGGCTACGTCCTGCTCGTCGCGGCCGTCGTCGGCCGGGTACGGATGGAGAGCCGGATCCGGCTGGAGGCGTGATGCGGCGTCTGGCATCACTCGCCGCGGCGACGGCGCTGCTGACGGCGTGCACGGCGGCCGCCCCGCCGCTCCCGCCTTTCACGCTGACGAATCAGTCGGGTCAGGTCGTCAGCGCCGACGACCTCCGCGGCGGGGCGACGATCGTCAACTTCATCTTCACGACCTGCGGCGACGTCTGCCCGCTCGTCACCGCTCAGCTCGTGCGCGTTCAGGCCCGCGTGCGTAACGAGGGCCTCGAGGCTCGCGTGAGGTTCGTGTCGATCACGGTCGATCCCGCCGTCGATACGCCGCCGGCGCTCCAGCGTTATGCCGCCGCCTACGGCGCCGATCTCACCACGTGGCATTTCTTGACCGGATCCCCCTCCGACATCGAGCGGTTGACGCGCGACGTCGGCGTCCTCACCGGAGCCACCGGTCGGATCGGTCACACGAACCTGCTGCTCTTCGTCGACGCCCAGGGACGGATCGCCGGACGCGAAACGTCGGTGGAGCTCGATCCGGAGCGCGTGCTGCCGAAGATTCGCCGACTGCTCGGCTGACTCCGCGTCCCGCCGCCTGGCCGGACGCTTCTGCTATGATCGACTGCCCCGGCCCGGAGTGCGATCGACACCCAGGGATCCCGGCCCATCGGAGGACGACGACGCGTGCGGTACGGCTTCGTGATCGACCAGCGCAAGTGCATCGGCTGCCATGCGTGCACGGTGGCCTGCAAGGAGGAGAACCAGGTCCCGCTGGGCGCCTTCCGTACGTGGGTGAAGTACGTGGAGCGGGGCACGTTCCCGCACACGCGACGGTACTTCTCGGTCCTTCGATGTAATCACTGTGACGACGCGCCCTGCGTCACGATCTGTCCGACCGTCGCGCTCTACCGGCGGCCGGACGGCGTCGTGGACTTCGACGGCGAGCGCTGTATCGGCTGCAAATCGTGCATGCAGGCCTGCCCGTACGACGCGCTGTACATCGACCCCGCCACCCAGACCGCCGCGAAGTGCAACTATTGCGCTCATCGCCTGGAAGTCGGTCTGGAGCCTGCGTGTGTCATCGTGTGTCCGGAGCAGGCGATCATCGCCGGCGACCTCGACGACCCGCGCAGCGGCATCGCGCGGCTCGTCGCCACCGAGCCGGTGCAGGTGCGCAAGCCCGAGCAGGGGACGCGCCCGAAGGTCTTCTATCTGGGCGCGGACGCCGCGGCGCTGACGCCATCGCTGCAGGCTTCCGTGACGACCTACATGTGGGCCCAGCGGCCAGCGGCCGAAGTGTCCCTCGTCACGATGGTCGCCGGCCTCGACGACGGCGCGCTGACGCGACCCGTGTACGACGTGCCTCACGCACCGCGACCGTGGGGATGGAAGGTCGCCGCGTATCTGTGGACCAAATCGATCGCGGCCGGCGCGCTGCTGATCGCCGGGCTGGGCGTCCTCTTTCAGCTCGGGGAAGGTGGCTGGCTCAGCGGCACGGTCGCGCCCCTGCTGGCGCTGGTGTTCCTCGGCATCACGACGGGCCTCCTCGTGTTCGATCTCAAGCGGCCCGAGCGCTTCCTCTTCATCCTGCTCAAGCCGAATCTCCGCTCGTGGCTGGTCTGGGGCGCCTTCATCCTGCTCGCCTATGGCGTCGTCGCCATGGCGTGGCTCGTGGCCGGATGGGGCGGAGGAGTCGGAGCGCTCCGCGTCCTGGCGCTGCCCGCGGTGCTTCTCGCCGCTGCCGCGGCCGGCTACAGCGCGCTGCTCTTCGGCCAGGCCGAGGGCCGGGACTTCTGGCAGAGCCCACTGGTGCTGCCTCAGTTGCTTCTCTCGGCCGCCGTCGCGGGCGACGCCGCACTGCTTTTCGTCGAGGGCGTTGGTCGTCGTGATCCCGAGGTGCTGGCGGCGCTGAGCCTCTGGCTCGTCCCCGGGGTGCTCGCGCACGGCGGGGCGCTGCTGCTCGAGCTGTTCGCCTATCACGCCAGCGTCGACGCCGCGCGCGCCTCGCGACTCATCACCCGCGGCCACTACCGCACGCGCTTCTGGGGCGGCGTAATGGTCGCGGGGATCGTCGCGCCCGCGCTGCTCGGGTGGCTCGGCGCGTGGGTGCACGACGCGGCTTCGCTGCCGGCCGCGGTGCTCGCGCTCGCCGGACTCTGGGTGTGGGAAGACTTGTGGGTCAAAGCCGGCCAGTCCATTCCGCTGAGCTGATGCGAGGCCGATACGCGTCTCCGCACGTCGTTCTCGGCCGGCGCCGATCCTCACGTACACACCGCCGGCCCGCTGAAGCGTCGCCTCGTCGCTCGGCACGCCTCGGCTCCTACGGCCACGTACGCTGCGGTCGGCTCCGGCCTCGGGCCTCGTGCGGCTCGTGTCTCAGCCTCGCAGAAACAACCGCGCTGAGCTGATCATGAATCGACCGATCGGCGAGCCTCTCCATCCCACGGCGCGCGAGCTCCCACCGCCGGAGCGCCTGGCCAGTTACCCGCCGCCGGAGCGCTGGGACGATTGGGAGGAGTACGACGCCGTCGCGTGGCCACGCAAGGTCAAGCGCCGCTACAGCCTGATCCCGACCATCTGCTTCAACTGCGAGGCCGCGTGCGGGTTGCTCGCCTACGTCGACAAGACGACGGGTCGTATCCAGAAGTTCGAGGGCAATCCCGTCCACCCCGGCAGCCGCGGTCGCAACTGTGCCAAGGGCCCGGCGACGCTCAACCAGATCGACGATCCCGAGCGCATTCGCTATCCGCTCCGGCGCAAGGGCAAGCGCGCGAGCGGCCAGTGGGAGCGCGTCACGTGGGACGAGGCCCTCGACGACATCGCCGGCCGCATCCGAAAGGCGCTGGTGGAGGGACGGCCGCAAGAGGTCATGTACCACCTCGGACGGCCGGGCCACGAGCTGATCTATCTGCAGCGCGTCTTCCACGCCTGGGGAATCGACGGCCACAACAGCCACACCAACGTGTGCTCGGCCAGCGCGCGCGCCGGCTACGCGTTCTGGATGGGCATGGATCGCCCGTCCCCCGACCACGCCAACGCCCGCTTCCTGCTCCTGCTGTCCTCGCATCTCGAGACCGGTCATTACTTCAATCCGCACGCCCAGCGAATCATGGAAGCCAAGATGCGCGGCGCCAAGGTCTGCGTGCTCGACACACGCCTGTCGAACACCGCCTCGATGGCCGACTGGTGGATGTCGCCCTGGCCGGGCTCGGAGGCGGCCGTGCTGCTGGCGATCGCGCGCATTCTAATCACCGAACGCCGGTTTCACCGCGAGTTCGTGCGGCGCTGGGTGAACTGGCAGGAGTATCTGCGCGAGGAGCGACGCGACCTGCCGCCGACGTTCGAGGCGTTCGAGCGCGCGCTGGAAGAGCTGTATGCGGCCTATACGCCGGAGCTGGCCGAGCGCGAGAGCGGGGTGCCGGCGGCGACGATCGTCGAGGTCGCGCGCGCGATCGGGCAGGCCGGCACGGCGCTCGCCACCCACGTCTGGCGCAACACGGCGGCCGGCAACCTCGGCGGCTGGCAGGTGGCGCGCGCGCTCGAGCTGCTCGTCGTCCTCATGGGCGCCGTCGGCACGCCGGGGGGAACCGCGCCCAACGTCTACAACAAGGTGATCCCGGCGCCGCCGATGCTGCCGCCGCCCGGCAAGGTGTGGAGCGAGCTGCTGATGCCGCGGGAGTATCCGCTGGCCTTCTTCGAGATGAGCTTCCTGCTGCCCCACTTCCTGAGAGAAGGCCGCGGCAAGCTCGCCATGTACTTCACGCGCGTCTACAACCCGGTGTGGACGAATCCTGATGGCCTCTCGTGGATCGAGATGCTGACCAACGAGAGCCAGGTCGAATGCCACGCCTGTCTGACGCCGGTGTGGAGCGAGACGGCGTGGTTCGCCGATTACGTCCTGCCCATGGGCCACGCCTCCGAGCGCCACGATCTGATGTCGCAGGAGACTCACGCGGCGCGCTGGATCGGCTTCCGCCAGCCCGTGCTGCGCGTGGCCATGGAGCGTCAGGGGCGGACGTTCGAGTGGACGTGGCAGGCCCACGAAGCGGCCGGCGTCGGTCAGGTGTGGGAGGAAGACGAGTTCTGGATCGAGCTGTCGTGGCGCATCGATCCCGACGGCGCGCTGGGCATCAGGAAGTACTTCGAGTCCCCGTATCGAGCCGGCCAGAAGCTCCAGATCGAAGAGTTCTATCGCTGGATCTTCGAGAACTCGGTGCCGGGCCTGCCGGCGGCGGCGAGCAAGGAAGGCCTGACGCCGCTCGAGTACATGCGGAAGTACGGCGCCTTCCTCGTCGAAGACAACGTCTACGAGACCCACGAGAAGACCGTCGCGGCCGACGGCGCCAGCGTGGATCCCGTCACGAAGGTGGTGACGCAGGGCGGCCAGGCCGTCGGGATCGAGATCGACGGGGTCGCGCGCGTCGGCTTTCCCACGCCGTCGCGGCGGCTCGAGTTCTTCTCCAGCACGCTGAAGGAGTGGCGCTGGCCCGAGCAGTCCGTGCCCGGCTACATGAAGAGCCACGTCCACCCGTCCGAGATCGACCGCGCGCAAGGTGAAATGGTCCTGCTGCCGACCTTCCGCCTGCCCACGCTCATTCACACGCGCTCGGGCAACTCGAAGTGGCTCAACGAGATCTCCCACACGAATCCGCTGTGGATCAATCCCGAGGATGCCCGGCGCGTGGGCGTGGACACCGGCGATCTGCTCCGCGTGGAGACCGCCATCGGGTACTTCGTCGATCGCGCGTGGGTGACCGAGGCGCTGCGGCCGGGCATCGTGGCGTGCTCGCATCACATCGGGCGCTGGCGGCTGCGTGAAGAGGAGGGCGGCGCGCGCTGGTCGAGTGCGCTCGTGAGTCTCGAGCAAGTGGCGCCCGGCCAGTGGAAGATGAGGCAGGTTCACGGCGTCAGACCGTTCCCCAGCGCCGATCCCGACTCGAGCCGCATCTGGTGGGAGGACGCGGGCGTCAACCAGAACCTGACGTTCCCCGTCCAGCCCGATCCCGTATCCGGCCAGCACTGCTGGCACCAGAAGGTACGCGTGACGAAGGCCGGCCCCGACGATCGCTACGGCGATATCTTCGTCGACACCGCCAAGTCGCATGAGATGTACCGCCGCTGGCTCGCGCTGGCGCGCCCGGCGCCCGGCCCCGGCAATCTGCGCCGGCCGCTCTGGCTGCCGAGGGCTTTCAAGCCCGCGACCACGGCGTATATAATTCCCGAGCGATGACGGATCATCCGATCAGCCGCCGTCGGGCGCTCACGACGCTGGGCGCTCTCGGGCTCGCCGGCGCCGGTGGCCTCACGCTGTCGTGGCCGCGCCGCGCCCACGCCCAGCCGCTCGGCCAGCACGAGACGGTCGACGAGGCGCTCAAGCGTATCTTCGGCACCCGGCCGATGAAGGACGGCAGCGGCGTCATCAAGCTCGACCTGCCGCTCATCGCCGAGAACGGCGCGGTGGTTCCGGTATCAGTGGACGTCGCGTCGCCGATGACGCCGGCCAACCACGTGAAGGCGATCTACGTCGTGGCCGACAAGAACCGGATCCCCGTCGTGTTTCGGACCACGCTGGGGCCCGAGGCCGGGCAGGCCGCGATCGGCGCGACGATCAGGCTCGGCGAGACCGGCGACGTGCGCGCCATCGTCGAGCAGAGCGACGGGACGCTCCTCACCGTGAAGCGCGAAGTGAAGGTCACCGTCGGCGGGTGCGGAGGCTGACGTGTCGGACATCGGCAAAGTCCGCGTTCGCCTGCCCTCGTCGATCAAGCCGGGCGACGTCGTCCGCGTGCGCAGCCTGGTCATCCATCCCATGGAGCGGATCGAGCGCGACAGCAAGGGGCGGATCATCGACAAGAAGTACCTCTACATCGACCGGGTGGTCGCGACGTATCTCGGCAAGACCGTGGCCGCCTTCGACACGACCCAGAGCGTGAGCGAGAACCCGACGTTCGTGTTCACGTTCCGCGCCACCGATCCCGGGACGCTCACCATCACCTTCCACGACACCCACGGCGGTAAGTACGAGGGCACCGCAGACGTCAAGTTCGCCTGAGCCGGTGCGCCGGCTCGTTGCCCTCGCCGTGATCCTCGCGGGCTGCGCCACTGCCGCTGACCGTCCCGACTACTCGACGCTGCCTCGCTGGACGACCCACGCGATTGCCGAAGCTCGCGGAGACGTGCACGTGCTGCCCGACGGCCGGCATCAGGCCGTCCGCTACGCGGGCTGGACGACGGCGGACTTCGGACGCTTCCGCACCTACGCCTACGAGGACACGCGCCCCGACGTCCCCGTGTCGCGAGCGTCGCTCCCGGCGGGGGCCGCCGGCGACGCGAAGAAGGGACGCGCGCTGTTCCTCTCGCGCGCGAAGGGGCCGTGCACCGGCTGTCACCTCGTGCCGGGCGCCGACGTGTGGCCGGCCGGCAGCGTCGGCCCTGATCTCTCCACCATCGGCGATCGCCGGCTGCCCGACGCGTACCTCTACCAGCAGGTCTGGGATCCGCGCGTGACGTTTCCCAACACCACGATGCCGCCGTGGGGAGCCTCCGGAGGCTTCACGCCGGAGGAGATCGTCCACCTCGTCGCCTATCTCCAGACGCTCAAGGGCCCGGCGCCGCCCGAGAAGGACGCCGAGCGCAGCCCATTCACGCGGCAAAGGCCCACGGGATTCGGCGACAACCTCGATCCCACGAACAATCCCGCGATCCTGCTCGCCGAGGACGCCGAGAAGCTGTGGAATTCGCCCGGGCCGAACGGGCGCGCGTGCGCTCATTGCCACGACGGAGGGCCCACGCGCGCGATGCGCGGCGTGGCCACGCGCTATCCGAAGTTCGTCGAGACGTATGGTCGCGTGATGAGCGTCGAGGACTTCCTGACCGTCCACGGCCCGGAGAGGACCGGCCGGCCGCTGCTGGCCGAGAGCGACGAGAGCGTCGATCTCGCGATGCTGATCAAGATGGCGTCCAACCGCATGCCGGTGCAGGTGGACGTGACGAGCGCGGAAGCGCGCGCGGCGCTGGCCCGGGGCAAGGCCTCGTTCTACCGGCGCGTCGGGGAGCGCAACCACTCGTGCGCCGACTGCCACACGCCCGAGCGCGGCGCCCACAAGTTCCTGGGCGGCCGGATGCTCGCCAACGTGACCGAGGGGCTCACGCGCCACTTTCCCACGTGGCGCACCAGCCAGGGCGTGCCGTGGGACATGCGAAGGCGCTTCCAGTGGTGCATGACGCCGCTCGGCGCCAACATGCTGGCCGCCGACGCCGTCGAGTACGCGGAGTTGGAGCTGTACCTGACGTCGTTCGACAACGGGAAGTTGATGAGCGTGCCGGGGATTCGCCACTGAAGTTGGCGTCACGACCATTTTTTGAAATGGGCACGGGCGCCCGGCGCCGCTACATCGGTATTTTTAAAGAGGGTGCGGGCACCCGGGCTCGCGCCCGCCCGCACCCCGCCGGAATAAGCCGTAGCGGTTGTTCGCGTGCCCGATCCGAGTCCCGACTGAGCGGGACGCTGTCCTTGCGGCGGTAACCATGGACGTCACGCGGCGCGACCTGGTCAAGCTCCTGGTCGTCGCCGGCGGGGCCGGGATCGCGCCGCGAGCGCTCGAGGCTGACGATGGCGGCCGGCGGCTGCTGGAGCTCGAGCCGCTCGGCAACGTCACGCTCCTCCACATGACCGATCCGCACGCCTCGCTGCTGCCCGTCTTCTATCGCGAGCCGGACACGCTGATCGGCGTCGGCGCCGAGCGTGGCCACCCCCCGTACGTCACCGGTGAAGCGGCGCTCCGCGCCTGGGGACTCGCGCGCGGAACCCCCGAGGCCTACGCCTACACGCACCTCGACTTCGCTCAGCTCGCCGCACGGTACGGCCGGCTCGGCGGCTACGCTCATCTGGCCACTCTCGTCCGCCGTATTCGGGACGAGCGCCCGGGCCGCGTGTTGCTCCTCGACGGCGGCGACACCCTCCAGGGCTCCGCGACCGCGCTGTGGAGCCGCGGCGAGGACATGCTGCGCGTCATGAACCTGCTCGGGGTGGACGTGGTCACGGCGCACTGGGAGTTCATCTACGGGGTCGAGCGCGTGCGCGAGCTGTTCGGCGACGCCGAGCGGAGCGGGCTCTTCAGGGGCGACTTCGTCGCCCACAACGTCTCGGAGGCCGGCTTCGGCGATCGGATCTTCAAACCCTACACGGTGCGCGAGGTCGGGGGCGTGAGCGTGGCCGTCATCGGCCAGGCATTTCCGTACACGGTCGTGGCCCATCCCAAGCGCCTCGTCGGCGATCTCGCCTTCGGCATCCGCGAGGACCAGGTGCAGAAGCTGGTGGACGAGGCGCGCGAGCGTCGCAAGGCCGACCTGGTGATCCTGCTCTCGCACAACGGCATCGCGGTCGACCTGAAGCTCGCCGCGCGCGTGACCGGCCTCGACGTGATCCTGGGCGGCCACACCCACGACGCGCTGGTCGAGCCGATCCGCGTGGGGCACACGCTCGTCGTGAACTCCGGATCACACGGAAAGTTCCTGAGTCGCCTCGACCTCGACGTGAGAAGCGGGCGGATCGCGGCGTCGCGCTATCGCCTCATTCCGGTGCTCTCCAGACTCCTGCCCGAAGATCCGGCGATGGCGCGGTTGATCCGCGAGGTGCGTAGCCCTCACGAGGCGACGCTCGGCGAGCGCCTGGCCGTCTCCGAATCGCTGCTCTATCGCCGCGGCAACTTCAACGGGCCCTTCGACGAAGTCATCCTCGACGCGCTCCTCAAGCGCGCGGACGCCGAGATCGCGTTCTCGCCCGGCTTCCGCTGGGGCGTCAGTATCCTTCCCGGACAGGCGATCACGGTCGAGGACGTCTACAGCCACACCGCGCTGACCTACGCCAACACGTGGGCGCGCGAGATGACAGGCCTCGAGGTGCACCGCGTGATGGAAGACGTCGCCGACAATCTCTTCCATCCCGATCCGTACTACCGCCAGGGCGGCGACATGGTGCGTCTCGGCGGATTGACCTACACGATCGACCCCGCCAGGCCGATGGGGCGTCGCATCACGGACGTCCGTGTCGGCGGGCGGCCGCTCGATCCCGCGCGTCGGTACAAGGCGACGGGCTGGGCGAGCCTGGGCGAGGCGAGTGGGCCGCCGGCGTGGGACGTCGTGGCCGCTCATCTGCGCGGCATCGGGCGCCTCCGTCTCGATGCGCGGCCCCGCGTCCGCGTCGTCTAGAATAGCGCCCATGCTTGTCAGCGACCGGCGCGCTCCCCTTGCTCTCGCCTTCGGCCTCGTCGCGATGATCGTCGCCCTCGGCTCCCTCGCGAGGGGCGGCACGCTCGAAACCCGCATGGCCGATCTCCAGCTCGTCCCGCTCACCGGGCAGGCCAAGCCGTTCGCGCTTCCAGCGCTCGATGGGACACGGCTTGGGCTCAGCGATCTCGCGGGCCGCCCGGCGCTCCTCTATTTCTGGGCGTCGTGGTGACCGTACTGCACGAGGGAGTTACCCTCGACCATCGAGCAGGTGCACCGGGAGTTCAAGGACCGCGGGCTCCGCGTGGTCGCCATCGACATCCAGGAGAGCCGCGACACGGTCGCCGCCTGGGTCGCTCGCCATGGCGTTTCCTTCACCGTGCTGCTCGACGTCGACGGCCGAGTGACGCAACAGTACGGTGTCACGGCGACGCCCACGGTGTTCGTCGTCGGCCCCGACGGACGGCTTCTGGGCAAGGCGCTCGGCACCAAGGAGTGGACGTCGCCGCCGGGCCGCGCGCTCTTGAACACACTCGTACGCTGAGCGTGAACTCACCCTCGAGGAGGATCTGATGATCGTCGCCCTGATCGCTGCCATCCTGGCTGCCGTCGTTCCGGCCGAGGCTTCGCATCTCGCCGAGCAGCCCAAGAAGCACAAGGTCGTCTATCACCTCAACGAGCCGAGCGTCGACAAGGCGCGCTTCGCCCTCGGCAACATCCAGAACCACATCGACGGCGTCGGCGGCATGAAGAACGTGGAGGCCATCGAGCTGGTCGTCCACGGCCCCGCCCTGCGCAACTTCATCACCAGGGACATGAACCCGGAGATCAAGCGCGTCCTCGACAGCCTCAAGGGCGACGGCGTCGGCTTCGAAGCCTGCGGCAACACGATGAAGGCGTTCAGCATCACGCTCGAGCAGCTCCCGGCCGGCACCAAGGCGCTGCCCCAGGGCGGGGTCGTGCGCGTGATGGAACTCGTGGAACAGGGCTACGTCTACATCCGCCCCTGAACGGTGGATGAGCTCGACCTCGATCTCCTGATCCTGGGCGCCGGCGGCGCCGGCCTCTGCGCCGCGCTGCACGCCGCCGCCGCCTCGCCGTCGCTGCGCATCGGCGTGGTCGTCAAGGGCCTGCTCGGTCGCGCCGGGTGCACGCGCATGGTCCAGGGTGGCTACAACGCCGTGCTCACTGAGCCCGATTCGCTCGAGGCGCACCTGCTCGACACGCTCAAGGGCGGCGGCTTCATCAATGATCAAGAGCTGGTGTGGACGCTCGTCACCGAAGCGCCCGGCCGCCTCCTGGAGCTCGAGTCGCGCTACGGCTGTCTCTTCGACCGCACGTCCGAGGGACGCATCCACCAGAAGCCGTTCGCCGGCCAGACCCACGACCGCACCGTGCACAAGGGGGATCTCACCGGCATCGAGATCATGAACCGCCTCAGCGAGCAGGTCGCGGCGCGTCCGAACGTGACGGCATTCGAGGAGTGCCGGGCCATGGAGCTGGCGCTCGACGACGACGGTCGTTGCGCCGGCGCGCTCGTCCTCGATCAGCGCTCCGGCCGGTTCCTGATTCTCCGCGCCCGGGCCACGCTGCTCGCGATGGGCGGCGGGCCCACGATGTATCGCATCTTCGCGTGCTCGGCCGACAAAGCCGCCGACGGCATCGCCCTGGCCTGGCGCGCGGGGCTCGCGCTGCGAGACATGGAGATGATCCAGTTCCATCCCACGGGCCTCGTGATTCCTGGTTCGCTGATGACGGGCGCGCTCCTGGAGGAGGGCCTGCGCGGCGCCGGCGGCCATCTCCGCAACCGGCTCGACGAGCGCTTCATGGCTCGCTACGACCCCCAGCGCATGGAGCGCTCCACGCGCGATCTGGTGGCCCGCGCGTCCTTCCTCGAGATCCAGGCGGGGCGAGGGACGCCGAACGGTGGCGTGTGGATCGACGTCTCGCACCTGGGCGCCGACGTCGTCGAACGGAGCTTCAGAGGGATGATGCGGCGCTGCCGCGACTTCGGTCGCGACCTCGCGCGCGGACCCGTGGAAGTGGGCCCGACCGCGCACTTCATGATGGGCGGCGTCGTCATCGATCCGACGTGCCGCACGGCGATCGAAGGTCTCTTCGCCGCCGGCGAAGACGCGGGCGGCATCCACGGCGCCAACCGGCTCGGCGGCAACGGTGTGGCCGACTCGACGGTGTTCGGTGGAATTGCCGGCGACGTGATGGCGGAGTACGTGGTCGGCGCGCCAGTGCGACGCCCAGACACCGGCGCTCTCGAGCGCGCCGCGCGCGATGCCCAGAAGCCGCTCGGACGATCGGGCGGCGAGCTCTACGCGCTGCAGGGCCGGCTCCGCGACGTGATGTGGGAGCACGCCGGCCTCATCCGCGACGCCGGTGGCCTCGCCGCGGCCAACCTCGCCGTCGTCGAGACCGAGCGGAAACTGGACGGTGTCGGCGTTCCCGGTGGCCCTGCGCTCAATCTTGCCTGGCAGGACTGGCTCAACATGCGCAGCCAGCTCACGGCCGCGCGCCTCATCATCGCCAGCGCCTTGGAGCGGACGGAAAGCCGCGGCGCACATTGGAGAGACGACTTCCCGGCGCCCGGGCGCGGTGCTCTGTACTCGGTGCGGGCGAATCGGCGGGGCGACGATCTGACCGTCTGGCGCGAGCCGGTGGCGCTCACGCGGGCACGGCCCCAGCCCGCTGCCCCGACGCCCGAAGCCGTCGAAATCGGCGACTGAGGCGGGAATGTCCGGGTCTGAGAAAATCCTCCGGCGCGAGTGGATGACGGCCGAGGGCTGGCGCGACACGAAGGCCGGGATGTGGGCGTGGCTCATCCAGCGGGCCGCCGCGGTGGTGCTGCTCGTGGTGATCGCGTGGCATCTGGTGAATCCGTTCCGGCGCGGCGTCCAGGCCGCGTTACTCGCGCTCGCTCTCGTCCACGCGCTGCTGGGGGTGCGGGCGCTGCTGCTGGACTTCGGTCTGCCGATCCGCTGGCACCGCGCGCTGTTCGCGGCGGCGCTCGCGCTGGCCGGCCTGCTGTTCGCCGTCGTGTGGTCCTGGCGCTGGTACTAGGCCGTCACGAGGGGCGCGACTCCAGCTCCATCAGGACGCGGCCATAGAAGTGCACGCCGACCAGGAGCTGTCCGGCCTTGAGGAAGGCGGGCAGGAGCTTCTGGGCGAGATTGATGACGTCCACACGGGCGTCCGGCTTGTCGGCCAGCACGGATTCGAGATCGGCCAGGATCTCCACCAGGTTGAAGTGCGGGATCTCGAGCGCCTGGCAGTTGATGACGATGTGCGTCTTGCCCTTCCGCGCCTCGGCCATGGCCTGCTCGCGATACTCGATGATCGCCGTCTCGTCGGGCACGCCGCTCCAGGTGACCAGTCCCACACGGTCGGCGCTCGGGATCACGAACGGCCGCTTGGGGCAGCGATGGTGGTCCTTGCCCTTCACGGTGACGGCCGCATCCTTCTGCTCGCCGAAGGGACAGGGCCCGTGGATGGTGCAGTAGTAGCCGGTGTGGAGCGGCGCCGCGTACTCGCAGCGGGCGAGCTGCTGGGCCAGCATCGCGCGCGCGCGCTCCGACTCCTGCCGGCGCATCGTGACCTCTTCGCGGATCGTTCGCAGGACCTGACTCGGCGACCGGCCCATGGTCAGGCACTTCACGTTGGACAGGCGGCCGAGGAGCTCGCGCGCCGTGTTGAAGTCCTCGTCACGGCACAGCAGGAGCACGATCCGGCCCTCCAGCTCGCGCTTGCAGGCGTCGAAGAAGTCGAGCACGGCCGGCGCCGCCGCATCGACGAGCACGCAGGAGGGCGCCACGGTTCTGAGCAGCGTCTTCACGCGCAGCCAGTTCGGCGGGTCGGCCGTCGTCACCTCGCCCAGGTACGGCACCACGTCCTTCAGCTTCTCCTTCAGCGTCGAAGGGAAGAGCAGGAACGGGCCGACCTCGGCCCCCAGCACCCTGTCCACGGAGCACAGCAGCTCCGGCATCCCCAGGGGCTTCGACAGGAAGCCGGCCACGCCCAGATCGGTGGCCGTCTGGAGCGCATCGATCGAGGGATAGGCGGTGAGGATGAGGATCTTGAGCTCGGGCCGCACGCGCCGCAGCCGCTCGATGACGTCGAGGCCATTCTCGCTGCCCAGCTGGAGGTCGCAGATGGCGAGGTCGGCGTGGAGCGCCTCGGCCACGGCGCCGTCCCCGTTCGTGGCATAGCTGACCTGATGACCCTGCTCGGCGAGAAACGCCTTGAGCGCCTCGCAGATCGCCACCTCGTCGTCGACCAGCAGAATCTGCTTCGCCACATAGTCCTCCCTGAGCCGTCCGTACCAGTAGGAATCGGGCGGGACGGGGTGTTTCCGGACCCCACCCCTCCGGCACGTCGCCGCGCGCTGTGCAATAGTTGGCCCATGAATGACGCCCCGATCTCCGCCTCCGACCGCTATGACCGTCGTCGCGTCGCCGTCCTCGATAGCGAGATGGCCTACGTGGACACGGGCCGGGGCCGCCCGGTCGTCTTCCTTCACGGCAATCCGACGTCGTCCTATCTCTGGCGGAACGTCATCCCGCACGTGGAGGGCGTCGCGCGGTGCCTGGCGCCCGATCTCATCGGCATGGGCCGGTCGGGCAAGGCGCCGGCCGGTTCCTACCGGTTCGTGGACCACGCGCGCTACCTGGACGCGTGGTTCGACGCCCTCGCGTTGCGCGACGTCACGCTGGTCGTCCACGATTGGGGCTCGGCGCTCGGCTTCGCCTGGGCGCGCCGCCATCCCGACCGGGTGGCCGGCCTCATCTATATGGAAGCGATCGTGAGGCCGCTGACGTGGGACGAATGGCCGGAGAGCGCCCGCAAGATCTTCCAGTTGATGCGGTCACCGGCCGGGGAGGAGCTGGTGCTGCAGAAGAACGTGTTCGTCGAGCGCATCCTGCCCGCGAGCATCCAGCGCACGCTGACCGACGAGATGGAGACGTACCGCGCGCCCTTCCGCGAGCCGGGCGAGTCGCGGCGCCCGACGCTGACGTGGCCCCGCGAGATCCCCGTCGGCGGCGAGCCCGCCGACGTCGTGCGCATCGCGGAGGACAACGCTCAATGGCTCGCCAAGAGCGCGGTGCCCAAGCTGTTCGTCAACGCCGAGCCGGGCTCGATCCTCGTCGGGCCGCAGCGCGAGCTCTGCCGCACCTGGCCCAATCAGCGCGAAGTCACCGTGCGCGGCTTGCACTTCATCCAGGAGGACTCGCCGGCCGACATCGGCCGCGCCGTCGCCGAGTTCGTGCGGAAGCTTCCGTGACGACGGTGCTGCGATAGTCGCCGTCCGCGTGTTTCGGTGGTCGCCGGGCGCCGACGAGCGCTGGCAGGAGTATGCCGTCGACGTGGGCGCCGACACCACCGTGCTCGACGCGCTGGTCGAGATCCAGCGCGTCCAGGATCCGGGCCTCGCCTTCCGCTACGCCTGTCGCGTCGGGATGTGCGGCTCGTGCGGCGTGGTCGTCAACGGCCGCGAGCGCTGGGCTTGCCGGACGCGCCTGTCCACGCTCGGAAGCGGGCTGGTCACGGTGCGCCCGCTCTACCACTTCCCGCTGCTGCGTGACCTCGTGGTCGACCTGTCGCCGTTCACGGCGAAGATGCGCGCCGTCGGCGCGGCATTTGCGGCGAGCGATCAGAACCAGCGCGACGCGCGGATCGCGAGCGACTCACGCGAGCGGCGGGAAATCGACGCGGCGATCGAGTGCATCGGCTGCGGGCTCTGCGTCTCCGCCTGCACGATGGTCGCCCACAACGCGCGGTTTCCCGGCCCCGCCGCGCTGAACCGCGCGTTCACGCTGCAGCGCGACAGCCGGGACGCGCAGAAGGACGCGCGCTGGTCCGTGCTGCTGTCCGACGATGCCCTGGCCCGCTGCCACGGGCAGGGGAACTGCACGGAGGTGTGTCCGATGGGATTGGCGCCGGCGGGCTCGATCATTCGCCTGCGCCAGATGGCGACGGCCCGCCTGTTCGGCATGGGCTCACCGGTCTAGAAAAATGGGGGGCCCCGATATGGCCCCCCATTCCCCCGACGTTCAGAGCACCCCGGCGGAGCCGGGGCGCTCCTCTTTTCACGGGCTCTGGGTGCCGGCCGGCTGCCAGGCCAGGAGGACCGGAGCGTCCTCGTCCTGAGTGCGGATGCCCCGCCGATGCTCCGTCACGTTCGCAATGATGAGCACGGCGATGAGCGTCACCACGACGATCGCGCCCGAAACGATGAGGATGACGATGGTCGGCTCCAGCGCCTCGGCCCGGGCGGGCCGGACGAAGGTGATCAGCAGCACCGCGAGCACCACCACCGCGAGCAGTCGACGTCGCGTCATGACGCTGACCGGGCCAGCAGGCCCTCGATGATCTCCTTGAATGCGTCGAAGGGCTGGGCCCCGCGTACCATGCGGACGACGCGCACCTTCTGATCGGCCGCCGGCACGCCGAAGAAGAAGCTCGGCGTCGAGTTGACGCCGGCGCGGATGCCCTCGGCCAGGTCGCGGTGCACGCGCACGGCGTACTTGCCGCTCTCCAGGCACTGGCGGAAGGCGGCGACGTCGAGCCCGAGCGCCTGGGCGTGACCGGGCAGCTCTTCGAGCGTCAGATCGGTCTGGCGGGTGAAGAGGCGCGCGTGCATGGGCCAGAAGGCGCTGCGCTCGCCGGCGCAGTGGGCCGCCTCGGCGGCCTTGAACGCATCGTGGTGAATCTTCTCGAGCGGAAAGTCACGAACCACGTACTTCACGAGCCCGGGCTTGATGTACGCCTGCTCGATCTGCGGCATCGTCGCACGGACGTGCCGGGCGCAGAAGGAGCATTGGTAGTCCGAGAACTCGACCACGACCACTTTCGCCTGCGCGCTGCCCAGTGACCGGGCGTCGTCGATGGTCAGCAGCAGTGGCGGCGGTTCGGTCGACCCGGCCGGCAACGTCGTCGACAGCAGGAACACCAGGGCGAGCACACATCGTGGCAACGTGAGCCGATGATGGCACACGGCTGGCGCGCCTCGCAAGCTATAGTACCAGCGTGCGCTCGCTCGGCGTCCTCGGCCTGCTGCTGGTCGCGCCGGCGGCGTTCGCCCAGGCGGTGACGCCGTACGTGCCGTTGCCGCCGGTCGGGGCGGTGTCTGGAGTGGGATCGTGGGCGCTGCCCGGTCACGAAGAACGGAGGGCGACGATCGTCTCGGCGCTGCCGGCGGCACGCCGCTATCGGGTGTGCAACGCCTCGAACACCACGGCGGTGGTGGCGACCGACGCCCAGCCGGGCGGCTTCGATCTCCCCGGCCGCACGTGCACCGACCTCGCGGCCCGCACGATCACGATCACGCAGCGTGTGGCCGGCATTCCGCCCTTCGGGACGTACGCCGAGCTTCCCTTTCCTTGACGACTAACGCCGCGTGGCGTTAGAGTTATTCGCATTCAATCGCCTCCCAAGCCCTTTCGCGGGCGGGAGGCGAACGTCCGTCAGGAGGTCGCGATGTCCGCCGCCGAGCCGCATGTCCGCACGCTCTACGCCGCGATGCCCGATCGTCTCGCCCGCGCGCGGCGGACGTTCGGGCGGCCGCTGACCCTCACCGAGAAGATCCTCGTCGCCCACTGCTGGGACTTCGAGTCGCAGATATGGGAGCGCGGGAAGGCGATCCTGCGATTGCGCGTCGATCGCGTCGGGCTGCAGGACGTCACCGGCCAGATGGCGCTCTTCCAGTTCATGATGTCCGGCCGGAAGCGCGTCGCGGTGCCGTCGACGGTCCACTGCGATCACCTGATCCGCGCCGAGAGCGGCGCCGCCGAAGACCTCCAGCGGGCGATTCGCGAGAGCGAGGAGGTCTACAACTTCCTGCGCTCGGCCGCGCGCAAGTACGGAATGGGCTTCTGGCGCCCGGGCTCCGGCATCATCCACCAGGTCGTCCTCGAGAACTACGCGACCCCGGGCACGCTGATGATCGCCGCCGACTCGCACACGCCGAACGCGGGCGGGCTCGGCATGATCGCCATCGGCGTCGGCGGCGCCGACTGCGGCGAGGTGATGGCGGGACTGCCGTGGGAGGTGCTGCATCCGAAGCTGATCGGCGTCCATCTGACCGGCAAGCTGTCGGGCTGGACCGCGGCCAAGGACGTCATCACGTACCTCTGCACCCTGCTCACCGTGAAGGGCGGCACCAACAAGATCATCGAGTACTTCGGGCCGGGCGCGGAGTCGATCAGCGCGACGGGCAAGGCCACGATCTGCAACATGGGCGCCGAGCTGGGCGCGACGACCTCGCTCTTTCCATTCGACGCGCGCATGGCGGCGTACCTGCGGGCCACCGACCGCGGTGATCTGGCCGCGCTCGCCGAGGCATCCCGGGAGCACCTGGTGGCCGATCGCGAGGTGGCCGACAGCCCGAAGGCGTTCTACGACGAGATCGTCGAGATCAACCTGGACGAGCTCGAGCCTCACGTCGTCGGGCCGCACTCTCCGGACCGCGGAAGGGCGCTGTCGAAGCTCGCCGCCGAGGTCCGGCAGAACGGGTGGCCGGCGCCGATCACCAACGCGCTGATCGGATCGTGCACGAACTCGTCCTACGAGGACATGCGAAGGGCCGCTCACATCGCGACCCAGGGATTGAAGGCCGGCCTCAAGGCGAAGGCCAAGTTCCTGATCACGCCCGGCTCCGAGCGCATCTATCAGACGATCAAGCGCGACGGCCTGATCGACACGTTTGCGCAGATCGGCGGCACCGTGTTGGCCAACGCGTGCGGCCCGTGCATCGGGCAGTGGAAGCGCACCGACATCGCTCCGAACCAGACGAACACGATCGTCAGCTCGTTCAATCGCAACTTCCCGGGCCGCAACGACGGCAGCCAGGAGACGCTCTCGTTCATCACCAGCCCCGACGTGGTGACCGCGCTCGCCTTCGCCGGCACGCTCGAGTTCAACCCGCTCACCGACACGCTCACGGCGCCGAACGGCCAGCGCGTCAGGTTCACGCCCCCCGAGGGCGAGGAGCTGCCCAAGCAGGGTTTCGCGCGCGGCGCCGAAGGTTACGAGGAGCCGGCGGCCGACCCGGATTCCGTCCAGGTCGAGGTCGCGGCGAACAGCGAGCGGCTCCAGCTTCTCGGGCCGTTCCCCCCCTGGAACGGCAAGGACTTCATCGACCTCCCGATCCTCGTGAAGACCAAGGGCAAGACCACGACCGATCACATCTCGCCGGCCGGGCCGTGGCTGCGCTTCCGCGGCCACCTCGACAAGATCAGCGACAACATGTTCATGGGGGCGCTCAATGCCTTCACCGGGGAGACCGGGAAAGGCGTGAACCCGCTCACCGGCGCCGCCGGCCAGCCGTTCTCCAAGACGGCCCGCGAGCTGAAGGCCAAGGGCCAGCCGTGGATCGT
>WNEY01000770.1_pt1 | contig 21137 bp, 19 predicted proteins | sample 5400531 | NCBI WGS metagenome assembly WNEY01 (sample SAMN13153338, study PRJNA577476) | soil metagenome | isolation source: 200 cm saprolite under Douglas fir tree site 1 | place: USA:California | collected 2015-04-18
CTGAAGCGGCTGATCGCCTACGTCTCGGTGTCCGGCATGGGGCTGATCACGCTGGGCATCTTCGCGATGACGAGCCAGGGTCAGGCGGGCGCGACGTTGCAGATGGTCAACCACGGCTTCCTGGTCGGCGCGCTGTTCCTGATCACCGGATTCATGATCGCGCGCCGGCGGTCGCAGCTGATCGCCGACTACGGCGGCGTGCAGAAGGTCGCGCCGGTACTCGCCGGGCTGTTCCTGATCGCCGGCCTGGCCGGCCTCGCGCTGCCTGGCCTGTCCACGTTCGTCAGCGAGTTCCTCGTCCTGGTGGGCACGTTCACCAGGTACGAGGTGCCCGCCATCCTGGCCACCGCGGGGATCATCCTCGCGGCGGTCTACATCCTGTGGATGTACCAGCGCACGATGACCGGGCCGGCCGGTGACAAGGTGGCCGGCATGCCGGATCTGCGAGCCCGCGAGCTGTGGGCGGTCGGGCCGCTGATCGCGCTGATCATCATGCTCGGCATCTACCCGAAGCCGGTTATCGACGTGATCAACCCGGCGGTGCGCCACACCCTCGTCCAGGTGCATTCCGCCGATCCGGTCCCGCCGCACCCGGCCAGCGCGCTGCACCAGAAGGGAGGCGCCCGGTGACCGGGCTCCTCGCCGCGGCCGGCCCGCCGATCGGCGCGCCGCATATCGAGTACTTCCAGCTCTCGCCGATGCTGCTGGTCTTCGGACTGGCCGTGGCCGGGGTGCTGGTCGAGGCCTTCGCGCCGCGGCCGCTTCGGCGTGGCATTCACCTGGTGCTGACGCTCGGCGGCCTGGCCGCGGCGTTCGCGCTGACGATCGTGGTGGCCGCGTCGAAGTCCGTGTTCGGCCACGGCAGCCCGGGGCACGTCGCCGCGGTGGGGGCGGTCGGCGTCGACCGGCCGACGCTGTTCATCCAGGGCACGATCCTGGTGCTTGCCTTCATCAGCGTGCTGCTGATCGCGGAGTCCTCGCATGACGTGAGCCCGTTCGCGGCGCAGGCAGCAGCGGTCCCCGGCAGCGCGGAGGAGCGGGAGGGGCTGCTGGCCGGCATTACCCATACCGAGGTCTACCCGCTGACGCTGTTCGCGATCGGCGGCATGCTGCTGTTCCCGGCATCCAACGACCTGCTCACCATGTTCGTGGCGCTCGAAGTGCTGTCGCTGCCGCTTTACCTGCTGTGCGGCATCGCCCGCCGCCGTCGCCTGCTCTCGCAGGAGGCGGCGATGAAGTACTTCCTGCTCGGCGCGTTCTCCTCGGGGTTCTTCCTGTTCGGCATCGCGATGCTGTACGGCTTCGCCGGGTCGGTCCGGCTGTCCGCGATCGCGGCGGCGGCCTCGTCCGACACCGGCAGCGCGACGCTGCTGTACGCGGGCATCGCGCTGCTCGGCCTCGGCCTGCTTTTCAAGATCGGCGCCGCGCCGTTCCAGAGCTGGAAGCCGGACGTCTACCAGGGCGCTCCCACCCCGGTCACCGCGCTGATGGCATCCTGTACTCTGGTCGCCGCGTTCGGCGCGCTGCTGCGGGTCTTCTATGTCGCGTTCGGCCAGCTGGCCTGGAACTGGCGGCCAGTGATGTGGGCCGTCGCGATCCTCACCATGGCCGTCGGCTCGATCATCGCGGTGACCCAGACGGATGTGAAGCGGCTGCTGGCCTATTCCTCGATCGCGCAAAGCGGGTACGTGCTGACCGGGGTGGTCGCGGCAAGCCCGGCCGGGCTGTCCGGCAGCCTGTTCTACCTGGCCGCCTACGGCGTCGCCGTGATCGGCGCCTTCGCCGTGGTCACGCTGGTGCGCGACCAGACCGGCGAGGCGGCGCACCTGTCCCGCTGGGCCGGGCTCGGCCGCCGCTCGCCGCTGGTCGCCGGGGCCTTCGCCTTCTTTCTGATCACCTTTGCCGGAATCCCTCTCACCAGCGGCTTTACCGGCAAGTTCGCGGTGTTCCAGGCGGCGATCGCCGGCGGGGCGCTGCCGCTCGTCATCGTCGGCGTGCTCAGCAGCGCGATCCTGGCCTTTCCCTACGTCCGGGTCATCGTGCTCATGTTCTTCAGCGACCCCGCGCCGGACGGCCCGGCGGTGGTCAGGCCAAGCGTGTTCACCAGCGCCGCGGTATCGGTAGGGGTGCTAGCCACCCTGGCGCTCGGAGTGGTACCGCAGCCGCTGCTTTCGCTGGCGAATCATGCCGCCACCCAGCTATTCGTCCGCTGAGCGCCCGCGGCGGGATGGCGCTGGCCGTCCGCGGGCGGGATGGTGCTGGCCGTCCGCGGGCGGGATGGTGCTGGCCGTCCGCGGGCGGGATGGTGCTGGCCGTCCGCGCGGGATGGCGCTGGCCATCCGCGGGCGGGATGGTGCTGGCCGTCCGCGTGGGATGGCGCTGGCGCGGAGTGCCCCGGGGTGGTGCGCTGGCACGCCGGGCTGGGAGCGGCCTGGCGGCGCGCTGGAGCGGTGGGCGCGACCGGCGCTGGACCCCAATGGCCTGGAATGGTGTCCGGCGCCGGCGGCGCGGGAATGTCCCTGGTTACCTTACCGTGGACATATCTTGGGCGCGGCTTGGTAATTGCCGCGCCGACGCCCGGTCGGCCGGCGGCGTTGGTGGACCGATGAGGGAGTTCGAGTGATCACCGTTGTTCCGGTGGAACTTGCCGACGCCGCGCTGGCGGCCGAGGTCACCGATGGCCTCGCCCTGGTGGAGGACGGCCTGCGGGAGGCCGCGCGGGCGCAGGATGCCCTGCTGACCGAGATATCCGGCTACCTCATGGACGCTGGCGGCAAGCGGTTCCGCGCCACCCTGGTGCTGCTGGCGGCACAGTTCGGCAACGCAAGGGATGAGCGGATCGTCCCGGCCGCGGTCGCGATCGAGCTCACCCACCTGGCCACGCTGTGCCACGACGACGTGCAGGATGAGGCGCCGGTCCGCCGTGGCCACCCGAGCGCGAACTCGCGCTGGGACAACACGGTGGCGATCCTGACCGGCGATTTCCTGTTCGCCCGGGCGTCTCAGATACTGGCCGAGCTTGGCGCCGACGCCATCAGGATCCAGGCTGCCACCTTCGCCCAGCTGGTCAGCGGCCAGATCGCCGAGACCGTCGGCGCGCGGCCGGACGAGGATCCGCTCGATCACTACATGAAGGTGATCACCGACAAGACGGCATCGCTGATCGCGACCTCCGGCCGGTTCGGCGCCATGTTCTCCGGTGCCCCGGACGGGGTGGCCGCGCGGATCGCCGCGGCCTGCGGCGCGTTCGGAGTGGCCTGGCAACTCGCCGACGACATCATCGATATTGCCAGCGAATCGGCCGAGTCGGGCAAGACGCCGGGCACCGACCTGCGCGAGGGGGTGCCGACGCTGCCCGTGCTGCATGCGCTGCGCTCGGCCGGCCCCGGCGATGCCCGGCTGGTCGAACTGCTCGGCAGCGGCGAGCTGACCGATCCCGCCCTGCACGCAGAGGCGCTCGCGCTGCTGCGCAAGCATCCGGCGATGGACATGGCCAGGGCGGACCTGCGGCACTGGGCCGAGCTGGCCCGCGGCGAGATACTGGCGCTGCCGGACGGTCCCGCGCGGGCCGCGTTCGAGGCGCTCTGCGCCTTCGTCGTGCAGCGCACCGGCTAACCCGGAGGACGCGATGCGGGCTGGGTCTGTCCGGGCCGAGGGACCCGAGCCGGGCATGGCCGGCCAGCACGGCATGGCCTCGTCGTGCAGCGCGCCGGCTAACCCGCGGGACGCGATGCGGGCTGGGTTTGTCCGGGCCGAGGGACCCGAGCCGGGTATGGCCGGCCAGCACGGCAGGGCCACGGGTGGCCCCGAGCTGCGCGGGCCGCGCTGGCGCAGGCCAATACATGATCACGTTGCCGCGATACCATGTCTGCGATGAGAACCTCCGGGCGCACAGCGAACGACGGGACTGCGCCTGAGCCGGCCGCCGGCGCGACGCTCGCCGGGCTGGCGTCGTCCGGCCAGGAAGCAGTGCCCGGCGGCGGCCAGGGAGTGCTCGATGGCGGCCATGCAGTGCCTGACGAGGGCCGGCCGCCGCCAAGGAACAGCGATTTCGTGCAGTCTCTCGATCGCGGGCTGGCCGTCATCCGCTCCTTCGGCCCGGACCGGGAACGGCTGAGCCTGAGCGAGGTCGCCCGCGCGACCGGCCTGACCAGGGCCGCCGCCCGCCGGTTCCTGCTTACCCTGGTGAAGCTCGGCTACGTGCGCAGCGACGGGCGCGAGTTCTCGCTCCGGCCGCGGGTGCTCGAGCTCGGCTACGCCTACCTTTCCGGGCTGGCGCTGCCCGACGTCGCCGCACCGCATCTGGAGGAGATAGTCGCGAAACTGCACGAGTCTTCCTCGATCTGCGTGCTCGACGGCCACCACGTGGTCTACGTCGTGCGGGTACCGACGAAGCGGATCATGACGGTGGCGATCTCGGTCGGCACCAGGTTCCCTGCCTACGCCACTTCGATGGGCCGGGTGCTGCTCGCCGCGCTGAGCCCGGACGAGCTTGACCGGTACCTGGCGGAGGCGACCTTCGAGCCGCTGACCGCCAGGACCGTCACCGATGCCGGCCGGCTGCGGGAGATCATCGGTGACGTGGCGCGCCAGGGGTACGCGATCGTCGACCAGGAACTAGAGGAGGGCCTGCGGGCGGTCGCCGCCCCGATCCGCGGTGCACCGGACGTCGGGACCGCCGCCATCAACGTCTCCGCCCACGCGGCCAGGGTCAGCATCGCCGCACTGCGCAGTGACATCCTGCCCGCGCTACTTGAGACGGCCAGGGCGATCGAGGCCGACCTGCGGGCCCAGGGCACGGCCTAGGCGCCCCGCCCGGGCCCTATAACGCGACGAGCCAACCTCGTCTGGCAACCCGTCTGGCACACGACGGGGTGCTGCCAGCGCGTTGCATGGACGGCTTATATCCCAATGCCGGTTTCCAGCGGGCGTCGGAACGGTGCCTTGGGTACGGACAGTTGCAGGCCGGACGCTACCGGCGGCCAGCAACTGGTGGCGAGCGGCGACGCGGGGAATGCCGGGCCGGGAAAATTCCGTTACAAATCCTGCGGCATCAGCATTGCGGCGGCACGTCCTTTCGCGTGCAGTTCCGGCTGAACACGGCGGGCCGCGCCGGGCCGCCCGCCCTCGTTCGTCACGGGGGCAGCCAGAAGGAGGCAACGGTGGGAGTATTCGGTTTTCACAAGACCCGGATGATCACGGCCGACGAGGCGCTGCCCGGCCGGGCTGCCCCGATGCCGGTGTCCGCGCGGCATGCGGTGCTCGACGCCCCGCTGCGGCCGCCGTACCCGGCCGGCGCGCAGATCGCCGAGTTCGCGCTCGGCTGCTTCTGGGGGGCCGAGCGGATCTTCTGGCAGACGCCGGGCGTGCTCTCCACAGCCGCCGGCTACGAGGGCGGCTTCACGCCGAACCCGACGTATGAGGAGGTCTGCAGCGGCCAGACCGGGCACGCCGAGGCCGTGCGCGTCGTGTACGACCCGGCGAAGATCAGCTACGGCGAACTGCTCCGGATCTTCTGGGAGGCACACGACCCGACCCAGGGCATGCGGCAGGGCAATGACCGCGGCACCCAGTACCGGTCGGCCATCTTCTACGCCACGCCGGAACAGGAGGCGCAGGCGCGCGAGTCGCTGGCGGCCTACCAGAAGCGGCTGGCCGAGGCCGGCTTCGGCGAGATCACCACGGAGGTATCCCCGGCGGGCGAGTTCTACTTCGCCGAGGACTACCACCAGCAGTATCTTTCCAGCAGTAAGAACCCGAACGGGTACTGCGGCATCGGCGGGACAGGCGTGTCCTGCCCGGTCGGGGTAGTCAAGGCCGAGGGCTGACGGGCCTGGCGGCTCGCCCCAGGTTGTGCAAGCGGCGGGTCTCAGGGTCGCATGACGCGGTCTTGCGGCCCGCTCCTTGCATATGCGCTGATTCAGGTGCCGTGGCGCTGAGCGACGCGCGGCTGGTTGACCAGAACACTGAATTTCCATAAATTCTTGACAGTGTTGACACTGTGCAGATATTGTCATAGCCATGGATGCAAGGGGCTCGTCGCCTACTGACATGGCATATGCCCGGTTCTTCCGGGCTCTGGGTGTCGCTGCACTTGACCTGGCTCAGGAGCTTGAGGTGGGACTGCCGAGCGAAGCCGGGACACTGTCGCTCGATGACGCGAACCTTGGCTCGCTGCAGCGACAGGTAGCCCACGTCCCAGGAATGAGGAGTGAGATGGGCGTTTCTCCTCGTCAGATCGCACAACATCTTGACCGCGGCGATGAGCCCAACATCCGGACGGCGCTTGCCGCCATGCAGAAGCGAGGAGTCGCCGAGCTGATTCCCGCCGTCAGCCCACAGCGCTGGAGGCTGACGCTTCCATACCGCAACTCGTGATGGTCCCGGCACATGGTGCAGGGCGCCTTAGATAAAACGACGGCCCATTGCGGGGCCGTCAGGCCAGTCCGTGGACCGGCGGGGTTGCGATCAGTATAACCAGATCCCGTCAGCCTATGTTCCGAGGAGTACCGTGGCCACCGTCATCGCCTACGTGGATGGGTTCAACCTCTACCACGGGCTCCGCGACAAGTATCGTCGGCGGTACCTCTGGCTTGATCTTGAGCACCTGGTCCGGCGATTGCGACCCAACGACCAGATAGTGGCGGTCCGATACTTCACCGTCGGGGTCGTCAAGGCCGACGACTGATCAGCCGTTGCGCTAGCCGGGCCGTGCTCTGCATGTCTGAGCGCGGCCTCGGTCGTTCTACGGCAGGATGCCTGGGCCGCGGCGCACGCGACGCGGGGACTCTCAGGTCCCGGCTATGTAGTGGCCCTTGCCGATCAGCCCGGGGGCGCCCACATACCCTGGACTACCTCGGCGCTCTCCGACAGAGGAGCCGGGTAGCCGGAGGCCCGGCGCCACTCGGATTGTCTGCGCCCCGCCGGGACAGTTAACCAGCGGCAGCGGTGCGGATCTCGAAACGACCCGCAGTTCGGCACCCTGGCCGAACAGGTTCGGGCCGTCGGCGAACGCGGTCGGGAACGTATACCGCGGCGCGAGGGATACGAGCCCGGTCCCCGAGGGCGGCAGCCCGCCGTCGAGCAGCGTGAACAGCGCCATGCCGCAGTTCAGCTGCCGTGGTGCGGCCGGTTGCGGAGTGCCGCCATGATCGATGATCGTCGTCGCGCCCGCCGCCGGGAAGCCGATGTTGCTGACGCGCGCGGCCTCCAGGTCGTCGACGAGCCAGCGAACGACACCCGCCGCGCGGTTATAGGCCACCGTTACCTTCGCCTGCTCGCCGGGCGTCCGCCAGACCGGCGGGAACACCGACGAGAAGGCGCCGTAGGTCGCTCTGCCGCTCAGGTTGAGCCGCTCGTAGTAGGGGTAGATCGCGTTGTTCGTCATCCAGAGGTCGAAGACCATTCCGGTCTCAAAGTCCGTCGTGTTCATCGCGAACGACGCAAGCCGCTGGCCTGCGGCGTGATCATGCTCGCTGGTTATCGCGGCACCGGCAGGGCTGGCGTGTCCTGCCCGGCCGGGGTCGTCAAGGCTGGTGACTGACAAGCCGGATGCGCTAGCTGGGCCGTGCTCCGTGTACTGGAACACGGCAACCGATCACCGGATGCCCTTTGTGCGTCTTTACCTTGGTCGCGCCATCAAGAGCCGGTCTACCCGGCATTCACTCGCCGGGCTGCTTCGACGAGCGCCTCGGCGGCTCTTCCGGCGCGCTTGGCCTCTTCTGCCGTCGCGCGCTTGTGGCTGTAGCCGGCCTTGGCTTTCATGCCAAGCAGCACTTGCAGGTGCTTGGCCGATGAATCGTCTGCCTTGCTCAGCAAGGCCACGGCCTGGTTGTGGTCCTCGCCGCGCGCGTGCTGCCCGAGGCGAGCGCAGCAGATGGCATCCGAGGCAGCGATGCCAGCGTGCACGCATAGCGTCACGTAAACGTCCGCGATATCAGCCTCCTCGTTAGCTTGGTCAGCGATCAGGCTGGCGGCGTCGAGGAACTGGCCGGACTTGCGCAGGCGGCCACGGCGGATGTCCGGGGTGCAGGGGCTCGTGCGTGCCATGTCAGTGCTTCCGTTCCCGCAGCTGCCGGCTCAGCCACACGTGGCTGCCCGCGATGGTGAGGCCGCGTTCCAGCACGTCGCGCAACACGGGCTCATCCCGGGCGCCACTTAGCTCGCTGACCGTGTACTCAAGGGGACGCGCGTCGTTACCGGTCCAGCTCGTAACGTCGGCCGCCAGAATCCCGACCTGCTCTTCCCATACGGCAAGCGGAGTGTTGTCGTCCCGGACCAGCAGCAGGTCCAGGTCACTGTCCGCGGTCATCGTGCCGCGCGCAGCCGAGCCGAAGACGGCGGCGTACACCGGCGGAAATCTCCAGCTTTCGAGCCGATCCTCAAGTCGGCTGAGCAGCGTGCGCAGCAGATGGGCGAGTTCGATGATGGGGCCAGAGGCCAGGTGATCTCGGTTGAGTTGGTAGCTGTAGGCGTTGCCGACCCGCTCGGAGTGCACGACGCCCTGACGGGTGAGGCGCGTCAGAACCTTGCGGATGCCTTCCTCCGAATACCGGGTAAGCACGCGGTGCAGTTGCCCGGTGGTGAAGGCCGCCTCATGCTGAGCGAGCATGGCGAGCACGTCCCCATCGAGCGTGGGCGTGATCGTGGCCAACGGGTGGTTCAACTCCATAGCGTCTCTTGGGTACCTCTTACTCTGAGAACCTCCAGACCAATAATAGTGCTCTCTGCCGTACTATAGTCCTGATGCATGAATAATAGTTAGCGGCTATTTGAGGAACGCGTCGGTGCCGTCACGTCAGGCTCAGCCGGCGGCGTCAGCGGCTTCAGCACGCAGAACTCGTTCCCGTCCGGGTCGGCCATGACAACCCAGCTGACCTGCGAGCCCTGCCCGACGTCGGCACGGCTCGCGCCGAGGCCCTCTAGCCGCGCGACCTCCGCGGCCTGGTCCCCGGGCCGCAGGTCAAGGTGGAGGCGATTCTTCCCTGCCTTCGCCGCCGGAGCCCGCAAGAACAGCAAATCCGGCACGATCCCATCCTCCGGGCTGCCCTCCGGGGGCTCAAGCACCACCTCGTCATCTTGCTCAAACGTGCGGCGCCACCCCAGTGCCGACTGCCAGAATGCGGCCAGCCCAGCCGGATCGGCCGTATCGACGCACAGGCACTGAATGCGAAGCCTCATGCGGCGATCCTGATGTCCGGCTCGAGCGCTGTCCATCGGTTTTTTCGTCCTGGCAAGCCCGCCGCGCATGGCCGCGCTGGGGTCCCGAGTCCGTGGTCAGGCCAGCCCGGCCTAAGCGACCGCTGGGAAGAAGGCGAGGCGCTTAATGGTTGTGTCGCTTCCCACGTCCTGCGCGTCGCCGCCGATGTAGACGCCCGCGCCCGTGCTCAGCGATGCCGCCCAGCCTTGCCCGCGGCCGGTGGCCGAGGAGTTGTTGAAGCTCAAGATGGCATGGCCGTAATTCGCATCTCCGGCCTTCACGTCGATGGCCCCGATGCCGTAATGAGTCTGCTGGCTGGACTTCACCTTTACGCCGTTGATGTATACCGCGAAGTCGAGGTACTTGTTGTGCCCGCCGGTGTAGGCGACGCCGCCCGTGTCCACCACGGTGAAGAGCGAGTCGTACCCGGTGACGTTCACGATAAGCGGATGTAGCGTATTGGCGTTGCCGTCGCTCTTGAACCGCGAGAAGGCGTCGCACAGCGCACCATGTGCGCCGAAGGCGTCGAAGCCCCCGCCGCCGCTGGCCGCGATGTCAAAGAACGTGCCGGTGGGATCCCAGTCCACGCCGCGGGCCCAGGTGTCCTTGGAGCTGCAGTTCGTGGAGTTGCTGGCGTTGAGGTTCGTGGGGTCATTCCACGAGTTGATGGTGGCTCCGCCGGTCCCGGTGACGTTCAGGACCGCCACCTCCTTGTGCGTCGTGCCGCCGACCGAGGAGAAGTTACCGATCATCACGGCCTGGCTCCGCTGCGGGTTGACAGCGATCTGCGCCACCTTGGTGGCCACGTTGGGGGTGACCACGCCAGAGACGCCGAGCTGGGTGCCAGTGAGCACGCCCGTGCTTGGGTTGACGAACGCCAGCGCGGTGACAGCGCCGCCGCCCGCACTCGTGAAGCGCCCGCCGAGCCAGACCGTGCCGTTGACGTACTCGACGTCGTTCACGACGCAGCCGCCACCGCCCGCGCAGACCCTCGCGTTAAACGGCTTGAGCGAGCCGTCGCTGGCGTTGATGGCGGCGACGCCCCTGCGCACCACGCCCGCCGCGCCGGGAGCCGGAGCGGTCATGCTGAAGCTGCCGGCCACGTAGAGCGTGCCGGACCCGTCGGTGGCGATCCCGGTCACCGCGGATTCCTTGTAGGCACTGGTCTGAGACGTGGTGTAGAACTGCGGCTTCCACGACGTGTCGACCCTGTGCGTGGTGGCGCTGAACCTGAAAATGTTGTGGTAGCCGCTCTTGGTAACACCCGTGATGCGGTCGGTCACCGTGCCGATGATCCCGCCGACGTAGACCCAGTCGCCCACCTGCTTGACCACCAGGACGCGGCGGCACAGGTTCTGGTCGGCCGTGGCGTAGCAATACCCGCCAGGGACCGAGGGCGTGAGGTCGCTGGCATGGTCACTGACCAGGCCAGGGATGGCCTGTCCGGCATACGCGGATGGGGCGGCGAGCCCGGCGACCGCCATCAGCCCGCCAGCTACCAGCGGGATCAGTCTAAGGGTGACGCTCATCGAGTTCCTTTCCCCGTCACGTCAGCGGCTGAACGGCGTACCCGCGCTCAGACGGCAGCACCCGGACGGATATGGACAAAACCACAAAAGTGTCCCGCCGCAGGAGCCAATACACACTTTAGCCGGACAAATATAATATGCTACAACCTGCGGCTAACCGTTTTTGCCGGGAACACGGCTATGCACTCCGGGACGCTATCTGGCGTAACACCGGGTGCGTCTGGGGCTGCCAAATCCTCCCGATCAAGGAAATCCCAGTGAGGCTGCCGGGCCGGCTTAGGGAGCTTGAATGTCCAAAGACGTGAAGATCGAGTCAAGTTTTGTTCGAGAGCCAAGTTCGAACATGGCTCGTCGGGCTGGGGTGAAGCCCCGATAGTGATCACGGAGACTTTCCGGGGTGCCGGCCCCCAAAACCCTCCGTGATCATGAAGTCGTCCGGATCCTGGCGCGGTCGCCGAGACCTGACGCCAGGCGATCAGGCAACGACGGCGAACAGGACGTACCCGTAGCTTATGCTTGTCGCCGCCGGGTGCCTGGCCAGCCAGGCGTCAGCGACCCGCGCGGGGAACTCGATGCGCAGCACCGCCTCGAGGTCGGCCCGGCGGTCGAAGGCCCACCCCGAGTGCACCTCGCGGCGGATCGCGCCGCGATCACGCCACCAGGCGTCCGTGGCGTCGGCTTTCTTGCCCGCCCCCTCGGACGAGGACGCGTCGAGCAGCGTGCCGAACTCGCCCCACCGGTAGTCGTTGTCGACCACCACCAGGGCGCCGCCCGGCCGCAGCGCCCGCAGCACTTCGGTCAGGCCGGCGTCGCCGCCTGGCGGGAAGAAGTAGGCGAACCTGGCATGCACCACGTCGACGGAGGCGGCGGGAAGTCCCAGGTGCTCGGCTGACCCGGCGGCGACCTCGACGCCGGGCAGCGCGGCGGTTCTCGCCGCGGCCTTCGCCCGCAGCGCCGGATCGGGCTCGATGCCGATGACCCGGCCGGCCTCGGCGGCGTACCTGGTGAGCCAGAATCCTGTTCCGCAGCCAAGGTCGACGATGGTGCGGCCAGTCCAGGGCGCAAGCCGGTGCATCGCATTTAATACGTGGCCTGCGCGCGCCAGCGCCCCGTTCTCTATCTCGTAGACCCCGGGGTTATTGCCGATATTCGGCGCGAACCGCCAGTCAGGAAACGCCCGGCGGGCCTGGTCCGCGGCCGGCCAGTCAGGAAACGCCCGGCGGGCCTGGTCCACGGTCGGCCTGCCGTCCGGCCGGTCAGGGCCGGCCAGCCGGTCGGTGTCATCGACGGTCACCCGCACAATTCTGGCAGAGGCCAAGCGGGCGGCCCGGTCAGGATGGCAGCCAGCGGGCCGGCTGCCGCATCGGGAATCGAGCCTAACTGGCCTGCCGTCTGCACGGCCGGACTGGGCAACGTGACGGTTGTCCCCTCCTCTGGGCTGCCGAGGTGCGCCCAGATCTTGTTCAGCTCGGACTGGTAATACAGCGCCTGCAGGCTGACCACGAAGGCGCCGATAATGCCGATCACGCCATTGCAGCTGCGCTGCATCCCGGCGGCCTCCTGCATCTGCGCGATCCGGTCGCCGGTACGGTAAATCGAGACGTACGGCGGGACGATGATTATCCAGCCGATCGTCACCGCGAGCAGCGAGAGTACCGGGTTGACCTCGATCCGGGCATCGAAGTCGCGGGCCTCGCGATTGATCTTGTACCACCAGACCAGGTGGTAGATGCCGAGCGTGATGAGTGGCCAGACCAGCCACACAAGCACGATGTTCCTGCTCTTGCCCGTGCGTCCTGCCATGTCATTGTCCCCCCGTGCGCCGGCCTGGCGGGCTGCCTGACTGGCGCCTGTCCCGGGCGAGCGCTTTCGCAGGGTAATTCGTGCCCCGATTGGCACCGGCCGCAACATGCCCGGCCGGATTATCGGTTTACCCGGGTGGCGATAACGGGAATTTCAGGAAAATGCGCCGCCGCGGCCGGCGCCGCGCTGGAAACGGGTCACCCCATCGGCGATCTCGGGAGCGGCCAGCGTGGTCATTCCGTGGCGGAACTCATTGGCCATCGCAGCCTCCGTTTCAGATCCTGGGCTTTGCAGTGCGGACATACGGTCACTTCGCAGGCAAGCCTGCGGGAACGCGGATATCTCGTGCGCGAGCTGCTCAGCGGCTGCGCGCGCGCCGCCCCTCGGCACTACCCGGTTGACGAGTCCCATCTGGGCCGCCTCCGGAGCCGGCACCCCTCGCCCGGTCAGGATCAGGTCGAGGGCCCGGCCGAGTCCGACGACCTGCGGCAGGCGGACCGTGCCGCCGTCGATCAGCGGGACGCCCCAGCGCCGGCAGAATACGCCGAGGACGGCGTCCTGCTCGGCGACCCTCAGGTCGCACCAGAGGGCGAGCTCGAGCCCGCCCGCCACGGCGAACCCGGAGATGGCCGCGATCACGGGCTTGGACAGCCGCAGCCGGGTCGGCCCCATCGGGCCATCGCCGTCCGGCTCGGTCCGGTTGCGGTCAGGCCCGCCGATCGCCTTGAGGTCGGCGCCGGCGCAGAACGTGCCGCCCGCGCCGAACAGCACCGCGGCCCGTGCTCCTGGATCATCGTCAAAGGCCCGGAACGCGCTGGCCAGGGCCGCCGCAGTGGGCCCGTCGACGGCGTTGCGCCGTTCCGGCCGATCGAGGATGACGGTGCTGACGGGCCCGTCGCGCTCCACCCGGACGGTCATCAGCGCCTCCAGCTTGGCAACGGCTCCTCAATCGACGGAAGGAACACGAGTGGCGGGCGGGTTGCTCGCGGCGGGCTTCGGGCTGGCTAGCCGAGGCCGACCTGCCAGGTGTCGCCGCCGGCCAGCAGGGCGGCGAGATCGCCGTCGCCCTGACGCTCGCGCGCCGTCTCGATCTGGCCGGCCATCAGGTCGTCATAGGACGGCCTGGGCACCTGCCGGAAGATGCCGATCGGGGAGTGCGCGAAGTCAACCGTGTCCAGCCGGGACAGCGCGAACGCGTAGGACGGGTCAGCCACGTGCTTGTCGTGGATTAGCAGCCCGGTGCCGTCGGCTGCCGCGTCCACCGCCTCCAGCGAGCCGTATTTGCCGAACCGCAGCCCCTGACCCTGGTCGGCCCCGAACCGTACCGGCTCGCCGTGTTCCAGCCTGATCAGCCGGTCGTCCCTGGAGGCGGCGTCGGTGACCGGCGCGAACGCGTCATCGTTGAAGATCGGGCAGTTCTGGTAGATCTCGATGAAGGCGGCACCGCGATGATCGGCGGCTGCCCGCAGCACGCTGGTGAGGTGCTTGCGGTCCGAGTCGATCGTCCTGGCGACGAAGCTGGCCTCGGCGCCGAGCGCCAGCGAAACCGGGTTGAACGGGGTGTCCAGCGAGCCGAACGGAGTCGACTTGGTGACCTTGCCCTGCTCTGACGTCGGCGAGTACTGGCCCTTGGTCAGGCCGTAGATCCGGTTGTTGAACAGCAGGATCTTGACGTTCACGTTGCGGCGCAGGGCGTGAATCAGGTGGTTCCCGCCGATCGAAAGGGCATCGCCGTCGCCCGTGATCACCCAGACGGACAGGTCCGGGCGGGAGGCGGCAAGACCGGTGGCGATGGCCGGCGCGCGGCCGTGAATGGAGTGCATACCGTAGCTGTTCACGTAGTAGGGCAGCCGGGATGAGCAGCCGATGCCGGAGACGATCACGAGGTTCTCCCTCGGCACCTCTAGTTCCGGCAGGAACGCCTGGAAGGCAGCGAGGATGGCGTAATCCCCGCAGCCTGGGCACCAGCGGACTTCCTGGTCGGACTTGAATTCCTTCGTCGACTGCGGCTCGGTGGCCTTGGGCACGAGGGTCAGCGAGACCGGCCGGTGCGCGCCGTTGGCGTGGGCACCGTCGGCGGGACCGCCGCGCTGGTCAGACATTCGAGATCACTTCCTGGATGACGCCTGCTAGCTCGGCTGCGCGGAACGGCAGCCCGCGCACCCGGTTGTAGGAGATCACGTCGACCAGGAACCGCCCGCGCAGGACGAGCGCAAGCTGGCCGAGGTTGATCTCGGGAATCAGCACCTTGTCGTAGGCGCGCAGTACCTCGCCAATGTTGGCAGGGAACGGGGAAAGATGACGCAGGTGCGCCTGGGCGATCGAGCCGCCTGCCAGCCGCACCCGGCGGACGGCGGCGCCGATCGAGCCGAAGGTGGATCCCCAGCCCAGCACGAGCACCCGTGCGTCGCCGTCCGGGTCGTCGACCTCCAGCGGGTCGATGTCGGCGGCGATTCCGTCGATCTTGGCCTGGCGGAGCCTGACCATCCGGTCGTGGTTGTCCGGGTCGTAGGAGATCGTGCCGGACACGTCGGCCTTCTCGATCCCGCCGATCCGGTGCTCAAGGCCCGGCATTCCCGGAATCGCCCAGGGCCTGGCAAGCGTCCGCGGATCCCGCTGGAACGGCAGGAACTGGGGCTTGTCCGCGCCGGAGCTGCCGCGCCATTCGGCGGGGCTGGAGAAGGAGAACTCGTCCCGGAGTTTGGGCAGGTCCGCGACCTGCGGGATGCGCCAGGGCTCCGAGCCGTTCGCCAGGTAGCCGTCGGACAGGATGATCACCGGCGTGCGGTACTTGACCGCGATCCGGACGGCCTCGATCGCGATGTCGAAGCAGTCCGACGGCGTGGCCGGGGCGACGACCGCGACCGGCGACTCGCCGTTCCTGCCGTACAGGGCCATCAGCAGGTCGGCCTGCTCGGTCTTGGTGGGCATGCCCGTGGACGGGCCCGCCCGCTGGATGTCGCAGACGATCAGCGGCAGCTCCACGGAGACCGCGAGGCCGATCGTCTCCGCCTTGAGGCACATGCCAGGCCCCGACGTGGTGGTGACGCCGAGCGCGCCGCCGAAGGCAGCGCCGAGCGCCGCGCCGACGCCGCCGATCTCGTCCTCGGCCTGGAAGGTCCGGACGCCGAACCGCTTGTGCCTGGACAGTTCGTGCAGGATGTCCGATGCCGGGGTGATCGGGTACGAGCCGAGGAAGAGCGGCAGCCCGGACCGCCTGGAAGCGGCGACCAGCCCGTAGGACAGGGCACCGTTGCCGGTGATGTTGCGGTAGGTGCCCGGCGCCAGCGTCGCGGGCTTGACCTCGTACTGGACCGAGAACGCCTCGGTGGTCTCGCCGTAGTTCCAGCCGGCCCGGAAGGCCGCCTTGTTCGCCTGCATGATCTGCGGCTTGGCGGCGAACTTGGACTCAAGGAACTTCATCGTGCCCTCGACCGGCCGGTTGTACAGCCAGGACAGCAGGCCGAGCGCGAACATGTTCTTGGCCCGCTCCGCCTCCTTCCTCGACACCTCGAAGCTCTCCAGCGCCTTGACCGTCACGGACGTGATCGGCAGCGCGTGCAGCTGGTAGGCCGACAGCGAGCCGTCCTCCAGCGGGTTCTCCGGGTAACCGACCTTGGCCAGGTTCCGCTTGGTGAACTCGTCGGTGTTGGCGATGATGTCGGCGCCGCGCGGCAGGTCGCCGATGTTGGCCTTGAGCGCCGCCGGGTTCATCGCCACCAGCACGTCCGGCGCATCGCCGGGCGTCAGGATGTCATGATCGGCGAAGTGCAGCTGAAAGCTGGACACCCCGGGCAGGGTGCCCGCCGGGGCGCGGATCTCGGCAGGGAAGTTCGGCAGGGTCGACAGGTCATTGCCGAACGACGCCGTTTCCTGGGTGAACCGGTCGCCGGCCAGCTGCATGCCGTCGCCCGAGTCCCCGGCGAACCTGATGATGACACGATCACGTTGCTGGACCTGCTTGGTCACAGTGGGAGGACCTCCTCCACGCGCCGCGGCCGGGCTACGTGACACGGTGACGGCGTGCGTCCTTTCAGTACCGGCCGGCCTGCGGCCGGGAGCGTGAAGTTAGGGACAGTGCATCGTACCGGCATCGCATGGTGCGATGACCGGATGCCCGCGCTCCTGAGCTGCCGTGATGGTTTCGTTCCCCCGCCAATCTGTCGGTCGGCCTGCCCGGAGCCGGAACATATCGCGATTCTATGACAGAAACCTACTGAAGCATGTTCTCTCTGTAATAGGACGCAGTTCAGGGTGCCACGGTTCACCACTGCAAGAATTGGCGGCGCGGGGGCTGGCGTCCGCTGCGCGGGGCTGGCGTCCGCTGCGCGGGGCTGGCGTCCGCTGCGCGGGGCTGGCGTCCGCTGCGCGGGGCTGGCGTCCGCTGCGCGGGGCTGGCGTCCGCTGCGCGGGGCTGGCGTCCGCTGAGTCGGCCTGGCCTGCCGGTGCGCGTGGCTCTTGGTCGGCCGTTGCGGGGTTCCCAGAGCTGTGGGCGCGAGTTTCTGTTTTGTCCCTGCCCACGTATGCTTACTGTACGTGTCAGCTTGATCGCATTCCGAAACGCCGGCCGGACTGACGAGGGAGGCTGCGGACGTAATGGACAAACATGCCGAGCGAGGTGCCGCCGCCAGGGCGGTCGCGCCACGGGAGGCGGCACCCCGGGATTCGCTGCCCGATCCGGCCAGGCGGGTGACGGAGCAGAGGCCTGAGTCACGGCGCGCCAGCGTGCGCGATGCGCTGGACACCGCACTGAACGGTGCCGTGCTCTGCAGCCGTGACCGGCAGTTTCTGAGCAGGCTGGTCAAGTGGGACAAGCGGAACGCGGCGGCGGTGGTCTCGCTGCTCTGGCGGGCCCGGCTGGCCGGGCGGGCCGAGGTCGCGCTCACCGAGCGCCAGCTTGAGGTCGTGCTCGCCGCGCTGAGCGACGCCGCCGCCTACCGGACCTCAGGTGCCGAGTCTCTCGGCTGCTGGGCCTGCGAGAACGTCCCCGCTGGCCGGTGCGCCGAGCACGCCAAGGACCAGGACCGGGCACATGCCTGCACCGAGCTCGCGGCGATACTGGCCTCGGGCAAGGTCACTGCGAGCGACCTGCCGATGCCAACCGACATCCCTGGCTACCGCCGGTTCACGACGGTGGCCTCATAGGGCACGGTGGCAGGACGTCGGCCCAGCCGGGCACGGGGCTGGCCACTGAACCCTCGTAATGCCCGGGTTCTGGGCCAAGTCAGTGTGCCACCAGGCTCTAGCACCGTGCGTCGGCCTGTTGGGCAGCGTCCGCTGCAATCCGCCGGAGTGTGGTCACGGCTGAGAGGCTGCATACTGGTCATCTCGGCTGGGTCTGTTACGTGCCCGATCGCAGGTTGGCCCTATGCTCGGCGTGCCCGCGACTGACCGCTATGCCCGCAGGCGGCTGCCCGATCGGGCACGCAGCGGACATGGCGGCCTCTTCGGCCCGAACCAAGCATGCGAACCGGCAAAACTGCTGCTGTACGACATTTCAGGTGGGCCCTGGGTTACCAGAGTGGTAATAGACAAGCAGCAGTTCGAGGAAGTGGGTAGCGAGGAGGCAGCCTGCGAGCGCAGTAGGGATCGCGGCCCAGGCCGCGATCCGGGACCGGCGGGTGAGCAGCGCCGCGGCGAGGATCAGACCACCGGTCAGCCACCAGGAAAGGTTGTGGTTGTCCATGGCCTGGGTAACACGGCTCAGGCAACCAGGCGTCGGCCAGTAAAGGCTATAACAGGCGTCGCGTGCGTTGCTGACCTCGGCGAGGATCCCTGGAGTGGTCGGGTACCCCAGCCAGACGAACACGGCGGCGGCTATGCCCGCCAGGTGCCACCAGCTCGCCCGCTCAGCTCCGGACGAGCGTACCTGCCACCACTGCACGACGGAGAACCCAGCAGCCACCGCAACCGGAAATGCCAGCACCGGCGCTGCGATCACCATGGGCATCTGGTTGGTGACTATTCCCCCAACCAGCTCCGCAACGACAGCGCCGAAGACGACGACCCACCCTGTCACCCCCGCCTCCCATGGGTAGGTCAGCAGCGGTCGTCGCGTCTGCGGATCATTCATTGGCGGTAGGGGTTGCGGCACCCGGTAGCTCATATATGGGTGAAAGCCTACGGCCTCGGTGGGCCATCGCACAGCGACACGGCCCGTTGTTATTGACACTTACGTAAGCGTCAAGCGAAGGCAGCCGAAGAAGGAGGCCCGTCCTCCTGATAGGCGCGAGAACTTGCCGGGGAAGATCACACTCAAGGGCGGCGCATAGCGCCGTCGGAGACGCAAGGCCGCGTAGTTACAGTAAGGGTCTCGCGCGGTTGTCAAGGGTGTATCGGCTGGCGGCGTGCTGAGGGCGTAGGTGGCGAAGCCGGTGCGGGTGATGAGGCCGAGCTTGGCCCATTCGCCCAGCTGGGTGTGCAGGTTGCGGGGGGTGATCTGGAGGCGTTCGGCGAGTTCCCGGCCGCTCCAGTCACGGTGGGGCTCGGTGGTCATCAGGGCGGTGACGCGCTGCCGCCGGGTGGGCGGCTGGGGGCCGGTCCGGGCGGGGTTCTTGCGGTGTGCGCGGGGCCGGGGCCTGCCTCCGGGCGGGTCCAGCGGCGGGGTGGTGACGGTGATGTGGATCGCGGTGATGGCGGTGACGGCGCGGGGCCTGCCGTCGTCGCGGGCGAGGTAGCGGGAGGTGGCGCACTTGACCTTGCGGGCGCTGTAGCGGGGCCGCCGCGCGGGCAGCAAGGTGGACAGGACGGCCCGGCCGATGACGCCGGGCAGGTCAGCCGGGCCATCTGGGCTCGGGCAGATGCCGCGGGCCGCGGTCAGTTCCTCGCGCGCGGCTTCCAGGGCGGTGGTGAAGCTGGCCCGGTCGGGGCTGGCGCCGGGCTGGGTCTCCACGGCGGTGACCATGGCCATGCGCAGCAGCTGGCAGAGCGTGAGCAGGGCCCACAGCTCCTGCCCGGCGCCGGGCCGGTCGCCCGAGCGCAGCACGCGGCCGTCGAGCTGGGTGTGCCGCAGCGCGAGGTAGGCGGACTCGATCTCCCACCGCTCGTGGTAGAGCCGGACCAGCGCGGCGGCCGGGTAGCGGCGGTGGTCGGTCAGCGTGGTGATCAGCCGGCGGGAGTCGGCGACACGGGTGCCGTCGGCGCCGGTCATGACCACGCCGGCCTCGATGATCCGCACGGCCAGCCCGTCCAGGTTCGACAGGTAAGAGCCGTCGGGCAGGTGCGCCAGGACCGGGGGCTTGCGGGCGGGACTTGGCCCGGGCCAGCAACATCGCCCCGGTGGCGGTGATCTCGGCGAGGAACACGGCGGCGCCGGAGGCCCGGTCCAGCAGGATCAGCATCCCCGGGCCCAGCAGGTGCAGCAGCCGCCGGGCCAGCCGGACTTCGTCGCGCTCGGACACCGAGCCGGCGGTTGCCCCCAGCAGGCCGCGGGTGCCGGTCTCGGCCAGCGCCATCACCCGCAGGGCCGGGTAGCCGGCCATGCCCAGCCGGTGGCGGATCTTCCCCAGCCACCCCCGGTTCCGGTCAGTGCCGGGGACCTTCAGGGAGTTCAGCCCGTCGAAGGCCACGGTGCGCAGCCCGGCGAACCGCACGCCGGGCGTGTGCGGCTGGGCCAGCGGCCCGGCCACCACCTCAAACAGGGCTTTCAGCGGCGCGGGCCCAAGACGGCGGCGCAGGTCCCGCAGCGCCTTCTCCGACGGGCACGGCAGGCCCAGCCCGGCCAGCCCCGCGGTCAGCTTGCCCCAGACCCGCAGATAACCAAGGCGCGGGAACATCCCCAGCGCCAGGACAAAGTACACCCCGGCCCGGGACGGCAGAGCCCGCAGCCGGCGCTGCACCGTCCTGGTCTGCTCCAGGACGTCATCGACCAGCCCGGACGGCAGGTACTGAGTTAACTCACCCACATGGCCCGGGGCGAATACCCCCGCGGCGACAGTGACGGCATGCGTGACGGTGGCAGTGGCAGACTGAGTACGCAACGGGACCCCTGGTGGCCGGGAAGATCGTGATGGATTGCCCCGATCTACCAGAGGTCCGGTCGCCTCATCAACCCCTCGCCATACCGGCAGAGGATCCCCTTGACTTGATCACAAATCCCTTAACTACGCGGCCTTGCGACGCGAGCGCAGCGAGCGCCCTTGACGGTGATCTTTGTCCCGGCGACAGGATGGCTGGCGCGAGGAGGACGGCCGGTCAGCTCTTGCAGGCGCGGTCACCAGGCGCTACGGCCTGCACCGGCAGCGGCCGGGTGCGGGGTGACCGCGCGAGGCAGCCGCCGCGACGCAGGGCTTCCGCCCGGAGGAAGCGGCGACGCTGCCGCCGCCAGCGGCGGCGGAACCCCGCAGGCGCGAGCCGCTAATCGCGGGTGCCGCGCCGGATCGGCTGCCTGGTGTCTCGCGGCTTGCGCCCGGAGCGCGGCGGAGGCCGTCCCGGCTGGCGCGCCGAAGGCGTGCCCTTGAAGCCGTGGAGAAAGTTGTCACAGGCCCGAAGGGCTACGCGCGTGGTCAAGCAGTTCGCGGAGTGCTCTAGCGTCCGCAGAAAGCTGCGTCTCTGGAACCTTCGCATCCGGTTGTTGCGCAGACAGCGGGAACGGCTGGCCTGGCCGA
>WNEY01000771.1_pt1 | contig 21134 bp, 16 predicted proteins | sample 5400531 | NCBI WGS metagenome assembly WNEY01 (sample SAMN13153338, study PRJNA577476) | soil metagenome | isolation source: 200 cm saprolite under Douglas fir tree site 1 | place: USA:California | collected 2015-04-18
GAGGCCGGCAGTACGGTGACCGGCGGCAACACGGTCATGGGCGGCATGACGGCGCTGCTGTTCGCGGCACGGGAGGGCCACCTGGACGCCGTGCGCGCGCTCGTCGCCGCCGGCGCCGACGTGAATCGACTGAGCGCGGGCGACCATAGCAGCCCTCTGGTCATCGCCGTCAGCAACAGCCATTACGAAGTCGGACAGTTTCTCGTCGACCACGGCGCGGACCCGAACCTCGCGAATGTCGATGGGCTCACCCCCCTGTACGCGACGATTGACATGCAGTACGCGCCGGTGTCCTGGGCGCCGAACCCGCTGACGGTCCAGGAGAAGGTCAGCCACCTCGAACTGATGAAGTCGCTGCTCGCACACGGGGCGAACCCGAACGCGAAGCTGACGCGCAAACTGTGGTTCAGGCCGACGTCGCACAATCAGCAATGGATCAGCACGGTCGGCACGACGCCGTTCTGGCGCGCCGCGCAGGGCACCGATGTGCCTGCGATGCGTGCCCTGGTCGCCGGCGGCGCCGATCCGAAAACGCCGTCGGCGGCCGGGACGACAGCGCTCATGGTGGCGGCGGGACTCGGATACGCCGGAAACTTCTCACAGAATCTGCCTGATTCATGGCTCGCGGCCGTGAAGTACTGCCTCGAGCTTGGCCTCGACATCAACGCCGCAGATAACCAGGGCTACACCGCGCTGCACGGCGCGGCGTACAGAGGGGACAACGAGCTGGTGAAGTTCCTCGTGGAGAAGGGCGCCAGGCTCGACGCGCGAACCCGACGCGGATGGTCGGTCACCGACATGGCGAACGCTCCGAGTCTTCGCAGCAGCGTGCCGCTGGCGCACCCCGACACCATCGCGCTCCTGTTGAAGATCGGCGCGCCTGCGCTGACGCCCATCGAAGGCGAAACGATTCTCGGCAGCGGCCGAAAGGCTCCGGCGCCGAGCCCCGAGATGGTCGCGTACGTCGGCTGGATGAGAACCGTCTCCTTGTCTTCCAACAGCCTCAAGAAGAGCATCGAGGACAAACAGGTCGACGCGGTACAGTTGGACGCGCAGACGCTCGCGGATATGTTCGGCAAGGTGCGGGAGTACTGGACGCAGAGCAACACGAGCGATGCCGCCGGTCTCGCGAAGAGCGCGCAGGACGCGTCGATGAACCTCAAGGCCGCTGCGGCCGCCGGCAACTGGGCAGAGGCCGGCGCCGCGATGAAGACGATCAGTGGGACCTGCGGTTCGTGTCACACAGCGCATCGCGGCGAGAAGACGCGCGATGGCCGTTACTCGATCAAGAAATAGTTTCGTCTTCCTCACCTTCTTCGCCGCGGGATCCGCGGGGCAGGTTTACCTCGAGAACCTGCCCCTCGCCCATGCGGCCATCCAGTACCTTCAGACTCGTCCCGATGACGCCGTCTCGCGTCTGTCGGCGCAGCTCGAGGGCGGTACGGTCACGCTCGACTTCCGAGGGGACGGCACGGGATATCTGGCGAGCGTGTTGCAGCACCTCGGAGTAAATACCGACTCCCAGGGACTCGTCTTTTCGAAGACCAGTTCTCAGGCGGAGAAGATCTCCCCACGGAATCCGCGCGCCATCTACTTCGCCGACGACGTCGCCGTCGGATTCGTGCGGGGAGGAGAAGTACTCGAGCTGGCCGCGCGCGACCCGCGACAGGGAGTCAGCTTCTACACGCTGGGCAATCAATCGCAGGCCCGGCCGGCGTTCACCCGGCGCGACGCCTGCCTGCGCTGCCACAACGGGCCTGCCACGGGCGGCGTTCCCGGCATGTTCGTGAGCTCGGTGTTTCCGAGCGCCACGGGCACACCCTACACTGGCGGCGCGATAGTGACCGATCATCGAACGCCCTTCAGCGATCGATGGGGCGGCTGGTACGTGAATGGCCGCCACGGGGAGTCTCGGCACCGCGGCAACGCGGTGGCGCCGAACCCGGCGCAGCCCAATGTGCTCGAGACGGTGGGCACGCAGAACCTCCGCAACATGGCCGGGCGTATCGACCCGAAGGCCTATCTCAGTCCCGTCAGCGACATCGTCGCGCTCCTGACGTTCGAGCATCAGACGCAGATGACGAATCTGATCACGCGGCTGGGATGGGAGGCGCGGATGGTTAATTACGACTCGAGGAGTGCCACGATCACTCCGGCGCTTCAGTCCAGCATCGATGCACTGGTCGCGTACATGCTGTTTGCCGACGAAGCGCCACTCAATGATCCCGTGGAAGGGGTCTCTTCCTTCACGAGGACGTTTGCGGAACGCGGCCCGCGCGACCACAAGGGGCGCTCTCTTCGGGAGTTCGACCTGCGCACGCGCCTGTTTCGATATCCGCTCAGCTACATGGTGTATGACGCGGCGTTCGATGCGCTGCCCGGCCCGATTCTCGAACAGGTGTACCGTCGGCTGTTCGACGTGCTGACCGAAAAAGACGATGATCCACGCAGGTTCGCAAGGCGGACGCGCGCGGATCGACGCGTGATTCTTGAAATCCTGAGAGAAACGAAATCCACACTGCCGGCATACTGGCGCGCGGCACCCTAGGAGCTACGCGACCCTCCTGGCCTTCTGACCTCCTGTTCAAAACCCACACATGATCAAAGACTCCTGGCCTCCTGACCTCCTGTTCAAATCCCGGCGAGCGATGAAGCCGTGGCCGAATATCGTGGCGCTCGCTGTGCTGCTGAGCGCCGCGGCCGTCATCGCGTTCGGCGCGGATCGCATATACACGAACCCGGATCCCGGCGCTGAGCTGAAGCGGCTGTTTCCCGCAGCCGCCGCGTTTTCTCCGCTGGCGGGCGATCCGCTTCATTTCGAGGCATATGCGGTGAACCCCAAGACGAACCCGTCGGCTCCGCCGATCGGTCTCGCGTTCTGGACCACCGATCTCGTGCCGCAGGAGCACGGGTACCACGGGCCGATCCACATTCTTGTCGGGATGGACATGACAGCCGTCCTGACCGGGGTCGCCGTCACCTATGACTCCGAGCCGTACGGCTATTTCTCGGTGCAGCCGCCGAAGTTCGCGGCGCAGTTCAAGGGCAAGAGCATCCGCGATCCGTTCAGGGTCGGCGGCGACGTCGACGCCGTCTCGCGGGCGTCGATCACCATCGGGAGCGCCACACGCGCGATTCGCGACAGCTCGCGGATGGTCGCGAAGAAATTGCTGCCCCCCGAGGTCGTGAAGTAAGTCTCAGACGCATCGCGCGGGCCGAGGCCTATCCGCTCATCGAGAATTACAGCTCGGCGCGGCCGACTTCGGACTGATTCGATCGGCTGACCTCGAGGGTCCCTAGGATTCGTCGACGCGAAAGGCGAACTGGCCGTCGTTCCTGCGGCGCAGCACCCGCCTGTCGGTCAGTTGCTCGAGGATGCGTGAGGCAATGTCGGGAGGAAGTCCAAACAATTTGGCGGCCTGTCCCACCGTCAACGACAGTCCCGGCATCTCCTCGAATTCGCTGTGAATCCGCCACACGAGTGCGGAGCGGGCAGCCACGTCGCGACGTTCAATGCGGACCGCCTCGGGTAGGCGGGCGACGGCGGGAACTAACCTGAGATCCAGGATAGTCTGCCAGCTGGATTCGTTCGGCTTCTGCTTGGCCATACGCTCTCCGGGGAAGCAGCAGTCGTTGCTTGCGCGGGAGTTCTGGGGTTCTCCCGCACAGGACCCGCAGTCTGGAGCGGCGCATGGTGCCGTACTTGGCGGGCGGCCCGCTGTTCGATTTTGAACAGGCTCAGCGACATGCGGCGGCAGTCGGCGTGGACGCGCAGGGGCGTTCCGCGGCCCGAATAACAAGGACCCTGCGGGCCACCGGGAAAACGATGGAGGACGAAGTTCCCGCGCACTGCAGATCCTGGTTGAATCCCAGCGGGAATGGCTCTATCTTTGTCCGTTATGGCTGAAATCAATATGCAGGAACCGGAACCTCAGTCGGCCTCGCGACGACGGTTTATCAAGGGGATCATTGCCGCGGGCGCAGCGGCCTCCTCCTCTGCCTACCTGTTCCGTTCGACGACCCTGCTGGGTCAGCCGTCGGCGCCGGGCGCAGTGGAGCGTCTCATCACGCTGAACGTGAACGGGCAGGACCGCCGCGTCGATGTGATGCCGCAGGAAACCCTCGCGATGACCATCCGCTACAAGCTGGGGTTGACCGGCACCAAGATCGGATGCGACCGCGCGGAATGCGGCGCCTGCACCGTCCTCATCGACGATGTGCCGCACTACTCGTGTTCGTTCCTCACGCAACGCGCGCGTGGCCGGAAGATCGTCACGATTGAGGGCCTGGCCGACCCGACGACCGGCAAGCTGAGCGCGGTGCAGCAGGGCGTCATCGACGAGCAGGGCTTCCAGTGCGCATTCTGCATGCCCGGTTTCGTGATGGCCACCACCGGCTATCTGAAAACGAATCCGAACCCGTCGCGGCAGGAGCTCGCGCACGGCATCTCAGGGAACCTGTGCCGATGCCAGGACTACGACAAGATTCTCACGGCAATGATGCGCGGCGCTGAATACATGCGGAGGGGCTGATCATGGCTGCACACAAGCTCGTCGGCCAGAACTACGCGACGCCTGATCTTCTCGCGAAGGTGACAGGCCAGGCGAAGTACGCCGAAGACTTTCGCGTCGAGGGGATGCTGTTCGCCAGGCTGCTTCTCAGTCCGATGCCGCACGCGCGGGTGAAGAGGCTGAACCTGAGCGCGGCGTTGGCGATGCCCGGTGTGAAAGCGATCATCACGGCGGACGACATTCCGGCTCCGGCCGCGACGGTCACCGACCTCGGCCAGACGATCCAGGCCAACATGAAGGGCGAGCGCGCGCTCACGAGCGAGCCGATGTACCAAGGCGAGCCGGTCCTCGCGGTCGCCGCCGTCGACGAGCTCACCGCCGTCGAAGCGATCGAGAAGATCGAGATTGAGTGGGAACCGCTGCCCTTCTCGGTCGATCCCATCGACAGCCTGCGGCCGGGCAGACCGACGGCGAGACTTGAAGGCAACGTCTGGGTGCGTCCGGCCGCCAAGCCCGGTACTCCGCCGCCTCCACCCGAAGTCCAGAACCTGAAGTGGACCGAGGAAGAGCTCGCGGATGCCAAAGAGGGCCGCCTTCCGATGGGCAAGGTGCCCGAGCAGTGGACGTACGGCGATCTCGAGGCGGGATTCAAGAATGCGGCGCTCGTTCTCGACGAGACGTTCGTGACGCCAAACACCAGCCACCAGACGCTCGAGCCGCGCACGGCGATGGCCTATTGGCAGAACGGCAAGCTGTTCCTGCATTGCTCCACACAGAGCGTCGTGCAGACGGTCGCGTCGGTCGCTCGGTGGCTCCACATGGAGCCGAACGACGTCGTGATCATCAGCCAGTACACCGGCGGCGGGTTCGGCAGCAAGGCCACCGGCACTCACACGTCGATCATCCCGGCGCTGCTGGCGAAGAAAGCGAATGCGCCGGTCATGATGCGCATCAGCCGCGAGGAGGAGCACTACATCGGCGGCGCGCGCCCGAGCCTCCATGGGCGCATGAAAGTCGGCTTTACCAAAGACGGCCAGATCACCGCGATCGACATGTTCGTGGTTTGCGAGAATGGACCCTACGAGCCGCAGGGCGACACCGCGCAGTCGGGCCGCATCGTCTCGCTGTTGTACCAGCCGGCGGCGATGCGCTGGCGCGGTGTGTCGGTTCTGACCAACACGCCGCCCCGGCGAGCGCAGAGTCAGCCTGGCGGCATGCAGGGCATCGTGCTGATGGAGCCGCTTCTCGCGAAGGCGGCGCGCAAGCTCGGGCTCGATCAGGTCACCATCAGGAGAATGAACGCGCCCGAAGGGAAGGCGGAATTTGGGCCGGCCTCGCCGCAGGGCACGCGCGCGCACGCCACCAGCTCGTTCATGAAGCAGGCGCTCGACCGCGGCGCAGATCTCTTCAAATGGGACGCGCGGAAAGCCGCGAGCGGGAAACGCCAGGGCTCGAAGGTTCGCGGTGTCGGCGTGGCGATGAGCACGTTCGTCGCCGGGTCGGTCGGGTTCGACGGCCTCTTCGTCATCAAGCCCGACGGCCGGCTGTACATCCAGTCCGGCATCGGAAACCTCGGTACGGAATCGGTGAGCGACGTGCATCGCGTCGCCGCGGAAATGGTCGGCGTGCCGTGGGAGAAATGCGAGCTGACGTGGGGCAACACGAGCAGGAACCTGCCCTGGTCCTGCGTCTCCGGCGGCAGCCAGACGACGCACGCCCATACGCGCGCCGCGCACGCGGCCGCCACTGATGCGATCAAGAAGCTGCAGCAGATCGCCGCGAAGGATCTCGGAGGGCGGCCGGAAGACTACGAAGTGGCCAACGAGCGCGTGTTCCGCAAGGGCGGTGGCGCCGGCATCACGCTCGCGCAGGCGGCGAAACGCGCCATCGAGCTCGGCGGTGTCTTCGATGGTCACGAGCTGCCGAAGGAGATCAACGCTTTCACGAAGAGATCGGCGACAGCGCTGGCGGGGCAGGGCCTGATGGGCGTCGCTCGCGACAGCTACCCGCGCGACGGCGCGACACACTCGTTCGTCGCGGGCTTCGCCGAGGTCGAAGTGGACGTCGAAACCGGCAAGTACCAGATCGTGGACTATCTGGCGGTGGCCGACGTCGGCACTGTCATCCATCCGCACGCGCTCGGTGGGCAGGTGCTCGGCCGATCGATGCTTGGCATCGGCCACGCGATCGGGCAGAAGTGGGTCTACGACCAGCACTACGGCGTGCCGCTGGCCAAGCGCTTCCACTACAACAAGCCGCCGACGATTCTCGATGCGCCACAGAAGATGGCGTGGGACGCGCTGGACATCCCCGACCCGGAGACGCCAGTCGGGGCGCGGGGCATCGGCGAACCGCCGGTGGCCGCCGGCTGCTGCGCGGTTCTGAACGCGCTTGCCGACGCGCTTGGCGACGAAATCTTCCGGCGGGCGCCCGTCATGACCGATGAGATTCTGGTCGCGCTCGAAGCGGGCCGGCCGATGAAGGAACCGCTCACGGCGCACGTATGACATTGCGGATCGCGAAATGCGGATTGCGGACTGCGGATTAAGCGGACTGCGGATTAAGCGGATGGCGGATTAAGCGGACTCGATCCGCAATCCGCAATTCGCAATCCGCAATACAGAAAGGTACTTATGGCGACGATTCGCGACGTCATGCCGGTGTTCGAGCTGTACCAGCCCGCGAGCATCGACGATGCGATCAAGCTGCTCGACAAGCACGGCGCCGACGCGCTGGTGCTGGCGGGCGGCCTCGACAGCATGGATTGGCTGAAGGATCGATTGAAGAGGCCGAAGGTCGTCGTCGATCTGATCCAGATCACGGAGCTCAAGGGCGTGCGGGAGGCCAACGGAGGCATCGAGATCGGCGCGATGACCCCGCTGACCGAGGTCGTCAGGCACCCGCTCGTCCGCGAGAAATTCAGCCTTCTGATGGAAGCCGCGGAACTCGTGGCCTCGCCGCAGATCCGCAATCAGGGCACCATCGGCGGCAACGTATCGCAGGACACGCGCTGCTGGTACTACCGCGGCGGCTGGACGTGCTACCGCGCGGGCGGCAACATCTGCTACGCCGACACGCCGACGGCTGTGAACCGCGAGCACGCGATCTTCGACGCGGATCGCTGCGTGGCGGTCAACCCGTCGGACACCGCGCCGGCGCTCGTCGCGCTCGACGCGCAGATGATCATCCGCGGACCGAAGGGCGAGCGGGTTGTGAACGCCGAGGACTACTGGATCGGCCCGGGGATCGACATCACGCGTATGAACGTGCTCGCGCCGAACGAGCTCCTCACCGCGATTCGCATTCCGGCGACGATGGCGGGTGCGCAGTTCTATTTCGAGAAGGTACGCGACCGCCAGGTGTGGGACTTCCCGCTGGTGAACGTGGCGTCCGCGATCAAGACCGACGGCGCCAACATCGGAGAGGTTCGGGTCGTCGTCAATGCCGTCGCCGCAAAACCGCGTCGCTTGAAGAGCGTCGAGGCGGCAATCACGGGCAAGCCGCGCAACGAAGAAACGGCGGACATGGCCGGCAGGATGGCGGTCGAGGGCGCGCAGCCGCTGCGGCACAACGCCTACAAGGTACCGCTGATGCGGAACCTGGTGAAACGCGCGATCCGGGGCGCTGCCGCGACGTCAACGACGTAAGAAGACACCAATCAGCAATGAGCCGAACCGCCGTCCTCTGTCTGCTTCTGACGACGGCAGCGATCGGCGCCAGCGATGGTCGCCGTGTAGCGCCGGCGAACGCCGCGCCCCGCGAGGTCGGCAGCTGGCGGGCCATTGGCAGCTGGTCGGGCGGCGGGGACATGCAGACCGAATCCTTTACCAGCGATACGGGATCGCTGCGTGTCCGCTGGCAGACCAGCCATGAAGTCCGGCCCGGCGACGGTACATTCCGCGTGACCCTCCACAGCGCCATCAGCGGACGTCCGCTCGCTCAGGTCGTCGACCATCGTGGCGCCGGGACACAAACGTCGTACGTCAGCGAGGACCCTCGGGTTTTCTACGTGGTCGTCGATTCTGCCGGTGTCGACTGGTCATTCACGATCGATGAATACGTCGGCGCCCGGACGACCGGCGCCTCGGATTGGTGATGGCGTTGGCCGGCGCGAGTGCCTGGACTTCCTGATCCCGCTGAACGAGCGGCACTTGCGGCGCGTGCTCCAGCAATTCTTTTTTGACGGGCTGAAAGACGGCCGCCGCGACGCCCGTGGTCCTCGTGGCCGGCCGCGCTTGAGAGACAGTCACGCGATTCGGTCGGCGCCGCTGCGGCCGACCGGTTTGAGGAGGTTCGTGATGAGTGCTATGCGCTCGTGCCTGTTCGGGCTGGTCAGCATCATGGCCATGGGACTCATGGTCGCCGGGTGCGAGAATGTCAACAAACTTTCGAGCCTGACCGGGCCGACGCCCAGCCTGGCGCCGACCTTCTCGTCGATTCAGCGCGACATCATCCAGTCTTCGGATTCCGCCGGACGTCAGTCATGCACGGCCTGCCACACGAGTGTGGGACGCAATCCATCGGCCGGACTGGACCTGGCGGTGAACGCTTTCAGCGCGCTCGTCAATGTAGGCAGTCGCAACAAGCCAGGCGCGACGATGGTCATTCCCGGTGACCCGGATAACAGCTATTTGATTCAGAAGCTCGAAGGGACACCAGGCATCGTCGGTCTGCGGATGCCGCGCAACGGTCCGCCTTATCTGACCGACGGTCAGATCCAGATCATCCGCCGGTGGATTCTGCTGGGCGCGAAGAACGACTGACCGAAACGGCCGCTGTCCGTCACTCGAAAGGAGCATTCGCAATGCGTTTCGGAATTCGTCTGTTCGTGCTCGCGGCATTGGGACTCCTCGCGGTCGAGCCCGGCCGGGCCGCAGCAGACTGGCTCATCACGCCGTTTGCCGGCGCCAATTTCGGCGGGAACACCGGAGACAAGAAGTTCAACGTCGGCGGGTCGATCGGCTCCATGGGCGCGGGCATCCTGGGTGGTGAAATCGATTTCGGCTTCGCGCCGGATTTCTTCGATCGGGGCGGCAACACGAAGCTCGTATCGAGCAGTCATGTGCTCACGCTGATGGGGAACGTGATCATCGGCGCGCCGATCGGCGGGCAACGCGGGCCGGGCCTCCGGCCGTACGTCGTGGGAGGGCTCGGTCTCATCCGGCCGGAGGTCAAGGACGCGGCCGACGCGTTCACCGTGAAGCACACGGATTTTGGCGGAGACATCGGGGCGGGTGTGATTATCTTTTTCGCCGATCGCGTCGGCATCCGGGGCGACTTCCGTTACTTCCGCAGCTTCAAGCATTCGGAGGGGGCCAACGGGTTCGACATCGATTTCAGCGGCTTCAACTTCTCGCGGGCGACCGGCGGCATCGTGTTCCGGTTCCCATGATCGGCGATAGCCGATTGAGTTGCTGACGACTCGGTCGGAACCGGGCCGCGGAACCGCATCGAGCGCCGACTTGCAGGAGAGCGGAGTCGGTGGATGTTCCGTCTACGATCCAGAACGCTCTCCAGTGCCTGCTGCTTCGACGATTCTCGCTCTGTCTCACTCCCATTGAGATAGCGTCGACCGACTGCACCTCCTTTGAATGTGCGCAGACGACAATAAACGTCCACGAGTGGACCGTCGAGACCGCGCGTCCAAAGCGTCGCCCGGCACTCTTACATCGTCAGTGTATAGAACCGTGAATCAGCGCCGAGCTCAGCTGCGCACACGCGGTGACGCGCCGCGCGAGGCGAGCGCATGCACCTGCGACGCCGACGCGCGATTGCGATCGTGCGCGATGATCTAGTGCCGCGCGCTCGCGGTCACAATAAATCCGGGCGTAGCGTCGAACCGTCACGAAATTCGAGCGTCGCGACAAACGGTCGAGCCGCCGTTGCGATCGTCGACGAGGCGCGATAGTTACAGACGGCGAAATGTACTTTCGCAGCGCGTAATCCCCACGGCGCACACCATTTCACAATTTTTCTTGCGTTGCCCGCGAGAGCGTTTTCCTCCTCGCACGACGGAAAGTCTGGCAGCGCGCTTGCCAGATAAGCCTATACATAGCCACCTTAGCTCGACAGTGGGGCCGCCTGCGCCTGGAGGTGGACCTCTTTCGCACAGGCGAACTGCGTCAGGAGATTATGAAGAACCAACTCGCCCGTCTGTTTCTGTCCGTCGTCATCACGAGCATCGCGTTTGTCGGGCGCGCCGCCGCCGCTCCGCCGGCGCCGGGACTTCTTGCGCCTGCGGCCGGCGCCACGGTGCAGGTGCCGCTGACGATCTCATGGTCGGCGGTCAGCGACCCGAGCGGGATCATTGCCTACAACTGGCAGGTCAGCGCCTCGTCCAGCTTTACCGCCGTGATCCTCCAGAATTCGACGAGCGGCCAGACGCAGGACGTCGTCAGCGGTCTCGCGAACGGGACCTATTTCTGGCGCGTCCAGGCTGTGAGCGGCGCGTTCGTCCAGGGCGCGTGGTCTTCTGCGCGGAGCTTCACCGTCAACGGCGCCGGACCGGGCGCGCCGGGCACGCCTTTCCTGGATCCGACGAAGGCATACTCGACGTTCCACCCATTCGAGGTCATCACGTTCAATTGGTCCGCCGTTCCAGGCGCCACAACCTACGTCCTTCAGGCCGCGACCGACCCGAGCTTTCCCGTCACCACTCGGATCCAGTTCGACAACATCCCGACCAACACGTTCTCGTTTGCCATTGGGAACCCGGAAGGGAACTACTCGGCGCGCGTCTTCGCCGTGAACGCGAACGGCATCGCCAGCCAGCCGTCGAACGTCATCGCCTTCTCCGTCTTCTACAACAATCCCATCGGGCCGCCGCCATCGCTCGTGTCGCCCGCGAATGGCACGACGCTCACGCTGCCCGTCACGCTCACGTGGGCGGACGTCCCGAATCCGCAGCCCAGCGGGTACGAGCTGCAAATCGCCAGGGACTCCGCGTTCTCGTCGATCGAGGAGGACGATCCGCAGCTCAACGGGCCGTCCCGCACCGTGCTGTCGCTCACGGCCGGGACGAAGTTCTGGCGCGTGCGCTCGACACAGGGCGACGCCTCGCCCACCACGGCGGCGGTCACGGCGTGGTCGACGCCACGCTCGTTCACGATCAGTTCGGCGCCTCCCAAGCCGGTGTCGATCACGCTGGCCACGAACCCGCTCACCAGCGGCGACACGACATGGGTCGCCCTGCAGCTGTCGGCGGCGGTCCCGGCGAGCGGCGCCGCCATCAGCATGACCAGCTCGAACCCGAGCGCGGCGTCTGTCCCGTCGACGATCACGATGCCCGGCAACATCGCCTGGACGCAGTTCCAGATGCAGGCCGGGCAAGTGGTCTCACCGACGCCCGTCACGCTCACCGCGACGCTCAACGGGGGAACCGCCTCCGTCCAGTTCGTCGTGCAGCCACCGGCGCTGAAGTCGCTCTCGGTCACACCGATCAGCATCAGCGGCGGTGTGCAGGCGGGGGGGATCGTGATGCTAACCGGCCAGGCCCCGGCGGGTGGAGCCGTGGTGAGCCTCTCGAGCAACTCTCCGGCGGCGAGCCCGCCGTCGACCGTAACCGTCCCGCCCGGCAGCTTCTCCGCTTCGTTCAGCGTGCCGACGAGCAACGTGACAACGAACACGCCTGTCACTATTTCGGCGAGCTGGAACGGAGTCACCGTGCAGTCGCCAATCACCGTGATACCGGGACCGGTGCCCGCATCGCTCACGCTGCTGCCGACCACGGTGATCGGAGGAGGCCCCGGCTCAGTCGACGGCACCGTCACCATCGCGTCGCCCGCGTCGGTCGACCAGTTCCTTCAGGTCAGGAGCAACAACCCCACCGTATTGCCGTTCCTGTCGAACAGCGTCATGGTCCCGGCGGGCAGTACGAGAGGTCTGATCCAGATCCTGCCGGCCGTCGTCTCGGTACCGACTGTGGTCACAATCTCCGTTACCGGGAGCGGCGTGACGGTTTCGGCCAACCTGACGGTGAATCCGTCGGGCACGCCGCCTCCGCCCGCGACTCTCTCTTCATTCACCGTCAGCCCGACAAGCGTTGTTGGCGGCAGTCCTGCGACCGGCACCGTCACGCTGCCGAGCGCCGCGCCGGCCGGCGGAACCGTCGTCAGTCTGACGAGCAACCTTCCCGGCTCGGCCACCGTGCCGGCGAGCGTCACGGTCGCGGCCGGCGCGACGAGCGCCAACTTTACGATCACCACGTTCCCAAGCGCCGGCACTACCGTCCAACTCTCCGCCACTCTCGTCGACACGATCCTTTTTGCGGCGCTCGGCGTGAACCCGCCGGCAGCCTCGGCGACGCTCTCCTCGGTGACGGTCAGCCCGGCCACCGCGGTTGGCGGCAACTCCTCGACCGGAACGGTGACCCTGAGCGCGGCGGCCCCGAGCGGCGGCGCAGTGGTGACGCTGTCGAGCAGCAACACGGCCGTCGCAACCGTGCCCGCCAGCGTGACGGTCGCCGCCGGCAGCACGAGCAAGACGTTCACCGTAACCACGCAGCCCGTGGCCTCATCGACACCGGTGACGATCTCGGGTTCGTTCGGCGGTGCGACCAGCAGCGCGGTCTTGACGGTCGCGCCGCCGCCGCCCCCCGCGTCGCTCTCGGCCGTTTCAGTGAGCCCGACGAGCGTGACCGGTGGCGCGACCCCGCAGGGCACGGTGACGTTGACGAGCGCCGCGCCGGCGGGCGGCGCCGTCGTGACGCTGTCGAGCAGCAACACGACCGCCGCGACCGTGCCCGCGAGCGTCACGATTGCCGCGGGGAGCACGAGCGCGACATTTGCGATAACGACCGCGGCTGTCAGTGCATCGACGCCGGTGACGATCACCGGGTCGTATGGCGGCGCGACCAAGACGGCAACGCTGACGGTGACGCCGGCACCGCCGCCGGGTCAGAGCGCGACGCTGACGGTCACCGCCAGCGGCCGGAGTGGTGAGCGCGTGACGTCGAGCCCCGCCGGAATCAGCGTGGCGGTCGGCAGCACCGGGTCGGCGTCTTTTGCAACGGGCACGTCCATCACGCTGAGCGTCTCGAACGACCGTGATGCGATCTGGTCGGGCGCCTGTTCGAGCGGCGGGAACAAGACGAAGACGTGCACGTTCACGTTGACCGGCGCGGCCACGATCACCGCCAATGTGCAATGAAAGAGACCGCCGAGACCGCCGCGGCAGATTGCGGCGAGGCACGTGAGTCGCGAGGCGAACGAGCGGGCGGCACGCAGAGGGCACGGGCTCATCACCCTCCGTGCCGCCGCAAGCAGCAACGTCGCGCGACGAAAGGCTGGTAGTTGGCATGAAGCCGATGACACGATTCTCGTGCATCGTCGGAGGCGGCTGTCTGATGCTGCTCGCGGGCGGATCTCAGCTGGAAGGCCGGCGACCGGCGCGGTCTTCGCCGGCCGTACCCACCGAACGTCGCGAGGCATTCACGCTGTCGGGATTGCCCGTTGATTTGATCGAGAACCGCGGGCAGTGGGACACGAGCGCGCGATTCGTTGCGACCCGAGGCGCGGCCTGGACGGCGCTCGAACCCGACGGCTTCGCGCTTCACGTCGCGGGTTCACAACACTCCGCACCCGTGCGCCTCGTCTTCGAGAACACGCCTGGTCGCGCCAGCCTCGCCGGCGAAGAGCGACGTCGCGGCCGCTACAACTATTTTCTTGGCAACGATCCCTCACGGTGGCGCTCGGACGTGCCCGCGTATGGCGCCGTCCGTTATCGCAACCTGTATGAGGGCGTCGACGCGATCGTTCGCGATCGGCAGGGACGGCTGGAATACGACCTGGTGCTCCTTCCCGCCGCCGACCTCGACCGCGTGGCGATACGAGTCGAGGGTGCCGCCGCGTTCCGCGTGGAAAACGACGGCTCGCTGGTTGTAGAGACTGCTGACGGGAACCTCCGTCAGACGCCGCCAAGAACGTGGGAGGAACTGCCGGATGGGACGCGGCGCGCGATCGACAGCAGGTTCCGAAAAATAGACGCGACCCGTTACGGATTCGCCGCGGATCGCCACGACCCGGCGCTGCGGCTGGTCGTCGACCCTGGGCTGGAATGGTCCACTTTTCTCGGCGGCGGAAGCCGCGAAGAGATCCACGGCCTCGCGCTGACGCGCGACGGAACAGGAGATGTGGTCGTCACGGGACATACATGGTCCGCCGATTTTCCGGCGACCCTCGGCGTCTTCGGCACGAACCCGGTTGTGCCCTTCGTCGCGCGGCTGAATGCCTCAGGCACCGCTCTGGTGTACGCAACGCTGTTCGGCGGCACCGGTGGCAACGTGGCCTACGCCTTCGACGTGGCGCTCGATGCTTCGAGCGCACCGGTGGTAGTCGGCACGACCAATACGCTCGACTTCCCAACAACCGCCGGCGCATACGACACGACGTTCAACGCGCCTCCCGGTTCACTGAACAGGGAATGGGATGCATTCGTCACACGGTTCAACCCGACCGGCAGTCAGATGGTCTTCTCCACGTTCCTGGGTGCTGCGCCCATTCCCGATGCGACGATGCCCGGCGGCGAGCGTGGAGGCGCCGAGGAAGCCCACAAAGTCGTTGTCGACGCGTTAGACCGTGTCATCGTTGCGGGCTGGACCACCTCCGAAAATTTCCCGACTACTCCCGGCGCGTACGACCGGACGCTCGAAGTTTTGAGGGTTCCCGTGGCCGGGGGCACGATCGAATCGCGGACAGACGCCTTCGTTTCCCGTCTGAGCCCGAACGGAGCGCAGCTCACCTACTCGACGTACCTTGGCGGGCAGTCCGACGACCTGGTGAAGGACATGGTCATCGACCCACAGGGAGTCCTGACCCTGGTCGGCGTCGAAGCCCCGCTCGAAACCTTCGACGCTCAGAACAACCGGACCGACCATGGCACTCCGTTTCCGACGACGGCCGATGCCGTGTCGCGAACGCACCTGGGGGCGTCTGATTCATTCGTCGCGCGGCTCAGCCTCGACGGAGCCGGTGCAGCCGACTTGAAGTACTCCACGATCCTCGGGGGCTTCTACATCGACGAAGCGACAGGGGTCGCCCTGGATCCCAACAATCCGGAACTGGTCACCGTGTGCGGTGATAACAGGTCGTGGGACTTTCCGACCACGCCCGGAGCATGGAGCAGGGCGCCAATCTTTCTGACCGATGGCACCCCGTACTATTCGGGGTTCCTCACGCGGTTCCGCTTCCCGGCCACTGGCGGCGGCTCCTTGGTCTGGTCCACGCTCATAGAGGGAACGATCGGCGCGCAACTCGCGCAATCGGTCGCCGTGGACGCGTCGGGAGACGTGATTGTCGTGGCCACCGATGAGGGCGGCCTTCCCACAACGGAACGATCCTACAAGCGGGTACCGGCGTCCGGCATCTACGTCGCGCGATTCAGCGGAGATGGGCGAAATCTCCTGTACTCCACGTTTCTTCATGGCTCGTCCGGCGTCTTCGGTGACTTGCTGCTGAAGAAGTACATTGTGTCGAGCGGTCCGCATGCTGCGATCGTTGCGGGATCGACGCTCTTCACGGACTTTCCCACCACGCCGGGCGCCTACGACCGCCTCTTCGGCAGTAATGGGACGAGCGACAATTTTTCAACACCTATGACGGCTTCGTGTCCAAGCTGACCTTGGATCCGAATCCAACCACCGACACGACGGCCGCAGCGCCCACGCTGCTCAGTCCCCCCAACGGCGCGACCTTCCCTCTGGGCAGCACCTTGACGCTCGACTGGACCGACGTGGCCGACCCCTCGGGAGTGCAGCTCTACGAGGTCGCGGTCAACATGAATTCGGAATTCCTTCCGGGCTTTGGTTTTGTGTTTCAGCCGGGTGCCGGATTCTACACGTCGTCGCAATGGTCCGGTCCTACCAGTCAGGAAGGAGTTTTCTACTGGCGGGTGCGCACGCTGGACGGCGTCAATAATTTCAGTCCGTGGTCGGAGGTGCGGAAATTCACCCTGGGTGCGCCGACGTGGACGAACTTTGCAGCCGCGGCTCTCGTCCCCAACGGCGTCGTGGGAGGTGGCACGGTTCAGGGGAAAGTGCACATCATGAATGCCGCGCCGGCGGGCGGGCAGGTCTACACGCTGACCAGCAGCAAGCCTTCTGTCGCGTCGGTCCCCGCGAGCGTCACCGTTCCCGCAGGCGCCAGCAGCGCAACGTTCACGGTCACCACGAGCAACGTGGCGATGTCGACGCCCGTGATGATCACAGTGTGGAGCGCGGGGAACGGCGACCATCCGATCCTCTGGGTCGACCCTGGTCCGCCCGGAGTCGCGACGCTGGCCTCGCTGGCGGTGAGCCCCTCGAGCGTGGCCGGGGGCGCGCAGTCGCAGGGCACGGTGACGCTGAGCGGATCGGCGCCGTCAGGCGGGGCCGTCATTGCGCTGTCGAGCGGCAGCAGCGCGGCGGGTGTTCCGGCGACCGTGACCGTCGCGGGCGGAGCGGCCAGCGCGGCCTTCGGGATCACCACGACCACCGTAGCGAGCTCGACGCCAGTCACCATCACGGCCGCCTATGCCGGCGTGAACCGGAGCGCCACGCTCACGGTCACGCCGCCGGCGTCATCGGCGCTTTCTGCGGTGACGGTCAATCCAACCAGCGTGGTTGGCGGCACCTCCTCGACCGGAACCGTGACCTTGAGTGCCGCGGCCCCGAGCGGCGGCGCGGTGGTGTCGCTCTCGAGCAGCAATACGGCCGCGGCGACCGTGCCCGCGAGTGTCACGGTCGCGGCCGGTGCGACGACGGCAACGTTCACTGTGAGCACGAAGTCGGTGAGCGCTTCGACGTCGGCGACCGTCAGCGGCACGTTCGGCGGTGCGACCCGAAGCGCGGTGTTGACAGTGTCGCCGCCTGCCTCGCTCTCGGCCGTGTCGGTGAACCCGACGAGCGTGACCGGTGGCACGGCCTCGCAGGGCACGGTGACGCTGACGAGCGCCGCGCCGGCGGGCGGGCTCGCTGTCACGCTCTCGAGCAACAACACCGCGGCGACGGTGCCTGCGAGCGTGACGGTGGCGGCCGGCGCGACGAGCGCGACGTTCGCGATCGCGACCAGCGCGGTCACGGCATCGACACTGGTGACGATCACGGCGAGTGCCGGGAGCGTGACTCGGACGGCTACGCTGACGGTGAATCCGCCGGTTCTGAGCGCGACGCTGACGGTCACCGCCAGCGGCCGCAGTGGCGAGCGTGTGACGTCGAGCCCGGCCGGAATCAGCGTGGCGGTCGGCAGCACCGCGTCGGCGTCATTTGCCACGGGCACATCGATCACGCTGAGCGTCTCGAACGGCCGTGATGCGATCTGGTCCGGTGTCTGTTCGAGCGGCGGGAACAAGACGAAGACGTGCACGTTCACGCTGACAGGCGCTGCCACAGTGACCGCCAATGTTCAGTGAGGAGACCGCTCTTGTGAGCAGCGGCTTGGCACGGACCGCCAACGGTCCGCATCGGAGGGTAGAAGGATGACGCGCAACGTGAAGCACATGCTGCGCCCGGCGGCCGGCCTCGGCGTCGCGGCGCTCGTCCTTACGGCATCGATCTCCAGTTATCCAGCCTCGAGGCAGCCCGGCCCGAACGACCACCCGCGCGGCGCCGAGCGCGCCGTGCCGGCATTGGCAGCTTTCGATGCGAATCGCGACCGGGTCCTGAACGCGTATGCGAACCTGCCGGTCGCGTTCGTCGAGAACCGGGGCCAGGCGGACAGTCGCGTGCGTTACTTCGCGCAGGGCTCTCGCTACGCCTTCTATCTGACGCGGGATGAGGTCGTGCTCTCCTTCGAAAAGGGATCCGACGCGCCCGAGCCGGCGGCAGATGGAGTCGCCCTCGCCCTGCGGTTCCTCGGGGGCAACCCGAAGGTCGTGCTGGAGGGGGAGGAGCGCGCACCTGGGGCGGTCAACTACTTGAAAGGCAACGATCCGACGGGGTGGCAGACGGACCTGCCCCGCTACACACAGGTCGTCTATCGCGAGCTCTGGCCGGGCGTGGACCTCTCGCTCCGTGAGCTGGACGGTTCTTTGAAGTACGAGTTCCGGGTACGACCCGGGGCGCGTCCCGCGGATATCCGGCTGGCCTACACCGGCGCAAGCGGTCTGACGCTGGACAGCAAGGGTGGGCTGCTCATCACGACAGCTCTGGGCGTGCTGCGGGATTCGCCGCCGGTGTCCTACCAGGAGATCGCCGGCGCGCGCGTGCCGGTAGAGAGCCGGTACGTGGTGAATGAGGCAGGCGGTGCTCAGGCGGGCTACGGGTTCGCGGTGGGCGCAGGCTACGAGCGGGAGTATGACCTGATCATCGACCCGGGCCTCGAGTACTCGACCTTCCTTGGCGGGTCGAGTCATGAAATTGCCGCCGGCATCAAGGTCGATGCGAACGGAAACGCTTATGTGGTGGGCACGACGCAGTCGCCCGATTTTCCCACGACGCCCGGCGCCTTCAGAAGAACCGGTTCGGCCGGCAACTCCCTGGACGTCTTCGTCAGCAAGTTGAACCCTTCGGGGACGGCTCTCGTGTATTCCACGTTCATCGGTGGCGGCAACTTCGACTGGGGACGCGCGATAGCGATTGATGCGGCGGGCAACGCGTACGTGACGGGTCAGACGCAATCATCCAACTTTCCCACGACGGCCGGCGCCTTCGACAGAACGTTCAATGTCGACACCTGCCCGCGATGCGGGATCGATCAATACGACGCCTTCGTCCTCAAGTTGAATGCCGCCGGCTCAGGCCTCGTCTACTCCACGTTCCTCGGCGGGTTCGATATCGACGACGGCCTCGGCATCGCGGTGGATGGGGCGGGCAGCGCTTACGTGGTGGGCGAGACGGGCTCACTGAATTTCCCGACGAGGCCCGGCGCGTTCGACACCAGCAAGAACGGCGCGTTCGACGCTTTCGTCACCAAGTTGAATGCCGCCGGTTCGGCCCTCGTCTACTCCACGTATCTGGGAGGAACGGCGGTGGAGTTCGCCTCGCGTGTGGCTGTCGATGCGGCTCTGAATGTCTACGTCATGGGCTCGACCAGCTCCGCCGATTTCCCGACGACGCCCGGCGCCTTCGACACCACGGCCAACGGCGCGTTCGACGTCTTCGTGACCAAGCTGAACTCCGCAGGTTCGGCCCTCATCTACTCCACGTATCTGGGGGGAACGGACTTCGACTCCGGCGGCGGCCTGGCCATCGATTCAGCCGGCAACGCCTACGTCTCGGGCGGCACCGGTTCTTTTGATTTTCCGACGACACCAGGCGCCTTCGACACGCTCCCGGGCGGCCCCAGCGCCAGCGATGCGTTCATCACCAAGCTGAATCCCACTGGTTCTGCATTGGTCTACTCAACGGTCCTTGGCGGAACGGCGAGTGAAGGGGCTAGTGCGATCGCCGTCGACGGGTCAGGCAATGCCTGGGTGACCGGCGGCACGACCTCCGCTGACTTTCCCGTGATCGTCGGGGCAGTCGACAGCACCTTCAACGGCACAGCGGACGTCTTCGTCTCCGAGCTGAGCGCCAACGGTTCGACGCTTCTCTATTCCACCTATCTTGGCGGAACGCAGTCGGAAAACGGCAACGACCTTGCGCTCGATTCGGCCGGCAACGTCTACATCACCGGGCATACGTACTCGCTCGACTTCCCGACCACGGCGGGAGCGTTCGACACGGTCTTCAATGGCGATCCCTCGATTTTCTGGGGCGACGGCTTCGTGGCGAAGCTCGGTGCAGTGTCCACGCCTCCAGCCCCGCCTTCGGTCCCGTCCGCACCGGGCCTTGTCGGTCCGGTGAACGGCGACAACCCGCTCCAACCGATCACGTTCAATTGGAGCGTCGCCTCCAGTGCTGTGTCGTACACGATCCAGATAGACGATTCGAGCGCCTTCAGCGCCCCGCTCGTGCGCGAGCAGCAGAACATCACCGACTTGATGTTCGTGGCCAGCGACTTCGCAACCTCGCCTCACTTCTGGCGTGTCCGAGGCGTCAATTCAGCAGGCGTTGTCGGCCCGTGGTCCGTTGTCTGGACCTTCACGCCGCAGCCCGCCCCGCCCCCGCCCACCTTATCGACGTTTTCGACCAATCCCTCGACGGTCGTGGGTGGAGATGCATCGTCCGGGACGGTCGTGTTGAGCACGAGTGCGCCGAGTGGCGGCGCGCTGATCGCGCTGTCGAGCAGCAACCCGGCCGTGGCCAGCGTGCCTTCGAGCGTAACAGCTCCGGCCTTCAGCTTCACCGGAACGTTTGCGATCGCGACCTCGCCGGTCGCGGCCAGCACCACGGTCACCATCACCGCCGCCTATAACGGCACGACGAGAACCGCGACGGTGACCGTCACACCGGCGGCGGCGCCGCCGCCTGCGGCGAGCCTGCAGAGTCTGGCGCTCAATCCGACCAGCGTCGTGGGTGGATCATCGAATTCACAAGGCACCATCACCTTGTCGAGCGGCGCACCTCAAGGCGGCGCGGCGGTTTCACTCTCGAGCAATATCCCGGGCGCCGCCAGCGTTCCGGCAAGCGCGACGGTTCCGGCGGGCGCGACGAGCGCCACCTTCACGGCGACGACGGCGGCAGTGAGCGCGTCGACTCCGGTCACGATCTCGGCCGTGTTCGGCGGCGTGACGCGAACGGCGACGCTGACGGTGACGCCGGCGCCGCCA
>WNEY01000773.1_pt1 | contig 21110 bp, 25 predicted proteins | sample 5400531 | NCBI WGS metagenome assembly WNEY01 (sample SAMN13153338, study PRJNA577476) | soil metagenome | isolation source: 200 cm saprolite under Douglas fir tree site 1 | place: USA:California | collected 2015-04-18
TCGACGATCTCGGCATGAAGCGACTGCCCCACACCGCGGCCGAGGATCTCCTCGAGATCGTGATGCGTCGCTACGAGCGCGCCTCGACGCTGATCACCTCGAACCGTCCGGTGGAAGACTGGGGCAAGCTCCTCGGCGATACCGCCGCCGTGACCGCGCTGCTCGATCGGCTGCTCCACCACGCGCACGTCCTCACGTGCGGCCCCCGCAGCTGGCGCACACGCCTTCACGCCGAACGCAACGCCTCCTGAACGTGACGACGTCGATGACGCGACGCGCTCCGGCTCAGAGCGCCACGATCTCGGAGGGGGTGGCTATCGTGGTATCCCCCGAAAACGCCCCTTGCGCTCTCACGAGCGAACGCGCTACAACACACCCGCTCGAGCGCCCGCCCCTATGGCCGGTTTTGAGCTGTCGACGTTTGGCCGGATTTGAGGTGTCGACCGAGGGTGAAACGCCTTTCGCTTGATCCTCGCCGCGGCAAAGTAGGGCTCGTGACGGAGTAGACGGATTGGTTCCACCTTGGTTCCAACTCACCCGAATTCAGCGCTCGTCGGCCGAGCTACGCCATCTCACCATCCTTCGGAATCTCGCGCGTTTGCCTCGTCGTGCATCGTCGTGCGCGGGTCCGCGACGCTTTTAGTCAGAGGGGCGCAGCGCCCCTTCGGCCTCTCGAGGCTGGCTTGGAGCACTGCAGGATGTCACTGAGACTGTCACTCAAGGGGCGCAACAGCGCGCCACCGGCCGTACCTTACCGCGACGTCGGCCACGGACCCGCGACAGAGCAAGTCATTGAGAACATGGGGAGGCGGGCGATCGACGATGAGACCTGAAAATCCTGGTGTCGGCGGTTCAATCCCGTCCCTGCCCACCAGGTTTTTCTAGCCGTTAGACGACACCACTCTACCCGTCAGATCGCGATTGTGCCCAAAGTGGGCCTGCCTCGGGCGCGCTCCAGAACATTCCAGCATACCCTGGGGATGCCTGTTGGAGAGTTGCATGGTGAGTCGTTTTTAGGAACATTCCCGCAGAGGTTTTCACACGAGCACTCGGAGCAAGTCACGCGCGGGCTGATGCCGTTGTTCGCTGGGATGCGGCCACGGCGCAAGGCTCGGGGCTTCATCCATGTGGATCTTCAACGGCAGTCTCCTTTCGTATGTCAGTCGCTCGCAATCACGCCGAAGGTAAATCTCCGGGCGTTCGCGCCGTATCTTCATTAGCTCTTCTGGATATTGGTCCTGTAGTCGAGCCACCTGGTAATAGGTCCACTGTGTTCCATTCGCTTCCTCCCAGATTGTGGTATCGGGAAGCGGCTGAGGACTCCCAGACGACCTTTTTTGTAAGGTCGCCGAACTCAGCGATGACGCGATTCCGGAGGTCCCGTGTCTGCTCATTGAGCCATAGGTCGTACTGCTCAGCTCTTTCGGCTTTTTCTCGCTCAAACTGCTGCATTGCGTCGATCTAACCAAAGAAATGCTGCAATAACCCAGCCGACGACAACAGGAAGAGCGAGCCACACTACGCCAGAGGAGAATACCCATCTCATTGCGTCGTCTCGGGTCGTCTCGAACCCAAATAGCTTGGGCGCGATCTGTGCGAGTCCGGCCCAAACAGTGACAAGGCCAGCGACAACTGCCCACCCGACGAGAAGTCGGCGCATCCACCCTTTTCTGTCCATGCCACCCTCCGCGCTGCATCTTAATCCCGGTTGATTGGCCGTGGTCTTGTCGTGAACTGACCCCGACGGGCCTCAAACGCGCGGCACGGTAAACAATCTCGAAGGCTTGCGGTTCGCGGCCGTTTCCAAGTAGCTTGCGCTCATGATCCGAGCCCTGACCTTCGATACCTACGGCACCGTGGTGGATTGGCGGACGAGCGTACTTCGAGAACTCGAAGTGTTTGGCGGGCGGAAGGCCCTGGCCGCGGACTGGGCCCGGTTTCTCGATGACTGGAAGGTGGCCTATCGTTCGGGCATGGACAAGGTGAACCGTGGCGAGAGCCCATGGACGACCGTCGATGCGATTTACCGCCGGCGCCTCGACGAACTGCTCGTCACATACGGCATCAGTTCGCTCACAACTGAGGAGATCGAGGCTCTTGCTCGCGTCTGGTGGCGACTCCACCCTTGGCCCGACGCGGTCCCTGGCCTTCGGCGTCTGAAGCGCCGATACATCGTCTCGCCTCTTTCCAACGCGAGCTTCATCGGCATGGTCGAACTCGCCCGGTCCGCCGGCTTGCCTTGGGATTGCGTCATCACGGCGGAAAACGCGCGCTGCTACAAGCCTCGGCCGGAGGTATATCGTACAGCCATTGCCCTCCTCGGCCTCACGCCGGGAGAGGTGATGATGGTCGCCGCCCACAACTATGATCTCGCCGCCGCGCACGGCGAGGGCATGGCAACGGCGTTTGTCCCTCGTCCACTCGAATATGGCCCCGGGCAGACGACCGACCTCAAGCCGGAGTCGGAATGGGATGTCGTCGCCGAGGATTTTGAGGATCTTGCCGCCCGCCTAGGTTGCTAGGACCGCTCCCGCTGTTCGAGCTAGACCCCCTGCCTGTAAGGCGGCGCTGAGAGCACATTGGTCCAAGAGGCTGACCTGCCCGAAAGCGATGACTACAACCTGGAGCGGCGGCCGGACCCAAGGGCTCGCGCCAACGACATAAGCTCCTCGCGAAATGGCTTCATTCTCAGGGTGCCCTTAATGGCGTTGCAGGACCAGCAGGCCTCTCGTGTGTTCTGGAAGGAATGACTTCTACCGCCACGCACCCGTGGGTGCAGATGATCCAGCGTGAGGCCGATTGTTCGCCGATGCTTCGACTCGCGCCACACGCTGGCGACGCTGCGAGAGCAATGTTGACATGTGTACTTGTCTCTGTTGAGGGCGACCGCTTCCCAGAAAGTTGGCAAGAGTCTCTTAGGAAGAAAGCGGGCACGAACTATGCGGTCCATATCTCTCTGGTGGAACTGACTGGGACGACTTGGGAAGCGGTTGTTCGCCTTAAGGCGTCGAATCGCATCATTGAGCCGTGCGATGGCGCGTCGTCCGTCCCCTTGCATATGTTCGATGTTGCTCGGAGAGAGACGTCCGCGAGCATTGGGACCATGAAGCCAGAGGTTCCAGGTCGGCTTTTTCTTGTAGGCAATGTAGCGGAGCTGGAACGCGCCCCACGAATCGGCCTGTTGTCCAGGCTTTCCCATCATTTTCCCCTATGTGCTGTCTACAGGTGCCACCATCGTCTCCCCTGTCAGGCTCTGCGGCCTGTTGCCCGCTCGGACGCGCGGCTGTGGTGCAGCCGTCGGTCGAGAATGGCCGTGGCGACACGGCATCCCAGGACCGAGCGTACAATAGAGCAGTGGCCACCTATAGCGAACTTCGCCTCCTCATGTCGGAAATACGGAAATGGCTGACTGGCGGCTACGGACCGCTTCCGCCCGGCATCACCTTGCTCGTCAAGCCGTCGGACTTCAGCATGCCGTGCTCAAGGAGCTTTCCGAGGGTGCACTGATCGTCCGCGCGAGTGCGCTACTCGGCGACGCACGCATGATGGTCAATCAACTCGCGCTCGAACATGCGAACGAGAGCGCGCCTGATCAATAACCTCACTTTCCATTCCTCAGCCCTCTCAGATGCGCTGCGCCGCCTTGAGAAGAGAGGCTGAGGCGACCAACAACTACCGATTCCATTGCCGCATCCTCGTCGGTCTTCCTAGTGTGAGCGGAGAGCCGATGGATAACCCGGAGCACACTCAGGCTGAGCTGGTTTCGTTCCGCCTGCGGGGGGCATTCCCCGTAAACGATCCCCTCTCGGTGCCCCTCCTGCGATTGATGGCGGCGACGAATGATGCCCGTCACATGGTCCGGCTCTTGACGGCGCTTCACGATGGCATCGAAACGCTGAACGATAGCGAAAAGCTCCTCAGGGCCGCAGAGTTTGGCTACTTGGTCCGGATGCTCTGCGGACACCTCCATGAGGCCGGGATCGCGATACGAGGGATCTGGACGAACGCGAAAGCGCGAAAGAGAGCGCAGAGACTGCTCAGGACTTTCGAGGACGGTGGTGCAGCTTTTGAGCAGGTTCGCGCCCAATTCATGGACTATTCGGCGGGCAGCATCCGGTATGTCTTAGAACACATCCGTAATCATGCTGCCTTCCACTATCTGCATCAGGATTTCGAAGTGGCTCACCGGAACCACCCCGATGAGTCAGCCTTAGTGATCGCGACAGCGTCGGGGTTCAGCCGGTACCTAGTGACCGACGGCTTCGCGTCGTTCGCCATCCAGCAGATCGTCGGACCGGGGTACGACGATTACACCCGAGAGGTTGGGCGCGTCTTTGCCCTGTCCAGCGGGCTCGCGACCGCGGTCGATCACCTGTTGGTCGGATTCTTCAAAGAGCGGGAATCGGCTATCCTGAGGCAGGAGACAGTATCGATCGCGATTCCGCACGAGATTCGACGACAGCGTGAGTATGCTGAATCCCTAAAAACGAGCACGGACAAGGCGGCTGAGGGTCTGCGGCATCGGGAGTAGCCACCATCGGGCGGGGCGCGGCAATGACGAAGGTTCCGACCGCCAGAATTCTCGTGATCGATGACAACCCCGAAGTGGTCGACATCCTGGCTACCTGTCTCCGCGAGGAGGGCTACGGGGTCTTAGGCGCGTTGACGGGCGATGAGGGCTTAAAGGACTTCATCCTCTCCCGCCCGGATCTGGTCTTGCTCGATATCGCCTTGCCCGGGAGCATGGATGGGATCGAACTTCTCAAACGCATTCATTCGATCAATCCGACGAGCAAGGTGATCATGGTGACCGGGAATACCGATCCGGCGCTGGCCCGCGAGTCCCTCGAGCTTGGCGCGCTCGCGTACATCGACAAGCCGTTCGATTTCGCCTACCTCAAGCGGGTTATCGCCATGGCGCTCCAGCCATACCATTCTGGGCCTCCGTCGTAGGGTCTACCCACAGGGCTGCGGTGGATTCCAGGTCGTGGATCGGTCGGAGTTCAAGATCGTGAGGTTATACGAGAGGCCGGCGAGCCACGCATGCCCTCTAACGGTAGTTCCGCTGTCACGTCAGAAGGCTGAGCTCGCAACGTCGGTCAGCCAAAGCCACGGAAACGTCTCGGCCATCTAAGCAAAAGAAGACTTCAACAGATCGTCGTGATCTGTGATGCGTGCACCGCACGATCAACCTCAGCGTCCGGGCGGCGGAGCCGGTGTAGAGGGTGTGACTTTGACCGATGACCGAAAGCCAAGACGATTCACCGCCTCGATCATCTGCTCGGTCGTGACGCGGGCCGGATCGAAGGCGACGACCGCTTCCTGCGCCCGCAGGCTCACGTCGGCTCGACTCACACCCTTCAGCCCTTCCAGGGCCTTCTTGACCGCGACGGGTCAACTGCCTCAGGTCATACCCTCCACAGCGAGAACGACCGTTGAAGTCGCAGCCAGTGCGACGTTCGCGAGCAGCGCGAGGCCGAGGAGAAGCGCCAGGGCTGGATGGCTCATCGCATCCCTCCCATATCGTGGCCTGGGTGAGGCGGATCGCCATTCATGACGTGCGTCAGTAGATCAGAAGTGAACTCGGGAAAACGGTCCAGCACGATGGAGGCAGCGACAACGAAGCTCGCCACAATCAGCACCGCGAGCGTGATGCGACTGCCTGCCATCCGGCACGCTCGCGCGTCGCAACGTCGCTTCTCCCTTACGTACATTCCGAAGCCGCTGCCGACGCCGATAATCCCTGCCGGGATCAGCAGCCAGCGATATGGCATCGTCGTGGCCATAAATGCCCCGCTCCCGAGCCCGAGAACAATCACCGCGAGCGGCAGCAAGCAGCAAAGAGACGAGAGCGCGGCGCCGAGCCATGCCACCACACCAGCGCCGAGCGCACCGAGTCTCATGGGGTCCTCCTACGCTTCTTCTGCGGCGAACGCCCCGTACTCCAACGTCAGCCGGTAGGTCCGGCCGCAGCACCGAATCGTGTCTCCAGGCTTCACGTCGTCGGGGAGCGTCATGACGTCATCGCAGTTGGGACAACTCACCCGATAGGCGAGCGTTGTGGACCAGCGCCCGGCATCCTCATGAACGCGGAGGGCATGGCTCGCGCAGTTCGGGCACTCCACCAGGTTTCCGGGCCTGGTACCGAGCGGCAGTTCGATCACCGCGCCACAGTCGGGGCAGCGGACGACGGGCACCGTCATAGGCCGAGCAGTCGCTGGAGACGGCCGCGGTCGAAGCCGACGACCACCTCGTCATCCACCGTGATGACTGGCACCGCCATTCGTCCGGTCTTTCCGATCAACTCATCGCGAGCCGTGGCGTCCTCGGCGACGTTCTTGGCCGTGAACGAGATACCATGGGACGAAAGAAACTCTTTCGCCGCGTGGCACGACTGTCAGGTCGAGGACCAGTAGACCGTGACATTCCTCGGGCTCATGGGTCCCTCTCAACAAGTAGGCCGCCGAAGACACGTCGGCCGACCTTGAACGCCTCAGGGAGCGTCATGCCCGCTCCGTGTTCGTGCTGGTTGTTCTCCCACCATGCCCGTAGATGTTCTTCCGACCGGAAGAAATTCAGCTTCGTTCAGAGGACGGTACACGCGCGCCCGTTACCGGGTACCAAGCGTGTCACCCACACCATGACGTCGTGAGCATCTGGCGCCGGTCCGTCTGGGCCGACCGCAAACCGTAGGGGGGCGTTGCAGTGATGGCAGCGCGTTGTGATCCCGACGGCTTCATTCAGCATCGGCGCGATCCCGAGGGCGTCGATCGCGCAACAGGTGAACCGCTCGCGGCCATCGGCGCGACGTACCACGAAGGGTGTCGGTGACGTGGAGAACGGGTAGGCAAGCTCGATGCTGTCGCCGCGCAGTATGAGAAGGTCGCCGTCGCTCAAGGTAGCGAGCGTCTTGGCGATCGCCTCCGAATGGGCACCTGCGAGACTGTCGGCAACAGCCGCCACGCTCACCGGACCTCCAGAGTCGGCGAAGAGCCGCAGGACGGCCCGAAGCACGGGGGTTTCCCTGGCCGCTCGGCGGTCTCCGGCTCGCGCTTCGACATCGCTATCACCAAGCTCGTCGGCGGTCTTGATCACGACGTTCGGCATCAGCGGCTCCTCTGGCTCGTGTCGGCCAGGGCTACGATAGAGTCTGTAGTTACTCCAGACTCAAGCGCTATTTCAGGGAGGGGGAAAGGCATGGACGGGACCCGTCAGATCGCCATCGGCAGGTTGTCGAAGCACACGGGCACCAACATCGAGACCATCCGCTACTACGAGCGGGTGGGCTTGTTGCCCGCGCCCGCTCGGAGCCCAGGCGGCTACCGGCTCTACGGGACCGACCATCTCAAGCGCCTGAACTTCATCCGCCGCGCCCGCACCCTGGGGTTTTCGATTGGCGAGATCAGAACCCTTTTACGGCTCGCCGACGAGCGCAAGCGCCCGTGCGCCGAGGTTCGGGTGGTCGCGGAGGCTCATCTCAACGATGTGCGCGCCAAGATAGCAGACCTCAGGAGGATGGAGCGGGTACTGCAGGCGACGGTGGCGAAGTGCGCGCAGGGCAGGCGCTCCGACTGCGCATTGATCGAGGCGCTCTATCGAAACGGCTCGGCGGTCGCTTGAACGACGGGCCAGGCGCTCTTCAAGGCCTCTTGACCTTGCCTTATGGGGTAAGGCCTATCCTGTCCTCATGGAGCGAAATGGACTGCTCATCGGCGAGGTGGCAGCGCGCAGCGGCGTGAGCCGCAAAGCGCTACGGCTGTACGAGGCGCGGGGTATTCTTCCGACGCCGCGACGCACCCCATCGGGCTATCGAACGTATCCCGTCGATGTCCTCGGCGTGCTCCACTTCGTCACGCAAGCCCGGCGTCTAGGACTGACCCTGCGCGAGATAGGGAGCATCGTTGCGCTTCGGTGCGCAAAGCCAGGGCCGTGCGTTCATGTGCGCGCCCTTTTGGAGCGAAAGGTCACCGAGCTGGACAACCTGCGGCGTGAGCTCCGGGGCCTTCTCGATTCCTGGGAGACCTCGAGTCAGCGCCGGGGCGTTGTTTGCCAGCACATCGAGGGGAAAGGAGGTGATACGTCATGGAAAGGATCTCGCTCTGCCCAGCCTGCACCGCGTGTCCAGAGATCGTCATGGAAGGCGACACCATCCGCATCGGTGAGGACAAGAACGTCGTCGTCCTGAAGAAGGCGGAGTGGAACGTCCTAGTCGACGCCATTAAGTCCGGTCGCGTCGGCCGGGTGTGATCGCGAGGGAGGCGTTCCGAGACACTGCCGCTCAGCGCGAATCCTTGAAGGCCTGGATCGCATTCCCTACTGGTAAGAGACGCCGCTCCAGATGTCGAGACCGTGAACGGAGTCAGGGCGTTTGTGCCAAGGACGCTCAGGGCCAAGGCGATCTGAGCGCCCCCTCGCCCGACCTGCTCACCGCTTCAGCAGGACGACGCTCTCCGCACTGAAATTCGGCAGCGCGGCCCGCACTCCGGATCCCTCCACTGACGATAAGTGCCCGTATAGGCTGATCTCCACTCGGTGAGCCGCGCTGGCACGCGCGCTGCACCTCGCGGGCCCGTAGCGTGCGTCCACGTCGGGACGCCGCGGAACTGACAGCGATGGCGCTGTTGCCTCGATCGGAGGCACGGCGCCATTTTTCTTTTTTGGAGGGACGGGATGGATGGGACGCGCCGGGAGTTCATCCGGGCGACGAGCACGGCCGCGCTGCTCGCCGGCATGCCCCGCGGCTGGGCCGGAGGCGTGTACGCGGCCGACGGGCCCGAGGCGCCGAAGGTCCGGATCGGTATCATCGCGCTCACCGACTGCGCGTCGATCGTGATGGCCCACGAGCTCGGGCTTTTCAAGAAGCACGGAATCGACTCGACGATCTCGAAGGAGGCTTCGTGGGCGGTCATCCGCGATCGCGTGACGCTCGGCGAAAACCAGGCGACCCACATGCTCCTCGGCATCCCCTATGCCGCCACCATGGGGCTTCAGGGCTCGCCGGTGAAGCCGATGATCATCCCTATGTACCTCAATCGCAACGGGCAGGCGATCACGCTCACGAGGGCGTTGCTCGAGAAAGGGGTGAAGACGCCGCAGCAGGTCAAGCCGCTGGCCCTGGAAGCGAAGGCCAAAGGCGCCCCTATGACCTTTGCGATGACGTACCCGCCCGGCACCCACGCCATGTGGACACGCTACTGGCTGGGATCGGGCGGCATCAACCCCGATCGCGACGTCTCCCTGATCACCATTCCGCCGGCCCAGATGGTGGCCAACATGAAGGTCGGCAAGATGGACGGCTACTGCGTGGGCGAGCCCTGGGGCGCGCGAGCGATCGCCGATGGCATCGGTTTCACGGCCATCACCACGCAGCAGATCTGGAGAGACCATCCCGAGAAGGTCCTCGCCTTCACGGAGGAGTTCGCGCAGAAGAACCCGAAGACGGTGAAGGCCGTCATGCGCGCCGTGCTGGAGGCGAGCCAGTGGAACGACAAGCTGGAGAACCGGCCGCGGATGGCGGAGGTCGTCGGTCAGCCGCAGTACGTCAACGCCGGGAAGGAGATCATCCTCGGCCGCATGCTCGGCGACTACGACTACGGGGACGGGCGCAAGGAGAAGGACAAGTACTACATGACCTTCTTCGACCGGCAGACGAACTTTCCGCTCAAGTCCCACGGCGTCTGGTGGCTCAGCCAGTTCCGGCGCTGGGGGATGGTGAAGGAGCCGCCGGATTACAAGGGCCTCGTCGACCGCGTGCACCGGCCCGACATCTACCGCGAGGTGGCCCAGGAGATGAGCGTCGAGACGCCGCGGGACGACATGAAGAAGGAGACGCTCTTCGACGGCGTTACCTTCGACCCGGCCGACCCTGAGAAGTATGCGAAGAGCTTTGCCGTCCATTCAATGGCCTAGCCGAAGGGCGCGATGCGTAACGACATATCCCAGAAGGTGATCCTGCCGCTGCTGGGGGCGGCGTGCGTGCTCGTCGTCTGGTCGATCGTGAGCGTGACCGTCGCACCGGACCTCCCGTCGCCGGGTCGGACGTGGCGGGAGTCCCAGCGTTACGTGCTGGAGCCGTTCTTCAAGGACGGCGAGATGAACCAGGGCATCGGGCGGCTCGCGTTGTATTCGCTCGTCCGAGTGGGCAAGGGATTCGCGCTGGCGCTCGCGATTGGCACGCCGATCGGCTTCCTGCTCGGGCTCTCGCGGAGGTTCCACCAGTCGTTCGACCCGATCGTGCAGTTCATGCGGCCGATCTCGCCCCTGGCGTGGCTGCCGCTCGGGCTCGTGATCTTCCAGAAGTCGGAGCCGGCAGCCATCTTCACCATCGCGCTGTGCGCGATGTGGCCGACGGTGATCAACACGGCCGTCGGCGTCCGGTCGATCAGCGCGGATTATCTGAACGTGGGACGCGTGCTGAAGCTCTCTCGCTTCAAAACGCTGACGCGGATCGTCATCCCGGCCACGCTCCCTTACGTCTTCACCGGCTACCGTCTGTCGCTCGGGCTCGCGTGGCTCGTGATCGTCGCGGCGGAGATGCTCACGGGGACACCGGGCGTGGGCGGGTTCCTCTGGCAGGAGTACAACAGCCTCGTCTACTCGCACATCATCCTCAGCGTGATCACGATCGGCGCCATCGGTTTCGTGCTCGATCGCCTGATGGGCCTCGTCGAGGCGCGCGTTCGGATCGACTGATGGCCTACCTCGAGGTTCGGGGCCTGCGGAAGTCCTACGGCACTCGAAGCGGCCCGACGGCGGTGCTGGGCGGTGTGGACTTGACCCTGGAAGAAGGCGAGTTCGTGGCGGTCGTCGGGTACTCCGGATCGGGGAAGACCACGCTGGTGTCCCTCATCGCTGGTCTCCTCGCGCCCGACCGCGGCGAGATCCTGCTCGAGGGTGTGCCCGTGACCGGGCCGGGACCCGAGCGCGGCATCGTGTTCCAGCAATACTCACTGCTGCCGTGGCTCAGCGTCCGGGGCAACGTGGCGCTCGCCGTCGACGCGGTGAACCCCGGACTGCCGGCGCCCGAGCGCCGGCGCATCACCGACGAGTTCATCGCCCTCGTCAACCTCACGCCGGCCGCCTGGAAGCGCCCGCGAGAGCTCTCGGGCGGGATGCGGCAGCGGGTGGCGGTGGCCCGCGGGCTCGCGATGCGGCCCAAGCTCCTGCTGATGGACGAGCCGTTCAGCGCGGTCGACGCGCTCACGCGCGCTACGCTGCAGGACGAGCTGCTGAGAATCTGGGGCGAGCGCCGGTCGACGGTGATGCTGATCACCAACGACGTGGACGAGGCCATCTTGTTGGCCGACCGGATCTACCCGATGACGCCCGGACCGGGCGCCGTGCTCGGGCCCGCGATCGAGGTCGGCTTGCCGCGTCCGCGGCAGCGCCGGCACATGAGCCTCGAGCCGGCTTACCAGAAAGCTCGTCAGGCCCTCGTCGAATTTCTGCGCGCGGCCCGGACGGCGCGGTAAATGGCCTCGTTCGTCGAGATCGCCCAGCTCGGCAAGACGTACGAGACGCCGTCCGGCCCGGCGGTCATCGTCCGCGACTTCACGCTGTACGTCGACGAAGGCGAGTTCGTCTGCCTCCTGGGCCACTCCGGGTGCGGCAAGACGACCGTGCTCTCGATCCTCATGGGGCTCGTCGCGCCGAGCACGGGGGGCGTCGTGATGGCGGGCCGGGAGATCGACGGACCGGGCACCGATCGCGGCGTCGTCTTCCAATCGGCGACGCTCCTGCCGTGGATGTCGGTGCGCGACAACGTGCGTCTCGCGCGCGAGCAGGTCGTCTCGGGGGCCGATCGCGACGTCGAGTCTTACCTGGCGTCGGTCGGCCTCGGCGAAATGGGCGAGCGATATCCCCGCGAGCTGTCGGCCGGGATGCAGCAGCGCGTCGGGGTCGCGCGGGCTTTCGCGCTCGAGCCGCGGCTGCTCCTGCTCGACGAGCCCTTCTCGCTCCTGGACGCGCTGACTCGCATGGAGCTGCAGGACGAGCTGATCACGCTCTGGGAGGCCAAGCGCCGGACGGTGATCATGGTCACCCACGACGTGGACGAGGCGCTCCAGCTCGCCGACCGGATCGTCATGATGACCAACGGCCCGGCCGCGACGATCGGGCGCATCTTCGACGTGCCGTTCCCCCGGCCTCGCCGCCGCGACGAGCTGCTCGCGCGCCCCGACTACTTCTGGTTGCGGGACTCCATCGTCGCCTTCCTCGAGGAGCAGGCCCATGCGACCGCGTGACGCGAGCGGCGACGTCGACACCGCCGCCTGGCGATCGACGATGTGCCCGTACTGCGGCGTGGGCTGCGGGCTCCTGGTGCAGGTCCGCGCCGGCCGCGTGACGAAGGTCAGAGGCGATCCCGCTCATCCGGCAAACCTCGGCGACATCTGCGCGAAGGCCGTCCACCTCCCACCGATCCTGGGAACGGCGGACCGCCTCCTTCATCCGCAGATCCGCGTGCGCCGCGGCGCGGAGCTCGAGCGCGTGCCGTGGGAGCTGGCGCTCAGGTTCACGGCCGACCGAATGCGCGAGATCATCACGGCCCACGGATCGGACGCGGTCGCCTTCTACGCGTCGGGCCAGCTCCTCACCGAGGAGTACTACCTCGGCTCCAAGCTTGCGCGGGGGTTCGTCGGCACCAACAACTTCGACACGAACTCGCGGCTCTGCATGGCCTCGGCCGCGGCGGGGTACGCGCGCTCCCTGGGATCGGATGGTCCGCCGGCGTCGTACCAGGACATCGATCTCGCCGATTGCTTCCTGCTGCTCGGCACCAACACCGCCGACTGCCATCCCGTGACCTTCAAGCGGATCAGACGGCGAAAGCTCCAGGCGCCCGACGACGTGACGATCGTGGTCGTCGACCCGCGCTGGACCGAGACCGCCGACATCGCCGACCTCCATCTGCCGCTGCGCCCCGGCTCCGACATCGCGCTGCTGAACGCGATGCTGCACGTGCTGTGGCGCGAGGGCCTCCTCGACACACGCTTCGTCGCGGAGCACACGACCGGCTGGGAAGGCCTGCGCGCGGTGATCGAGCGCTATCCGCCCGAGCGCGGGGCCGCCCTGACCGGGCTCTCCCGAGAGGTCATCGTCACGGCCGCGTTGAGATTTGGCCGTGCGCGTGCGGCGCTGAGCTTGTGGTCGATGGGGATCAACCAGAGCCACGTCGGCACGGACAAGAACGCGGCGATCATCAATCTGCACCTGGCGACGGGCCAGATCGGTCGGCCGGGCGCGGGGCCGTTCTCGCTGACCGGCCAGCCGAACGCGATGGGCGGACGCGAAACGGGCGGGCTCGCGCATCTCTTGCCGGGGTACCGGCTCGTCAGCGACGCCGCGGCGCGCGCGGCCGTCGAGCGTCACTGGGCGATTCCCGCCGGGCGCCTGCCGTCGACGCCCGGGCGCTCGGCGCTGGAAATCTTCGACGGCCTCGCGAGCGGTGAGGTGCGCGCGGTGTGGATCATCTGCACCAACCCGGCGGCCTCGATGCCCGATCTCGACCTCGTCGAGAAGGCGCTGCGGCAGGCCGAGCTCGTGGTGGTCCAGGACGCCTATCACCCGACGGAGACGACGCGCTTCGCCGACGTGCTCCTGCCCGCCGCTCAGTGGCCCGAGAAGGACGGAGTGATGACCAACTCCGAGCGGAGGCTCACGTACCTGCCCAAGCTCGTCGACCCGCCGGGCGAAGCGCTGCCGGACGCCGTGATCCTGACGCGGTTCGCCCACGAAATGGGCTGGAAGGAGGCGTTCTCATGCGCGAGCACAGCCGAGATCTTCGACGAGTTCGCGTCGCTGACGGCCGGAACAGGCTGCGATTACTCCGGGGTGAGCCACGCCCGCCTCCAGGCCGGCCCTTTGCAGTGGCCCGTTCCCGCGCCCGACCACCCCGGCACAGCGCGTCTCTACACGGACGTCGTCTTCCCGACTCCTGACGGGCGCGCTCGGTTCCTCGTCGTCGAGCACGTGGAGCCGCTCGAGGCGCCCGACGCCATCTTTCCGCTGGTCCTGACGACGGGTCGTGTGCGCGACCACTGGCATACGCTCACGCGCACCGGCAAGTCCCCGGCGCTCGCCTCGCGTACGCCCGAGCCGATCCTCGAGGTGAATCTCGGCGACGCGCGGCGCGCCGGCATCCAGGACGGGGATTTCGTCGAGGTCACGTCCCGCCGCGGCAAGGTCGTGGCTCAGTGCCGCGTGAGCGCCGCCATCCGTGAGGGCACATGCTTTCTGCCCTTCCACTGGGGTCGGCAAGCCGGGTTCTACAAGAGCGCCAACAACCTGACGCTGAGCGGTCGCGATCCGGTGTCGCACCAACCGGAGCTGAAGGCCTGCGCCGTGCGCCTGCGGCGGGTCGCCGAGGCGACCGGGGTCGCGGAGTCGATCAGGGGCTTGGGGTCGATCACATGAACAAGATCGAAGCGCTCAAGGCCGAGCGCGACGGCCTCGACGTCACCGAAGACCTCGTACGCTTCGCCCGCGAGGGGTGGCGGACCATCGCCGACGACGACAAGGAGCGGCTGAAGTGGGTCGGCGTGTTCCACCGGAAGCCGACGCCGGGCCACTTCATGATGCGCATCCGGATGGCCAACGGAATCGTCACCGCGGCGCAGGCGCGCCTGCTCGGCGAGATCACGAAGGCGACGGGCCGGAACATCGCCGACGTGACCACGCGACAGCAGATTCAGCTCCGCTGGGTGACGATCGAGGGCGTGCCGGATGTCATCGCGCGCCTCGGGGCGGCGGGGCTGTCTAGTTTACAAACCGGCATGGACAACATTCGCGGCATCGTCGGGTGCCCCGCGACCGGCCTCACCCCGCACGAGCTGTTCGACACCGCGCCCATCGCGGCCGCGTTCCAGCGGATCTTTCTCGGCAACAAGGCGTTCACGAACCTGCCGCGGAAGTTCAACGTCACGATCACCGGCTGTCTCGAGCACTGCACCGCCGGCGAGACCCAGGACATCTCGATGACGCCGGCGATCGCCACGCGCGACGGGGCGGAGGTCGGCGGGCTCAACGTCGCCGTCGGCGGCAAGCAGGGATCGGGCGGGCCGCGCTTCGCGACCGATCTCGACGCCTTCGTCGCTCCCGGAGAAGCGGCGGACGTGTGCGCCGCGATCGCCCTCATCTTTCGCGACCACGGCCCGCGCGAGGCGCGAAGCAAGGCCCGCCTCGCCTTCCTCGTGGACGAGTGGGGAGGCCCGCGGTTCCGCAAGGAGCTCGAAGCGCGCCTCGGGCGCGCCCTGCCGCCGGCCGGGCGCGACGCGCGCGGGGCCACGACCACCGATCACCTCGGGATCTTCCGCCAGCGGGAGCCCGGCCTGAATTACATCGGGCTCAAGACGCCCGTCGGCCGCGTCACCGGCGATCAGCTTCTCGAGCTGGCGCGGCTCGCCGATCGATACGGCCGTGGCGATCTGCGCTTCACGCCGTCGCAGAACGTGCTGATCCCTCACATTCCCGACAGGCTCCTGGGCGAGCTGACGCAGGAGCCGCTGCTGCGGGAGCTGCCGTACAACCCGTCGGAGATCCAGCGCGGTCTCGTCTCCTGCACCGGCACCGATTTCTGCAATCTCGCTCTGATCGACACGAAGACCCGAGCGCTGGCGCTGGCGCGCGAGTTCGAGCGGCGGCTCGAGACGTCGCGCCCGTTGACCGTGCGGTGGTCGGGCTGCCCCGCCTCCTGCGGCAACCACCACACCGCGGACGTCGGCCTGCAGGGCTGCAAGGTGAAGGTGGACGGCAAGATCGTCGACGGCGTCCACGTCTTCGTCGGCGGCCGGGGCGGGCGGGAGCCGCGGGCCGCCGAGAAGATCCTGGAAGACGTGCCGTGCGACGAGCTGCCGGAGGTGCTGGACCGCCTGGTCCGATTCTTCCCTCGCGGCGACCGGAGGAAGGGGGAGACATGAACCGCGGCTTCGTCTCGTTCGTGGGCGCCGGCCCCGGCGACCCCGAGCTGATCACGCTCAAGGGATTGCGCCGCATCCGCGAGGCGGAGGTCGTCCTGCACGACCGGCTGATCCCCCTGCCCCTCCTCGACGAGGTCAGCCCGGGCGCCACCATCATCGACGTCGGCAAAGCACCCGGCCGTCCGTGTGTGGGCCAGGGGCAAATCAACTGGCTGCTGGTGGACTGGGCGCGACGGCGCGAGCGCATCGTGCGGTTGAAGGGCGGCGATCCGGCCGTCTTCGGACGCCTCGGCGAGGAGATCGAGGCGGTGCGGTCGGCGGGGATCGCGTTCGAGGTCGTTCCGGGCGTCACCGCGGCGACGGCGGCGGCCGCGCGGCTCGGCATCTCGCTCACCGAGCGCGGGAGCGCCTCGATGATCGTCTTCGCGACCGGCACCGACCAGACGGGCCACCTTCCGGCCACGCTCGACTGGGACGTGCTCGCGCGCGCCGAGGGTACGCTCGTCTTCTATATGCCGGTCGGCGCGCTCGACTCGATCACGGCGTCGCTGACGTCGCTGGGTCGTGATCCGCGCGAGGCGGCGATCCTCGTCGAGCACGCCGGCGTCGGGGGCGAGCGAGTAATCGCCGGCCGGCTCGGCGAGATCGCGGACGAGGCGCGTGCCGCCGGCGTCGGCCCGCCCGCGGTGCTGATCACGGGCCCGACCGTCGCGCTCGCCTCCGTGCCTCTGAGCGTCCGCCGGGTGCTCGCCGGCATGGGGACCTGAGCCGTGCCCGACTACTTCCCCGCGTTCCTCGATCTCCGCGGCCGGCGGTGCCTCGTCGTCGGCGGCGGCGAGGTCGGCGAGCGCAAGGTCCGCGCGTTGCTCGAGTGCGGGGCGCGGGTCACCGTGGTGAGCCCGGCCGTGACGCCGGGGCTGGCGGCCCTCGCCGCGAGCGGCCGCGTCGTGAATCGGGCGCGGAGCATCCGGCAGTCCGATCTGCGCGGCTGTGCGCTGGCGGTCGCCGCGACCGGTGATCCTCTCGTGGACGGGGCGGTGGCGGAGATGGCGCGCCGGTGGCGGGTGCTCGTGAACGTGGTAGACCGGCCCGAGCACTGCGACTTCATCCTGCCCTCGGTGCTCCGCCGCGGCGAGCTCCAGATCGCCGTCTCGACCGGCGGCCGGAGCCCCGCGCTGGCCCGCGAGATCCGACGGCGGCTGGAGGGGCTTTTCGGTCCCGAATATGCGGCGCTCGTCCGACGCGTGGGAATGGAGCGGTGTCGCGCCCGCGCGGCCGCCACGACCACTGCCGGGCGCCTCGAGGCGGGTGAGCGCGTCGCGAGGCTGGCGCTCGTCGGGCGCTAGCCTCTCCCCGTCCTAAATCCCAGAAGGGCGATTGTCGGTCGAAGGAAGATAGGTGGCGTAGAGCAGGGGGTCGGTGGAACCCGCTTCGACGAAGCCTTTCTTCCTGAGGGCGCAGCTATCGCAGCGGCCGCAGGCCCGCCCGTCGCTCGCTGGCTCATAGCAGGACCAGGTGAGCGAAAAATCAACCCCCAGGGCGTGGCCTGCGCGAATAATCTCCGCCTTGGTCATCCGTATAAGCGGGGTATGGATCCTGAACCGGCTTTTGCCCTCCACCCCGGCCTTTGTGGCAAAATTCGCCATCCGCTCAAAGGCCTCGATGTACTCGGGACGGCAGTCAGGGTACCCGGAATAGTCGAAGACGTTGGCTCCAAAGAATATATCCGCAGCGCCGAGAACCTCGGCCCAGGCCAGAGCGTGGGCGAGAAAGATGGTGTTCCGGGCAGGGACGTAAGTGACCGGGATCGCCGATCCGATTTCTTCGAGGCTCCGGTCTTTCGGGACGGCCAAGTCCGCGGTCAGGGCGGAACCGCCGATTAGCCGGAGGTCTAAAGTTAGGATCAGATGCTCTTTGGCGCCGAGTGCCGCCCCCACGCGCTTCGCCGAATCCAGCTCCCGGCTGTGACGTTGACCATAGGCGAACGACAGCGCATAGGGCACGTACCCTTGGCCCCGCGCGATCGCCAGCGTGGTCGCGGAGTCCAGACCGCCTGAGAGCAGCACCACCGCGGGCTTCATCAGACTCCTCGCTTCGCGCCCCACAGCAGGATATGGAGGCGCGGGGAATAACGAAGGCCATGGCGCGAGCACTCCTCCACGACCCAGCGTGAGCGTTCGAGGATTTCTTCCCGCCGGATTCCCTCGGGCATGAGGAGGATTCGATCACGGGGCAGGGTGAACCGCTCGCTGAGCCGCAGCAGCTCGGCAACGTCGCGGCGATCGGCCACCACGAACTTCCACCAGGCTGCCCGGGCGCGAAAGGCGCGGATCGCCTCCGGGTTGATCCGTGTCGCTTCCAGTACTCCCGAATTGGCCAGCTTCAGCGAGACGTTCCATTGATCGACCAGACCCGTGGAAGGCGGCAGGATCCCTGAGGTCTCAACTTCGATGGTGAACCCTCGGGCTTTCAGGGCTTCAACCAGCGGAGCGAACAAAGACGATTCGAGCGGCTCCCCGCCCGTGACCACCGCACGCCGGCAGGCGTACGCCGCTGCTTCCTCAACCACAGCCTCGAGCGTCACCTGACGGCCGCCGGCCGGGTCCCAGGAGTACTTGGTGTCGCACCAGCGGCATCCTACGGAACAGCCCTGGAGACGGATGAAGACCGCCGGTACGCCGGCAGTCACGCCCTCCCCTTGGAGGGAGTGGAAGCACTCGGCGATCCGGCCAGTGGTCGCGGCAGTCACAGGCGGTCGCGGCTCATCTCAGCGGTGCGAAACGCAGGCATGATCTCTCCAGCGAAGAGCCGCATCTGCTTCAGCAACAGATCCGGGGTTTCATCCTTGAACAGGCGGACGTCACGAAAGGACAGGGCCAGATGCTCGAGGCCACTCTTTCGAAAGTCTTCGATCGTGTGGACCACCTGGTCGGGGCTTCCCGTGATCACGTGGTGGCGCTCGCCAAGGGTTCCCACATAACCCTCGATCGACTTCGATCCGATGTCCGCCGGACTGAAGCAGGCGAGGGTGATCTTTCTGCCCCCACTCATTGCGCGGATCTTCTCCGCTCCTGCTCCCAGCTCTTCCGCCGAAACAGCCCAGGGCAGCCAGCCGTCCGACGTCTGGGCGACCCGCCGTAGAGAAGGATCGCTCATCCCGCCTACCCAGATCGGCGGCCCACCCCGCTGAGCGGGCTTCGGTTCGAACAACATCTCTCGAAAGTTGGTGTACCGCCCCGAGAAAGAGATCGGCCCCTCCTGACTCCACAGGTGCCGCAGGACTTTGATTCCTTCATCCAAGAATCGTCCGCGCTCCGTCCACGCGACCCCGACGGCCTCGAGCTCCTCCCGGATCCATCCGGTGCCGAGGCCCAGGATCACCCGGCCGCCCGACAGAGCGTCGAGCGTCGCGACCTCCCTCGCCAGGACGACCGGGTTCCGGGTGGGTGTGGCCAGGACCGTCGTGCCCATCGCGACGGTCCTCGTGATCGAGCTGACGAAGGCCAGCGTCATGAGCGCCTCGTAGAAGATGTGGCCGCGCTCGACATGGTGCACGGGTACGATGACGTGGTCGGTGACCCACACCGAATCAAACCGGAGCGATTCCGCCTCCTGGGCTACGTCGGCGATCAATCGCGCCGAGGCATACTTCCACCGGTGAGGGAGACAGACGCCGAACTGCATATCGAAACGTGAGCGTATCACACGCGGACACGGGCTCAGGCAGCCTTGATCCGAATCCTGCTACTGGACTGGCTGGCAATGTTGAGTCCGCCGAGTTGAACCCACCACCACCCCGCCTGTGCCGCTGCTGCCGGCGCGTGGCGAACGAGGCCGGCCGCCACCGGTCCCTGCCTCAGCCGATGTCCGGCTCCATGCGGAGCGCGTCGTTGATGCGGTTCGTGAAGTTCGCGATCGCGATCACGAGGGGCAGCTCGACGATCTGCTGCTCGTTGAAGTGCTTCTTCAAGTCTTCCAGCGCCGCGTCGCGGATCGCCGCCACGCTACGAGTGACGCGGTCGTCAGCGCCCGGATCTGCTCGTCGGTCACACCCACTCGCTTCGACGAAGCGGTGTGCGCGCGGGTTCAGTACTCGCACCCCGTTCACGACTGCCATGAGCGCCTCCTCCCTGTCGGCCTCCCGTCGTGATGGCGCCTGCTTCACCTCAGGCCTAGAATGGACGCCCATGCGATATACGGCATCAAGCTTGATGGCGCTTGCAGTGTTCCTTGGGATCGGGTTGACCTGGGGCGCCGACCCGCCCACCCTTGAGGAACTCGCGACCGCCATTGAGGGGGTGCGGACCGGGCCGGACGGTGAGCGCATCGTGGTCGGTCATATTTCGCGGAAGCTTGCAGTCTCGGTCGAGGCGTTACGGGCCCAGCGTGCTCAGACTAGGCTCGGCTGGGGCGAGCTTCTCATTGCCAACCTGCTGTCCAAAGCGACGAAACTGACCGTCGACGAAGTCGTAGCCGAGTTCAGGAGCGGCAAGGGGTGGGCCGATATCGCGCACCACCACAACGGGGGCCTGGACCAACTGATCAAGGACGTGCAGCAGTCGCAGCAGGCGATAGAACAGCGCACGGAAGACCGGGCGCCCCCGCGCAGCGAAACGCTGTCGAGTCAAGGGACGACTGGGCCCGCCCCTGGCGCGCCTGCCGGAACAGGTCCAGGTCGGCGTTACTAGGGATGTGATGACCCAAGCCCGCGTCTGCCGGTTGAAGAAGGGCTCGGCGCGCGAGGCTCGGTCCCCGTACGCAACCTCGGCAGTGGAAGGGAACATGCTATGACTCGCGGGGCCGCAGTCAAGGTGATCTTCCTACTCGTTGCGTTGCTCGTGGCGGCAGTCGCGGTACCCGTCCACGCCCAAGTGCGGGTCGAGATCGGGATTCATCTTCCAGCCCCACCGGCCCTCGTGGTCATCCCGGGAACTCCTGTTTACTCGGCGCCGCGCGCTCCAGCGAACGTCTTCTTCTACGCCCATGAGTACTGGATTTTCGCCGACGGTGGATGGTATGTCGGGCCGACATGGAACGGTCCATGGGCGGTCGTCGAACCTCCCTACGTCCCGGCACCCATTCTTCAGGTCCCCGTCCGCCACTACCCGGTGCCCCCGCCGCAGTGGAGCGAGTGGCGTCGTGATGGGCCGCCGCAGTGGGAGTCACACTACGGACGGGAATGGCGCGAAGAAGCGC
>WNEY01000774.1_pt1 | contig 21071 bp, 23 predicted proteins | sample 5400531 | NCBI WGS metagenome assembly WNEY01 (sample SAMN13153338, study PRJNA577476) | soil metagenome | isolation source: 200 cm saprolite under Douglas fir tree site 1 | place: USA:California | collected 2015-04-18
CCGTCGGCGCCGGCGGTCGGGGCGAACGCAAGACAAAGCGCCACGGCGATCAGGCAGGCGCGCCGGCGGTCGAAGCTCACAGGACTCATTTAGGGCGATCTCCGAATGGCTGTCGGACCTGGGACCGATGATTAGCAGACGTCCGTCAGAGCATCCCCAGCAGACGCGGCAGCCAGAGCGAGATTTCCGGCACGTAGGTCACGAAAACGAGGAATATCAGCATGGTGAGAAGCCACGGCCACACCGCGATGGTGAGCTCGGTGATGCCCATCCGGGCGACGCCGGAGGCGACGTAGAGGTTGAGCCCGACCGGCGGGTGGCAGAGCCCGACCTCCATGTTGACGGTCATGAGAATGCCGAGATGCACGGGGTGGATGCCCAGCCGCACCGCCACCGGAAAAAGGATCGGCGCGGTGATGAGCACGATCGAGGACGGCTCCATCACGTTGCCCGCCATCAGCAGAAGGAGGTTCACGAACAGCAGGAACTCGATCCAGCTCAGCCCCGACGAGGTGATCCAGCTCGTCATCGCCTGCGGAATCTGCTCGGACGTCATCAGGAACGAGAACAGCACCGCGTTGGTGACGATATAGAGGATCATAGCGCTCATATTGGCCGAGCCGAGCAGCACCCGCGGCACGTCCTTGAGCGTCATGTCGCGGTAGACGAAGACGGCGATGACGAAGGCGTAGACCGCGCTCATGGCGGCGGCCTCGGTCGGCGTGAACATGCCGGAGTAGATGCCGCCGAGCACGATGATGATCAGCAGGAGGCCCCAGATCGACTTGCGAAAGGCGTCGAGCCGCTCGGCCCAGCTCGCCTTCGGCATGCGGGGATAGTCGTTCTTCCAGGCGCGGTAGAACGTGGTCGCGCCCAGCATGGAGGCGAGGATCAGGCCCGGCACCACGCCGGCCATGAACAGCTGGCCGACCGAGGCGGAGAGAACGCGCTTGCCCTCGGGATCGAGCGCGACGCTGCCGCCGGTCGCGACCGAATAGATCACCATCACGATCGAGGGCGGGATCAGGATGCCGAGCGCGCCCGACGTCGCGATCACGCCGGCGCCGAAGCGTTTCGGAAAGCCCTGCCGCACCATGGCCGGCAGGATGATTGCGCCGATGGCGACGACGGTCGCCGGCGAGGACCCGGACACGGCGGCAAACAGCGCGCAGGCCATGACGCCGGCGAGCCCCAGGCCGCCATACCAATGCCCGATCATCGAGGTGGCGAACGCGATCATGCGCCGCGCCACGCCGCCATGGGTCAGGAAATTGCCGGCGAGGATGAAGAACGGGATCGCCATGATCTCGAAGTTCTCGATGCCGGTGAAGAGCTTGAGCGCCACCGATTCGATCGGCACCTGCGTCATGGTGTAGAGGAAGGTCAGCACCGTGAGCCCGAGCGCGATCGAGATCGGCATGCCGGTGAGCATCAGCGCGATCAGCAGGCCGAAGATGATGGCCGCGGTCATCGCGCGCGCCCCTCGGCCGGCATTTCCACCTCGACGCCTTCGACGCGGCTTTCATCGGTGTGGGGCAAATCACCGGTTTGGAAGAAGTGCCAGGCGACCTGGAGAAAGCGGAAGCACATCAGGTAGGAGCCGGCGGGAACGCAGGAAAAGACGATCCAGCGCGGCAGCTCAAGGTCGGCCGAGACCTGATCGGTCTGCGCGAGCGCGAGCACGAACTTCAAGCCCATCGTGCCGACGATGGCGGTGAAGAGCGCGCCGCAGAACAGGCTGAATAGCACCACCCACTTGCGAATGGGGGCGGCGAGCTGGTTGACCAGCACGTCGACGCCGACGTGGATGCCGGTGCGCACGCCGTAGGCGGCGCCGAACTTCGCCATCCACACGAACATGTAGATGCAAAGCTCCTGCGCCCAGGACATGTGGATCGGGTGCAGGTAGGGATAGAGAAACGGGACGCCGGTCCCGTAACGGTGCACGACCGCGACGAAAATCAAGAGCGTCGCAGCCGCCATCAGGCTTGCGATCAGCACTTCCTCGAAGCGATCGAGGAGACGGAGCAGCACGAAGGTCCCCTTGCGGTTTGGCGAATCGGATGCCGAAGCCGCGATCTCGGTGCGCTCCCTCTCCCCGCTTGGGGAGAGGGTGGGGGTGAGGGGGTTACCGGACTCTCGATAGACCGCAACCCCTCACCCCACCCCTCTCCCACCAGAACTCGGGTTTACCCGAGTTCGGCACTATAAGTTGGCCGAAGTCGGATAGATCCGACTTCGGCTGGGAGAGGGAGCAGACCGTGCCAGCCCCGAGAGCGTCGACCACTTTGAAGGTGATTGCTAGTGCGTAACGCTGTTCGCTTCTTTCTGGAATTCGGCGATGATGTCCTTGCCGACGCGCGACGTCATTTCCGCGTAGACCGGCTCGAGCGCCTTTTTCCAAGCCGCCTTCTGCTCCGCCGTCAGCTCGAGCACCTGGCTCTTGCCGGACTTCTTGATGGCGTTGAGCGCCTCGTCGTTTTCCTTCTGCGCGATGTCGTTAGTGAACGCGGTCGCCTCGGCCATCGCCTTTTCGAGATTGGCGCGGATGTCGGCCGGCAATCCGTCCCAGAACTTCTTGTTGGCGATGACGGCGTAGCCGACATAGCCGTGCTCGGAGAGCATCGTATACTTCTGCACCTCGTGCATCTTCTGGGTATATTCGTTCGAAGGCGGGTTCTCGGTGCCGTCGACGACGCCGGTCTGCAGCGCCTGGTACACTTCGGAGAACGCCATCACTTGGGGTATGGCGCCGAGCGCGCGCATCTGCGCCTCCAGCACCTTGGAGGACTGGATGCGCATCTTCAGCCCCTTGAAGTCGTCCGGCATGCGCAGCGGCTTGTTGGCGCTCATGTCCTTGAAGCCGTTGTCCCAATAGGCCAGGCCCGCGATGCCCTTCGGCTCGAGCAGGCCCATGAGCTTCTTGCCGAGCGCCCCTTCGGTGACTTTGCGCAGCGCCGCCTTGTTCGGAAGGATGAACGGCAGATCGAAGACCTCGAACTCCCGCACCCCGAGCGGGCCGAACTTGGCGAGCGAGGGCGCCAGCAATTGCACGGCGCCGAGCTGCAGCGCCTGCAGCTCCTCATTGTCCTTGTAGAGCTGCGAGTTCGGATAGACCTCCACCACGACCTTGCCGTTGGTGTATTTCTCGGCCAGCTCCTTGAACTTCAGCGAGCCCTTTCCCTTGGGGGTGTCGGGCGCCACCACGTGACTGAATTTGATGACGATCGGCTGCTGGGCCTGAGCCGGTCCGGCCAGCGCCAGGGCGGCCGTCGCGCCCAGCACGAGCGCAATGCGGTGCAACATGTGTTTCATTTGGCGTTTCCTTTCCATCCCGGCATCGGCTCAATTCGGCCGAATGAGGCTTTTTCTCAAGGTATCACAATAGCGCGAATCGCCGCGCCCAGCCAATCGTCCAATCGTCCAATATCGGCGTCCAGGCCGTGGTCAATTCGCCGCCCGACGGATACACGCTGCTCCTGTTCGGGTCGACCAACGCGATCAATGCGACCCTCTACGAGACGCTCCCGTTCAACTTTCTGCGGGACATCGTGCCGGTCGCCGGCCTGGCCGCAATGCCGATGGTGCTGGAGGTCAACCCGTCGGTTCCGGTGAAAACCGTCGGCGAGCTCATCGCCTATGCGAAGTCCGATCCGGACAAGATCAACGTCGCCTCGTTCGGCTCCGGTACCATCAGCCATCTCGCGATCGAGCTGTTCAAGTCGATGACCGGCGTCAGCCTTGTGCACGTGCCGTACCGCGGCGGGGCGCCGCTGGTCACCGATCTTCTCGCGGGGCAGGTGCAGGCCGGCTTCGACGCCCTTCCGTCCTCGCTGCCGCATATCAAGCGGGGCGCGTTGCGTGCGCTGGCCCTGACGTCGCGCTCGAGCGCGCTGCCCGATGTGCCGGCGATCGGCGACATCGTGGCGGGATACGAGGTGAGCCCATGGGTCGGGATGGGCGTGCCACGGGGCACGCCCCCCGAGATCATCGAGACGCTCAACCGCGAGGTCAATGCGGCGCTGGCAAACCCGCCGATCAAGGCGCGGCTCGCCGACGTCGGTGCCATGCCGGTCGTCGTCACGCCCGCCCAGGTCGGCGCGCTGGTGGCGGCCGAAACCGAGAAGTGGGCGAAGGTGGTCAAGCTCGCGGGCGTCAGGGCGGACTGACCTTCTATCTCGCGGCTCGCTTGTTGACCCACCGCGGTCCACCTCTGTTTTTTTGCGCCCGCGGCGATGGCGGCGGCTCCTCGCGCCGACCGAGCTTGAAGCGACGAACGCCGATATTGATTTCACTGTGAGATGCCTCACACGACCGGAGATAATCCAGGTCCAGATTTGCACGTCGCCGGCGTCGCCGGTGACGGCCTCGTCTCTGTCTGAATCCCTTCAGACAACGGGGTCCCCCGTAACCCATGCCGGTGGAGTTCCGACATGACCATCAAACCTTCTCCCAATTCACTCGATCACGCGCTCAGTGCGGCCGCGCTTCGTTCGCTCGCGAAAATGAAGCCGGCCGACTTGGTAGCCAGCTTGAAGCGGCAGGGCATCAACAGCTTGGAAGACCTGGCCGCGAAATCGCTGGAGACCGCGCATTCCGCGACGCAAGCCGGCGTGCTCGCGGTGGATCCCGAGGTGTTCGGAATCTGCTACAAATTCAGTTCGTACCGGCCGCACTTCGGTCCCAGCCAAATCAACGACGTGATCAACATCGTCAAACCTGCGCTCGAGGGCTGAGATCGCGGGGTTGCCCCGGCAATCGTGACTTTTGCCGGTCGCGCCGCGGAGCGACGAGCTGACGCCGTTGACCGGGGCAATCACTGTCTGCAAGTCGACCGAAAATGCGACGCTCGTCCTACCCTCGTCGACGAGCACAGCGGCGGGAGGATACTGGCTTGACCCAAGCAATCGATCACGTCTCCTTCACCCAGCACGCCTTGGATTGGGTCGCCCATCATCTGAGCGGCTTCGACCCGTTCATGAGCCGCCGGACCTACGAGATCCGCGCCGGCCAACGCGTCGGCGAGCTGGCCATTCTGCTGAAGGCCTATGTCGGCCTGACCGGCGACCGCCGCAGTCCGGTCGTGGGGCGAGTTCTCAAGTTGCTCGAAGCGGTGTCGCACGACCGGACTTTCCAGGACCGTCTGGCGCGCTATCCCGGCGAATTCATCTTGTTTGCGCAGATCCATGCCTGCCTCGAGTATCTCGGCATCGAGGATTCGGAACGGCGCGCGGCCGTCCAGCGCGCCCTCGACGCGGGTTATCTCGGTCATACCGAGCGGTTGCCGCACCGAATGATGGATGTTGCTTCGTGTCTCGAGTGCGGCGGCTTTGATGAGCGCTTCGCGACGTTGACGGAACTGTATGAGTCATCGTTGCTGTCGCCGGTTCCGTGCCCGATCCATCTCAACGAGGACAGCATATATGCGATCACGCACATCATCATGTTCCTCTATGACTTTGGGCTGCGATCATCGCTGTCGGTCCCGGTCGAAGACCGGGGTTCGCTGGCCGAGTGTCTATCTGCGCTGTTGATTGCGGTTTGCCACGAGCATCACTGGGACTTGGTTGCGGAGCTGCTGGTCTGCTGGGATTGCGTGGGCCTCGAGCCCGACTTGGTATACGCGAAGGCCTGGGAGGCCTTGGCGCAAGTGCAGCGTTGCGACGGCGCGGTACCGGGACCGGAATGGGCGGCCAAGCGCCATCAAGACACCGACCCCGCGGGTTCGCCCGGGTTCGATTTCGCGCACCATTATCATACGACGCTCGTCGCCGTGATCGCCGGCTGTCTTCGGCGCAAGCGCGAGGCGGCTGGCCACCGTTCCGGAACGGGCGCCCGGCCTGCCGATCCGCCGTCGCTCGCGGGCGGATCGGGAGACCGCCGCCGGCTCCTCGATGCCGCGGGACGAGCGAACCAGTGGCTCTTGCAATGGCTGGAGCCGTCGACATTGGTCGAGTGTGCGCGGCCGGAGGTGTTGTGTCGGGTATTGCTCGGGCTGTGGATATGCCGCTGCATTGGGACCATGCCGCAGCGGGCATTCTCGTCGGCCGCAGCCACGGTCGGCGCGCGGCTGTCCGCGCAATATCCCCCAATGAGTCCGCAATGGTCACAAGTTCCGCTGATGCTGCAGCTCATGGCGGCCAACATCCTGCACGCTTGCGGCATCGGCGTCCCGCACCTGCACGATCGCGGTGGAGCGGCTTCGACGGTTGCCGGCAGCATCGGGCAAGAGGCGTGGCTCGGCGATCCGGAGCTTTCGGCGGCGCAATTGCTGTTGTACGGGCTCGATCTCTGCTCGAAGCCGACAGCTGCCGACCCAAGGGCCGTTCTCGATCAAGTCCGCCGGCTTCCGCTCAGCGCCAGCATTGCTGAAATCGAGAGATGCCTATCGAGCCTGGAGGCGCTGGCGGGGCACGGCACGCGCAAAGTAACGATCGATGGCGAGCGAGCCTGGCTCGGTCAGCAGCTCGCCGGCTCGGCGGTCACGATGTGTCGCAAGTACGATCTCCTGCTCGGCGGCCGGGCTCTGCGAACCATGGTGTATCTCGGCCTGTCGCATGCGATGCGAGACCAGTGTCTCTCGTTCATCCTTCAGCAGCAGCGCCCGGATGGATCGTTCGGCATGTTCGGTCCCGAAGCGAGCAATCTCCCGGCGGACTACCCGGTCGCGGCGGCGCTCGAGCTTCCGGTTACGGTCGACTGCCTATGGACCATCGCCGAGGCCATGAGCGATTGGCGGCTATACGATTCCATCCTGATGAACGCTGATCGTCGCGCCGAGAGCGCTGGCACGCTGGTCGATATCGAGCGGGGGCCGATTGCGACAAGTCATGCGTAATTGGCGGCAAGCTTCATTGCGTCCGCTACCCCGAGCGGCGTGGCACCAGCGCCGCCGCCCCCGTCTTGCTGGTGCTATTTCGCGCTTCGCTTGAAATAGCGCAAGTCCGGAGGCGTCTGGTCTTTCTTCGTCGGCATCAAGAAGCCGTCCGCGCTCAGGAAATAGTTCTCCTCGCCCAGGCGAACGTGATTGTTGCCTTCCGCGCAAATGTCCTCGCGCCACCAGACCGGCTTGTCGGTGACCAGCCGGCGGTAGGTCTTCGTCACCACCCACGGACGCGTCAACGCGTTGTCGATCGTGGTGATTTCGTCGTGAAGCAGGTTGGGATCGGCCTTGTCGAGATAGATGCGCTCCTTGACGACGGTCCGATTGTCGCGATGCAGCGGGATGCCGCTGGCATCGAAGGAGCGCGGGCCTTTCACGTTGCGGGTTTCGACCACGAGCACGTCGTAGCGGCCATCGCCGTCCTCATCGACCCATTTGCCGATCGAATAGCCGGCAAACATCGGGTCGGCGTCCTCGGGCCAGTCGCGCCCATCGGTGTGGATGCGGCGGTTGTCGTGGATGTGCTCCATCAGGATGTAGGTGGTCTCCGGGGTGACGACGATCTCCATCGGAGCATAGGCAATCATGATGCGCGGCATGCCGGGCGCGAGACAGGTGAAGGTCGGGTCGGTGCCTTGTCCGCCGGCCGCCTGGTCGGTGAGATTGGCCTCGTAGATGGCCTGATACTCCGGCGTCAACGGGGCTTGCTGTCCGCGAGCGGGAGGCTTGCTCGAGTCGAATCGAAGCCCGCGGCCCACGCCGCCGGCGTCGGTCCGGTTCCATTGCCCCTTCAAGTCGGGATACTTGGTCTCGTCGTACGCCTGAGCACTTGTCGTCAACAGTGCCGCGGCGAGCGCGATTGCACCGATCATGGTTCGCATGCCGTCCTCGATGTGACGATCCATCGCCTCGCGACGCACGTTTGCGTCACGATCGCTCGTGAAAGGGAAGAGATCAGCGCCGAAAAAAGTCCCAGCGTTCGATGAGATGTCGCCTGCCGATGGCTCTAGGACCGCCCATTAGGCTGAAACGGGTATGTCGGCGCTCCCGCGGGGCGGGCGGCTCGTCGCGACTATACATCATTTCAGCGATCGATGCGCGGGCCGCGGAACGGCTCGCACCAGCGGCCCGGAGGGCCGGGCATCGGAGCTACTCTTCAGCCAGGCTCCGCACTTCCGATTGCTTCGTCTCTTGCGTCGCGACATCGGGCTTGTTCTGCGGCTCCGAACGAGCCCGTGGCGTTTCGTTCTGTGCCTGCGAAGGCTCCAGGCGCTGCGGTGTATTCGCCCACGAGGGCACGACGTTGGCAACGCGGCCGCTGCCGGAACATCCCGCGAGCGCGATTACAGCAATCGACAAAGCGACGAGGCGCATCATGCCGCGAATCTCCAGCCGGCAAGGTGCGCGTCCAATGCGGACAAATTACGACTCGCGCCGAAACAGTAGCCTGTCGAAATTACCGGCGCGTTCGTGCCGGAATGGCACAGCTAAAGCGAATCGTTCGGTACCGGATTGCCGTTTTGCAACCGCCGCACCCGCGGGGAGGGCGCCCATGGAAGGTAGGACTGTGATGCACATCACATTCGCGCGGCGGATCGAGGGGTATGACGTCGGCGCACCCGATCGATGGAGGCTCCCGTGATGCGCAAGTCCGGCAGGTACATGCCAACGGCCGAAGACCGGCTGGTCCTTAGAAAATGGACCTGCTGGGTGCTGGGTTTCTACTGCACGCTCATTCTGGTGCTCTACGGCGTCTCGACCGTGCTACGGCCGCAATCCCCCGACGCCTTGAAAAGCCAGTCCGCGGCGGCCAAGCCCCTGAGTTTGGGTATCGACGACCGGTACGATCGCTGACCCGGCCGGCTTCTCGGATCACGGGACGATCGAACTCATGCGGCGCTCGAGCCGCCCGGTGCCGGGCGGCGCCACAGCGCGCTCGCGCGCTCGAACGCCTGGTGGAGCAGCGGCCAGAACAGCAGGATCAGCGCGAGCGTGGTGATCGATCCGACCAGCCAGTTCGACCAGAACACCCGCAAGTCTCCGCCCGCGCCGATCATCGACAGGCGAAACGACGCCTCCGCGCGATTGCCGAGCACCAGCGCGAGTGTGAACGGCGCCAGCGGAATGTTGACCTTCTTGAAGACGTAACCGACCACGCCGAAGAGGAGCATCAGCCAGACGTCGAACATGGCGTTCTGGATGGCGAAGGCGCCGATCGCGCAGGACACCACGATCATCGGCGCGATGGCGGCGAACGGCACCCGCAGGATGGCGGCGAACACCGGCACCGTCGTGAGCACGAGCAGGAGCCCCACGACGTTGCCGAGATACATCGAGGCGATGAGCCCCCACACGAAGCTCTTGTGCTCCACGAACAGGAGCGGGCCGGGATTGAGGCCCCACACCATCAGGCCGCCCAGCAGGATCGCCGCGGTGCCGGAGCCGGGAATGCCCAGCGCCAGCATGGGCAGGAGCGCCGAGGTGCCGGAGGCATGTGCCGCGGTCTCCGGCGCGAACACACCTTCGATGCGGCCCTTGCCGAAGCTGTCGGGGTCCTTCGAGAAGCGCTTGGCGAGGTTGTAGCCCATGAACGAGGCGGCGATGGCGCCGCCCGGGGTGATGCCGAGCCAGCAGCCGATCACTGAGGAGCGCAGCAGCGTCATCCAGTAGCGCGGCAGGTCCTTCCAAACGTTGAGCACCACGCGCAGGCTGATGCTGGCGGCATGGCCTCGCAGCGCCAGGCGCTCCTCCATGGTGAGCAGGATCTCGCTGATGCCGAACAGCCCGATGACGGCGACGAGGAAATTGATCCCGCGCAAGAGCTCGCTCCAGCCGAACGTCATGCGCAATTGGCCGGACACGGTGTCGAGCCCGATGCCGGCGAGCAGGAGGCCGAGCGCCATCGAGATGATGGTCTTATGCTTGTCCTCGCGCCCCAGCCCCACGAACGAGCAGAACGTGAGCAGGTAGACCGCGAAGAATTCCGGCGGGCCGAACTGCAGCGCGAAGGTCGCGATGCCCGGTGCGAGGAAGGTGATCAACAGCACTGCGACCAGCGAGCCGATGAACGAGGAGGTGAAGGCCGCGGTCAGCGCTTCGGCCGCGCGACCCTGCTGCGCCATGGGATAGCCGTCGAACGTGGTGGCGACCGACCAGGCCTCGCCCGGAATGTTGAACAGGATCGAGGTGATCGCGCCGCCGAACAGCGCGCCCCAATAGATGCATGAGAGCATCACGATGGCGGTCGTCGGGTCCATGGTGAAGGTGAGCGGCAGGAGGATCGCGACGCCGTTGGGTCCGCCCAGCCCCGGCAGCACCCCGACGAACACCCCGAGCACGAGGCCGACCATCATGAAGGCGAGCGTCTTGAACGTCAGCAGGACGCTGAAGCCGTGCAGCAGCAGGCCGAAGGCTTCCATCGCGTTCCTCTATTCCTCTAATAGCCGAACGCCGCTTCCAGCGGCCCCTTCGGCATGATGACGTCGAAGGCGATGTCGAAGGTGACGAACATGGCGATGGAGAACAGCAGCGCGGTGAGCAGCGACTTCCACAACGCGATGCGTCCGACGATCCACATGAAGCCGGCAATCAGCAGGAAGCTCGCCACGTAGAGGCCGAGCCATTGCATGAACACGCAGAACAGCAGCGTCGGGACGAACACCTGCATCACCCTCCGCAACTGCTCGCGCGTGACGAAGGGCTCGAACGCGCCGCGCTCCAGGAGCTTGGAGATCAGCCCGAAGAGCGAGGCGCCGCCGAGCAGCAGCGACAGATAGAAGGGGAAATAGCCGGCTTGCGGGCCGTCGGCCTCCCACGAGTTGCCGGTGCGCCAGTTGTCGAAGCCGAGCAACAGCGCCAAGGCGATGAGGATCAGGTAGACGATGATGTCGACGCTGCGGGTGCTTGCGACCGGACGGGCGTCGGGGCTCGCGTCGGCCGAAGCCTCCTCGGTTTGCTCGGCCATGCAGGGCTCCAATGGCGGGAACGGGCCGCGCGCGCGCGGCCCACGGCTGTCGGGGATGCGGTGGGGCGGTCCTACTTGGCGACGAAGCCCGCCTCGTTCATCAATTGCGTGTTGAGCGCGTCGTCCTCCTCGAGGAACTTGACCATGTCCGCGCCGGTGAGAAAGATCGGCTTGAGCGCCTGCTTTTCCAGATAGTCCTTGAACTCGGCGGTCTGCGCGACCTTCTTGAACAGGTCGACATAGAACGCGGTCTGCTCGGGCGTGACCTTGCCGGGGAGGAACATGGCGCGCAGCATGAGGTATTGAACGTCGAGCCCTTCCTCCTTGCAGGTCGGGACATCGTTCCACGATTTGTCGCCCGCGACCTTGGTCTTGTATTCGATGCGCTCCTTGTCGAACACGCACAGCGCCCGCACTTGGCCGGCGCGCCACACTTCGAGGTTCTCCGACGGATTGTTGACGTTCGAGGCGGTGTGATTGCCGACGAGCTGGGTCGCCGCCTCGCCGCCCGACGTGTAGGGCAGGTACGCGAACTTCGCGCCGGTGCGCTTCTCGATGAAGACCGTCAGCACCTGATCCTCGCGCTTCGATCCGGTGCCGCCCATCTTGAACGGCGGGCTCGCCGCCTTGGCGGCGTCGACGAATTCTTTCACTGTCTTGTGCGGGAGGATGACGTTGTCCCAGAGCACGAATTGGTCGAGCGCAAGCACCGACACCGGCGTCAGCTCGCGCCAGTTGAAGGGAATCTTGGCCGAGAGCGGCAGCATGTAGATCAGCGAATAGGCGATCAGCACCTTGTTGGGATCGCCTTGACCCGACTTCATGTACATCAGCGCTTCGGCGCCCGACGCCCCGCCCTTGAGCGACACGACCATCGGCTGCTTCATCAGGTTGTTCTTCTGGATCGCCGCTTGCATCATCCGCGCCATCTGGTCGGAGGCGCCGCCGGCGCCGGCGGCGACCACGATTTCCACCGGCTTGGTTGGCTCCCAGGCCGCGGCCGCGGTCGTGGCCGCGAGCATGAGGGCGAGCGCGGCGCCGCTGCGGGCGCGGATTCGCATCAGACTGTTCACCATTGCTTCCTCCCTGGCTTCTTGGCGTCGGGCCGGCTTGATGAACCCCGCCAAGTCTCTTGTTATAAATGCCGCTTGTTAATCCGCTTCTTCTTATCCCGATTTCTTGATCCCGCACTCGCTGGATCGGGGAAATCCGTGCGTCACCATGCCGCTTCTCGACCTTGGCGACAAGGCGCCGCGGCCGGCGTTCAGGCTCGAATTCTTCGGGCCCTTGGCATCGGCAGTTCAACGCCAGCCGCCGCCGCCATTGACGTAAACCGTGTCCGCGGTCATGAACCCACAAGCGTCCGAGCACATGAACAGCACGAGCTCGCCGATCTCCTCCGCCTCTCCGAAGCGCTTCATCGGGACGTCATCCAGAAAACGCTGCAACAATTCCGGCGAGGTCTGCGCTGCGGCCTGAAAGGGCGTCCGGATGGGACCCGGAGAAATCGACAGGCAACGGATGCCTGAATGCGCGAACTCGCGGGCGACCCCGAGTGTCATGGTCACCACGGCCCCCTTGGCGGCGGCATAGTGCACCGAAGAACCCGGTCCTCCGCGCCGGTGCGCCATGCTCGCCATGTTGACGATGACGCCGTGCCCGTTCTCCAGCATGTGCGGCAGGACGGCCTGCATGCAATAGAGCGTGCCCTTCACGTTGAGCGAAAACGTCTTGTCGAACAGCGTGTCATCGATGTCGAGAAACTTCGACCGCCGCAGCGCCGCGCCCGCCGAGTTGAACTGGAACTGCACGCTCCCGAATTCCTCGATGGCCCGCCGTACCGTGTCGTTGACCTGCTCGCGCGAGGTGACGTCGGTCCGCAACGCCAGCGCCTTGCCGCGGTTGCCGGCGATCTGCTCGGCGGTCCGCTGCGCCCCGTCGGCGTCCATGTCCGCGCACACGACGTTGGCGCCTTCCCGTGCGAAGATCACCGCGGCCGCTTTGCCGATGCCGCTGGCGGCGCCGGTTATGATGATCGTCTTTCCGACAAAATAGTCCGGGGTCTTGGGCATCGCGTACCTCTCCTCGTGTCGACACCACCGTTCTTCCGCGCGCGCGGGGCGTCTGGTAGACTTAGAATATTCCAAAATCGGTAGAAAAAAGGACGCGCTTCCGTGAGCGACTTGCAAGCCGAGTGGGAAGTCGTCTCCCGTCACGGCAACTATAGTTGGCTCGGTACCCTGACCGTGCTGTTGATGGGCTCGGGCGCGGAACCCAAGAGCGTCACTTTGATCGTGCGCGAGAAGTCGACCGGCGTGACGCGCACGCTGACGGCCTACAGCGATAGCGAAGCGGCTGCGAAGCTCGCGAACGGGCAGTTCGACCCAGACTGAATACAGGATCGGCAGCCGACAATGCGCGTGATCTTTTGGCAATTGGCCGGGGCGCCGCTTTTGGTGATCATTAGTCTCTACAGCCTGTATGGACATGTCACCGAGCGGCAGCATCGTCACGAGATCATCGCTCACGGCAAGGAAGCCGAAGCCCGCGTGGTGAGGTCCTCCGGCGTGGATTCCGTGATCGTAGAATGGGACGATTCGAACGGTGCGCGAAAAACGGCCGAGGCTTGGACCGGAAAGCCCTTTGCTCGACTGGCTCGCGTAGGGCAGGGCGTTGCAATCAAATACGACACGGCCTCGGCGCTGGAGCCCGTGATCCTTTCCGAGGCGGCCGAGAGGGAGCGGATAAACGACTGGTGGATAAACTCGAACCTCGCGGTGGCAATAGCAATGACGGTCATCTGCGGGCTGATCGGGGGATTCATGCTCGCAGGTGCGAGGAGCCGATAGCCCGTTACGCAGGCTTTGCGACGGGACGGCGGGTCTGGAAATATCTCAGGATCGCAAAACAGGCGCTGGCGGCCGCGAGGTGCTTGATCGTATGTCCGCTCAGGATCGCCCCGGCGGAATGAATGCCATGGTCGTAGAATTCCATCGCCTTGGCGAGCACGTAGAGCGCCGCCGCGACGATCCAATAGGAGGTGCCGCTGTATTTCGGGGGAAGAAATATGAACATCAGCGGAATTGCGAGACAGGGAAAAAATTGCACCCAGGCGTAGAGCCGCAGATCGTCGGTCCAGCGCCACACCAACAGGCTCGATACGCCGACGGCGAGCAGCGGCCACAGCAGCAGAGCTCCCGCCCGCGCGTCCACGCGCTCCTCGATCACGGTGGCGAGCATCGCCATGAAGGTGAGCGTCATCGGCAGCCGGTCCCAGAACAAGGTGCCGTCGTTGGGATTCCAGTGGTAGTAGGACGAGCCGAAGCCGGTCAGCAGCATCCCCGAGAACAGCACGATGGTCGTAGCGTGGCGGTGAAAACGCCACAGCCCCGCCGCGCCGATCGCGACAAAGGGAAGGTTCGAGACGACGTTCCAGAAGTTCGGTATTGCGAGCAGAGTGCGCTGGTCGGCGAACTGGTGATAGCCCTGATCCTGCGGGATGGGCGGCACCAGCATCAATCCGGCCAGGGTCGCGGCCATCAGACCGAAGAGAACGAGCAGGGGCCGGTTTTGCTTCGCGCCTTCGATCATGTCGGCTACCGATACGCGCCGCAGCAGTGCTTGTATCGCTTCCCGGAGCCGCACGGGCATGGGTCGTTGCGGCCGACCGATCTCGGCGAGGGCTTCGGTGCGGGGGGCGGCTGCGCCGATGGTTGCCGGTTTTGCATGCGAGCCAGCATCTCGGCGTTTGCCTTCAGGACCGCCTTGCGCCTTTCCACCTGTACCTGAACGACCGAATCATTGTGCTTTGCGTCCCAGAATTCCTTCGGCCTGACGAAATCGAGCGCACGATTGATGTAGACCGGATAGAACCATCCGAGCGTTCCGTCCGACAGGCGTTCCATCTGGGTCACATCGTAGAGAACGAAATCCCTCTGCCCCAAGATGTCGTTGATGTCCTTGAAATCATCGATGTCCGCTTCGCAGATCACCACGTGAGTATCTTTCAAGACGTCGGCGGCGCCGCGCAGCGCCTCCTCCTCTGCTCCCTGCACGTCGAGCTTGAGAAGGAACGGCGGCGCCAACGCGAGCTGCTTGCGCAACGCGTCCAGCGTCGTCGCCGGCACCGTCACTTTCTCCATGGAAAGGCGGTTCATCCTCACCCAATAGGGATCGTCATCGGGTCGCAGCGAAGCCCAGTAGGGGTGGACCGAGGTGGTAAGCTCAATTTCACCCTCGTGATCGGTAATCGCGCTGATTCGAAAGTGCCCGCCGACAACGTTCTTGATCGCCTGTAGTGAGTCCTCATAGAGGACATTGGCATCGATATTGACCGGAACTGCTCCCGGAATAAGACCCAAAGTAGCGAGATTGAGAAAAAAATGCCCGTCCGCGCAACCAACGTCGATGACCGTCGAATATCGAACGCCCTTGTTTAACAGGACGCGGAGCGACCCGAACATCGTTCCCGCTTCTGAAGGCGACATTGGTGTCCCGTGGGAAAACTGTCATGCTCAATAGCAGGATCATTTCTTAGGCACGAAAAAGAATCAACGGGTAGATCATGCTGCTCGATCCTCGTCGAGGCCCGCCAGCCAGCGTAGCAGGGAGGCGCCGTGGCTGATCGACAGGATCGCGATGTCGGCCGGGGGTTGGGCGCACTCGGCAATTCCAGGGTGATGGCGATAGTGACGCGAGGCTTCGACCCATTCCTGGAAACCGGTCAACATCCGTCGCGCGGCGCGCTGCGCCGTCGGGTCGCCGCCATAGGCGCGCTGCACGAGCGCCGGCATGCGGCGTTCGATCTCGTCGGCGGTCAATCGGGCCTGCGGGAACATGAGGGCGAACAGCGCCTCCAGCGCCGACAAGGTCGATCGCCAGGCTTGCTTGTAATTCGGAGGGTCGGCGCTGAGGTTGCTCGAGGCGCGTTCGAGCAGGGCGCGCACGTCCAGATAGCGCTCCGATTGAAGTCCGGCGACCGCGGAAGCAATGTTTCTCTGGAACTCGCGATCGACCCTCGGGTGCACGCCGCCGACGTCGTCGATCTCGTAGGCCAAATTTTCCTCGGCGAAGATTTGCCTCAGGACTTCACGCCACCAGTTCGCGGTCCCGTCGCTGACATGCCAGAACAGATAGCGATAGACCATCGTGACCGTATCGAGGAAATCGGCGGTGCGGCACTCGCGAATGAATTGGTGCCAGCACGACGGATACCGGCCGTGGCCGGGCATCGCAACGCCGAGGTTTCGGCCGAGATAGGCGGCAAGCCGCTCGACGTGACCGCTGAAGACCGCTTCGCGAAACAATGCGCCGACCCGATGCCGCGCCCTGCCGCTGTCCGGCGCGGGGGCTTCGGGCCTCACGTACAAGACGCTGAATCGCTCCCCCGGCATGCGACTCGTTCCTTCCGGGACATGCGCTAAAATCCGGCCGCGAGCGACATGCCGGCCGAGTGCGCGACCTCGACGCTGATCTCGATCTTGGAGACGGCTTCGCCGCGATCCATGCGTACTTGGACGTTGTCGCGCTCCACGATCACGTGCTTGGCGATCGCAGCCATGATCTCCTCCCGCAGGATGGCGAGCAGGTCGGTTTGACCGCGTGCCACCCGGTCATGGGACAAGAGGATCTGCAGCCGTTCGCGTGCGACCGCGGCGGAACTTGCTGACCGAAAGATGTTGAAGACGTTCATGCTGCCCTTCGTCCGAACAGCTTGTCGAGCAGCCCCTTGCGCTCGCTCGGGATGGTCATCGGCACGTCCTGGCCCCTGAGCCTTGCTGCCGCGTCGAGATAGGCGCGGGCCGGCGCGCTCGCGGCATTGTGGAGCGTGACCGGCGAGCCGACATTGGAGGCGTGCAGCACCTCCTCGCTTTCCGGGATGATGCCGACCAGCGGGATCGAAAGAATGTCGAGGATATCGTCGATATTGAGCATCTCGCCGCGCGCCGCGCGTTGAGGATCATAGCGGGTGATGAGGATGTGCTTCTCGATGCGCTGCCCCTCCTCGGCCTTCTCGGTCTTGGAATCGAGGATCCCGATGATCCGATCGGAATCGCGCACCGAGGAAATCTCCGGATTGGTCACGACGACGGCCGCATCGGCGAAGCGCATCGCGAGCATCGCGCCGCGCTCGATGCCCGCCGGGCTGTCGCAGATCACCCAGTCGAACTTGCCGCGCATCTCCTTGATGACGGAGGCGACGCCCTCCTCGGTCAGCGCATCCTTGTCGCGGGTCTGCGACGCGGGCAACAGCCACAGCGTCTCGAGCCGCTTGTCGCGAATGAGCGCTTGCGAAAGCTTGGCGACGCCCTGGACGACGTTGACCAGGTCGAAGACCACCCGGCGCTCCGCGCCCATCATCAAGTCGAGGTTGCGCAGACCGACGTCGAAATCGACCACTGCCACCTTCTGGCCGGCTTGCGCAAGCGCTGCGCCGAGCGCGGCCGTGGACGTCGTCTTGCCGACGCCGCCTTTGCCGGAGGTGACCACGAGGACCTTGGCCATGGTAGCGATCTCCCCACCTTCAAATCCAAAGTCGCTCCGTCCGGCCGCGGCAGCGCGCTATCGGTTGGAGCGAGTTCGTCGGATCGAGCGGCAGCGAGAAGGGATCAGTTCACGCATGGTACGCCGCCATCGGTCGACACGCGGACCCAGTCTGCTCACGAACAAGGTCTAAGTGATTCGCGCCACAATCATGCGGTACCAAGGTGGGTGGCGTATGCGGAGGTATTCGCGCCGCCTCGTCTGCATACAACCGTTGCGAACCCGACCACAGTACCGCTCGGTCGATCGACGTTCATTGCATTTGCGCAACTTGAAAGATGGGTGCCGGCGCAATGTCGGATGTGCGCGAACGCAAATCGCAAGCTCACGATGGTGTGTCCGACAAGTCACAAAACCGCCTCTCTCAGGCTCAATGAGCCGGTGAAACAAAACTTTAATGTTTCTTTGCAGTCTTGTTCCAGCGCGGGCGTAAGTTGTGAGTTCACCCATGTCGATTGCTGTCGCGTTGAACACGCGATTGTCGGCTTGCATGCTCGGTGTTGTCGTCTGCGCCGGCATGCTTGCCGGTTGTGACCGCGCCGGGCGCGGGCTCACGACCTACCAGGCTCCGAGTCCGAGCATGCGCTACACTTCGAAGAGCGCCGGATCGAAGACATCGATCCCGCTGCCGGATCGGGCATTGCTCGCACGACAGCCGGAACCCGACTGCGAATTCAAGACCAAAGAAGCGGATGCTGACGGCCTGCGGAAGCTCGACTATGAGCGGCAGTGCTATCGACACGCCGATATGATCGCGCGCGACCGCCTGGAGCTCCTGCAGAACTCCGTCGACAAGACGATCAAGGCTGTCACGCGCGGCGAGCGAAGCGGATCGTAACCGATCACGTCCACTTCAGGCGTTGCACGATCGCGCGGCCCATCACCCAGTCCTTGTCGCTCTCGCTCAGGAAGCTCAGCTCTTCCGTGAACTGGCTGATGCGCTGGCGATAGCTCGCCTTGGCGTAGGAATTCGTGAGATCGGTGCCCCAATAGCTGCGCTGCGGGCCGTAGGCGTCGAACACGCGCTTGAGGTGCACGGCGACGTCGCGGAACGGATAGGGCTCGCGCGACAGGCCGGGCGAGGCCGACACCTTGACGCTGACGTTGGGGTACTTCGCGAGCGCGACCGTCTGCCCGATCGCTTCCTCGAGCTTGTTCTCCTTCACCATGGCCGCCGTCGTGCCCATGTGGTCGAGGATCAATGCGAGCCCAGGGTGCCGCTCCACGATCGGGCCGAGCAGCGCGGTGCGGCCCGGCGCGAAGCACATCACGGGCAGGGAGGCCTTCTCGGCCGCGGCCCAGAACCAGTTTGCCGTGCCGTCCGTGAGCCAAGGGATGGTCCGCGCGTTGTTGAAGATCACGCGCACGCCCAGCATGCCGGGCTGCTCCTTCCACGTCGGCAGCAGCTCGGCGGACTTGGGGTCTTGCAGCGGGATGCGGCCCATGACGCGGAAGCGGCTGGGATAGCGCTTCACCGCCTCGATCGCATAATCGTTGCGGTCGCCTGGCCACGACGGCGGCACGATCACCGCGCGATCGACGCCCGCCTCGTCCATCATCGCTAGGAGCCGCTCGATCGTGAAGGGCTCCGGCAACTGCGGCTGCAGGCCGGGCACCCATTTCCAGTCCGGCGTTTCCGCCTTCCACAGATGGACCTGTGCATCGACGATCATGCGCCGGTCGGCCTGGGCGGCGGCCTCATGCCGGCCTTGCACCGCCAGCGCCGCGCCGGCGCCGAGGGTATTGGTGACGAAGCTGCGTCGAGACTGCATGGATCGGTCCTCCCTGATATTCGCCGCGACGGCGTTCATTCGGCGACGCCGCCTTGCCCGCCGATTGTGCGACTTTCCGCCCCATGGCCACAACAGCCTTGTCACCCAGAATTGATCCCATGCGCTGCGGGATTTGATTTGTCCTTTTCGGTGCCATATCGCACATCGAAGAACGCGGTCGTGGACGCAGCACCAAGGAAATGGAAAGGGCCGAGCGATGCCAAGCCTCAAGTTCAATGCCCTCGCATTCGGTGATCTCCACGCGAGTGGGCTTGCCCGTCCCGCGGCTGAAAAGTTCGCCGGCGCATGGCTCGCCTGCTTCCTCGTGATGGCGCGCGGCAATGTGTTCGCCGCGTTCAGTTTCGAGCACGCCTTGCTCGCCACCATTTGCGGCACCGTCGGCGCAATGGTCACCGTGGTGCTCCTCGCCCAGATGGACCGCACGATCGATAGCGTCGCGCGGCAGGCCACGATCAGCGCGGTCGCGACCTTCATCGGCGATATCTTCGCGCACCCCTCGCATTTTCCGCCGCAATGGGCGGAGCCGGTGGTCACGGCCGCGGTCTCCGCCGGCATCGCCATCGCCGTCTGGTACGCCAAGCGGTGGGTGAAGAGCCGTTGAGCGGAGCTGCTTGCCGATGGAGATGCGGTGTCGATCGGCACGTTGACAATACCGTATGATAGCATACGGTATTGCCTCGCGTTGCCGAAAGGCGAGTGCCCGGTATCGCTGTCGCGTCGATCATGATCACGATGCGGATATCGCCGCGTGCAGCCGACGAAGAAGAATAGCGGGCTGAAGAGCCCGATGGAGGAGATGGAAGGCGGCGCCGTCCGTGTCATGGCGGGGAGGTTGCGCGCCCCGCGGGATCGGCCGCCGCGAGTCGGCACGGTCCATGCCGAAGTCCTGACGAACCGCGAAGTCAGTCCTTAGGGTCGGTTGCGCGCGGCTCCGATGTTGCGCGTCTCGCTTTCCCGAAGCGTTCGCAGCCAGGAGTTCACCCGAATGTCGAGCTACGACCAGATGGTTGACGCCGCCGGCGGCAGCATCAGCCGCGAGATATTCGTCGACGACGCGATCTACGCCCAGGAGCTGGAGAAGATATTCGCACGGATGTGGCTTTTCGTCGGCCACGAATCCCAGATCCGGGACCCGGGTGACTTCTTCGTCTCGCGCATGGGCGAGGAGTCCGTCATCCTCTGTCGCGACCGCGAGGGCAAGATCCACGTGTTCCTGAACACGTGCCGCCACCGCGGAATGAAGGTGTGCCGATACGACGAAGGCAACACGCCGGTGTTCACCTGCCCCTATCATGCCTGGAGCTATGCCACCGATGGCAAGCTGGTGGGCGTGCCGATGTACAGCGCCCTTTATGATGGGAGCCTCGACCGCTCCAAGTGGTCGCTGATCGAGGTTGCCAAGATGGCGAGCTACAAAGGCACGATCTGGGCGACCTGGGACCCCGCTGCTCCGGCGTTCGAGGACTACCTGGGCGGCGCGAGGGCGCATCTCGACTATGTCCTGGATTGCCGCGACGGACGAGAAGGGGGGTCGGAGGTCTTGTGCGGCATCCAGAAGTGGACGGCTCCGACCAACTGGAAATTCGGCGCCGAGAACTTCCTCGGCGACACTTACCACAACATCAGCCACCGCTCCGTGGACCTGGTGGGGATCGGCCCGAGCGCCGCGGCCGGAGTGAAGGGGCGGCGCGACGACCAGAATCCCAAGGGCCAGGATATCTGGGTGAGCTTCCCGCAGGGTCACGGCCTGCACATCGCGCTGCGCCCCGAGGACGACGACTACATCGAATCCTTCCGCAACGATCCGGTCGTCGAAGCGTACTTCCGGCACTGCCACGAGGAGCGCAAGCGTCGGCTGGGCGCGCGGGCCCGCATGGTGTCGAAGACC